>Ga0316232_1002878_pt1 | contig 16758 bp, 14 predicted proteins | sample TBHtaG_FD_206006 | JGI IMG/M metagenome (GOLD analysis project Ga0316232, IMG submission 206006) | Freshwater microbial communities from Trout Bog Lake, Wisconsin, USA - TBH18025_13 | ecosystem: Environmental > Aquatic > Freshwater > Lake > Hypolimnion/Profundal zone | place: USA: Wisconsin... | reverse complement strand
TCTCCCCGGCCGCCCGGCGGACATGCTTCTCAATGCCGGGTTCGGGCTGATCTGGAGGGAGGTGATGGATTGGGAGTTCTGCGAGCGATTTCTCGCCCGCTGCCGGGAAAGCATCCATCTGATTCGGAAAATCCACCTGATGGAGCAGACGACATGGGCGTTCCTTATCGGTCATTCTCCGCTTCCGCTCAGGCTGCTGCCGCACACCTACGAAATTTCCAACGACATCCTGAAAGGCAAGGGAACCATCATGCGCCACTACACCGGATTCACCAAGCACGACATCATGTTTGTCGAGGCGTTTCTGGGATTGCCCGGCCTCCTGCGCCGCGCGCTCTCGTGAGGGTTGATCCGTTTGCCGCAAAGAATTCTCCGCTCTTGTTCTTCACATTGCCCGTGCACTGAAGATAGTTAATCACATGGCCTATCTCCGACATTCCCTGGTCCGTCCGATCCATCCGGGTTTTTGGATCAAGACCGCCCTCCACCTGTTCACGCCCGGCGGGTTTGGATACATCCGCAAGCTGCGGCAGATGCAGGACGCGCGGTATGTGCATGAGCGCGACAAGCATGAGGTTCGCAAAAAACACCACGGCGAGGGCGGATGGAAGGCGGAGAAAGACGGCGATATCCTCAAGCGCGACTACGCGAGCTACGAGGAATACCTGACCCACCAGAAGCAGAAGCTCGACGAAATGCTCAAGCTCAAGGGCGGGTTCAGCAACTGGGACATCTGCGAATACCGGTTGAAGTTTTACTCCCGGTTCAAGCACCTGCACGGGCTGGTCGCGAGCGATGCCTCGATCATCTGCTGCGGAGCCCGCCAAGGCACCGAGGTCGAGGTGCTGCATGATCTCGGGTTCGCCAACGCCTTCGGGATCGATCTCAACCCGGGACCCGACAACCGGATCGTCCGCCAGGGAGATTTCATGAAGCTTGACGTGCCGGAGAATTCCCTCGACCTGCTCTACACGAATTGCGTGGACCACGCCTTCGACCTCGAGGCGATGATGGCCGAGCACGCCCGCGTTTTGAAACCCGACGGATTCCTGCTCTACGACATGGGAATCAACATGGAACACGGAGCCGGGGGACCGTTCGAAGCGGTCTCGTGGGATCGGACCGAAGACCTCGTCGTCCGCCTGCTCGGAAAATTTCAGAAGCTTATCCGAGCCGAGCGCGACGACAATTTTGGCGGGCAGTGGCTCTGGGTGCTCCTTCAAAACAAGCGTTGAAAAAAATTCTCGGCATTGTTCTCGTGCGGAACGAGGACCGGTTTGTGGGGCAGGCGGTGAGGAACGCCTGGGAATTCTGCGACCGTCTTCTGCTGGTCGATCACCGGTCCGGCGATGCGACCGCGGGGATTCTCAGGGAGTTCGCTGCGGAGCCTTCCGGGAAAGCCACCTTCCACTCGATTGATCATCCGCGCGAGTCGCACGCGCTTCTCAAGGCGTTTGTCGGGACAGACACCTGGGTGTTCGGCGTGGACGGAGACGAGATCTATGATCCCCGGGGATTGCAGGCTTTCCGTCCGAGGTTGCTGGCCGGAGAGTTCGATGCGCATTGGATGATTCTCGGGAACGTCCTGCACTGCGACCGGGTGGACGCGCGGGACAGCACGGCCTCCGGCTTTCCGTCCCCGCCGAGCCGCAGCATTACGAAGCTCTACAACTTCGCTGCCATCGACTCGTGGGACGGCGATACTCCGGAGCGTCTGCACGGGGGGGATCCGGCGTTCCGCGGTGGATTTCACGAGCGGGACAAACGCCAGCTCCAGCTCGAATGCTCGTGGGAAGAATCGTCGCTGCGCTGCCTGCATGCCTGCTTTGTGCCCCGCAGCAGTCTCGATCCGGTTGGCGCGACGAGGGAAAATATCATGGAAACATTCCAAGGAGGCTGGACGAACAGGATCAAGCGGGCCGCGCGGAGCCTGGCGGGAGTCCCGGAAACGTCGGACTGGAAACGGGAACGCTATGCCCGCGGCGAACGGCTGACGGTCCCGGCGGATCCGTTTTTCGCATGAGCCTTTTTTTCCAATCCAAGCCCGTGGCCACGGCCGCGATCAACCTGCGTCCTCGCGCGGGCTCATGGGGCGGCGCGAACCAGTGGACGTCGCAGGTCGTCCGCTGGCTCAGGGACAACGGATGGCGAGTTGCCTTCGATCTGAAGCGGGTTCCAGATGTTGTCGTGATGACCCACACCGGGCTTTCGGCGCACACGACCTTCGGGGCCGATGAGGTCGGCGAACTCAAGCGGAAACACCCCCATGTCCCGTGCTTGCACCGGATCAATGACAACGACATCCGCAAGGAAACTTCCGAAATGGACTCCCTGATCGAGCGGAGCAGCCGCGTTGCCGACCACACGGTCTTTGTTTCGGAATGGCTTCGCGATTACCACGCGGGGAAGTGGTTCGACGCGTCGAGGCCGCACTCGGTGATCGTGCCTGGCGCGGACCCGCGCGTTTTTCATCCGGTCGGGGGCGCCCGCTTCGAGGCGGGGAAGCCGCTGCGCCTGGTCACGCACCATTGGTCCGACAACTGGAATAAGGGGTTCGATGTCTACCGGGATATCGACGAACTCATCGCCCGGCAATCCGGGCAAAAATACGAGCTGTGGGTGATCGGACGCTGGCCGGAGGAATTGAAATGGAAGTCCGCCCGCACCTTCGCCCCTGCCAGCGGCCCGGAGCTCGCCGGGCTTCTGCGCCAATGCCACGGCTACGTGAGCGCGTCGCGATTCGAGCCGGGGGCGATGCATGTTGCGGAGGGCCTCCAGTGCGGGCTGCCGCTGCTCTACCATTGCGATTCGGGAGGGACGGTCGGACAGGGGAGGCGTTACGGCCTAGAGATTTCGGATGAACTGGAAGCCACCCTCGCGGAGTTTTCGGACCGTCTGCCGGATTTGCGCGGGGGGCTGCTGAGCGATCCCCCGTCGGGCAGCAAAATGTCCGCCGCCTATCTCCATTTGCTCCAGCGGCTCGTCCTCCATGCTTAACGTCCATTACACGCCGGGCGATGGAAAAGGATGGGCGTTGGACGAGGACCTGCGGCTGATCCGCTCCTCGTTGAAGGGAATCGTCCGCGAGACCGGCGCGGCCTCGGCCGATGTGATCCATGCTCCCTTCTGGCAGAACCTCTCGATGGTGGCGCCACCGCTGCTCGACCGCGCATTCGTCATCGCCCATGCCGACAACCCGCCGTTTTTTTATCTCAAGCAGCCGGAGTTTGCCGCCGGCCAGACTCAGGTCGACCTCTGGGTCGCGCGCTCGCGCGAGGCCTTCGACCAATTCACCCGGCTCGGCCTTCCAGCCGAACACATCCCCTACGCGATCGACCCGGAACTTTTTTTCCCGATCCCGGACAAGGCGGCATTGCGCCGGGAATTCGGGATTCCTGAAGAGGCTTATGTGATCGCCAATTTCCACCGCGACTCAGAAGGGGCAAACCTCGCGATTCCCAAGGCGCAGAAAGCGCCGGAGTTCATGGTGGCAATCCTGAAACGGCTCCGCGATGCGGGCGCGGCATTTCATGTCCTGCTCGCCGGACCGCGCCGCCACTGGCTGCGGAGCGAGCTCCGCCGCGAAGGCATCCCGTTCACGTTTGTCGGAAAATGCGATGTCGGGGGAGATGATTTCGGCATCAATATTCTGGGCCGTGTCCAGCTCAACAAGCTCTACAACGCCTCGGATCTCTACTTGATCCCATCGCGCTGGGAGGGGGGGCCGCAGTCGGCGATGGAAGCCGCGGCCTGCCGGGGCAAAATTTTGTCAACGCCCCTCGGGGTGGCGCGGGACATCCTCGAACCCGCATCCCTGTTCCGGACAGCTTCCGAAGCCTCCGCCCGCCTGCTGGATGACATCGGATCCCGGACGCTTGACGCCACGGTCGCCCCGCAATTCGACCGCTGGAAATCTTCCCACACGACCGGGGAGATGTCGCTGCGCCTGCGCGGTCTCTACGCCTCGCTTGTGGAACGAAGCGCGTTCAAGCAGAAGGCGAAGCGGAAAAAACTCCTGTCTTTGCGTGGCGGATGGCTGCAACTCCGCCACACATTTCGCCGCCGGTTCATCAAACCAAGCCTTCCCGAAGAAGTGGCCTGGAACCACGCGGAGGGCCGGTTGCAGGATCTCGATGAGATTCTCGCGGTTGTCCGCAAGTCGCTCGAACAGCTCGGCATCCGCGCCGTCAGTCGCGGGGAAGCGGAAGTCGAGATTGTCGGATGGCCGGAATCCCGAGCCGGGGGCAGGCGGCAACTGCAGTGGATAGTTCCAGGGTTTCCCTCGTCACAGATCATGCCGTCGGCCCTGCTGATCGCCCCGTCTGTCCAAGATGTTTTGAACCTGAGAGCCGCCGGGCGCACGCAGCCGGCGGTCGCCATGGCTGTTCCCTTGGGCGGCTCCGGCGATTCCGGCGATGTTCTGATTGTCGAGCCCGGCGATGTCGGTGCATCGGTCCGGATCTGGCGGGCGATGTCAGCCGGGCGGCCGGTCGTTTACCCGGAGGGAACCGCCTACTACGAGCAGGTTTTCCACGCGGGCTTGTGTTCTTCCGAGCCAACAGAAATGGCCCGCCTCGCAACGGATAACGCTGCCGAGTTGCGTTCGCTGGCGGTATTGCCGACGCAGGACGATGCCTTAAAGTTTCTCCAGGTTCTGTTGCGGGAACTGCGTTCTAAAGAATCCCATCCTGTCCACTATCCGATGATTTCGACCAATGATCACCCCCAACAATCCCTTCCTTTCCGATGAATAGATCCGCGCAGAGCATTGCGGCGCATGAAGGGGAGGTTTCCCGGATCAAATCCGGTGCGTTGGCCTACCGGCGCTGCCTCGCGCACTATTTGAATCTGGTCATCCCCATGTCCGCAGATCTTCTGGAAATCGGCTGCGGCGGCGGGCACCTTTTGAAACTGTTAAAGTGCCGGTCGTGCACCGGGATCGATGTTTCGGAGAGGCGAATTTCGGAAGCCCGGGAAAACTGCCCTTCTGCGGCTCTTCATGTCGGAGACGCGTGCGATCTCCATCTCGACGCCCGGTTCGACGTCGTGCTGTTGTCCGACACGTTGAACCACTGCAGCGATGCGCAGGCTCTGCTCGAGGCGGCGCACAGGTTCGGCCTTCCCGGCGCACGGCTGGTGGTGACAACCTACAACACCCTTTGGCGTCCCGCTCTTTCCCTGCTCAGCGCGCTGGGAGTCCGTTCGCCGCAACCGGATCTGAACTGGCTCTCGGGCGGCGACGTGTGCAATCTGGCCGAACTCGCGGGCTGGGAAATCGTCAAGACCAATGGCCGGATCCTTCTGCCGGTGAAGATCCCGCTCGTCTCGGAGATCTTGAACCGTTGGGTGGCTCCCCTCCTGCCATTCCTGTGTCTGACCGACATCATGGTGGCGAGAAAAACGGCCGCCATGCCAGGCAACCCTTCCGTTTCGATCATCATCCCCGCGAGAAACGAGGCCGGCAACATCGCCGCCGCCATCGAACGGATCCCGGCATTCTGCCCCGACACCGAATACATTTTCATCGAGGGGCATTCGACCGACAATACCTGGGAGGAAATCGAAAAGGTCCGCTCCGAGCATCCCGACAAGAAAATCCGCATCGCGCGTCAGACGGGCCGCGGAAAGGGCGATGCCGTGCGGCTTGGTTTTTCGATGGCGGGCGGCGACATCCTCATGATCCTCGATGCCGATCTGACGATGCCCCCGGAGGATCTCCCCAAATTTTACAGGGCTTTGGCTGACGGGCGCTGCGAGTTCGCCAACGGATGCCGTCTGGTCTATCCGATGGAGGAACGGGCGATGCGGTTCCTCAACCTTTGCGCGAACAAGCTTTTCGGCGTCCTGTTTTCTTGGCTGCTGGGCCAGCAGGTGAAGGACACCCTTTGCGGCACCAAGGTCTTGAGCCGCGCGAACTACGAAGCGATCGCGAAAAACCGGAGCTATTTCGGGGATTTCGACCCCTTCGGGGATTTCGATCTTTTGTTCGGGGCGGACAAGCTGCACCTGAAGATCCGGGATATCCCGGTGAGATACCGCGAGCGCACATACGGCGAAACCAACATCCAGAGGTTCCGGCACGGGCTGCTTCTTTTTCGCATGGTCGCATTTGCGGCGCAAAAGCTGAAATTCGTTTGAGGCCCGCGTTGAAAAACCGATGCTTTTTGTTCTCTGTTCCGGCCGCGCTGCTTCTGCTTGCCGGGGTGTTGACATTTCCCGCTCTGTTCGGTTTTTCCAAGGCCGGGCGGGTGGCAGGCATCACAAAATCGGAAGGGTATCTGCTTTTGGCGGAACTGCCGAAGGGGGTTGCGAAGCCGGGAAAGCGCGCATTTATTTTTTCTGATCTGCCAGTTCTCTTCGAGGACGGGAGGGCGTTGGGGCGTCCGGTCTCCTCGGCAAAGGAAATCACGAATGCGGGCCGTGGGCGATACCGGTTCCGGGGTTCTGAAATCCAGTTTTCGACCTCGGATGGCGGTTCTGCGGAGGGCAGGGAATACACCGTTCGCTCTCCGCTTTGGTCGGTGGGGGAGCCCTGGCTTCTGGCTCTCTGGGCTGCTGCCTTGGTTGGCGCCCTGCTCGCCGCGCGGCAGCTGAACCCCGGCATGTCGGCGGATTTCATCCGCAGTCCGGCAGTTGGCCGCGGGTTGCTCGTTGTGTCCGCCGCCTGGACCGTCGCCTTCTGTTTTGTTGGCCCCTTTCTGTCGGACGCCTTTTTCACGGGCCTGCTGGCACCGTCGCTCTGGGCTCTTTTGATCGGCTTGGCTGCGCTGCATGGCAGGGCGGCAGGCCGGGCCGGCCTGTTTCTCCTGGCCTTGCTGCCGGCCCTCGCCGGCTATTTTTATTATGGTGTCAACGCGGCTTCCGACAGCTCGTTTCTCGTTGCGGGCGTGATTCCGTGGAGCGACGCGAAAATGCATTTCCTGCAGTCTGCCGGCATCGCGCTCAACGGATCAACCGGTATCCTGTTCAACGGCCGGTTCCTCTATCCGGTTTTCTATGCGGGTCTTTTGGTGGCTGCCGGGTGGAACATCCAGTTGGCGAACCTCTTGGTTTCCGCGCTGGCGATGGTCGCGCTGGCGTTCACCTGCCCGTCCGTGGCAAAGAGGATGGGCGTTGCGGGCACCGCCATCTACAGTTTGCTGTTCTGGCTGTATTTCCGGGCGCACGGCTGCGGGCTTCTGATGAGCGAGAACCTCGGCCTGCTCCTTGGTTTGATAGGGTTCAGTTTTCTGCTCCTGAGCGTCGATGGCGGGAAAGCGTGGCCGGTGTTCGTCGCGGTCGCATTTTTCGCTCTTGGCTCGGCTGCCCGCCCGGGCGCGCTATTCATTTTGCCGGCCCTTGTCCTCTATGGTGGAATTCGGGTTTGGAACTCGTCGGAGGGCCGGAAGCGGGTCGCCCGGACTGCCGGAGCGGCCGTCATCGGCCTTGCGGTGACATGCGCGTGCTTCGGGACAAACCAGGTTTTGATGAAGGCTTTTTACCGTGGCGAGGGCCGGGCGTTCGGCAATTTTGCTTTCACCCTGCACGGCTTGTTGGATGGGACGAAGTGGAGCGCGAGCTACGAGGCGACAAAAGGGGACGCGGCATTGGTCATGCGCCAGAATATCCGCATGATCCAGGAATCCCCCGGCAGCCTCTGGAGCGGGATCCGGCGGGCTTACGGAGAGGCGGCCAAAGACGGGTTCCTATTCCGGTTCGGCGGGGAAAAGCGGCTGGCAACGACCGGCATGCTTCTCTTTGTTCTGGGCGCGGTCTCTCCGATATTCTGGCGGCCGTTTCGCCGGGATTTGTGGTGGATGGTTCTCCTGTTTGCCGGAATCCTCGCATCCGTTCCGTTCGCTCCGCCGTGGGATGCCGGGGTGCGCCCGTATGCCGCCACGCTCCCCGTTCAGTGTTTCCTCGCCGCGGCCGGTTTTTCGTGGTTGGTCGCTCTGCTCGGCCAAGCGGCCAAGTGGCTGGAGCCGGCACCCCCCGGCGTTCGCGCAAACTGCTCGCCGGAAGGGGATCAGAAGGAAGTTCTCCAGGGCGACATGAGAGTGAACGGATTGGTTGGCTTTGGGGTTCTTTGCATGTTTCTGACACTGCTTTTTCCTTTGGTGCTGAAATTCCCGCGATCCCCAAGCCCTGCTGCGGACGGCCCTCCTGTTTTTCGTGCCGGCTCCCGGCTCTTTGTGACAAAGGCGTCTCCTGGTGCGGGAAGCGTTTCCCAAGAAGCATTTTTGGACCGGCTGTCCGATTTTCAAGCCCAGTCGCCCGACGCGGCGCGGGTGTTCCTTTCTGCGAACCCTGATTTCGTGCTGGCCATCGACTGGCGGACGCTGCAGGCGGTCTTGCTGCACACCCCCTTGCCGGATGTTCTGCCTCATCTGACGAATGTCGGCGGGGTGGTGGTCGAAGATGCGCGGGATGGAAGCCAGTGATGACTTACCTGACATTAAAAGAATACAACACCCGTTCCAATTTGATCAAATAACCCCATGCTCTCATCCGTGATTCCTTGGCAAACCCGCGAGCGCATTCGCTCGGTGCTGGAGTTCCCGGCGCGGAGAGCCGCCCGGAAAAGGCTGGCGCGGATCCGTCGTTCCGGGGATCTGTCTGTCGGATTCGGCGGCGTGCTGGACGACGGGCGTCCTGTCCACGGCGGAGCGGTCAAACTGCTGCCGCTGCGGAAAGCCTTCGGCGGAGACGAGGAGGCATTCGGCATTCTCTATGCCGTGAGCAGCAGCCCGCCGCAGGTGGCCGACGACCTCTTCGCCCACTGCCGGCGGTCCGGCATCAAAATCGTCTGGAATCAAAATGGCGTGGCCTATCCCGCCTGGGCCGGGAGCGAGAGCGAGCGGTTCAACGCGCCGATGCACGAGCTCCGGGATGCCGCGGATTTCATTGTCTATCAAAGCGAGTTCTGCAAAACCTCCGCCGCGAAATTTCTCGGGCACCGCGAAACCCCCTCATCGATCCTCTACAATCCGGTCGATCTGGAGGTGTTCTGTCCCGATCGCGAAAAGACATTTTCCGGATCTCCCCTCCGGCTGCTCGCCGCGGGGACACACGGGACGCGCGACCGCGTGACCTCCGTGCTCGAGGCCCTTCGCACGCTGAGAAAAGGCGGGATCGAAGCGGTGCTCACCGTGGCCGGACAGTTCCAGTGGCCGGGGGGTGAAAAAGATTTTGCCAGCGAGATCGTCCGTCTCGGGCTGCAGGATGCCGTCCGGAGGGTCGCGCGATTTTCGCAAAGTGATGCACCCGCTCTTTACAGGGCCCACGATTTGCTCGTGCATCCCAAATACATGGACCCCTGCCCGACGGTCGTTCTCGAGGCGATGGCTAGCGGGTTGCCGGTTGTCGGCTCGCGTTCCGGCGGCATGCCCGAAATTGTCTCCCCCGCTTGCGGGGCACTTATCGATGCTCCGCAGGACTGGGACATCCGCCACACCCCGTCCGGAAGCGATCTCGCCGCCGCCGTGGCCGGGCTCCTGCCGAACCTGCCGGAATTTTCGCTCGCCGCCCGGCGGAATGCGGAGGCCCGGTTCGATGTCGGGAAATGGATCGAGGCGCACGGGCGGGTTTTTTGTGGGCTCCGGGATTCTTGACAACGAAACAGCCGGCTCCATGTTTGCAACGTATGACTGAAAATCCGCCCAACGGATTCGACAAGATCGGGATGTTCCGGCTCATCGCGGACAAGATGGAGCGGGATCCTGCGTTGCTGCAAATTGCGCTCGGTAATATCGTGCGATGGATCGCCAACGGTGCGGACCAGCAGCACCGGCTCCGCCAGTGGGAGGGGATGATCTGCTCGGCCCAGACCTCGAAATCTGGCATGGAGGTTTTGCTGGCAGCGCTCCGGGAAGACAGCGAGCAGGCGGCGCATTTGCGGGAGTTTGCGCCGTTTGATGGGGTGCTCACGACAATGGAACGCCGACCTTTTATTTTACAATGCGCCTTCCAGCATTAAAGCACTTGGTCGAGTCTGTGCGCTCACTCGGACAAAGCCGCAAAGTTATCGTTCTGGGCTCGGCTTCGCTCCTCGCCTCATTTCCCGAACTTGGAGAACAGGAATTTCTCGAATCCACATACGATGGCGACCTGTTACTGGAGCCAATCAATAAGGAGATAGCGGGCTATTTGGTGGAGGCAGTCGGGCAGGGAAGCCTTTTCCGAGCCGAGCACGGCTACCATGCCGACATCCTCCACCCGACGATTGTGAAAAGCCTGCCGCCGGGATGGGAGGATTTGACCTCGCCGTGAGCGGCCTGTTTTTCAGCGAGGGAGGTTCCGCATGAATGGCATTCCGCCGCTCTCGGTGCTGATGACGGTCTTCAACGGCGGAAGATTTCTGGCGGAATCGGTCGAGAGCATCCTTGCGCAGAGTTTTTCGGACTTCGAGTTCGTGATTGTGGACGATGCTTCAACGGACGGGAGCGTCGCCGTCCTGGAGACCTATGCTTCACGCGACCCGCGGCTCCGCTTGATCTGCAACCCGAAAAATTTCGGCCAGACAGCCTGCCTCAACCAAGGGCTCGGGGAGTGCCGTGCGGAGTGGGTTGCACGCCAGGATGCCGATGACATCTCCCATCTGCGGAGGCTTGCCGCCCAGTGGCGGGCCATTAGAGATAATTCGTCCCTCGTTCTTCTCGGCGTCAACGGCTGGATCATCGACGAGAGTGGGGGTTCTGCCGGGATGATTCACGTGCCGGTCGATGATGCCGGGATCCGGTGGTCGTTGCCCTTCCGGAACCCGTTTATCCACACGGGGGTTTTGTTTCGGCGGCTGCACCCGGACGGATCGCCTGTCCGTTATGCTCCGGAGTTCCGGATCTGTCAGGATTGGGAACTCTGGTCGCGGATCACAAGCGACGGTTCCGCGGCGAACCTGCCGGAGCGTTTGGTTTTTTACCGTCACAGCAAGAATTCGCTCTCGAACAATTTCTCCGACACGACCCGCGTGGAAAACCGCGCGATCGTGGAAAAAATCTGGAGGGCCAATTTTCCGGGCCGGGACCTGACAGCATGGGAAGCCGACTTGATGGAAAGCTTCCGGGACGGCCTGGCTCCCGGCCTCTGGCCTGAATTCCTGAGTTTCTACGCCGGTGTCCGGAATGATTGGCTCGTATCGAAACGAGCCCGGAGCCGGCAGTCGGAGGCCATGCATATGATCCAGGCGGCGGGAGCGCTGGCCGGACCCGCCCCGCTCGCGGCCGCTTCGGCGATGCTGAGCGCTTTTTCAACCGATCCGGTGTGGACTGCAAAAACTCTGTCGCAACGTTTCGTCAGCGGCGGTCACTTGCGCTGATAACGTTCAGGACCGGAATTTCCGGTCGAGGAAATACAGCCCGCGCTTCGTCTGCCAGAATGCGGCTTGCTGGAGCGGGGGCATTTTTGTCCACGCCTCGAACCGCCGGGGGATTTCCGAATCGCAGAGGTGCTGCCAGATCTTCCGGATCGCATCCCGCGAACGGGTGGCGGATCTGGCTTTTCCTGCATCGACGATGGCCTGCCACTTGGCAGGATTTTCTTTGAGATCGCGGATCTGCCACAGGAGTTCGCCGGGCGATCTCGCGACCAGGAAATCAATCCCCGGATTTCCTTCCGCGGACAGCGCCGAGTCGGAGCCGCCGATCAGCGGAACTCCGGCGAGCCAGGCGTTGTAAAGTTTTGACGCCGGCTTGCTCAAATGCCTGGCACGCGAGAAGTCCCGGATCGCGATCGCGATATCCACGTCCGAATAATCGTGCCACCGCGACGATCCGCGGATCTCCAGGCGGACGCCGACTTCGCGCTCCAACTGCCCGGGAAAATCCTGCCGAGCAATCTCCCGTGCCAGATTCGACGGGTCGCCAAAATAGGCGGCCGTCTCGATGGCCTGCCCCCGCGTAGAATCGCGCGGAACGAGGACCGGCTGGGGCCAGTGCGGGACAAAGATCGTTCCTGGCAGCCGTCGTGCGTGTGACGGATTCTGCAAAATCTGGACCTGTGCTCCGGGGTGGGGGAGGAAATCCGCCACCACAGACACAACGAACTGCCTCGAATTGGCGCGGAAATGTTCATGGAGAAGATTGCTGAGCGTGATGATGACTCCTTCTTCCGGCAGTTGGGAGACGAGTTCCACCGGACAGGTGTTCTGGATCTCCCGCCACGTCTGGTAGATCCAGTTCTGCGCTGTGGCCACTTTGCCTTCGGGAAGGGTGCGAATCCCTTCTGACGTCCAGCTTGCCTGGAGTTCCGCGCTCGGCCAATATTGCTCATGGAGGTAGAAGAATATTTGCATCCTCCCATCCGCTAAATGATTTCCTGCATTCTTCAAGACTGGTCCGCAAATTCCGGCAGCCCGAAAGGCCGGTTTGTGCTCGCTTTTTTCCGCGTTTGCCAGTTGATCCGGAAGCTGCCATCCGGGATCTGGATTTTGGGATCGCCGGTTTTGGCTGCCTACGTGCTGCTGGTCCATTGGGTCATGGGCATCGAACTCGACTACAAGACCGTGGTCGGCCGGGGACTTTGCCTGCGGCACGGTGTCGGGCTGGTGGTGCACCGGAATGTCGTGATCGGTGCGGGCTGCACGCTCCGGCAGGGCGTGACCATCGGCGAGCGGCGCGGCGATGGGAAATGCCCTGTCATCGGGGACCGGGTTGAGATCGGGGCCAACGCCGTTGTCATTGGCCCGGTCTGCATCGGTGAATCCTCGGTGGTCGGCGCGGGAGCCATTGTCCTTCGCGATGTCGAGGCGTTCACTGTGGTCGCGGGAAATCCCGCTGTAGTCGTCAAGCGGCTGCGCAATCCATGAAGCTGCTCTTCCTTTCCGGAAATGCCCACCTGATTCTGGACGAGACCTCGACCCGCACATCCGGCGGAGCGGAGTTGCAAGTCGCTCTCTTGGCCCGGGAACTTGCCCGTGGCGGCCAGGATGTCGTGCTCGCCGGCGGCGATTCCGGCCAGCTGGACCACGTCACGTTCCAAGGGGTGAAAACCAGGAACGCCGGGAAATTTCACACGGGCAAACTCGGTGAAATGGTCGGCGCGATCCCGCGAGTGGCCCGCGTGCTGCGCGAGGAGCGGCCGGACTGGGTCATCGTCCAGGGATGGACGGCCTGGCTTTTTGTGCTCTGGGCGCTCCGCCCGTTTCTTCGCTACCGGCTGGATTTTACATGTGCGCTCGACAGCGAGATCAACGGGACCTACCGGCGCGAAAACCCGGTTTTCGGGGCGCTCTTCGAGTTTGCGGTGAGGCGTTGCGATGCGCGGCACGCGATCACGCGGGACCAGAAGGATTGTTTCGCGAAGCGCGGGATGGACAGCACGTTCTACCGCTACCTCGTTTTCCCGAGGACCGGGCCGATCACCGCCGGAAAGCAGGTGGATTTTCTGTGGGTGTCCCGCTGCCAGCCCGTCAAGCGGCCGCATCTTTTTCTGGAGCTGGCGAGATCGCTGCCGGAGGCATCGTTCGAGATGATCTGCCCCGCCGAGAACCGGGCGCTGTGGGAAGATGTCGCGCGGGCAGCGTCCGGTTGTCCGAACCTGCGCTTCATCGAGAGCGTGCCCTACCACCGGATCCAAGACCACTACGACCGCGCGCGGATCTTTGTGAACACCTCCGAGTGGGAAGGCTGGCCGAACAGCTTCATCCAGGCGGGACTCGGCCGGGCGGCGATTCTCTCGCTCGCCGTCAACCCGGACGGGCTATTTGAAAAATTCGCCTTGGGCGCGTGCGCCGGCGGCGACCTGGCCGGGTTGCTGGCGAGCGCCCGTAAAATGCTGTCCGACGCGGCGGCGTTGGAAAAAATGCAGGGCGAGTGCGCACGCTTCGTGGCGGAGCTGCACGACAACACGCGAGAGGCCGCCGTGTTTCTTTCCGGCCTCACTTGATCCGGTCGTTCAGTGTCCGCTCGAATTTTCGAGCTGTTCGCGAACCTCCGCGACGACCGCGTCGCAGCGGGCCCGTCCGGAATCTCCCTCAAGGCCGCCCGGACCGGTGGAATAATATGCGACCGTCCCCGCGATCCTCCGTTTCTTCGCCTCGTCCCGTGTTGTCCGGACAAGGACTTCGAGCGCCCGGACATAGGCTTGTCGCAGCGCCGGCCTTTGCCGCAGGAGAGTTTCGAACAACCCGAAAACCAGACCGGGAAAAGCCTCGCGATTCAAAAACAGCGGGAGCGAGGAGCCTGCCGCAAACTCGTAATAGGCCCTCCAGATCCGGAAGCGCGCATCCGGTCCCCGGTAGAGCCACGGCTTTTTTCCGGTGGTGAAGTGGATGGCAAGAGCGTCTCTGTCTTCAGGCAGAATTTCCTTTTGCCAGTTCCATTCTTCAGGAAGTTTCCCGATCCGGCCCGCCAGCATGTAGTTGATGACGGTCTGGTCCCACCACTGGCATTTTTCTCCGGCCTCGCCCGCAAGTTTCATGGCCCGGGTCCCGGCATCTTCCTCTCTCCATCTCCGGAGATCCATCAACAGGACGCCGGTGTTGAAATAGGGAGCCTCCGGGTCTTGGATCGGCCACGGGCAATCCATCCGCAGTTGGCGGATTTTGCGGTCCACCACCGCCAGGAGCATTTTCCCACCCATGTCGATCTCCCAGAGCCCGGCGAGCCCGCCCAGAACAACGACATCCGAATCCAGGTAGATCGCCTTGTCCGCGGGCACCAGCGAGCCGATCCCGAGCCGCGCATAATACATCCGCGAGTTTCGGATGCCGGCCTTGAACCCCGCGAACTTCTCCTCGCTGACGGCGTGGAAGGCGAGGCGGGTTTTTTTGTGGATGCGCCCGGCCAGTTTTTCGAGCCTGCCGATTGTCGCGGGTGTCAGCCCGCCATCCAGGATGTGGACGGTGGCTGGCCGCTCCGGCGGAAGCGAGAGCAACGCGCTGGCCACCGTGACGAGAAGGCCATTCGCGAACCGCTCGTCCGCGCCCGTCACGATGTGGATCGTGTCTCCGGTCCCGGCGCTCATTCTGAAACGTCAACAGCTTCCGGCGTGACCGGAGAGGTCGTCTTGTCCGGACGCACGAAGACCTCGTTGCGGAAATAGCGCCCGAAATACACGTAGTGGTCGTAGAGCCATTTGTATGGGCCAGGAGCCCAGTTGCGGAAACGCGAGAACTCGCTCCGGTTGATCCGCCGCTCGTCGATGACGACGACCGCCGGCGAACTCGCCGCCATGAGATCCGGAAAGTTGCGGTTGAACTCGCCGCTGCCCGCGGAGTTGTCCACGTAAAGATTGTAGAGCGGAGACGGGCGGTCGGTCATGAAATTGATGGTCGGAGAATAGGGAAGGCACAAGACATACTCGCCCGGTGACGAATGCCGCAGGACGGCATCCCGCAGCTTGGGCAGCCAGGAGGCCTCGCGGTCCCGCAGTTTGACGTTCACTCCGTTGAGCGCGCGGAACTCGTGCGAGGCCTTTTTTTGTGCCGCGATCGAGCCGGAGGATTCCTTGGGAAAGGCGTGGGAAAAATAGACCGTCCCCGTGGCGGCGCAGATCACCGCGAATGATCCGGCCGCGAGCCGCCGAACGAAGCACCCGCTCTCCAGCGCCCGTCGAACGGAGGCCCAAACAAAAAGCGCGAGCGCGGCCAAAAACGGCACCATCATTTCCGAAAGGTGAGGGGTGTCCGGGCGGAAGAAAAAGAACTGCGGGAAAAGCGCGAGCGAGCAACCGAGCACGGCAAGCGGGTAAAGCATCCGCTCCTTGGCTTCCGCATCCTGTTGGACAAGCGCCGCGAGCAGCCCGAGCCCTCCTGCGACGATCGCGATGGCCGATATGAGGATCGGAAGATACGCGCTAATCGCAAAAGATTTGTCGGCCCATTTCGCGCCGCGAACCACATCCGAGACGGGCGGCCGCGCGAGAGCGCCGCGGTCTTCCCACGAATCGGCTTTCGGTTTTTGTGCCGGAGGTGCAACGGGGTTTGCGGCCAACGGCGCGTTTGCGGTGGCAGGAGGCGCGGTTCCTTCCGCAAGATCCGCCGCTTGGTGGCGGAATTCCGAGCGGATCATCCCGAGCCATCCGGTGTATTGCTCGAGAAACGCACGGTCGTAGCCCCGGGATTTCGCGTCGCTCCACACGGGAAGATGGACCACCCAGGCCAGCAGGAGACCGCCGGCTGCACCCGCGAGGACCAGCCTCCCGCGGTGCAAAAACCGGCCCCGTTCGCCAAGGGGATAAAGAATCGCGAGCCCGCAAAAAATCAGCGTGCAAAAAATCCCGAGGTCGATGCGGAACAAAAACGTGAGCCCGAGCCCTGCCCCGGCCGCCAGCGCCCACGCGAATGTTTTTCGCGGCGATTCCCTTCGCACCACAAACGCGCGGGTCAGAAGGAACGCGTTCAGGACGCCGAGAAACGGCATGTAGTTCCGGAAAATCATCCCCGGCACGAGGATCGCCATCAAGGCAGGGATCGCGGAGAACCAGGCGCAGCGGGTGTAGCCGTGGACGAGGAAATACGTCATCAGTCCGGTGACCGTGCAGATCGCGAAAAAATACCAGCGCAGCACGAGGTAGTCCGGCCCAGTGAGTTCGAACAGGCCGGCCACCGGAAGGAACCACATCACGTTGTATCCGAGAAACGTGTCGGCGATCGGCCGCTGGCCGGCCATCAGCCGCATCGCCACCACGCCGGCCGTCCCCCCCTCACCGCCGAGATTGAGCCCGGCATTCGCATAGAGCGAATAATAGAAAACGGCGAAGCCCGCGAGGAGCCAGGGTATGACAATGCCTGCCCGCGTGCCTTCGAGGAGCGGACCCAAAGTCTTCCGGATGGATGGTGTT
>Ga0316232_1002875_pt1 | contig 16775 bp, 24 predicted proteins | sample TBHtaG_FD_206006 | JGI IMG/M metagenome (GOLD analysis project Ga0316232, IMG submission 206006) | Freshwater microbial communities from Trout Bog Lake, Wisconsin, USA - TBH18025_13 | ecosystem: Environmental > Aquatic > Freshwater > Lake > Hypolimnion/Profundal zone | place: USA: Wisconsin... | reverse complement strand
TGATGATTATGAGGCTGCTAAATGGGTAGCCCTTCATTTATTTCATGCTAATGAAGCATATAGGACTAAAGATATTAAAGATGCTACTGAACATAATAAAATTGCTTTAAAGCTCTTTAATCAGCATATTGCTAAAGGTGTTAATAGTCAATCATTTAGTGCTGCCGTTCAAGATATGCTAAGACAATACGAAGCAGAAATTAGCTAACACCATAGAAAGTCTCTGTTTTGTATTACCCAGATACAAAGTTCAGTATCTTTAGCTTTAATTTGTTTTTCTATCTCATCAACTTCTTTATAACGACTGTCATTTAATTCAGCAGTAATCTCTACATTTTCATAAGCTTGACTAAGCTTTTCTAATAAGAATGGTCTTACAATTTTTACATAATTATAATACTCTTTAAGTTTAATTCCTGCTTCTGTAGTTTTAGGATTTAAAGAATCATCCCAGACTATCTTTTCAAAAGCTTTTTCATTTTCTACGAACTCAATAATAGCCTGAAAATGAAACTGAGGCACAAGTTCAACCAAATCCACCCACTTAGAGGTGAATAATGCATTACGCATTTTTTGTCTCGGGTTAATAATTTTATTTTTTAAATCTTTTACTGAATTGTAAAATCGTCTAAATGTGTATTGAAAGTTTTCTCTTAACCAATGCTGAACAGGATACTCTTTCTTAATATGCTTCTCCCAGTTATCCCAATCATTTATCATTAAAGCAAAAGGAGCCTCATACCAGCCAGTAGGCCAGTACCACTTACGAGTTACTCTTTCTGAACGGTTTAACTTCAACCATTCTTCAGTTGTAGTAGCTATTAGTCTTTTGTTCATTTTTTCTTTCTGTTACTACTTCAGCGTAATGTATCACTCCATCAACATAATTATGAAAATTTGAAATAAGTGTATTTAAAAACGGATATTTTTTAGTTTCTAACAAGTATTTTATATCCGCATTATAATCTAAACGATAGTAGAAGCGTAACGTACCGTACTTCTCTTTCACTTGTTCAGCTATTACCTGCGGGCACTCTACGCTATAAATGTAGTTATCTTCATCTCTATATCTAGTGGGTTTTATACCTAAATGTTCAGCATCTTCTCTATCTATGTTTAAATATGTAGTATAGGTATAAGTTAGAGCTTGACACAATGTATCAATAATGTCATACCAATCATCAGGCGTTTCAATACCCCAGCACATACAAGTCTCTTGCATAGATTTATCTTTATCAGCAAATATCTTTGGATACTTGTTATATAGCTGTACTTGTAGTTCTGGGCTCATTTTTTAATTCAGTTACAACTTCAGCATAATGCACTACGCCATTAATATAACTATCAAATTTATTTAGTATAATTTCTAACTGCGGATACTTTTTAGTTTCTAACAAGTACTTTATATCATCATTATAATCTAAACGATAGTAAAAACGCAATGTACCGTATTTCTCTTTTACTTGTTCAGCCACGACTTGAGGACATTCAACCCGGTAAACATAATCATTACCGTCTTTATAATATTTATCCAAAGGTTTCAAACCTAATTTTAAACCATCCTCTGCATTAATACTCATAACAGTGCTATATGTATAAGTTAGAGCATGGCATAGTGTATCAATTATCTCATACCAATTATCAGGCGTCTCTATGCCCCAGCACATGCAAGTCTCTTGCATTGATTTGGTACTATCAGCAAATATCTTTGGATACTTGTCGTATAGTTGCTTTTCTAATTCTGGGCTCATTAATATATTATAGGTACGTTCCTACTTATATCCAATGACCATATATCTATCATACTCACCTTGATCATCTTTTAATGTCTTGGCTCCTTTAGAAAGTACTTTACTTAACGGGTACTGAGTTAAAATATCTTCTGGACTATCAAAACTGTTAACAGCATTCTTATTAGCTCTTCCTTGAAAGACACAAAAGGTACCCTTAGGAATGTTATTGTACCAACCGTCGCCTTCCATATCATTAATACTAGTATTGATAACTGCACCGTACTTATCCAATTGTCTATAGTCAAGAGTATTGGCATCCTTATTCATACTCTCTATATTAGATGCATGATAGCCGTCTTTTAATGACTGAGCATTTGTATCAACATTTACTATTTTATCTATTTGTATTCTATTAGTAAGACTTAACATCTTACTTAGATTACCGTACCAGCTACCTAATATATAAACGGTACTAAAGTCCTTTTTATATTCAGAAAGTATATCAATGAGCCAATTCTTACTAGCAGTTAAGTCTTCAGTCTTACTACCTATCTGGGTATTAGGACTATCTTCATATAACTTGCTATATCTCTCTGCTATTAATTTAGTATCTAGTGACACACATTTATTTATTCTTTTCCTCTTCAGCAAAGTTAAGCTGAATGTTAACTACAATGCCTGCATAGTACCAATCTTTAGCAGTCCATTCAGTAGTCTCATCCAAGTTAGCTAGACGCTGAAAGTGTTCATCTAAAAATGATACCAGCTGTTCTGCTGATTTAATCTTTTTTAAACGTTCTTTCACTTTTTAAATCTATCGTGTAAAGCCTTAGCAAATTCTTGCTTATCAGTAAAGCCAGCCTTCTTCATTACGTCAGCCATAATGGGATTGGTTTTAAGTGATTGCTTTTTTAAGATTGGCTTTTTGGTAGGCTCTTTTTTCATAAAATAATTATATCACACTTCCTCTTTCTTGCTACCGTACCATTTGATAGCTTGATCAAGAGAGAAGTCTTCTGCAGTATTAAGCAAACTTCTTACTATTATTGCTTCACTCACACCGTAATGCTTAGCGTAGTTGCTAATTACTTTAGCTTCTGTTTCGTATGCTGTAACGTTAGTTAATAGTTCAAATGGTCTGTTCATAGTTGTATTATATTACTGTTCCTCTTTAACCATTGCCTTAATTTGCTCCCAAGTACCGCCGTTACTAAAATGTTCATCCATTTTATTGAACAATATTCTATAAGTTTCGGCTGCAGTATAATATTGGTGAGCCAGGAGTGCTATTCTGGCTACATGTTCCGGTTCATGAAGGAACACTTCTACTTTACCATCAGGACTAACCTTAACTATTTCTTGTTGATCTGCGTCCATATCTTTAATTATATCCATTCTGCTTTTACGCTATAACCTTTTTGATCTAATAATTTGCAGAAACCGTTCTTACTTAAGAATGTAATAGCTTTAAAGAAATAAGGTTTACCAAAACTATTTAAATTCCCACTATCATCAGTGCATTCTACTGCTACTAACTCTTTTAATATATCGACAGGCTCCATAGAAGGGTTAGTAGGAGCATTAAAGTTAGCCAAAGGTCCGCCCTGCATTACTTGTTGTGCGGTAGATATCTTACCGCAAGTACATGCTGATACAATATGTCCTTTTACGTTAAAGCTTGGAGCCCCGCACCTAGGGCAAGGAATGCTGTCTTTTGTATAGTCCATTTAACTACTTAGTTTTTGTATATGAAATCGACAAATGCGTAGTACTGGTCAGTATCAAGCGGTATGTCTAACCTTACTGCTAAAGTTTTAATTAACTGTTGTTCTTTAATTCTATTAGTCGTAGCAAGTTCTCTAATCATTTTAACATCTCTGTCATATTTCTTAGGAACCTTAACCTTCAAACTCTTCTTTAAAGATTTGAGATCTTTCTTCATCTCTTTAACATTATCTCTAGCATCATCAATTAATTCAGGAAGTGTTTTAGAAGGTGTTCTAATATTCATATGTATATTTTAATCATGTTCCACAAAAAAACCCTACCTTGGTAGGGTTTAAATGGAAGTAATTAAAAATTAAACTTTACTTAAAACAGTAACAAGTCCGTTGAAGATTTCGTTAACTGTTTGAACATCTGCAATTTCGCCTGCTTCTGTTGCTGACTCTTTGAGAGCGTCTAAATCAGATGATAGTTCTTTGAATTCGTCAATAGTAATGTCGCCTGATTGTACCTGAGCTGTATACTTAGCTATTTTCGTAGCTGCTTCAGCAATAGCACTTGATGAGTTATTGCTGAATGGATTTAATTGTTTTAAAAGAGATGATGTGGATGCCATGATTAATTATTTATAGTTTTTCAACACCAATTGATTTGCGAATATTGTCTGATAGTTCAACAATATCATCACACTTATTAGTAATATAAGCTTGTGATGGTTTACTTTTTTCTAAACGTGCTTGTAACTCTTTTGTTACCTTTTCAAGTAAATCGATTTCTTTTGTTACACGTTCGTTATAAGGGCGTCCAGTGACATATAGTCTTAAGTTATCAACATCACTTATAAAAACTCTAATACTATCTAAATTATTAGCTAAATTTTTAGCTTCAATTTCAATGTTAACTGCTCTATTATATTCATTAGAGTCAAAATGTGGGTAACGGCCTAACACTCCATCCATCATTACTTTAGGGTTAAGAGTTTTACAACCAGCTAGACACAATAAAGAAACAAACAATAAACTATTTTTATATGCACGCATAATTTTATTTAAGCTGGATAAACATCTGGTCTCATTCTATGTAATCTTGCGTGTAGTAGTTTTAAACTTCTTGCATCCCAAACATCTCTTACCCAGTCTGCATACTTCCAAGTATGTTCTGCAGCTTCTTTAAACGTATCAAATTCAAACATTCCGTTTTCTGGTAAAGGTACACCGTCATAACTTAAATCAAACCCTCCGTGTATTGAAGGTACGTACTTACCATTATCGTGTTTTAGTATCATCATATAACATTTTCTATATTGACACTCCCAGGCACCAATTTCTTCACTGCCTAACCATTGATTAGGATACTGTAACGTGGGTGATTTATAAAATGCCTTTTTCACTCAATTATTATATAGATGTTCCTAGCATTTAAATAAATAAATTCGTATATGGCAAACACAATCCAATCTCTAGCCGCTAGACTCACAGCGGTTGAATCAAAACTAACCACACTGGCCGGTTTAAAAACCTCTGGTGTTGATGCTCAAAGCATTCAAGAACTAGACGCTCGTCTTACTATCGTTGAAAACACAGTAGATGGACTTATCACTAAACCAGCTACTGACGCAGTTGCAGCATTAGTTGCAGCCCCAGCAGACCAACCACCAGCCCCTGTTGCTAGTGTTGTTGCATTAAGCCCATCGGCCACAGTGCCTGATGCTGCTGCTATTGTATCAGATGTAGTTGCTGCACAAGCTGCTGCTCCTGCTGTTACAGTACCTGCTGTTGCAGATACAGTTGCTGCTGCCGTTGCTGCCGTTGTTACAGCTGATCCAGCAACAGTAACAAGCCCAGCTGCCGTAACAGCTGCAATTACTGATGCAGTTGCTTCAGCTCCAGCTATTACAGACCCTGTTCAAGCTCAAGTTGCTACTGATGCAGTTGCTGCAGTTATTACTGCTGCTACCGGTACAGCTCCAAGTGATACAACCACTGCTGCGGTAGCAGACGCAGTTGCTACTTGCCCAGTACAAACAGCAGTTGCTGATATTGTTTCAGCTGATCCAGTTCCACCTGCTACAGCTCAAGCAGTTGCTGCAAGCGTAGTTGCAGATAGTCCAAGTGCAGATGTACCTGCTGCTGCAACCGTTGTAACTAATGTTGTTGCCGATGTTGCACAAGCACCTGCAGCAGATCATCCTGACGTAGTTGCCGCTGTATCAACAGCTGTTGCCGCTGTTGTAAATGCTGATCCTGCTACCGTAACTGATCCAGTTGCTGTAACAGCTGCTATTACAGATGCAGTTGCCGCTCTACCACCACCAGCTGCTGCAGTACAAGCTGATGTAACAGCTGCTGTTGCTGATGTTGTTGCAAGTGCTACTGGTGTTGATACCGTTGCACCAGCTGTTGTAGCTCAAGTTGCTGATGCAGTTGCTGCTGATCCAGAACTAGATGCTATTGATACACGTTTAACAGCTGTTGAAACTAAACTCGGTACGCTGGGAAAATAGTAACCAGCGTCGGGACAGTAACCTCCAACGTCTCACGCTGGGTTTCAAACTTATTCTAATTCAAAGCTCCACTTTAAACGGTGGAGCTTTTTTAATGCATTACATAAATATAAATGCATGAAAACAATATTAAAATTAATCGCACTAATTATGCTCACTTTAACGTTAACAAACGTTTCAAAAGCACAAGCAATAGTTAGTACAAATAATGGTAGCCCAATTATTACAATGGTGAGTGTACCTCGCATTGTAAACTCAACCGATAATTTTGGCGACATGATTGTTACCACTTATACTGACACGGTAACAACCACGACACCTACTATCATTACCACATATAATAATAACACAGCTGTGACTACTAATGGGACGCCAGTTGTGACTACTAACCTTGCTACAGTACCAACTACGGTAGCTACAACAGCAAATGTTGCAACAGTTATTACATCAAACGGTGCACCAATTGTTACGTTGACTAATTCATACGTTCCAGTTACAACAACTAGTGGTACATCTACTATTGTTACAACCAATCTGAACGTACTAACAACATCTACTACACCTATTGCAACTACAACAACAGTTGTCCCAGTTACGACCGTGAATGATGGAAGTGGTAATTTAATTAGCATATCAAATGGTACAGCTACCTCTAACACAGCTATATCATACGCAATCACAACAACTAATAGTTCTTCTGTTTATACTGTAGCTACTACAGCTAATCAGTCAACTTCAGTTACTAAGAACGGTACGCCGGTAATTGGCGCTAATATTGCTTATTCAACAGCTAATAGCGTTGATGCAAGCAACAATCCAGTAGTTAAGACTTATAAGTTAACAACAACTACAACTACTACTCCAGTAGATACAGCTACAACAGTTACACCAGTTACAGTTACTAAAGACGGTAACGGTAATTTAATTAGCACATACTACGGTGCACCAACTACAACAGATAATGTAGCTAACAATGCAGTTGTCACAACAGCTAATGCTTTATATAGTACGGCTACAACAACTCAAAATGTTGCTAACCAAACTGTATATGGTAATCCAACGACTACATATGCAAATGTAAATGGCACAGCAACATCAACGGTAGCTTATTCACAAGCTAAAGCAAAATCAGCTGACGCTAAAGTATTAAATGTTGCTAAGACAACTACAGTCACTACTGTTACACCAGTAACAACTACTGCCACGACAGTTACACCAGTAACTAATGTAACAACTAACACAGCTGTTACAACTACTGTATATGCTGATGGTACTACACCAACATTAGTAACATACAGTGCCCCAACAGTTACGGAAAATACTTCTGTATCAACTGCTAAAGTAGTTACAAACTCAACACAAACTGCAGTTACAAACTCTGTAGCTAACTTTGGTACACGTATTGATCAGGTATCATTCCTACAAGATCAGAACAAACGTCTAAACAAACAGTTAGATTCAGATGCATTTGATCGTAATAAGTTGGTTGAAGCAACTGAAGTTTATTCAGCTACAAGCTATCTAACAGCAGATTATGGACGTACAAACGTATCAGATACGTATACGTTTTCAAATCAGCGTTATGGTTTCGGGTTTGAAGAGTTTATCGGTGCTAATGACTTAGTTGGTATTCAATACGATTACGTTACAGGCAACTTGAAGAGCGATACAAATGAAGCAAGCGGTAGCTTAGTAAAGCATCATATAGGCTTATTCAACTTAGTAAAGTTATCTGACTTAGTTGTAAAGACCGATTTAGGTTATGCTTATGATAAGTATACAAACGCTCATACATTAAACGCTCTTAATTATTCTAATACTGGTAGCACAAAAGGTAATGATTATTGGGCTAATGTAAGAGTATATTCACCTAAAGCTTATGGTTTTAGAGCTTATGTTAATGGCCGCTATGAAGGCGATAAGTTAACAGGCTTTACTGAAGACGGCTCAGCTTATACAGCTCAAGTATTCTCGGATACAACAACATCAAAATTTACAGCTGCTGGTGGGTTACGTTTTGATGCTAATGCTACAGACTATCTTCGCTTAATTGCTGAAGGCGGTTATAATAGTGATAAGTTAATTGATTATAAAGCAGGCTTTGTTTTTGAACCTAATAAGCAAATTAGCGTTTCATTGCAAGGTTTACAGCAACGTTATGCACAACCTGCAGTTAACGGACAAGCAGTTAATAGTAAAGTATCACTGCAAGGTGATATCAAGTTCTAATACAACTGACATTTACAAAACAAAGGCTCCAGAAATGGAGCCTTTTTTTATTCTTCTACTTCATCTAACCCATCTACATCATCCAGGATAGAGCTTTCATTTTCATATAACTCTAAAAACTCTTCTGCAGTTTCAGCTAATTTTTTTAAATTATGTTGATCAATATCATTCATATCAACAATACCATATACTGATAAAGCTTCAATAACATCCAAAAGATTCTGGTTTGTTTTTTTAATATCGCACTCTAATGTAATTGTTTTCTTTTTAGCCATTGTAATTTATTTATGAAATTTCTTATGTAAAAATACCCCTAACATTGCTCCTAAGGCACCACCCACAACGTAACATAAACTTTGTGATAAAGTATCTACTTTAGGAATAGTTTTTAGAATAAAAAGATTAAGAGAACCTATTAAGCAAGAGGTTAAAAACAAATGAAAATAAGAAGCCTTAACTGCATTACGGTACTGTGAGTTTACCAACGCAGAGATGCTCATTGTGACTAAAAATATTAATATGTTTATTAGCATTCTTTTCTTATCTCTTTTGAATAATGATATACTCTATCGTGATTAACCAATGATGCCATAAGCACTGCAGACCTCATTCTACCTTTAGTAGTTAATTGATAACAATGACTCATTATAGTTTGTTCAAACGGCATTGCATAAGATGTCTCTAAAAATATCTTATAGTTACCTGCTCTAGTCATAACACTAGGCCAGTTAGAGTAATATACTTCACCAATAAGATAACTTAAACCGTCTATGCACCCGGAATTATTCCATTTCATTCTACAGTTACCATCAGCAAAGTATTTGTCTCTAATTTCTTGGGGTACATTATGCCAAGCCCATTGCTTGTGATGATCGCCAAAGAACTCTGAAAATGATATCTTAATAAAGTCTAGATTCTCTTCTTCAACTATCTTTATGCACTTACCTAACCAATCATTAACGTGCATGTTTAAACCATTTCTACATAGTTTATTCTCTTTCTCCATTAACATATCATCTTCAAACCATACAATGTACTTTGCATTACTAGCATCAAAGTGTTTAGCAGCCCATTGTCTAGCTCCGCATATGCCCATATTACCTTCTTTAACTTGAGTAAAGTCATATGCTGCACATATCTCATTATAATCTTCTGTAGTAGAGTCATCAGTGCTATTGTTAATTAAAAACTTATTTGTTTTGGTAAATAGTTCTGGATTGTAGTCAGTTATAGTCTGCAGTAATAGTTTAAGCTGAGGAGGTGAGTTAAAAGTTACAATATATAAATTGACCCCTTCGCCTTGTTCATTCATTAATACTTCTTCTGCAGTTTGTATATACTCTATCTCTTTACCTGTCTTGTATGTAATATTATCCTGTAAATCTAATGACTTATATGACTTTAGCAATTCAAAGAAAGGCCATATCAAACCATTACCTTCAATTTCAAATCTTTCAATTAAGTCTGGTTTTGTATAGCTTAATATAGTAAACAAGCATTCATCAGCACCCATATAGCCTGCTTCTAAAGTACTTCTAAGCACGCTATAGTAAGCATCATTCATTTTATTGATGAGTTCTTTTTTACCTCCCCAAAACCCACCTCTAGATATTTTATCTACATATTTGACTCCACAATACTCTGCCATCTTCTTTCTTTCAAACCCATGTATCTCATCATTAGAAGTATATGGATAATTAATGGTAACAAGCTTCTTAGTTGATCTACTATAATTAGCTAAATTACTTAATACCTTATCATTTAAAAAATAACCTTTACCTACTGTATTAGTAATGCCTCCATCCAACCAATAAAAGTACTTAGAGTTAAAAGGATTAAAGATAGTGGAGTCATTTACCATAAACATCTTACACATCATCATCGGATTGTAATACTCTAAAGCTGCTTGAGGCGATTCTTTTAACCAACCTGCCGAGTTATACCATTCAGGATTATTTCTAATAGCCTGTACTTCTTTAAAAAACGGAAACCAAGTTTCAAAATCTTTCAACTCTTTAAAGTAAATTCTAGTAGGCTTATCACCTCTTACTTGCTTTACTTCTTCTTCTAGCTCTCTAGGTATCCATATACACATAGGTATATCTGTCTGAAGTAACTCAAAGAACTTTTCTTTATAGTAGCTAAAATCTCTTTTAGCCCATCCTTGTAAGTTACCTCTACCTAAATCCCATAAGCCGGTGACTATTGTAACATCATTATTCACACGTTATTTTATACAACTTCTCTGAAGTATCCATATCAGCTTTTGTATTATGAATTAATTTAAAGTTGTTTTTATAATCTAATAATGTATTACTGAAATCTATATTAGTTAAAAATGCAGGAGTTGCATAATTCATACTACTAGATAATCTATTTTCACTTAAATTATTATCGTATATATACTTAACCAACAGTACCTCTTCTGGGTACTTGCAAAAGAAGCCTACAGGCACGTGAATATGTTCTCTGTACTTAGGCCAATAATTGCTAACAAATAACAGCAAATCTTTAATGACTGGAATAGGTCCGCCGTAAAAGTTACCCATAGTATGTTTAGCCTGTTTATTATCTATAGTAATAATGTCTGACCACTCTCTTAACCCGTCACATGTATACAAATTGTCCCAATAATGGCTCAATATGCATAATTTGTTTACTAATAAATCGTTATCAGTAACATCATTAATGAACATCTGATCAGCATCACTAACAAATGCATAATCATATTTGTCTAGGTTAATATAATTTAAAGCTAATATTTTATATAACTGGAAATAGTTTATATTACCGTTATACATATCAAAGTTGTCTATAACAGTATTGGTTGTGCCAGGATACTCTACAGGCTTATCACTTACTATAACTATATCAACATTATGATTAGTTAAGAATTTCTTCTTAGCAGTGTCAACTAACAGACGTAATTGACTTTGCGGATTATAATTTAAGCATACAACTGTTAGTAAGATATTCATAAGTTAAACCAAGGAAATTTAATAGGAGTATGTTCAATAGAGTGTAGTGAATACTTTTTATCAGGCTCTTTATCAAAACTATATTCTATAAAGATACTCTTTTTAGTCATAAAGATAGGATCACCCTGCATAGTATCATTATTAACTTCTATATCTATATATAGATTATTATTTTTAACTAAATTAGCTCTTATAATGTCTGTAACGTCTTTAAATACAGGAGCTGACTTAGCATATCCTTCATCTATTTGTATTTCACTAGCACCATACTTTGCCTCATGCACAGTAATAGTTGAACCTTTTAAAACCTTATATTGGTCGTCTTTATAAAACTTTTCTGGATAGTCTGTAAAGTAAAAAATAAAACTTATATGATGGTGCTCATATATAGAAGCTAAACCTCTTTCGTTTACCCATGCTTCGTATCCCCATCTGCTTGATTTAGTAGGCCGTTCTAAAGTTTTTAGATAACTAGACCTAGCCCACCAGAAATTACCCCACCACCAATTCCTAGTACAATTAGTACCAACCATATCAACAGAGTCTAATCTTTGTAAATTTTCATCCCATTTGTCAATGCAGAAATACTCCATCAACATACGCCAATCTCTAACTGTTTTGACTTTTAAGTCTGATATTTCTGTACCATCAACACTTACATAATCATTAAAGACTCCTTTAGTATGAAAGTATAAAACCTTGCAGTCGTTATATTGACCTAGTTGCCAAACTTTAGTTATTGACTGAAACTCACAATCATTGTCTTTAAAAAATTCAGCCTCAATATTTGGGTACTTACTTATAATATCTAAGAACTCTTGTTTGTTATTATTCTGATCAATTACTACACAATAAAGTTTATCTGCTCTTGCTAACAAACCAGAACTCTCTAAACGTGCTAATTGTTTTATAACCAACTCTTTCCATTTTTTTACTAGAAAGCAGTGATATACTATAAAAACTTTCATTTCTTATATATAAGACTTGTTTCACTATCACCTGGTCGTATATCAAACAATTGAACTTCTTTAATATTATCTTCTAAGTACTTACACTGTTCAGGTGTTAAATAGTCTGAACGTATTTTACCAGTATTAACATACTCAATTAACATATCCTTTGTTAGTGTCTTATTAGGATCACCCCATTGAGTGATGCCTCGTTTTAAGTAAGCAGAGGTATGTAAATCTTCTATAACATATATGCCACCAGGTCTTACGCATTCAAACAACATAGCAAAGGTTACTTGTTGGTGGCCAGTTATATGAGAGCCGTCATCTAAAATAATATCAGCTCCCATAATTGTAGGCTTAATTGCATTTAAGTCATCAACACTAGCTTGATCACATTTCATTACAGTGCATTTACCGTAATCTTTACTCAATATATTGCTATCAACATCTAAACCTACAACTTTACATTTAAAATACTTTTCCCATATTTGAATAGAATTACCTCTATCAACTCCCATCTCAACAATTAATGATGAGTTATCTTTATAAGGTGCAAATGCTTTATCATATACTCCGTTATAATAATTGTGAGTATGATGCTTATCGGTATTATAAATTGTAGCTAATTTAGCTAGCGTATTATATTCAGGTCCAATATCAATTTTATGTTTGGTAAAATAATATGCATCAATGCCTCTATTTACCACGCCACCGTAACCAAAGGCATGGAATATAAAATTCTGATCAGATGGCTCTCTCCAATTAAATTCTCTGTTAGATATGATTTTAATTTTATCTGCTGTATCTGGATTACTATCCATCACCAAACCAAAGCATGTCTGATCATGCCATAGACCGTGCTTATAATTTGGAAACTCATTACCTTTTTCCCACCAATTGCGTAGGAAATCTTTTACCCATTGAGTGTTTCTAAATAAAATTACACCAGCATTAATCTTACTAGGCCCGTGATCTTCTGTTGCAATTATATCGTAGTTCTTATCAATAAACTCTTCAACATAATATTCTTCATCAGTTACCACCGCATCAGCATCCATAAACAATACGTACTCTGGATTAAATTTTTCTAACACACTTAGAATAAAATTAGGTTTATACCAAGTAAATGCTCTACCTTCTGCTCCTTTGGTAATTACATCTCTATCCTTTTCTACGTAATAGCCATAGCCTTTACCCCTACAGTACTCACTATTCAATTCATATGTATACTTACCGTAAGATAAATTATCAGTCCAGTACTGAGCTATCATTATTATATCTCTTTTAGTTACCTTTAATAAGGTACCGCTTTCACCTTTTATTACATCTATATCTAAATCAATATTATCTTTAGTATATTCTATATTAACTAAAGTTTTTAAAGTTTCTAAATCAAAGTTATTTTTATAGAAAAGGTAGATATTGCCGCCTTGTTTTACACTATTTAAAAAGTTAATGAATGTTTGTTTTTCATTAGCATTATTAAAATCAAACTGTATGTCGTATAAGAATAATTCCTTAATTGAATTTTTAACAAACGGACAAACTGCTCTAGGTTCAAATGCAGAACGCGCTAACTTACCGTAATGTTCCCAATTATTGATATCTTTATCAAACGCATAGAATATAGGAGTAGCACCGAATGTATTATCCCAAGAATTTACTTTCATTGGTGTCATATGATTGTAGTTATAACCAATTATTACTTTACGATCTATTGGTGACTTTTGATAATAATAAGAGATTACATCATCTACAAAATACATTCTCTTACCATTAGTATAATGAATAGTGAATAGATTCTCACTTACAATATATTGATAACAGAGTAAGTTAGAGTTAGCAATTTTATAAGGCTGATTATAAATGAAAGACCAAATAGCCTGATCCTCAATTCCAATCTTAGTATCATTATTATAGGTTATAATATCCTGACATACTTTCTTAGAAAAGAAAATTCCGGCCCCTCCACCATCACCTCTCAAAACGTCAACACCATTTAACTGCTCATATATCTTATCTATAACATAAGCATTGACGTATGAACCATCATCTATTCTTAAAATGTAATCGAAATCTTTATTATCTAAACACCATTTAATTGCTTCTTTAAGACGTTCTAACATCTTAGAACCTTGACCATCGGTATTATAGTCATAGCTTTCATCAGCAATACAATGTAAAGTCTTATTAGTACCATCAAAACTTTGTGTTTGATTGCTACCGTCAAAGAAAATAACTTCATGGCCTAAGCTTTCAATTCTTGGTACCCAAGTTTCAAGACAGGACATCTTACGAGTAAGATCAGCTCTGTCTATCTTTATACCATGCCCATTGTAGCTTTTACTAGTATAAGCTAGAAATAATATCTTCATAAATTACCAGTTATTGGGTCAGCCCAGCCTTTTGCAACACTATGCGGCCATACAATCCAACTTGCTGGTTTACCTTTATAATGAAATTCTCTCCATATTTTACAATAACCATCTGGGTCATTTAACATTCTATTAATTTCTTCTTTATCTGCATCCTTGCGGTATATATCCTTACCATCTTTATCTTTGAATGCTACGCACCAGAAGTCATAATCCTTTTCAGGAACACTGATATAGTTAATGTCAATGCAATGTTTGAAAATACATTCAATACTGTCTTCAAAGTTTTCTACAGGAGGGTTAGGTGGGTTAAGATAATCTTTTGTATATCTTTGAATACCTCTTAATTTAAATGATATACCGGCATACCTTTCATAATCTTCTAAAGTTCGTACAGTACCAAACCCATAAGGACCAAAATCTATATCACGTTTTTCGCCGTCCATTTCAAATAATTTTCTATTTCTTGTATGGCAAGATAAGTTACGTCTGTGCCACTCTTTATCATCATCCCATTGTTTTGTTCTACCTTTACGAGTATATTCATGCCAGGCAATTACTTCTGTCGGATGAAACAAGTCATATCCATGCGTGTAGCTTCTCACCGCTAAACTAATTTCCTCACCATGGAAATAGTAATTAGGGTCATAAGGCACTTCCTTATTCCATTTACCAATTGTAAACACAAAATGTGCTGAAAAGAAACGTGCTGGTATTGGTTTAGTATTATAACTTTGCCATTCTGGAATGGATGCAGGTAAGAAAAACACTATACCTTCTGGAGTAAATCTATCAAAGTTCATCTTCCAAGGCTCATTAATTCTTTTACCCGGATCATCTGCCGGGTCATAGCTAGGAATATAAGCTGTGAGTAAAGGCTTTTTGACACCGGATTTTTGTAAATCTTTAATAGTCTTAATACATTTAACATCCCAATCTTTAACAAATCTATGATGAGAGTCTAATTGTAGGATATACTCTTCATCTTTATAAAGCTTTTGTAAATGGTGTCTAGCCCAGCATGCACCCTCACTCTTTGAGTAGTGTACATCCATAACTCTAAATCTCTTGTCGTTTGCAAATTCAGCAAGAGTTTCTGTTTCATCTCTTTGCCAACAAATACCAAATCTTAAATTCTTTGGATACTTTGCATTATCAATGCAACTACGTATAGTAGGAAGCAGTTCTGGGTCTCTGTAAGAAGCTATCTGGATAAAGATTCTATTCACACTATATTTTATAAACTGTCTTTTGAATATCTAGTCTGGTTTTTGTTTCTTTCTGAACGTACAAAATCTTTCTTCTTCCCATTTATATATGTTTTCACATAAAAAGGATACAATAGAATCCCATATTTTTCGTAGCATTAAATTATTTAGTCCGTTTAGGACCGGATAGAAGCTTAAAAGAATTACCTCCATCCTTATTTGAGTAAGGTATATTATTACCTTTTATATCCTTCATTTGCTCAAACCCATACTCATCCATTTCAGAAAAAGGCGGCAATTCATATAACTCATCATCTATAATCTCAAAACATATTGTCTCTGGTAACCCTATAAAAGAGTGTGAAGGATCACTAATAGTAAACTCTTCAATATAGTTTACATTCTCTTCCGGTACCGTCTCTATAATTTCACCATCTTCATCTGTGTAAAGTTCCATCCAGAGTTTTGTATAGTAGTCAAAAGCCTTAGCCATGTCGCCGATGTAATACTCACCTAAGTATTCACCGGCTTGGAAGCCTTTTTTTGTATACAAAACTCTGCGAACTTTAATCACGATACTTTAAGAAAGCCTTTTGAATAATCTTCAACAGGTTGTTCTTTAACTATAATGCGAGGAGAAATAGGATTGCGAATATCTTCTGCAAAGTATTTGGTAACGTCAAGTATATCACGTTTAGCCATTTTTCCATTTCTGCAAATACGGTTAAAGTCTTTAATGGCTTCATTTATAGTTTTAACTTTCTTTCGGTACACTGGAGAGCACACTACTTTGAGGTACTGAGCTCTTGAGTTTTCTGGCGTTGTTTCTTGTTTCTTTTTGTTGTTCGGTTTCATTAGTTTTTGGACGTCCCCAGTTAATGGAGTCGTAATTATTTTTAAATTCACTGCTAAAGCAGTTACGAGGTTTAGATCCTTTTCCCATATTAAAATTTATAGCTTAATTTCTGAATGTAATTACCAACATTATATAATACTTTATGTATAATGAATTTTACACTCTTTCCTAATTTAGTATAAAGTATATACTTGTTATACCATTTATTATTTTTT
>Ga0316232_1002873_pt1 | contig 16790 bp, 17 predicted proteins | sample TBHtaG_FD_206006 | JGI IMG/M metagenome (GOLD analysis project Ga0316232, IMG submission 206006) | Freshwater microbial communities from Trout Bog Lake, Wisconsin, USA - TBH18025_13 | ecosystem: Environmental > Aquatic > Freshwater > Lake > Hypolimnion/Profundal zone | place: USA: Wisconsin... | reverse complement strand
ACTCCCATTAGGGCAGCGAGCCGATCTTGAAGCAGGCCGATTAGCTTATGACTTGCGCGTAAGAGGAATTACCCGGCCCCCATTACGCAACCCATCAAGGTAGTCGCTCCACCATTGGGCCATGCGCACCCGTTCGGCCCAATGAACGCCCCGGTGATAAGCGCCTCTGACGGCATCGGAATCACCGTGCGCAAGGGCGCGTTCGATGGCATCCGCACTCCACTTTCCAGATTCATTTAACAGAGTGCTGGCCGTCGATCGAAAGCCGTGTGAGGTCATTTCATCAGTACTGTAACCAAGGCGGCGCAGAGCAGCATTTAGAGTGTTTTCCGACATCGGGCGCATGGGTGACCGCTGACCAGGGAAGATGAACTTGCCATGCCCCGTAAGGCCCCGCGCCTCTGCAAGGATCGCTATGGCCTGCCGCGACAGTGGCACGACATGCTCGCGCTTCATCTTCATGCGGTGTGCCGGAATCCGCCACACAGCCGCGCCCATATCGATTTCTAACCACTCCGCCTGCCTCAACTCCCCCGGACGCACAAAAACATGCGGTGCCAGTCGCAAGGCCCAGATCGTCACCGGTTGACCATTAAATCCATAGATGGCGCGTAACAGAGCGTCCACCGCCGCCGGTTCGACAATGGCTGCATGATTTTTGACCGTTGGCGCTACCAACGCTCCTTGCAGATCGGCCGCGACGTTCCGCTTTGCCCGCGCGGTGGCGACCGCATACCGAAATACGCGTCCCGCGAACGCCAGGAGGCGCTTGGCAGTTTCCAGCCGTCCAGAAGACTCGATTTTCTTCAATACAGCCAGCAACTCGAATGGCTCGATCTCGGCAATTGGTCGCTTGCCCAATTCTGGCGACAACAGAGACAACAACCACCGCGCCTTGCTTGTGGTGATTTCTTTGAGACCTTCCCTTTCACGCTTGCCGATCAGCTCCTCCGCGATTGCCGTAAAGGTATTGGCAGCACCCACCGACGCGGCAACAGCGGCGCGCTTCTTCTCGAAGGCAGGGTTTTTGCCGCTGGCGATCAGCTTGCGAGCCTGATCCCGTCCAGCCCGTGCCTCCTTCAAACCCACCACCGGATAGCGGCCCAGAGAAAGCGCCTGCTCTTTGCCTAGATGGCGGTATTTGAGGCGCCAAAGCTTGCCGCCTGACGGCTTCACAATCAGGAACAGTCCGCCCTCGTCATACAGCTTGAATTGCTTCTTGGATGGCTTGGGGGCGCGAATGGCGGCGTTTGAAAGGGCCATGGGGGTCACTCCCAACGGGGTCTGTCCAAGTGACCCCCAAGGTGACCCCAAATGACCCCCGATTATGGGCGATCATGGGCGGCCATTGGCGAAGCCACTTCGCCAATTATGCCTTATTTTTCAAGGATTTTATATACAAGTCCGGCCGTTTACGAACAGCCAAATGGTGCCCAGAAGAGGACTCGAACCTCCACGCCTTGCAGCGCTAGTACCTGAAACTAGTGCGTCTACCAATTCCGCCATCTGGGCACGGGGCTGGCCCGAGGGCCAACCGGTAGGGCGGCGATGTTTAGGGGCCGCCCCTGTCCAAGTCAACGCCCCCCGGCGGGGGCCGGAATCGTGTAGGGTTTGGCCGCAAACCGGGAGATCGCCATGCTGATCGTCACCACGGAAAAAGTCGCCGGATACAGGGTTTCGCGCACCATCGGACAGGTTTTCGGCGTGGTGGTGCGCTCGCGCGGGCTGGGCGGCAACCTCATGGCCGGGCTGCGCTCCATCATCGGGGGCGAGATTCACGAATACACCCAGCTCCTGGAGGAGGCCCGCCGCCATGCCGTCGACCGGCTGGCGGCCAACGCCACCGCCATGGGCGCCAACGCCATCGTGATGATGCGCTTCGATTCCGCCGAAATCGGCCAGACCATGAGCGAAATCGTCGCCTATGGCACCGCCGTGGTGCTGGAACCGGGCGAAAGCGCATGACGCTGCGCCTCGCGGTCCTGGGGCTGGCGGCGCTGGGCATGGTGGCGAGCCTGGTCTTCTGGCTTGCAGGCCTTTGCTCCGGCGCCCTGATGTTCGCTATCTGGGCGGCGCTGATCGGCATCGGCACCCTATACGAGAAGGTCCGCTACAAGCCATTGCTGGCGGGAGCGCCCGGGCCAGAATGGCGCCGCACGTCGGAGCGTTTCATTGACCCGTCCAGCGGCCAGCCCGTCACCGTCTATGTCCGGGATGCCTCGGGTGAGCGGCAATATGTCCGGGAATGACGACCGGCGCCGGGCGCAAAATGAGCCTTTGCGCATTGGCGGGCTTTGGCTAAACAAGCCCGGACGGAAGAGAGAGCGCCATGGACACTAGGCTGGTCACGGTTTTCGGCGGTACGGGTTTCCTGGGCCGGCACACGGTGCGGGCACTGGCCAAGGCCGGTTGGCGCATCAAGGTGGCAGCACGCCGCCCGGCTCGCGGCTTCTTCCTGCGGCCCCTGGGAACGGTCGGCCAGATCGACTTTGTGAAGTGCGACATCTCCGACCCTGATAGCGTGGCCGCGGCCGTGGCCGGCTCCAATGCGGTGGTCAATCTCTGCGGCATCCTCTTCCAGCGCGGCCAGACTTTCGAGGATGTGCAGGCGGACGGTCCCGCCAATATCGGCGCCGCCGCGGCGATGGCCGGCGTGAAGACCGTCGTGCATGTCTCGGCCATCGGCGCCGACAGCGAAAGCGCCTCCGAATATGCCATCACCAAGGCGGAAGGCGAAACGCGCCTGCGCGAGGCTTTCCCGGCTGCCACCATCCTGCGGCCTTCCATCGTTTTTGGCCCCGAGGACGGATTTTTCAACCGGTTCGCCGAAATGGCGCGCTTCCTGCCGGTGCTGCCGTTGATCGGCGGCGGCCACACCCGTTTCCAGCCCGTTTTTGTCGGCGATGTCGCTGCAGCCATCGCCAAGGCGCTGGACAGCGAGACGGCGCGCGGCCGCACCTATGAACTGGGTGGTCCCACGATCTACAGTTTCAAGCAACTGATGCAAGTCATCCTGGACGAAACCGGGCGCAAGCGCATGCTGTTGCCCCTGCCCTTCGCCATCGCCGCCTTCAAAGCCTTCTTCCTGCAGTTCCTGCCCAATCCGCCGCTGACACCCGACCAGGTCAAGTTGTTGCGCCACGACAATCTGGTGGCACCGGGTGCGCTCGGCCTTTCCGATCTGGGTATCGTGCCGACAACGGTAGAAGCCGAAGTGCCGGCCTATCTGTGGCGCTACCGGCCCAAGGGGCAGTATGCCGACCTCGCCAAAGTCAGTTAGCCCAGCGCGATCCAGGCAAAGAGGGCCAGGCCGGCGGCGATACGGTACCAGCCGAAAGGCCTGAGGCCGTATTTCTTGACGATGTGCAGGAAGCCGCCGATCACCAGATAAGCCACAATAAAAGACACCACAAAGCCGACGCCAATGTTGATTTCCTGGCCGTGGCTGAGCGTGGCACCCTTATCGTGCAATTGCTTGACGGTCGCGGCCACCATTGTCGGCACCGCGAGATAGAAGGTGAACATCGTGGCGGCCGTGCGGTCCACGCCCAGTAGTTCGCCGCCCAGGATGGTGGCACCGGAGCGCGAAACACCCGGAATAATCGAAAGGACCTGGCAGCAGCCGATCTGAAAGGCCTTGGCCAGGGGCAATTTGGTGCCGTCGAGCCAGCGCGACGGCGGTGCGATGCGCTCCAGAATCAGAATCACGATGCCGCCCAACAGCCAGGTCGTTGCGATGACCGGCATGGCATGCGCGGGGTTTAGCAGCACACTGTCCAGGAATTTCTTCACCAACAATCCGACCACGACCGATGGCAGCAGCGCCAAGATGATGCCCAGCGCAAACCTGCGGGAGTGAGCCGAGGTCGGCAGTGTGACAATCGCGGTCCAGAACGTTTTGAAATAATAGACCACCACCGCCAGAATCGCGCCCAGCTGGATGATGATGGTAAAGGACTCCCAATCATCACCCAGCCCCAGAAACCGTTCCGCCACCAGCAGATGACCGGTAGACGATACCGGCAGGAATTCGCTTAAGCCTTCAACGATACCCAGGATGATTGAGACGATGATGTCGTGCATGGCCGCTCCGCTTGTTCGGGGCCAGACCTAACATTCCGCAAGCGATGGGGCCATAACGCCCGCCATAAGTTTTGGTATGGTTCCACATGGCGGTGAAGGGAATCAGGGCGCGCTGGTCGCGCTGGGGCTGGGGGAAACGATCGCTGCTGCTCGCCTTCTTCTTTCTCGTCCCGGCTCCCGTCCTGCTGTTGCTGCTCTTCCGTTTTCTGCCCATTCCCGGCACCCCACAGATGCTGGCCAGCCTGGTGACGGGAAAAGGCGCCCATTACCGCTGGTCGGACGATATCTCCCCCCGGCTGGAAAGGGCGGTGATCGGGGCCGAGGACCAGAATTTCTGCACCCATCACGGCTTCGACTTTGCCGCCATCCAGAAGGCCATGGACGAGCACAAGCGCCATCCCGACAAGCCGCTGCGGGGTGCCAGTACCCTCAGCCAGCAGACCGCCCGCACCCTGTTCCTGGGCTATTCCGGCGGCTGGGTCCGCAAGGGCTTCGAGACCTATCTGACCGTCCTGCTGGAAGCGTTCTGGCCCAAGAAACGCATCCTCACCGCCTATCTCAACACGGTCGACTGGGGCGACGGCATTTTCGGAGCGGAGGCCGCATCCGAAGCCTATTTCGGGGCCGATGCCGCTTCCCTGAGCAGCGCCGAGGCGGCGCGGCTGGCCGCCATCCTGCCCAACCCGCACAAATGGAAGGCGGCCCATCCTGGCCGCTATGTCGCCAGGCGGGCGGCATCACTCCAGGGCCGTAGCGCTATGGTGGCCCGGGACGGGCTGAACTTTTGCGTTCAGTAGAAGTGTCGCATAGAAAGCTGCTTCTCTTATGTCCTACCGCTTCGCTATTTGAGGACGGATGCGCCGCCTGATTCACCTGATGCTCTCGCCGTCCTGCCGCCTCGCCCGTCTGGTGGTGGCGGAAAAGCGGGTCCCTTGCGATCCCGTACAGGCCGAGGATGCGCGCAACCCAATGCCCATCTTCATCGACCTGGACGGAACCCGGGCCGAGGGCCTGTGGGCGATCATCGACCATCTCGAGGCCAACTTTCCCGACCATCCGCTGGCGCCGGAATATCCGGCCGAGCGGCGGGAGTCCCTGCGTTGGCTGGACTGGGCTCTCGGCGCCTTCCACGAGCAGGTGACGCAGCGCATTGTCTATGAGAAGGGCGGCCAGCGTTATACCGGGGCGCCGCATCGCCGGGCGCCCGACATGAACCTGATCCGCGCCGGGCGGGAGGAACTGAAGGTCGCCCTGCCGGCCATCGGCCGCGCCGCCGAAAGCAACGGCAATCTGGCCGGGCGCGCGCCCAGCCTGGGCGACTTTGCCGTGGCGGCGCAGCTTTCGATCCTGGACTATCTGGGCGAAGTGCCGTGGAGCGAATTCCCCGCCGCCGCGGAATGGTACATCCGGATTAAGTCGCGGCCCAGCTTCCGTTCGCTGCTGGGCGACCGCGTACCGGGCCAACCGCCCGCGGCCCATTATGCCGACCTCGATTTCTGATCTTAAGGCACAGATCGTCCGCGAAGCGCTGGCGCAGGGTTTCGACGCCGTGCGGGTGACGCGCGCCGAGGCGGGACCGGCGCAAAGCGAAGCGCTGGATGCCTTTCTCGCCGCCGGCCATCATGGTGAAATGGACTGGATGGAAGCGCGCAGGGACTGGCGCGCCGATCCCGCCATGCTGTGGCCGCAGGCAAAGAGCGCCATCATGCTGGGCATCAATTACGGCCCCGAAGGTGATCCGCTGGCGGTGCTGGCGCAGCGCGAACGTGGCGCGATCTCGGTCTATGCCCAAGGCGACGATTATCATGAGGTGGTGAAGAAGAAACTGAAGGCGCTGGCCGGTTTCATCGCCCAACGCTTCAAGGCCGACGTGAAAGTCTTCGTCGATACCGCGCCGGTGATGGAGAAGCCTCTGGCGGCACGGGCCGGGCTGGGCTGGCAGGGCAGGCACACCAACCTGGTCAGCCGCGAGTTCGGTTCCTGGCTGTTCCTCGGCTCGGTCTTCACCACCCTGGAACTGGAACCGGATGCGGCGGGAGAGGATCACTGCGGCACTTGCCGCAACTGCCTCGACATCTGCCCCACCGACGCGTTTCCGGCACCGTACAAACTCGATGCGCGGCGCTGCATTTCCTATCTCACCATCGAGAACAAGGGCCCTATTCCCCGAGAGTTCCGTGCCGCCATCGGCAACCGCATCTATGGCTGTGATGACTGCCTGGCTGTCTGTCCCTGGAACAAGTTCGCCGCCACGGCGCGCGAGACGGCGCTGCAGGCGCGGCAGGAACTGAAGGCGCCATCGCTGGCCGAACTGGCGGCTCTCGATGACGCGGGCTTCCGCGCCCTGTTCGCCAAGTCGCCGGTCAAGCGCATTGGCCGCGCCCGCTTTCTGCGCAATGTGCTGACCGCCATCGGCAACAGCGGCAGTCCGGCGCTCGCGGAACCGGCGAAGGCGCTGCTGGCCGATGAGTCACCGCTGGTGCGGGGTGCGGCGGTGTGGGCGCTGTCGCGGCTCCTGCCGCGGGAGGAATTGCGGGTGCTCAAAAAAGAAGACGCCGACACCGGCGTCGCCGCCGAATGGGACATTGCGCTCACTCCTTGATCGCATCCAGCGCCGCAGCGGCATCACGCTTCACCACGATCGAGCCGTTCTTCTGCGCCGCCGCGAAATCCTTGCGGGCGCCGCCGATATCGCCCAGATCACGGCGGAGCAGGCCCCGCTCCAGCAAGGCGTCGCCATTGCCCGGCCTGATCGCCAGCGCGGCGTTGAGGTCGGCCAACGCGGCGCGGTAATCCTTGAGGGCACGATGGGCGCTGGCGCGCAGCACCAGCACACCGGCATCGCGGCGCAAGGCGATGGCGGCATTGAGGTCCAGCACCGCTTCCTTCCAGTTGCGCAGCATGGCATCGGCGCGGCCCAGGTCGGTGAAGAGATCGGCATCGCCCGCCGAGATCGTCAGGGCGGCCCGCAAGCTGGCCGCCGCCTTGGCGCCATTGCCTGCCAGCAGCCAGGCATTGCCCGCTTGGGAGAAGATTTCGCCGCGCATGCCGGCAGGCGTGGTCGGCGCATGGGCCAGCGCATCCAGGCGGGCCGCCGCTTCGCCATAGCGCTTCAGCCCGGCCAGGGCGCGGGCAGCGCAATGCTCGGCGGGGGCGCCGCCGCCCGCCTTGCTCCACTGGGTGGCGTCGGCCAGCGCGATGGCGGCATCACGCGCGGCCAAATCCATGCAGCGGCCATAATGCGCGCTGTCGTCATCGGCGGCGCGCACGGGTGCGACGGCGAACACAACAAATCCCAGCAGAACCATGGCACGGCGAAGCATCCTGGCAGGATAGCCGCGGACCCGCGGAAATAGAATGGCAGCCCCCGCACCATCTGCTAGGGTCCCGCCGCGCGGGAGGACGTCATGAAAAAGCTGACACAATGCGGCGTCTTTTTGCTCATGCTGGCCCTCGCGGTGTCGCGCCCGGCGCTGGCCCAGACGCCAGAGCCCCAGCTGCCGCCCCACGCCGCCCCGACCGCGCATGTGGAAAGCAGCACCCTGCCGGTTCTCGACGCCACGCCCGCCTTCGACGCGCAGCGCGCCACCGCCGGATACCTGTCCCGCGTCAATGGCGCGGCGCGGGCCCGCTCCAACGCCTATTTCGAAGGCGGCTATTGGCTGCAGCTGCTGGACCTGCTCTGGGCCCTGGGCATTGCCGGCCTGCTGCTCTTCACCGGCCTGTCCGCCCGCCTGCGCGACTGGGCGGAAGAACGCACCCGCTCGCGCAGCGGCCAGGTCATGCTCTATGGCGCGGGCTATGTCGCCGCCGTCACGCTGCTGGGCCTGCCGCTGACGCTCTATGAAGGTTTTTTTCGCGAACATGCCTATGGCCTGTCCAACCAGAGTTTCCTGGCCTGGGCAGGCGATTTCGGCATCACTGTCGCGCTGGCCCTGGTTGCCACCGTCATCGTGCTGCCGATCTTCTATACCGCGGTGCGGGCAGCGCGCGAATTGTGGTGGCTGTGGGGCGCAGGGCTGGCGATCCTGCTGCTGATCGTGCAGCTGATTATAACGCCCGTCTTCATCGCGCCGCTGTTCAACCATCTCGAAGTGATGGCCGACAGCCCGTTGAAGCAGCAGATCCTGTCGCTGGCCCGGGCCAATCAGATTCCCGCCGATGCGATCACTGTCTCGGATGACTCGCGTCAGTCCAACCGCATCTCGGCCAACGTCTCCGGCTTTCTGGGCACCACCCGCATCACCCTCAACGACAATTTGCTGAAATCGGGTACGCCCGACGAAGTGCTGGCGGTGGTGGGCCATGAAATGGGTCATTACGTCATGGGCCATGCGACGCGGACCATCTTGCTGTTTGGCCTGGTGCTGCTGCTGGGTTTCGGCTTCACCGCCTGGGGCTTCGGCGCAGCGACCGATTTCTTCGGCGGCCACTGGCAGGTGCGCAAGGTGGAAGATGTGGCAGGGCTGCCGCTTCTGGCGGCTCTGGCCAGCCTGTTCTTCTTCCTGATCACGCCGCTGACCAACACGATCATCCGCACCGGCGAGGAACAGGCCGACCTGTTCGGCCTGAATGCCGCGCGCAAACCCGACGCCTTCGCCACCGTGATGCTGAAGCTTTCCAGCTATCGCAAACTGGAACCGGGCGAACTGGAGGAAGCCATCTTTTTCGACCACCCCTCCGGGCGTACCCGCATCGAGATGGCGATGACCTGGAAGAAAGAGCATATGCACGATCCGGATATCCGGACGGTCGAAGGGCCGGGCGTCGGCAAATAGGAAAGCTGAGGGACAGATGAAGCGCAGAATTTTTCTCGGCCTTGGCGCCATGATGCCGGCGGCATTGCTGACCTCACGCGCAGCGCAAGCCCAGCGCGCCGGTTGCAACGTCACCGCACCCGCGACGATCCCGTTGCGCCCCTCTGGTCCCGTTGAAGTCGCCTACAAGGCGCCGCACGGTCAGCCCAACGGCATGTGCCAGGGACCGGAGCCAGGGCAATTATGGGTGCAGGATCGCGGTCGCGGGCGGCAGGTGACACTGATCCGCGCCGCCGATGGCGGCGTCATCCGCGAAATCCAGGCAGACGCCATCGGTCCCAGCGGCATCGGCGCGGATGAAGATGGCACGATGTGGACCAGCGACACCCATGGCGTAATGCTGGTGAACTTCGCCGCCGCTGATGGCGCCACGCTGGGCAAGTATTTCGTCCCCGGCGCCACGCGCATCTATGAAAAAGTGGGCGACGCGCCGTTCCGCAACAGCCCGCTGAAGCGCGCCTATCCGGATGAATCTCGCGCCCTGGGCGACAGCCTGCCCAACAATGAGCGCAACGATACCGGTTCAGGCCTGGGGCCGGGGCGCATCGATCCCAAGACCGATCATTTCTGGAGCGCCACCGGCTCGGCCGGCATCATCGTGAAGGGCGACCTGCTGATCTATTCCAATCTGTCGGCGCGGGCGATCTTCAGCGTGCACAAAAAGACCTGGCTGGTTCAGGATGTCTGGGCGACGCCGGGCAGCCGGCCGCTGGGCCTGTGCTGGGCGGATGGCGCGCGCACATCATTCTGGAGCGCCGACGCAAACCTGCAGATTCTCTATCGCTATGACCTGGCGACGGGCGCGATCCGCGAAGGCATTCAGTTGCCCGAAGGCGCGCCAGTGCTGCATGGCTGCCAGATCGTCGGCAACCAGATGTATTTCACCGACGATCTGGGCTGGATCTGCCGGTTCCGGATGCCGGGTTAAGCGCAATTATTCTTACTGTCGTGGCTCGCGAATGCGGGCCATGACGCTAGAGATGCGGCAACGGCAACATGAAATCCGCACCCAGCTTGCCCAGCAGCGTGGCGCAAACGCCGCGCGTCTCGGCATCCCATTCCGCCGTGAGCGACGCCGCCAGGGTTGCCTGGCTTTTCAGGATGACGCCGTCGTCCAAAATCTTCAGGCCGTTGTCGCGCAGGGTGGCGCCGGTGGTGGTGATGTCGACGATCACTTCCGCCGTGCCCGCCGCCAGCGCGCCTTCCGTAGCCCCCGCGCTGGGGACGATGCGGTAATCGGCGATGCCGTTATGGGCGAAGAAGCCACGGGTGATGTGGGCGTACTTGGTCGCCACCCGCAGGCGCTTCTTGTGCTGGGCAGCATAGGCGGCGCAGACATCATCCAGGTCGGCCATGGTCGAGACGTCGATCCAGGCATTCGACACCGCCACCACGACATCGGCAAAACCGAAGTCCAGCTTTTTTACCAAGGCGATGCGGCCTTCGATCTCCGGTGCGCTTTCACGCAGCAGGTCTTCGCCGGTGATGCCCAGATGAATATCGCCCGCCAGCAGCGCCGAGGCGATTTCGCTGGCCGACAACAGCATGACTTCCACACCCGGCAGGCCGGAAATGGTGGCGCGATAGCCGCGGGCGTTGGATTGTTCCAGCCTGATACCGGCGGCCGCGAAGGTCTCGTCGCATTTCTCTTTCAGGCGGCCCTTGGAAGGGATGGCGAGCGCCAAAGAAGAATTGGTTGTCATGCTGCACCTGTAATGGCGGACAGCAGCCGCTCGGTGTGCAGGGCGCAGCCCACCGCCGTCACCGGCTTGGGCGCGCCCAACAGCTCCAGCAGATTGTCATAGCGGCCGCCGCCTGCCAGTTCGGTGGCGCCGTCGGCAGAGCGCAGTTCGAAGACGAAGCCGGTGTAATATTCCATGCTGCGGCCGAAATGGGCAGTGAAGGTGATGCGCGCCGGATCGACGCCCAGCGCCTTCAGCACCGCGAGGCGTGCTTCCACGGCAGCGAGCTCAGCATCCAGCGATGCACCCGCCGTCTTCAGCAGAGCGCGGATGTCGGCCAGCGCGGTCTCGATGGGGGCGGAGATGTCGAGCAGCCGCGTGATGGCACCCGCGACATTGCCGTCGAGCTTCAGCACTTCCGAAACCTCGGCGCGGGCACGGGCAATGATTTCGGCGCGGGTGCGGCCCGCCAGCGGCGCTTCGCCCTGCACATCGAGCAATGCTTCGATCTCGCGTGCCTCCTGCGGCAGGCGAGATGTCTCGTCGCCATGGCCGATGCGGGTCAGCAGCGTCTCGACATAACCGGGCCGCCAGAAATGGCGCTTCAAGCGCGAGCGCCAATGCGCCGGCAATTCCAGGTCATCGACCAGCGCCCCGAACAGGCCCAGATCGCCCATGCGCAGGGTGAAGTCCGTCAGCCCGGCGGCGCGCACCGCCGCGATGGCGATGGTGAGGATTTCGGCGTCGCCGCCTGCGCGGTCATCCGCCCCCAGCAATTCAATGCCGGCCTGGAAAAACTGCACGGGCTTTTCGGGTGCATTCGGCTCATGACGGAAGACCGGGCCGTTGTAGCTGACACGGGCCGGCAGCGGCCTGGCCTCCTCCACCAGCGTCTTGGCGATAGGAATGGTGAGGTCGGGCCTGAGCGCCAGATCACGCCCCGACGGATCGGTAAGGGTGAAGGTGCGGCGGCGGATTTCCTCGCCCGAGCGGTCGAGAAACAGCGCCGCAGGCTGCAGCACCGACGGCTCTTCTCTGGCATAGCCATGTTCGGCGAACAGCTTCAGCAGCGTCACCGCCTGGCGGTTCAGCGCCTCGATGTCGGCGGGCTTGTAGTAGGGGAACATCAGCCCCCCAACAGCTTCTTGATTTCCGCGACCAAGTCGGCGCGCCGCACCGAAACCTGCGCCTGGCGGGTGGCGGTCCATTCAGCGCGGCTTTCCACGCTCTTGGCCAGCTCGGCGCCCAGCGCCAGATCCTTCAGCGTGACTTCGCCCTTGGCGCGCTCGTCCGGGCCTTCGACCACAGCGATGGCGGCGCCGCGCTTGTCGGCATATTTGAACTGGTCGCCCATCTTGCCGTTGCCGACATAGGCTTCGGCGCGCAGGCCGGCGGACCGCAGTTCGCCCACCATCTGGAAAGCGGCGGCGCTTTGCGACTTGTCGAACACCGTGACGACAATCAGCGGCTTCTGTGCGGCGGCGTTCAGCCCGCGCGCCGACAGCGCCGACAGCAGCCGCGAAACGCCGATGGAGATTCCGGTGGCCGGAACCTGCTGGCCGGTGAAGCGCGCCACCAGATCGTCATAGCGGCCGCCGCCCGCGACCGAGCCGAACACGACCTCTTCGCCATCCTCGTTGGTGACGGGGAAGGTCAGCTGCGCCTCGAACACCGCGCCGGTGTAATAGTCCAGCCCGCGCACGACGCCGGTATCGAACTGGATGCGGTCGGGGCCGTAATCGCAGGCGTTCAGGATCTTGACGATGGCTTCCAGCTCGGTCAGCCCCGCCGCACCGGTGGCGCTGGTGCTGATAAGATGGGCGATCTGGTTAAGGTGCTCTTCCTCGTCCTTCGCATCCGGCGCGACGAAAGCCAGGATGCGATGCGCCTGTTCTGGGTTGAGGCCGGCGCCCTTGGTGAAGTCACCACTGTCGTCCTTGCGGCCTTCGCCCAGCAGCGCCGAAACGCCTTCGACGCCCAGCCGGTCCAGTTTGTCGATGGCGCGCAGCACGATGCCGCGGCGTACACGGTCATCCAGCGCGATGCCACTGGCTTCCAACACGCCGTCCAGCAGCTTGCGGTTGTTGATTTTCACAATGTAGTCGCCGCGCTTCAGCCCCAGGGCCTCCAGCGTGTCGGACAGCATCATCAGCAGTTCGGCGTCGGCGGCGGGATTGGCACTGCCCACGGTGTCGGCATCGAACTGGGTGAATTCGCGGAAGCGGCCGGGACCGGGCTTTTCGTTGCGCCAGACGCTGCCGCTGGCATAGCGGCGGAACGGCTTGGCCAGATTCTGGAAATTGGCGGCGACATGGCGGGCCAGCGGCGCCGTCAGGTCATAGCGCAGGCTCATCCACTGCTCGTCATCATCCTTGAGCGAGAAGACACCCGCGTTGGGACGATCGACATCGGGCAGAAATTTGCCCAGCGCATCGGTATATTCAAAGGCCGGCGTTTCCAACGGCTCGAAGCCATAGCCCTCATAGACCCGGCGGATGGTCTCCAGCATGGCGCGTTCGGCCGCCAGTTCGGCACCGCTGCGGTCGCGGAAGCCGCGCGGCAGGCGCGCCTTGGGGCGTTGGGGCTTGTCTTTGCTCATATTGAATCAGGAACCTGCGGGACGGGCGGGTTGTACGGGACCGGCCGGGTGGGGGCAAGAAAGCGCCCCCATCGTCCGAAAATATTCATATAAAACAGATATTTAAAGTATAGCCCAGCGCCGCCTTGCCATTGCGCGGCGCCGACGCGATCATACTGCACCGCAACAAATATAAGGAAACGCCGTGGCGGAAAGCAAAGTGTACCGGGACGCCGGCTCAGCCCTTTCCGGCCTCCTGTTCGATGGCATGACCATCATGTCGGGCGGTTTCGGGCTGTGCGGCAATCCGGAGAATTGCATTGCCGCTCTGCGCGCCGATGGCGTGAAAGACGTCACCGTCATCTCCAACAATTGCGGCGCCGACAATTACGGCCTGTATGTGCTGCTGGCGAACAAGCAGATCCGCAAGATGATTTCGTCTTATGTCGGCGAGAACAAGCTGTTCGAGGAATTGTATCTGACCGGCAAGCTGGAACTGGAACTGAACCCGCAGGGTACCCTGGCCGAGCGCATCCGCGCCGGCGGCGCCGGCATTCCCGCTTTCTACACCAAGACCGGCGTCGGCACCGTGGTGGCCGAAGGCAAGCCGACCGAAGTGTTCGAGGGCGCAACCTATGTGCGCGAAACCTGGCTGAAGGCCGATCTCTCCGTCATCAAGGCGTGGAAGGGCGATACCGAAGGCAACCTCATCTATCGAAAGACCGCCCGCAACTTCAACCCGATGATGGCGACGGCGGGCAAGGTGACGGTGGCGGAAGTGGAGGAACTGGTGGAGCCAGGGCAGCTTGGCGCCGACGCCCTCCATACACCGGGCATCTTCGTGCAGCGCATCTTCCAGGGCACGAACTACGAGAAGCATATCGAGCGCGTCACCACGCGGAAGCGGGAGAGCGCGTAATGGCCTGGACCCGCGATGAAATGGCGATGCGCGCCGCCCGCGAACTGAAGGACGGCTTCTACGTCAATCTGGGCATCGGCATCCCCACCCTGGTGGCGAATTATATCGCGCCGGGCATGAAGGTGACGCTGCAGAGCGAGAACGGCATGCTGGGCATGGGGCCCTTCCCTTACGAAGGTGAGGAAGACGCCGACCTGATCAATGCCGGCAAGCAGACCATCACTGAATTGCCGACCTCATCCTTCTTCTCGTCCGCCGACAGCTTCGGCATGATTCGCGGCGGCCATATCGACCTGTCGGTCCTGGGCGCGATGGAAGTGTCGGAGGATGGCGACCTCGCCAACTGGACCATTCCCGGCAAGATGGTGAAGGGCATGGGCGGCGCCATGGATCTGGTGGCGGGCGTCAAGCGCGTCATCGTGGTGATGGAGCACACCAACAAGGCGGGCGAATCCAAGCTGCTGAAAAAATGCGCCCTGCCCCTGACCGGCAAGGACTGCGTCGACATGGTGATCACCGACCTAGCGGTCTTCACCCTGGAGCGGGGCAAGAGCGGCCTGACGCTGATCGCGCTTGCACCCGGCGTCACGCTAGACGAAGTTACGGCGAAGACCGAGGCGGGTTTCACAGCGAAGCTCTGACCCGCGGTTACCCGGAGGAAGAGATGCGGAATATTCTGGCGGCCTTGATGGTGGCCCTGGCGGGCGGCAGCGCCTTGGCCGCGCCGCAGGTGGTGACGGTCGCCGACCGCGACGTCTTCCCCGAAAGCATCACCGCCCTGCCCGACGGCACCGTCATCCTGGGCGGCATGCTGCAGCCTTGGATCTATCGTGCCAAACCCGGTGCGGCGATAGCGGAACGCTGGATCGATTTACGCGGCGTCGGCAGCGCCGCCTGGGGCGTGCTGCCTGACCAAAGGACCAACACGCTTTATGCCTGCACCGTCGCCTTCCCCCTGCCCGCCAAGATCACGCCGCCGGTGAAGGAGCGTCACAGCACCCTGCGCGCCTTCGATCTGACCACCGGCGCGGTGAAGGGCGCCTGGGCGCTGCAGGGCGACACCAATGCCTGCAACGACATCACCGTGGCGCCGGACGGCACCGTCTATGTCAGCGATCTGGCCAATGGCGAAATCCAGCGGCTGAAGAAGGGTGCGGCGGCGATGGATGTCTGGCTGAAAACGCCGGAGCTGGCGAATGTCGACGGCATCGTCTTCAACGGCCCGACGCTTTATGTCAGCAACGTCTCCACCAGCAAGATTTACCGCATCCCCGTGAACGCTGACGGTTCGGGCGGCATGCCGGTGGAAGTGACCCTGTCGCAGCCCATCAAGGGCCCGGATGGGGTCCGGGCCTGGAACGGCAAGCTTTATGTCGCCGAGAATGGCGCCAACCAGATTTCCGAACTGACCCTGAAGGGCGACACCGCCACGGTGACAGTGCTGGGCACCGGCTACCAGACCGCCACTGGCGTGGCGCCGGCGGGCGACACCGTCTGGGTGGGTGAGAGCAAGCAGAATTACTGGCGCGATCCTGCCTTGGCCAATGCCGATCCCAACCCGTTCAAGATTTATCCGCTGCCGATGCCCAAATAAACTGGGAAACCGCAAAACATCCGATGAATGTTTTGTTCCGGCGAACGCGGTTGCTGGCCCCCGCGCCATAACGATCCGCTGAAGAGGCCCAGGCACCGCCACACGGTGACCGCGTGCGCGCCCAGTATAATCATCAAAACATAACATATCAGTAATGTTTACGTCACACGCGAAGATTACCCCTGTCTTAATGAAATAATTTTTAGATTGGGGAATTTTGTGAAAGCTCATCTGTATCAAAGCGTTGCGTTGATTGCCGTGGTGTCCTCGATGTCGCCCGCCTGGGCCCAGGGCAACAAACCCGTCGAGATCATCGGTGGCCTGGAATCGGTCACTGTCACCGCCACCAAGCAGGAAACCAACCTGCAAAAGACTCCCATCGCCATTTCCGTCGTGTCGCCGGAACTGATGGCCGACCGGCATGTCACCAGCCTGCTGGATCTGGGCGACGGCGCCATTCCGGGCCTGCGGGTCGCCACCTTCGAGGCGCGCCAGTCCGCCCTCACCATCGGCATTCGCGGCATCGTTCCGCTCGACGCCAACCAGCCTGCCCGCGAGCAGGGTGTCGGCGTGTATATCGACGGCGTCTATCTGGGCCGGCAGCAGGGCCTGAATGCGTCACTGCTGGATGTGGAGCGCATCGAAGTCCTGAAGGGGCCGCAAGGCACGCTGTTCGGGCGCAACACCGAAGGGGGCGCGCTGAGCATCGTGACACGGGCGCCATCCGGCGAATTCGGCCTGCGCACCAACTGGGGGGCGGGCAACTTCGGCAGCTATAGCGGCGACCTGCACCTGGACCTGCCCACGGTCCTGGGCATCAGCGCCAAGCTCGATGCCGTCATCCAGCACCAGAATCCCACCACCCGCGATCCCCTGCCCGGCTCCACCGGCTGGAACTATTTTGACCGCAAGGGCGTGCGCTTCGATGCGCGCTGGAATCCGACTGATAATTTCTCGGCGGATTATGCCTTCGACACGGCCCAGGACTACAACACCCCGTTCTACAGCCAGCTGCTGAACTACAATCCCAACAATATGCCGATCGGTCCCGCCACCGGCTCGCTTCCCGCCGGCACCATCCGTCCACTGCCTCCCATCGTCACGGTCGCCGGCACCA
>Ga0316232_1002869_pt1 | contig 16814 bp, 14 predicted proteins | sample TBHtaG_FD_206006 | JGI IMG/M metagenome (GOLD analysis project Ga0316232, IMG submission 206006) | Freshwater microbial communities from Trout Bog Lake, Wisconsin, USA - TBH18025_13 | ecosystem: Environmental > Aquatic > Freshwater > Lake > Hypolimnion/Profundal zone | place: USA: Wisconsin... | reverse complement strand
CTGTATTATTCAACCAGTAATAATCTGTAATTCGCCGTGTGTTTGGTCATGTTCCTTCACTGTGTCTTCTTGCCGGCAGCATGGATCAATGTCACGACCGGGGCTGGTCGCAAAAGGTGCAACCAGCCCCGGCGCCACCCAGCATGTCTCACTGCTGACAAAATGGCTTAATCGACTACATTGATATTTAATTTGCGCGCCTCTTCCAGACCTTCTGCCAATGAAGGCTCGGCATCTTTGAGCACAAGCCGCGCTCCGCCGCGGTTATAGCTGACCACTTTGCTGTTCCGCTCCTTGGCATACACGGTGACTTGCTGCAGTTGCGGCCCCTCGACTTCTAAAATTTCAATCTTGATCTTGTCTTGCCGGACCCGATTCATGATTTCACGATACATCTCGGCGTCGTCAGTACTAGAGCCGAACACTGCGGCCATCAGCATGCCAGGAATGGTGATTCCCCTGCGGGCAAACAACTCCGGGTATAACTCGATTTTGACGCCGGTGACTTCGCCTCTGGACAACGCATGCGCAATACGGGCGGCGTTGGTAGGTGACCCCACTGCCTGGCTGGACCCTCCCACAACAGCGTCGCTGAAGGGTTTGACGATCGAGTTGGCTTTTGTAGCCAAAGCCCGGGCCTCCTCTTTCGACACTGTCATCATCTCGGCAACCCGTGCGGCATCTTTGGCTTTCACCTCAGGGCTCATATGTTCTTCGACAGCTTCGTTGGTCTTGAAGAAAGGCTCCATGTACCGGACAACCACAGGAACGACAGCTTTGGCGGATACCGGATGAACTGCCGCCGCCATGCTGAGCATGACATCCACCGGCACTGTCACCGGAATTGATGTATTGACAACTAAATTAGCTGCCAAGCAGCCGATCATTACCCCGCCGCCGATGTGGGTCGAGCACAATCCGGCTACCATTACCCGGGGCGTACAAGGGTTAGCGATGGTCGGTGATACTGCCAATACCATGGCTTTACCCACCTGCTCCGGAGTTCCGCCGATCATTTCGGCAACAACAGCTGCAGTGGCGGCGGCTCCGGCGCCGAAGCCCTCCATATTACAGCCGGTGGTTGTCTTGCCTGCGCGGAAGATAGTGGCGATTTTGAGCATTAAGGCCGTCAGATTGGTTATCTGTTTTTTGTCTGTAAGTGTTTCCTGCAGGGCCCTGAGAAGCCCGGATAATGTGCAGGAATCGCCTGTCCCGGCGCAGGGCTGCAAGCCAACCGAGTGATTTCCCACCTGGGCGGCTAATGTGTAACGCACCGCCTTGTCGACAAATGGGTCCATATTTAAGACTACTTTTGAGTCGGCCAGCTCTTTTCCCAGCTTGCCGAGAAGAAAACTGCTGCCGGAGGTAAGACCGACCTGAATGGCATATAGATTGTGGGCAAAAGCGTCGGACAACGACTGCGCGACTTGCTCCCAGGTCATTTTATTCTCGGCCATCGTCTCAAGCATGATGACTTCCCCGACCGAACAGTTCATGGCTGTCGCAAGATCAATACAGTCTCCGATCGTCAATCCGCCGATTTGGTAACCCTTTTGCTTTGACAATTCTAAAAAACGTTCCATATGTTCGCCCCCTAGTATTTTTTATGACAACATATAAATTGTGAGCTACCCATGCGCAGGGTTTTCCAGCCTCTTGGCGCAATACAATTGGTGCGACACGCATATTACATAAGTAATCCCTCGCCCCAGTTGCAAGACATAGAATACAATTGATCGGCACAACGGATACCTATGGTATACAATAAGAGCCCTAAAATATCGATCACCAACGTCCGAGAGAGCATCTGTGATCGTTCCATTTCTAGTGATCCCCTTTATTTTTTTCGCCAGGCGTATTAATTGGAAATCCAATCAAAGGTGGGGTCAGTAAATCTGATCAGATAATAAGCAATGCAGGTCAGCAGCCGCCAGGCAGTGCTTCACCGGCAGACCGGCCGATGGGCAAAATTTCGGAATCAAATTTGCCGTAAAGCCGTCAACACTTCAGTTTCTGAACCAGATCCGCACTGGCTGGTTCTTCGATGCTCTGGCCCGACAAAATTCGGTTGGTGGCTGCGATATCAATCTCGTTTTCCAATCGCGAAACAACGATGGTGGCAACTCCATTGCCGACAAAGTTCGTCAGCGCCCGACCCATCGACATAAAGCGGTCGATACCGAAGATTAACGCTAATGCCGCCACCGGGATGCTGGGAAATTGCGACAAGGTGGCTGCCAGGACAATAAACCCGCTGCCGGTGACTGCGGTGGCCCCTTTTGAGGTTATGAGCAACACTGCCAGGATCGTCGCTTCCTGGACCCAGGTGAGATCGGTGTTTGTCGCTTGGGCAAGGAAGAGAGCCGACATCGTCAGATAAATGGACGTGCCGTCCAGGTTAAATGACCAGCCTGCCGGGACGACCAGACCCACCACCCCTTTCGAACATCCGAGTTTCTCCAGCTTTTCCATAAGACGTGGCAACACAGGTTCGGAAGTTGAAGTTCCAACGATAATTAGCAGTTCTTCTTTGATATAGGAAATATACCTGAAAATGCTGAACCCTGCCCATTTGGCGATCAATCCGAGAACCACCACAATAAAGACTATACAGGTCAAATAAAATACGCCAATTAGCTTAACAAGAGGTCCCAGTGACGCAATGCCGAATTTGCCGATGGTAAAAGCCAGGGCCCCGAAAACCCCGATGGGCGCGACGACCATGATCATATCCACTATTTTGAAGATAGCGACATTCAATTCGCTGACAAGTCCAGCTAACTGTTTACCCCTCTTGCCCATCATTGATAAGGCGCTGCCAAACATGACGGAAAACAGCAAAATCTGCAGGAGGTCCCCTTTGGCAAAGGCGTCCACCACTGTCGAAGGAATAATATTCATAAAAAAGTCTACTGTGTTTTGCGACTTGGCGGCTGTGGCGTAAGAGGCGATAACGCTTGTGTCCAAGGTCGCCACATTCACATTCATACCCGTGCCTGGATGCAGCACTTTTATGGCCACTATGCCCATGATGAGAGCTAACGTCGTTACAGCTTCAAAGTAGATTATGGCTTTAGCGCCAACCCGACCAACCTTTTTTATATCTTCCATACCTGCAATACCGGAGACAATCGTGCAAAAAATAATCGGTCCGATGATCATCTTGAACAGTTTGATGAATGCATCACCAAATGGCCGCATACTCTCCCCGAGTGAGGGATTAAAGTATCCCAGAGCTACACCAATAATGATGGCGAAAAATATCTGAAAATGCAGATTTTTATAAAATACTTTCCTGCTCTTCGCTTTGGTGGCATTGGAATCCATCAGATATACACTCCTTCACTATAACAGGTTCTTAAGTAATAGTGGTTTCAGGCTCTCCGTCAGCCTGCCGCTGGATGACTATCCGTTTTTTCCATTGCGCACTCATTTCGGGGAAATCTTCACGATAATGGGTACCGCGACTTTCTTCTCTGGTTAATTCTGCCAATGCGAGAATCTGCCCAATTAATAGGCGATTTAGAAGCGCATAGCTTGTTACCTGTTTTTTCTGGGTGTCGATAAACTCCAATACCCTTTTTAGTCCTGCGGCTGTTCTCACAATGGTAAGTTCGCGGTAGAAGAGATCGGCGCTGGCTTTCATGATTTCCAGCTCTTTATGACTATTTACCGTCTCTTTCAGCACTTTCCGATTAGATAGTGGAACTGTCTTCTTGCCTTTCACTCCATGAGCGGAAGCGGCCGCAGCCCGACCGGCCCGGCAACCGAATACCTGGGTGTCGATCAGATTGTTCCCTCCTGGACGATCCGCAGCATGCACCCCACCTGTAACTTCTCCTGCCGCGAATAGTCCTTCGACGCCGGTGTATCCATTCTCATCAATAAGAATGCCGCCGTTGAAGTTTTGCACTACCAGTCCTAATTCGATTTTTTCTTTGGCCAAGTCAGCCCCAGCCTGTTTGATGGTTTCATAGGTTATCGGCGCTCGTTGGGCAAGTTCTTTTTCCGCTACGTGAGTAACATCGAAGTATACCCCATCGTTTTGGGTACCGCGACCGGCCATTAACTCCTTAAAGATGGCAATATCCAGATATTTGGCCACAGACCTGACCGAAAACGGGTAGGACATGGTTTTGGCATCAAGGACTTCAGCCGGCGAAATGCCGGGAGGGCAATAATCAGCCAAGAACTCTTCGCCTTTGGTATTGGTCAGCCTTGGTTTCAGTTTCCACATATGGCTGTGAATGATGAATTGGATATGCGGATTCATAACAGCAGGACCGACCTGATAAAATTCCATGTTGATCAGCCGTGCTCCGGCACGATAGGCCATAGCCCAGCCATCGCCTTCTAAAGAAGGAGGATTGACGTTTTTGCGGAAAACACGCCCAGCGCCACCGGAAGCCAGAACCACTGCACCGGCCTTGATGAATACTTGATCATTGCAGATCAGGCCGACAGCCCCGCTCACCCGGCCGTGCTCATCTTGGCGCAAATCAAGGATACGCACATCTTCCAACACCTTCACACCTAATGCGATGTTGGCCTTCTTTAAAACACTCACCATTTCGGCCCCGGTAGAGCCGCCACAGGTTAATGACCGCGCCTTGGTGCACCCTGACAATTTTGTCTGAATAGGGTGGCCATCTTTGCTGTCAAATTCCAAGCCTAAGGCCATTAAATCTTTTATTCTGGCGCAGGACTCATCAGCGATGATTCTACAAAGCTTGGGGTCACTTAATCCCCCACCGGTGACTAGCATATCCTCATAATAAACTTCCGGGTTGTCGCCGTCCCCTTCGAAATTGAAAGGAGCATTAATTCCCAGACTTTCTGAAGCAATTAGGGTACTACTGCCACTGTGTCCATATTTTCCAGCCACCACAATAACGACTTCAAGTTCCGGATGAGTTTTTTTTGCTTCATAGGCGGCGCGACTGCCAGCAGCTCCGCCTCCGACAATCAGAACGTCACAACTAATATTCTCCAAGTTCTAACCTCCAGTTAAACTTTCTGGTTCCCGCATCAGGATGAATACTCCGGACGCAAGAACCAGAAAGAGTCTTACTATCAAGGGATTGAAACACGTAAATTTTAGTCTGCTATTTCTTTATTAAGCCTTTGATTACACTTTTCTTTGCGGATAAGACATGCTTGCCGCATCGACCGGGCATACTTCCACACACATACCGCAGCCATCGCATTTTTTCGAATTGATTACCGCGCCGACTTTGGTTAGTGTGATAGCGTCATAGAAGCAGCTTCTCTTACATACGCCGCATTTTACACACTTTTCATAGTCGATCTTTGCATAGATACCCTCTGGAGCACGGGGAACCTCTGCCGTCTTCAAGATATTAGGCAGGGCCATTCCGCGAATATCATCCAGGGAATTGTAGCCGCGGGCGTCGAGCCAGGATTCAATATTGGCATTCCACTTCTTGACAACATCATAACCTTGCAGCATAATCCCAACGCCGGATTGTACCAGATGGGCCCCTACCATGGTGTATTTGATAATATCTTTCCAGTCCCATACTCCCAAACCGGCGATAATGGGGATATTAATCTTGTTTGCTGTTATAGCAACGTTTTTCAAGCCATAGCCGATGAGATACGGACCGCCCCAGCTGCCTTGGGAACCGGGTCCAATCGGTCTTGCCTGGTCAATATCAATATCAAAGCCGCTAAATCTTGCCGACAGGTTGACAGATTTTGCTCCTGCCTGCTGGCAAGACAGAGCTACAGCGGCCTGATCTACCGTCTGCGGGGATATTTTCACACTAAAGGGTTTCTTGAGCAGTGCCGCACAGGTTTTAACCACTTCTGCAGTCATGTCAACTGCCCCGGCACCCATCTTAACACCCATGTCAGCCGCAAAAGGACACGAAACATTTAATTCCACCCAGTCGGCAGTTGTTTCATTTACCAGCGTAACCATCTCAATCCACTCGTCAAGAGTTACACCCGATAAGGAAGCCATTACAATGCCCTTATTGCCAATCTTGGATTTGGCAATATTTACGTCTTCCATGTATTCTTTGTAACCAAAATGGGAGCACTCTTCCAAAGAGTTGAGTGTAAAGCCATGCGGCAGTTTTTCAGGGTATCCTGGAAAGTTTTTATAATCGTACAATTTGAATCTCGGCCGCGGGAAATTTCTTCCGAGTTTTCCCTTATCGCCAAAAAGTGATTTTACGATAACTCCGCCAGCTCCGCCTTCGATACCTTTTACAGTACCCGCCCAATCCATGGAAGGAGATGCGGACCCAACAAGTACAGGACTAGGGAAGGTCACTCCCTGAACTATTACGTTTAAGTTAGCCATTTGTAAAATTCCTCCTCAATAAATAGTTTATAGTAAGCACAAGATCAAGTAACAACTACACTCCTTTCGCTATTAATAACCTGTTTCTATCCTGTCAAAATCACTGGATTAAGACAGAATCATAACCTTACCGTTGAATACACTCGGGAATAACAATGCGTCAAATGTAATTGTATACAACGTGAATGCTTATTGTATTCTTTCTTGTTTTGGAAACTCCTTCTTCCCTTAAAAAATCTTTTTCTTTTTCCTAGCGCGCGCATTATATAGCAATTCAACTATTGGCTGAAGCGCTTTATTATTGTATACTTATGGTGTCCCTTAAGTATTTCGTAATAATTATGGAATTTCCTGCCATTTATGTATATTTTATGTCAAAATATAATTCAGATGGAGGGAGCCAAGCTCTCAATGCACAAGCCCCCCCCATTTGGAGAGAAAGCACACTATCGGAATTTGTGTTGAAGTGATCTGACTGAGAAAGGAAATATGACCATGAGTAAAGATACCCGTAAGCAGACTGCTTATAACTATCTACGAGATGCGATACTTAATGCAACTTTAGCACCAGGAGCCACTCTGGTTGAACAGGAAATATCGGATGGTTTAGGCATTAGTCGCACGCCGGTCAGAGAAGCTCTGAAGGTTTTAGAATCAGAGGGATTGGTGCGGCAAATTGCTTCAAGAGGAACATTCGTTACCGAAATATCCACGCAGGACATCGAAGAAATCTTCGATTTACGCGAAGTTCTTGAAATTCTTGCCCTGAAGGTGGCCATTCATGATATCACTGATAGCGAACTTGCCAATGTTGACAGCTTGCTACGCACTCTTGGTCCAGACAGCTTGACGGAGGAGTTCTACGAAAGCGACCGGAGGCTGCATGACATGATCGTCAGGCATGGGCATAATCGACGGCTCGTCCTTTTTCTTAATAATATAAATTCCCAGGTGGAAAGATTGCGCCACGCGTCGGCTCAAAGACCCAACCGGCTTCCCCACTCCATGCAGGAGCATCTTGCCATCTTGGAAGCTTTGAAAGAACGTAACTTTGAAAAAGCTGAAAGCACATTACGATTACATCTGACCAACGTCAAACTCAGTACGCTGGATGCGTGCAAAAGCCTGATGTTGCATGATAATTAGATTGTTATCCTCGGGATAGGTATGACTGCCCTGGCAGATAAAGTGATCCCATTCAGACGGTGGTTTATCCTGTTGCTGCCATTCAATGGTTATCGTCTTTCCAAACAACAGCCCTTTTGAAAGGGCTGTTGTTTTGTGTCGCTTTGGAACAACGACTAATTCGTATGGTAAAAAAATTAAAAAAATGCACCACCTATTTTTAGAAAACGGAAGGGATTCCAGCATTCAAAAAGAATACTGGCTGTATACAATCAAGGCATCGTTTTAAACAGGAGGTACATATGCAACTAATAGCATCACCAAAAACTTCATGGCAGCCGCAAGAATCATACCCGCAAGTTGCGAACACTGCCAACATTTCGTCAACGGCTGTCGTTGTCGGCAGCGTGGAAATTGCCGAAAATGCTATGATTGCTCCCGGCGTTATACTCCGCGGCGACGAAGGCGGCAAAATTTTCATTGGAAATAAATCTTACTTACTTGATATGGTAGTTGTGCATGGTATTAAACAGCGATCAGTCAAAATTGATATTCGAGACCATTCTGTTTATATTTCGGCGAAGGTTTTTTGCTCTCCTAGCTCCATCATTCACGGCCCCGTTTATATTGGAGAGAATTCGTTTATCGGCATTCGCAGCCTTATTTGCGCATCCACAATCGGAAACAACTGTTATATTGGTCATGGCGCCAAACTAATAGAGGTTACAATTCCGGATGGAAAGTATGTTCCCCATAACATGGTCGTCGATTCTGCTCAAAAGGTGGAAGATCTGCCTAACGCGCCGAATAAAACAACCCTGTTGTTAGATCGATTTCGCTACAGTTAACAATATACAAGATGAGTATAGAAAAACAGCTTCCTTCGAGAAAGGGTAAAGCCATAATGAGTAAGGACAACCGAAAACAGATCGCTTATAACTATCTGCGGGACGCTATATTAAACGCTACTTTAGCACCAGGAACCACGATCGTTGAACAGGACATATCGGATGTTTTAGGAATCAGCCGTACGCCGGTCAGGGAAGCTCTGAAAATTGTAGAAGCGGAGGGCTTGGTAAGGCAAATCCCTTCGCGGGGGACATTTGTTACAGAAATATCAACGCAGGACATCGAAGAAATCTTCGAGTTACGCGAAACAATTGAAATTCTTGCCCTAAGGGTAGCCATTCACGATATTACTGATAACGAACTTGCCAACATTGACACACTTCTGTGTTCTCTCGGCCCTGATAGCCCGCCGGAGGATTTCTATGAAAGTGATCGGAACCTCCATGATTTGATCATTAAACATGGCCATAATCGACGGCTTGTCCTTTTTCTCAACAATATAAATTCCCAAGTGGAAAGATTGCGCCACACGTCGGCTCAAAGACCCAACCGACTCCCAAATTCCATGAAAGAGCATCTTGCCATCTTGGAAGCTTTGAAAGAGCGCAACTTTAATAAGGCCGAAAGCACATTGAAATTGCATCTGACCAACGTCAAACTCAGCACACTGGATGCCTGCAAAAGCCTTAACAGTTTTAGTCAAAATACTGCTGATTTATGTAGTAAATATTAGATTTAATACTTTATGGCAAAAAGCACCTTTTTCAAGGTGCTTTTTTGCGTCTGCTGAACTCAGAGGGTTATCATCTTTTGCGGTTTTAGGCATTATTTACAGCGCCGAACAACTGCTCAAGCTGATGTTCCGTCACTCCCTATACCTTGAACGTACTGACCACTTGGGTTAGTTCTTCCGCCATTTTGGCCAGCGCCTGGCTCGACGCAGCGATTTCTTCCATCGTGGCCGATTGTTCCTCGGTGGCAGCGGACACCATCTGCGACTGACTTACCGCCTCTTTGCTTATCACATCGATTTCTCGGACCGACGACACGATTTGCTGGCTGCCGCTTGCCAACTGCTGGATAGCGGCCGATATTTCCTGCATCTGGATCGACACTTCGTTGATTGAGCCATAGATTTCCCGGAAGGCTTCCCCGGCGTCATTTACCACTTCCGCTCCGATGCGGACTTCCTTTGTTCCCTCGTTCATCGCCATCACAGCGCTGTCAGTGTCCTGGCGGATTTCACCGATGAGGCCGGCGATCTGTTTAGCCGCGTCTTGCGACTGCTCGGCCAGTTTGCGGACTTCTTCGGCGACGACGGCAAAACCTCGGCCTTGTTCTCCGGCCCGGGCGGCCTCGATGGCGGCGTTCAGAGCGAGCAGGTTGGTCTGCCCGGCGATGCCGGATATGGTATCGACGATGGCCCCGATTTCTTTGGACCTCTCGCCCAGCTTGCTTACTACTTGAGCGGAGCGAGTGACGGTCTGCTCAATCTGCCCCATTTGGGTGACGGCTTTCCCCACCGCTTTGCTTCCCTCCTGGGCGGCTACAGCAGATTTGGCCGAAGTACCGGCAGCTGTGTTAACGTTGGCGGCAATTTGCTTGACCCCTGTCGACATTTGCCCCACAACCGAGGCGGTATCATCAACGGCTTTCAGTTGCTTTTCAGCGCCGGTTGCAACTTCGCTGATGGCGATAGCAACCTGGTTGGCTGCCTGGGCTGACTGCTCGGCACTGGCGGTCAGTTCTTCCGACGACGCGGCCACCTGATCGGTCGACGCACTGACCTTTTTGATCAAGGCGCGGAGATTTAGAGTCATTTTCTCAAAAGCCAGGCCCAGACGGCCGATTTCATCATTAGAGGTAATCCCGAGCTTGCCTATCGAGATGTCGCCATCGGCAATGCGGTCGGCTGCGGCTTCCAGGTCTCTGATCGGCTTAACGATCCGCCGAGCGAAAAAGCTGATTGCCAAGGCAGCCAACACCAGCACCACGACGATGGTGCTCAGCGAGATGACTGTCAGTGTCGACAGTTTGCCGGTAACTTCTTTCACCGGCACGGCCACCGCCAGCGACCAGTTCATCCCCGGCACAGGCGCGTAGGCATAATATCTATCAATTCCCTTGACGGTTAACTGGACAATTCCCTTTTCCCCTTTGACCATCTGCTCGGTAATTTGCTTTTGACCGGAGTCGGCGTTGGTGTCCTTGAGAGGATTAGCCTTCATCGCCACCTCTTTGTCAGGATGGATGATCGTGAGACCATCCCCCTGCGCCACTAAAGCGTACCCGGTCTGACCCGCCTTGATTTCCAGCACTTTTTTGGATATACCGGCCATATCTACCGTTCCGTACAATATGCCTGTCACCTTGCCGTCGACTTTGACCGGAATGGCTATAACGGTCACCAAGTGCCCTGTAGACTTGGATACAAGCGGGTCGGAGACGGGTGTCTCGCCTCTCATCGCCTGTTTGAAGTATTCCCTGTCGCTAAGATCAAGGATGAGTCCTGCGGAATTGTGCGCCTGCCCGCTGGGAAGTGCAAAACCGATGGCGTCATATAGCTTATTCACCTTAACAGCATTGCTCAAAAAAGGCACAAGCGCCTCTATGTTGCCACTTTGAACCGCCGGTGCCACCGACATGATGGTCAGCTCGGCTTTGCGTGCTTCCAGCCAGTCGCCTATATCACCGGCGGAGTTCTCCGCGTTTTGGGTAAGACTTTCAGTCAGATCCCCGGAAATGATCTCCCGCGCCTTCCAATAGTTGAGGCCGCCCAGAGTGCCCAGAGAAGCGAGGAAAATCACCAAAATAATCACCGTTAATTTTGTCTGCAGACTCTTCACGAAATTACTCCTCCCATGCCCGGTTTCTTCCGAATCCTTATCCATCAAGGCTACACTGACTGGTTATACGGAAAGTCAGAACATGATTGCCAATATCTATATTTCTGACTCTCGGCTATGGCGATAGTTCAATTTTCAGCAAATTCTATTGTAATTTACTTAATTGTACTTTTTTACTATTTTTTGTCAATAGTTGCCATTTTGACGCTACTGAATCACATTCTAAATGACAGGTATGTCAGATCAGTCAAATGTCAGTCAATTAATCCAGGAAATAGGCCGCGTTTATCACGCCAACCAATGAGCCTTACAGGAAGAGCAAAAACGACAATCTCCTTGTAAACATACGACAATAATTCCCAACATCCTCTATAATTTATCAAGCAATCCTTTCCTTGTCATTTTTTGTCTAATCGACAGACGCGGCCCTGCTTACAAAGGAAAGAAACGGCTCTCAGGGCAAGCCAAGCCAGCCGATGACCTCTCTACGATGGACCTTTTGCCATCTCGGCTCCCTGGCAGTCAATCTCAAAGGCTCAACCTTCTGGGCACCGACAAAAAAAAGAAGACCACCGCAGCGTGGTCTTTGTGGAGACATCACCGTTCCTGACTCTTGAGCGGGGATGGTTTCACCGCCGCGGGAATGGGACAGACATAGGCCGCTTCCCCCAGGCTTTCCCTTAGTTCCTCTTTCGCCTGCGCCGCAAGGGCTGGCGATGACAGTACATCAACCGCAGTCCCGGCAAGTACTTTTCCCGCCACCAGCATCCCTTTGTGGGCCATACCCGACTTTCCCTGGGCCACGGCATTCCAGGAGTGGCCAGGGGTGCCGAACGCGTTGCAGGCCACACTGAGCTGGGCTGTCGGCACAACCCAGCTTACATCGCCCACATCTGTGGAGCCAGCCAGCAACATGGAAAGATATTCATAAGGCAGAATCATGTCGGCGACCACTTTTTCCTTTAAGACCTTAACGATTTCCGGCCTCTTTCCGGCCATGAATTTGCCTGCCATCGCCAGGTCGTTGGTGATATCCGCGTCCGTCAAGGCCAGCTTCATCTCGCCGGCAAACTGCTTGTCCCCTTCATCCGGCACCGGTGCCCCCACCTTGACAAGATTGTCATAGAGAAGCTTCTCCAGTACCTTGTTGGGCATATAATCCGAGCAGCCTTTGTCAAAGACAATCTCATATTCGGTACCGGTCATCAGCGCAGCCCCCCGGGCGATATCGCAGACCCTTTCATAAATCCCCTGGACCTGGTCGATTTTAGGCGCCCGGATCAGGTACAGCACCTCCGCTTCCGCCTGAACCACATTGGGGGAATCTCCCCCGGTGTTGGTTACCGCATAGTGGACGCGGGCCTCTGGAATAATATGTTCCCGCAGGTAATTAACGCCGACATTCATCAATTCAACGGCGTCCAGCGCGCTGCGGCCCAAATGCGGGACAAACCCGGCGTGGGCGCTACGGCCGTGAAATTTATAACAGATCTGGTAATTGGCAAGAGTATTGACCGAGAAGACGGTGTTATGGGTTAGCGGATGCCACGTCAGGGCGACATCGACATCCTCAAAGACTCCTGCCCGGACCATAAAGGCTTTGCCTGAGCCGCCCTCTTCCCCTGGGCAGCCATAGTAACGTATGCTGCCGCCCAGCTTGGCTTCTGCCAGGTAGTGCCTTACAGCCACTGCCGCCGCCAAAGCTCCTGCCCCCAACATGTTGTGACCGCAGCCATGTCCGTTGCCACCCGCCATTAGCGGCTCGGGCCTGGCAATCCCGCTTTTTTGGCTTAGCCCTGACAACGCATCATACTCACCCAATATCGCGACCACCGGGCTTCCGCTCCCAAAGCTGGCCACAAAGGCGGTGGCGATATCGGCCACCCCGCGTCTCACTGTGAAGCCCTCCGCTTCGAGCACAGTACATAACAGCTCCGCCGACTTGAATTCCTGAAAACGCGTTTCGGCGTATTCCCAGATTTTATCATTTACCTCAATGAAAATGTCTTTTTTGCTGTCAATGATTTCACTCAATCTATTGCGATTCATCTGCAGTCTCCTCTTCCTTCAGCGGCCAGGAATCATCCGCTATCTTATCTTTTACCACAAACGCTGCGGCACTCCCGGCCCTACCGGCCATCCCATCAGATACCAGAAACTGAACAAAACGTACCACATAACCAAAAACGAAAGCGCGTAGGGCATCATTAGCGACAGGTAGGTACCGATGCCGGCTTCGGCTTTGTACTGCTGCATATTCTCCAAAAAGAGCGGCAGCCAGGGATTAACCGGGGCGATGGTGTTCAGTGAACCATCCCCGGCCCGGAACGCCACCTGGATAAAGGCCGGATGGTATCCGAGCAGCATGAACATCGGAACAAAGACTGGTGACAACAGCGCCCATATGGCAGAACCGCTGGCCATAAACAGGCCGCAGAACTGGGCGAGCAGCATAAAGCAGAGCAGCGCCGGCAGCCCGGTCACATGAATGCTTGTGAGAAACTCCGAGCCTGATGTCGCGATCCAGGTGGCGACATTCGTCCAGCCAAAGGCGGCGATAAACTGAGCGATACCAAAAATCATCACCATAAAACCCGCCAGGCTCTTGACTGATTCGGTCATCATTTTGATGACGTCGTCGGCGGTGCGGAAGGCGCCGATTTTGATCCCATAAGTCAGTCCAACGGTTAACAAAAACAAAAACAGCAGCGGTACGATCGAGCGCATCAACGGCGAATTCAGGATGGTCCCGGTTTCAGGATTCCTCAGTACAGCGCCCGCCGGGACCACCATGGCCAACAATACGGCAACAAAAACAAGCGCCGCCACTCCCGCGGTCCGCAGGGCAGCTGTCTGCTCTCCAGTAGGCTTATCGAGAATAATCTCTTTTGTTCCCTTATAGGGCCCCAGGCGGGGTTCCACAAACTTCTCGGTTATGATTGTCGTCAAGATGGCAAGATAGATTACCGAAAAGGACATGAAATACCAGTTGTCAACAGGGGTTACAAAGGCGTTGGGATCAATGATCTTTGCCGCCTGGGTGGAGAATCCTGACAGCAAAACATCGGTGGTCACAATCAGGATATTGGCGGTAAACCCGGAATAGATGGCAGCCAGTGACGCGGCGAACCCGGCGAACGGGTGGCGGCCAAGGGAGTAAAACACCATCGCGGCAATTGGCGGCACAATGACTATCGCCGCGTCGGAAGCAATGTGGCTCATGAAGCTGATGATCACCACCGCGAAGGTGACCCCCCGCTTGGGGATAGAGTGGATGGATTGTTTAATGGCGACCTCCATCAAGCCCACCCGTTCCACCAGTCCGATGCCGAAAGTAAGGACAATGATCATACCCAGCGGCGGGAAATTAATATAATTCCTGATCATCTCAGCCAGTATCCAGTGCAGTCCTTCTTTGGAAAGCAGGCTTTTGATAAAGATGGTCTTATGAGTCAAAGGGTCAAGGGTCGTCACCTTGAGCGACGCCAAAACGGCGGAAAAAATGGCCAGGGCCAGCAGCAGCAACAAGAAGAGGATCGCCGGATTGGGAAGCTTATTTCCCAACACCTCGATTCTTTTCAGAAAACCGCCCTGCCGGCTGCCTGCTTCCGGGTTAGTCGTCATTGGGCTCATGAAGCGCATTCCTCCCTGGTTTACATACTCTCGCCGATTGATTCCAGTTACTTCATTTTTTTCAGTTTCGCCATCTTCCAGCATGTTCCTGCCCGAATACTCCAGTTTCAAGGAGCAGACAGCAAAATCGGAGAAGAAATCTCCCACCTGCCGCAGTCAACCGATCCCATCAGTGGGTCACCGGAAAGAAATCAGGAGATTTCCTCGCTCATCTCCCCGCGGTTTTCCCAATCTCTTTTATTATAAATCAATTTATTTACAATAAAACATTAACTATTTTAATATTGATATTGATTATATTCTTTACCAGTGTTATATTGAAAACATATCAAGCGACGAGGTGATAACCATTAGCAACAAACTTTTAAACCGGTGCCCCAGTTGCGGCAAAGAGCTGACCATAACCAGACTGGGCTGCAATCACTGCCAGATAAAGATTGAGGGCGAATTTCTGCCTTGCAAGTTCTGCCGCCTGCCTGGCGACCAGCTGGAATTTATCGAGGTTTTTCTCCAATGCCGCGGCAATATCAAGGATGTGGAAAAGGAATTAGGGATTTCGTATCCGACTGTCCGCAATCGTTTGGATGGCGTCTTGCAGGCCCTCGGGTATCGCGTTGAAAAAGGCGAAAGCCAGCAAGATGATTCCCGCCGCCAGGAGATTCTGGCTGCCCTGGAAAAGGGTGAGATTACCTCGGCGGAAGCGGCTCAGCAGCTGCGCAAAACCAAGAAATAACCACAGTACGTAGGAAGGAGAAAACCATGAGCGACGAAAGAATGAAAATCCTGGAGATGATACAGAGCGGCAAGATCACAGCCCCTGAAGGCCTTGAACTGCTCAAGGCACTGGATGACGCTGACCTGAAGCCCGGCGAGGCGGCCAGAAGCGGCATGCGGTTTCTGCGGATTCGTGTGTCTACCGGCCAAAACAATACCAAGGTAAATGTCAACATCCCGCTGAGTCTGCTCAAAGTCGTTACCAAATTTGCCGACATCGGCATGAAGTTTATTCCCGAAGACGCCCGCCGGGAGATGACCAAAAAGGGGATTGACTTGTCGGATATTAACTTCGACGAATTGGTGGAGCTTATCGACCAGGGCCTGGTTGACGGAAAACTGGTCGACATCGACACCGAGGATGAATATTCCGGGCGCACCAAGGTCGAAGTCTATGTGGAATAATCGCCTCAGCTGCTTTATACTGGTGAAATTGCGGTATAAATGGTTTAGGTTCGTGCTGCCTGTGCCCCTGTTTATCTTCACAGAGCTGCTGCAGGCGGCAGCCGATTGGGTTGCTCTGTGGGGATCATTGTTTCCGCGGTGGAAGCTGCCTGGTCTGCTTATGACTCAGCTTCTGTCAGTATGGTTGGAATTTCGCCGGCTGGGCAGCTGGCAGCTCGCCGAGATAGCCCATGACGACCATCAGATTTCCATTTCATTTTTTTAGCAGAGGTACAATGATGAAAAACTTTATTGTAAAATGTCTGACCAATATGGTGAGCATCTATCTTGCCAGTTTGCTTTTTTCCGCGATAGCAGTATCGTCAGCTGAAGGGATATTCTGGGCGGGTCTCCTGCTTGGCCTCATCAATCTTTTCATTCGCCCCCTCCTGCTGCTTGTCGCTCTGCCGATCAACCTTGTCACCTTAGGTCTGTTCACCCTGGTAATCAACGCCTGGCTGGTCATGCTGGCCGCCTACCTTTCCGGCGCTCTATCCATTCCGTCTTTCTTGCTGGCCCTGGCCACGGCCTTCATCATCGCGGCAGCCAATATCGTCGCCGACCGCCTGCTGCAAAAATAAATAAAACCAAAAGCCCGAACCTGCTGGGTTCGGGCTTCCTATCGAACACAAGCCTCGCTTTCAAGCTGCAATGCCAGGAAACGGGGTTTTGTATGTTTATATTCTTTTGAGGCAGCATCTCCCACATAATAAAGGCAGCTGCCAGGCAGGAGGGGAATTCCTCCGGCTACGGATAATATCCTACGCCGTTACCGGCAGCAGAGCTGCCGACGGCTGGGGATATTAGTGAAA
>Ga0316232_1002852_pt1 | contig 16896 bp, 15 predicted proteins | sample TBHtaG_FD_206006 | JGI IMG/M metagenome (GOLD analysis project Ga0316232, IMG submission 206006) | Freshwater microbial communities from Trout Bog Lake, Wisconsin, USA - TBH18025_13 | ecosystem: Environmental > Aquatic > Freshwater > Lake > Hypolimnion/Profundal zone | place: USA: Wisconsin... | reverse complement strand
GTCCTCGACCGAGCCGAACAGGTTCTCAAAGGCGGGCGCGATGCCGTTGCCGATGACATGGGAGGCGCCGGCAAAGCGCACGGCGCGGCGCTGCCATTCGCTGACAAAGACGGCGCAGTCTATGAAAGGCGTCATCTGCGGCAGCGGCTTCATGCCGGGCTGGTCGGGCAGGGCATGCAGCCAGGCGATCTGCAGGGCGCGTGGCGCCGCCTGGCGCAACGCGCGCGCCATCGCCGGCGCGCCGGCTGCGATCACGGCGTCGAAATCCTGGGCGGCGAAGAAACCGGCATCGCCGGTGGCGGTGATGGACAGATGCCGCACACCGCCCAGCCGCTCCGGCGTACCGGGCGGCAGTTCCGCCGAGATGGTGACATCATGGCCGTTTGCCGCCAGCTGCCGCGCCAGATACGCGATGGCGGATTCGGTGCCCCCCAAGGGCTCGCGCGCCGGGGTTTCGACGTTGAAGCGCAGGGGCTGGTTGTTGACGAACAGCAGCTTCATCGTTCGCTTATAGGCGAGTTTCGCATTGTGAAAAACCTTGTGCTGGGCTAAGCCGCCCGCCATGCGCATCCTGGTCACCAATGACGACGGCATCCATGCCCCCGGGCTTGGTGTGGCCGAAACCATCGCCCGCGCCCTTACCGACGATGTCTGGGTGGTGGCGCCGGAAAACGAACAGTCGGGCGCCTCGCATTCCCTCACCCTCGCCAGCCCCTTGCGGCTGCGCAAAGTGCGCGACCGCCACTTTGCCGTCACCGGCACGCCCACCGACTGTGTGATGATGGGCTGTCTCAGCATCCTCAAGGATCAGCCGCCGGACCTGGTGTTGTCGGGCGTCAATTCCGGTTCCAACCTGGCCGATGATGTCACCTATTCCGGCACCGTGGCGGGCGCGATGGAAGGCTGCGCCCTGGGCATTGCTTCGATCGCGCTAAGTCAGGAGCCGGGCGACTCGCGCCTCGATATCGATTGGAGCCCTGGCGAAGTCCATGGTCCGGCCGTGGTGAAGCAGTTGCTGGCGGCAGGCTGGCCGAAGGGCGTGCTGCTAAACGTGAATTTCCCCGCCGTGGCGGCTTCCGAGGTCACGGGCATCGCGCTCGTGCCGCAAGGCCATTACGACCTGCAATCGACCGAGATCATCGAGCGCATGGATGTGCGCGAGCGCGCCTATTACTGGATCGGCCTGCGCCGCCACGAGACGGTGCCGCCGCAGGACAGTGACCTGGGCGCCGTCAATGCCGGCAGGATTTCGGTAACCCCGCTGCATCTCAATCTCACCGAATATGCCGTGTTGAAGAAAATGCAGGAAACCCTGGGTCAGATGTCACTGAAAGGTTAAAGCGAGGCTGGCGCGGACATGTCCTGTCGCGCGCATGGTTAAGCAGTTTTTCACTTTTACCGCCGATGATCCGTTTCGAGACATTCGTGCAGAAGGCATGAACCGATGGATCGCCGCTTTTCGAAAATTGCCGCCCTGCTGGCCTTGTGCCTGGCTCCGCTGGTCACTGCCTGCACCCCGGACACGCCGGAAACCCAGCTCTCCTGGGGCGTCAACGACCGCGCCCCCGTCCGCCGTGCCAGCACCCCGGTCAAGACCGCCCGCGCCGACAGCCCGCGCGTCTATGTCTATCAGGATCCCAGCGATGAGATTACCGCACCGCCGGTGCCGACGCCGCGCCCGGCTTATCGCCCGGCCAGCACGCGCACGGCGCAGGTCTATGAATATCGCGACGATGTCCGCGAACCGCCCGCCGACAAAAGCCCCGCGCCCGGCAATGTCGCTTTCGCCTGGCCGGTGAACGGCACCGTGATCGCCGGCTTCGGTGCCACCCGCAATGGCGAGCGCAATGACGGCATCAATATCGCCGCCAGCCGCAATGCCCCCATCCGCGCCGCCGCCAGCGGCACGGTCAATTATGCCGACAGCCTCAAGGGCTATGGCAACCTGGTGCTGATCAAGCACAGCAACGGCTATGTCACCGCTTACGCCCATGCCGACCGCCTGCTGGTGGCGCGGGGCGATTTCGTGGTGAAGGGCCAGGTGATAGGCTATGCGGGCCAGACCGGGGACGTGACCTCGCCGCAGGTCCATTTCGAGATCCGCAACGGCACGACACCCGTCAACCCCGAGCGCTATCTGACGGCGCGCGCCGGCGCCTAATCCAGCTTCTGACCCAACTCGCCGGCAAGGTCCTGGATGAACTGCCAGGCGACGCGGCCGGAGCGTGAGCCGCGGGTGATCGCCCAGGTCAGCGCCTTGGGCCGCATCTCTTCCATCGTGGCGTTGAGTCCATAGTGGCGGGCATAGCCTTCGACCATCGACAGATAGTCGTCCTGGTTGCAATTGTGGAAGCCCAGCCAGAGGCCGAAGCGGTCGGAAAGCGAGACTTTCTCCTCAACGGCTTCGCCGGGATTGATGGCGGTGCCGCGCTCATTGTCCACCAGATCGCGCGGCATCAGGTGCCGCCGGTTCGAGGAGGCATAGAACAGCACATTCTCCGGCCGGCCTTCGAGGCCGCCTTCCAGCGCCGCCTTCAACGATTTGTAGCTGGTGTCGTCCTTGTCGAAGGACAGGTCGTCGCAATAGAGCAGGAAGCGGCGCTTCGAGGCCCGCAACAGGCGCAGCAGCTGGGGCAGGGTGGCGATGTCCTCGCGGTGCACTTCCACCAGCACCAGCTTTTCCCGACGGCCTTTATTGACCGCGGCCTGTACCGCCTTGATCAGCGAGGACTTGCCCATGCCGCGGGCACCCCAGAGCAGGGCGTTGTTGGCGGGCAAACCGTCCGCGAAGCGGGTGGTATTGGCCACAAGCGTGTCGCGCTGCGGTTCGATGCCCTTGAGCAGGGAAAGCGGCACCCGCGAAACCGACGGCACCGCCAGCAGGCCGCCGCCTTGCGGCTCCCAGATAAAGGCGTCGTCGTCATTGCTGTCGGCCAGCCCCGCCGCCGGGGGCGGGGACAGCCGCTCCAGCGCCGCGGCGATGCGGGCCAGTGCCGCCGCCAAATCGCCATCCGGTCCGAAAGCACCACTCTTTTCCATGCTAAGTCCTTGATTTTCCGTGGTTGCAAAGGAAGGCTGCGCCGCTATAGTCCGCGAGATTTTCAGCCGGTTCCCGCCAAATGGATGCCTCCACCCTTAGCACGATCGCGCCACTCTTTTTCATCATGGCGATCATGTATTTTTTGCTGATCCGGCCCCAGCAGCAGCAGGCCAAGAAGCTGCGTGAGAAGATCAGCGGCGTGCGGCGCGGCGACACGGTGGTGACGGCCGGCGGCATCCTGGGAACGGTGGTGAAGACGCCCACCGCCGAGGACGGGGAAGTGACGATCGAGATCGCCGACAATGTGCAGGTGAAGGTGGTGAAGTTTACCCTGACCGACGTGCGTCCCAAGGGCGGCGACGTTACTCCCGACAAGGGCTGATCCGGTGCTGCATATTTCCAGCTGGAGCAAGTGGCTGACCCTGACCGTGATCGCGGTCGGCATGCTGGTGGCGCTGCCCAATGCCCTGAATGAACGCATGCGCGCCCGCCTGCCATCCTGGCTGCCGCACAGCGCGGTCAATCTGGGCCTGGACCTGCAGGGCGGCTCCTACCTCCTCATGGAGGTCGACATGCCCCAGGTGCAGAAGGACAAGGCCGAAGGGCTGATGAACGATATCGGCGCCGCCATGCACAAGGCCAAGATCGGCATTTCCGGTCTCGACGCCAAGGGCGACACCGTGCAGGTGACGATCACCGATGCCTCCCGCTACGCCGAAGCCAAGGCGCTGGTGCAGGGGCTCAATCCGATAATGACGGCGTCGCTGACCGGCGGCAACCGTCAGTACGACCTGACCGAGCCGGGCGGCGGCAAGATGGTGCTGCGCCAGACCGCGACCTTCGCGCAGCAGACCCGCCAGCAGATCCTGGAACAGTCGGTCGAAGTCGTGCGCCGCCGCATCGATGAACTGGGCACGCGCGAGCCGTCCATCACCGTGCAGCAGCCCGACCGCATCGTGATCGAGGTGCCGGGCCTTTCCGATCCCGCCCATCTCAAGCAGATCCTGGGCAGGACCGCCAAGATGAAGTTCCAGCTGGTGGATGAAGCCGCCGATGCGCAGCAACCGCGCGTCGCCCCCATCGGCGATGAAATCCTCCCGATGATGGCGTCCCGCGGCCAGCCCGGCCGCAATGTGGTGGTGCACCGCCGTGTCATCGTTTCGGGTGAGCGTCTCGTCGATGCCAGTTCGGGCTTTGACAGCCGCACCGGCACCCCGGTGGTGCAGCTACGCTTCGACAGCGTCGGCGGCCGCCAGTTCGGCGTCGCGACCAAGGAGAATGTCGGCCACGCCTTCGCCACCATTCTGGACAATCAGGTGATCCAGGTCGCCAACATCCAGGAACCGATCCTGGGCGGCTCGGCCCAGATCACCGGCATCGGTTCCACCGCAGAGGCGAACAACATCGCCCTGCTGATGCGGTCGGGCGCCCTGCCGGCGCCGCTGACCGTCGTTCAGGAGCGCACCGTCGGCGCCGAACTGGGCGCGGACTCGATCAGGGCTGGCAGCTGGGCCGCTCTGGCCGGCCTTGGCCTGGTCGCGCTGTTCATGTTGTTGCGCTACGGCCTTTTCGGAATCTTCGCCGACCTGGCGCTCACCCTCAACCTGATCCTGCTACTGGGGGCACTGACGCCGCTGGCCACCCTGACCCTGCCGGGCATCGCCGGCATCGTGCTGACCCTGGGCATGGCGGTGGACGCCAACGTGCTGATCTTCGAGCGCATCCGCGAAGAGCAGCGCAACGGCCGCGGCATGATGGGGGCCATCGATACCGGCTTCAAGCGCGCCATGGCCACCATCATCGACGCCAACATGACCCACCTGATCGCCGCCATGATCCTGTTCGAGCTGGGTTCCGGCCCGGTCAAGGGCTTCGCGGTGGCCCTGTTCCTGGGCATCAGCACCTCCTTCTTCACCTCGGTGGTGGTGACGCGGCTGATCGTGGTCACTTATCTGAATGTCGCCCGGCCCAGAACCCTTACGATTTGAGCCTGCTTACTATCTGGGGAACTCTGGGCTAAGGTTGCCGCCTCGAATCTTCTGGGGAGGGGAGCATGGCCGCGTTCTTCGGCAATCTGCGCAATGTGGTAATCGCGGGCTTCGTGCTCGCCGCGGGTCTGGCAGCGATCTATGTCGGCTGCCTGCATGGCAGCATCGATGCCGTCTTCTGGGCTTTCGTCACGCGTTGGCTGCACGTCGCGGCCGGCGTGATGTGGATCGGCCTGCTCTGGTATTTCAACTTCGTCCAGGTTCCGACCATGCCGAAGGTGCCGGCTGAACTGAAAGGCGGCGTCACCGGTTATATCGCACCCGCCGCGTTGTTCTATTTCCGCTGGGCGGCGCTGGTGACTGTCATTCTGGGTCTGGGCTTGGCGTCGCAGAGCAGCAGCTACACCATGGGCGACGCCTTGACCCTGGGCCTGCTGGGCGCACCCAATGCCGCCGCCTCGCTGATCGGCATCGGCATGTATCTGGGGCTGATCATGGCCTTCAACGTCTGGTTCATCATCTGGCCCAACCAGCAGAAAATCCTGAACCTTGGCGGCAAGGGCGACGGCCTCAGCCCCGAAGCCAAGGCCGCCGCGGCCAAGAGTGCGATGATCGCCTCGCGCTTCAACACCATGGCGTCGATTCCCATGCTGTTCTGCATGATCGGGGCGATGCATATCTGACGCCGGCCTGATAGCTTGAAAGGGCCGCCGGGGCGATCCGGCGGCCCTTTCGTTTGAGAGAGAATGGACGCAGACCTCGCCAACCGCTTGGCCCAATCGGTGCGCGCCGCCGATCCCGACCGCTATTTTTCCACCCTGTTCGCGCCGGCGCCGCTGCGGCCGCACCTTTTCGCGCTCTATGCCTTCAACCATGAAGTCGCCCGCATTGCCGAAACGGTGCGCGAACCCATGCTGGGCGCCATCCGCCTGGAATGGTGGCGCGAGACGGCGGAGCAGGCGGCCCGGGGTCTCCCGCGCAACCATGACGTGGCGCGGGGGCTGGCGGCGCTGTTCGCGGAACACAAGGTTGAATTGTCCCTGCTGGAGGGCATCGTCGCGGCGCGCGCTTTCGACGCCTCGGCGGACCAGTTCGCCGATTTCGCGGGCCTGGAAGAATACCTTGACGCCACCGGCGGGGCGCTGATGCGGGCGGCCTGCACCATCCTTGGCGGCGACCCGGTCATCGCGCGCCCGGCAGCTTTGGCCTATGGCCTGGCCGGGCTGCTGCGCTCGCTGCCGTTCCACAACAACCGGCACAAGCTCTATCTGCCGCGCGATCTGCTGGCGGCGCTGCATGTGACGCCGGATGAATTCTTCATCCTGAAAGACGATCCGCGCATCGCTGCCGCCATCCGGCAGACGGCGCTGCGGGCCCGCGACCATTTCCTGGCAGCGCGCCGTGGCCCCAGGCCCGGCGCCGCGCTGGCGGCGATCCTACCAGCCGCGCTGGTGCCGGTTTATCTGCACCGTTTGAGCAGGATGCGCGACGTCTCCATCCACCGGCGGCAGATGGCGCTGCTGTCGGCGGCGATGAAGCGGCGGCTATAGGTCGTTCGCCGCAGTCTTGTGCTTGATGTCGCCATGACTGATGCGGCGGTAATTCTTCAGCTGCTGCTGCGCCACCAGGAAGGCTTCTTCCAGCACGGCATAGGTATCGGTGGCGGCCTTCTTGTGGCCATCGTGATTGTATTTGTGACTGACGACGATTTCCTTGCCCGGCACCCGCACCACGATATGCACGTCCGGCGGATTGCCGACTGCTTTCTGGCTCTTGTGCGGCATCTCGATCGAGACGCGGCAGCCAACGATGTGGTCGTGGAATTTTTCCAGCTTGTTGACATGCACCTGAACGGCGGATTTCAGGGCATCGGAAGGTTCGACATTGTGGAAGGCCAGTTCGAGGGGAATATCCATTATCAATCCTTCCGGTTGCTAGGATGCAAACGTACGGAACCGGACCGGGTTTCGTCTACTGCGCGGCCGCTTTATTTCCCAGCCATGCCTCAAGCGATTCCAGGGCGCGGCGGGCCATGGCCTGCTTGCGGTCGCCGCCCTTGAGCCGCAGCGGCTTGCCGGTACGGGGATTGGTTCCCAGCTCCAGGTCGGGAAAGAGCCCGAAATTGACGTTCATGGGCTGGAAGGTCTTTTCATCCGCGCCGCCGGTGATGTGGCCCAGAAGCGCCCCGAAGGCTGTCTCCGGCGGCGGCGGTGCCTGTGCCGCGCCCAGCGCCTCGGCGGCGGCCAGCCGTCCGGCCAGAAGCCCGATGGCGGCGCTTTCGACATAGCCCTCCACGCCGGTCACTTGGCCGGCGAAGCGCAGATGCGGCTGCGACTTCAATCGCAGCTGGCTGTCGAGCAGGCGGGGCGAGTTGATGAAGGTGTTGCGATGCAAACCGCCCAGGCGGGCGAATTCGGCATTCTCCAGGCCGGGAATGGTGCGGAAGATGCGGACCTGCTCGGCGTGGCGCAGCTTGGTCTGGAAGCCGACCATGTTCCACAGTGTTCCCAAGGCGTTGTCCTGGCGCAGCTGCACCACGGCATAGGGCTGGGAATCACGGCGCGGGTCGCGCAATCCCACCGGCTTCATTGGTCCGAAGCTCAACGTCTCGACGCCGCGCTCGGCCATCACTTCGATGGGCAGGCAGGCTTCGAAATAAGGGGTGGATGTCTCCCATTCCTTGAAATCGGTCTTTTCGCCCGCCAGCAGCGCGGCGACGAAATCGCGATATTGCGCTTCGTCCAGCGGCAGGTTGATGTAGTCGGCAACGCCGCCGCCGGGGCCTTCCTTGTCATAGCGCGACTGGAACCAGGCGATATCGAAATCGATGGAGTCGCGGTGTACGATAGGGGCGATGGCATCGAAGAAAGCCAGCGAATCCTCGCCGGTCGCCGCCAGGATGGCTTTGCCCAGCGCCTCGGAGGTGAGGGGGCCGGTGGCGATGATGGCGAGGCCGGTTTCCGGCGCCGGCAGGGTGGTGATTTCCTCCCGCGCGATGGTGATGTTGGGATGGTTTTCCAGCGCTGCCGTCACCGCCGCCGAAAAGCCGTGCCGGTCCACCGCCAGGGCGCCGCCCGCCGGCAGCTTGTGGGCGTCGGCGGTGCGCATTATCAGCGAATTTGCCCGTCGCATTTCCTCATGCAGCAGGCCGACGGCGTTGTTCAGCCAATCGTCCGAGCGGAAGGAATTGGAGCAGACCAGTTCGGCCAGCGCCTCGGTCTGGTGGGCGAAGGTGGGGCGAACGGGGCGCATCTCGTGGAGAATCACTTCCACCCCGGATTCGGCCGCCTGGAAGGCGGCTTCGGAGCCGGCCAGGCCCCCGCCAATGACATGAATGGGTCGCATGGGGGGGCGTTTAGCAGGGAAAGCCAGGGCGCGTCACCTGACTAAATTCCTAACTGTGGCAGGATACCAACTCTTCATCGGCTGCGGCGCATAGTGACGTTCTGCGCGGATGACATTTGGGGCCGCGTCCCTATAGTTGTTCGCAGAACCAACGAGATAAAAATGACCGAGGAACGCAAGGGTATCAGTCTGTTGCACCTGGCCGTGGGCGCCGGGCTTATCGCCGTCGCGGCCGTCAGCGTGGCCGCTTTCGTGCCCAAGAGCCGCTGGGCCAAGGCGGGCGACGCCATCAAGGGTGCGCTGGACTGGCCCCTGGTGAGCGCCGTCACCCTGTGGGCCGCCTCGCTGTGGAGCGCGGAGCCCCGGGCGCCGCAGTTCAACGACCTGCGCCCCTACGACGAATTCTGAAGGCGTGCGCCGGCTCCCCGTCCTCGAGACCATCCGCCAGGCTTACGGTTTCACCTTCGGCCACCTTGGCGCCATTATCGGCGTCATCTGGTTGCCGATGGTGATCGCCACCGTGACCGGCTTTTTCGTCACCCAGCATTATTCCGCCGAGATCCAGGCCGCGATGGCGGCGGACAATGCCGCCGCCGCCGGTCCGGCGGTGCTGGCGCTGCTGTTCTATCTGCTCGCCAAGCTGCTGCTGACGGCAATGATGTATGTGCCGGTGGCGCAGCTGGCGCTGGGCCAGCGCCAGGGCGGCGCCATGTTGTATTTCTCCTTCGGGGCGCTGGAATGGCGCATGTTCCGCACCTTGTTCGGGCTGGTGCTTTTCCTGGCACCACCCGCGCTGCTGCTGATGGTGGTGGGCCAGAATGTGCTGGCCGGCGGCATCGGCGGAGCCTCGGCGCCGCGGCTTCTGGGCGCGGAGCTGGTGTTCTTCCTGCTGTACGGCGGGCTGGTGTTCGTGGCGGTGCGGATCGTTTCATTGCTGGTGCCGGTGGTGGTGGCGGAGGACAAGCCCGCCCTCACTCGCAGCTGGACGCTGTCGACGAAGAATTTCTGGCGCCTGCTGGGTGTGTTGGTGGGAACGGCGGGGCCGGTCCTGCTGGTGACGGCGACCGTTGAACTGGCGCTGATGCAGAGCGTGGGCGGCGACGCCACGGCGCAGATGAGCCTGGGCGGCGGCTCTGCCGCGCCGCTGATCGCCGGCCTGGAATTCCTGCTGGCGCCGCTGCTGATCGGGCTGTTCGTCAGCGCCAGCGTTTTCGCCTGGAAGGCGCTGAGCCGGACCGATCTCAGCGTCTGAGCGGATGACGGAGATTTAAGCCGCCGCATGTCGCCGCCGTTCGCATGCGGCTAAACCTGCGTCCTGGCTGGCGGATTGCCGCTTCTGACGGCGTGGTTAAGCCCCCGTAACTAAGATGGCGTTCATCGTTGGCGCTGTTCCTGGACCGCGCAATTCGAGCGCGCTTCTCCATGAGCCTTTCGTCCGACGCCATCAACGCCGCCTTCACGCTTCCGGCCTGCGATGGCAGCTTTGATCCCGATCTCGCCGACTATCTGGGCGATCTTGCGGGCCTGCGCCCTTCGGTGGTGCTGGCGTTCGCGCCCAAGGCGGCCGGTACCTATCTGCGCTCGGCGGCGATCGCGGCGATCAATGGCCAGCTGGTACGCACGACGCATGCGCAGGGCGGACGCGACGCCAGCTTCTATCTTCCCACCTTCCTGCTCTATTACGCGGGTGGCCACCCGGCCCGCCCGCTAGTGACGCATGTGCACATGCAGGCGCTTCCGGCCAACCGCCATTTCATCGCCGCGCTGGGGCTCAAGCCGGTGATCATGCTGCGCGCCATTCCGGACATGCTGGCTTCCTATGCCGACATGCTGGATTACGACCCGCAGTCGCCCGACAACTGGCTCAATATCCGGTTGCCCCTGGATTATGCGACGCTGGATGCGGAACGAAAAGGCGACTTCCTGATCGACATGATGGCGCCCTGGTATGTGAGCTATTTCGCCACCTGGATGGAATTTGCCGCCGAAAGCCGCGATGTGCTGGTGCTGGACTATGACGAGTTCCGCGCCGATCCGGCCACGGTGCTGATGCGGCTGCTGGCCCATTCCGGTTCGCCGCGCGACCGCGAGCAGTGCCAGGTGGCGCTAGACGGTGTGTGGAGCGAGCGCGACAGCCTGCGCTACAATCAGGGCGTTTCCGGCCGTGGCCGCAGCCGTTTCACGTCGCAGCAGATCGCGCGGCTGGAACGGCAACTGGATTATTATCCCGGGCTGGCCATCCTGAAGCGGGTGCTTATTCCGCCGCCTGCCGCTTCTTCGGTGTCGGTTTCAGCAGTGGCTTGAGGTACTGGCCGGTATAGCTCCTGGCCACCTTCACCACATCCTCGGGCGTACCGGCCGCGACGATCTCGCCGCCGCCATCGCCGCCTTCGGGACCCAGGTCGATGATCCAGTCGGCGGTCTTGATGACTTCCAGATTGTGCTCGATTACCACCACCGTGTTGCCGGCCTCGACCAGTTCCTGCAGCACTTCCAGCAGCTTTTTCGTGTCGTGGAAATGCAGGCCGGTGGTGGGCTCGTCCAGGATGTAGAGGGTGCGGCCGGTGGCGCGGCGCGACAATTCCTTCGACAGCTTGACGCGCTGGGCCTCGCCGCCCGACAGGGTTGTGGCCTGCTGGCCGATGGCGATATAGCCCAGCCCGACGCGCTTCAAGGTTTCCAGCTTCTCGCCGATAGACGGCACCGCCTTGAACAGTTCGGCGCCCTGTTCGATGGTCATGTCCAGAATGTCGGCGATGGAATAGTCGCGGAATTTCACTTCCAGCGTCTCGCGATTGTAGCGCTTGCCCTGGCAGACATCGCACTGGACATAGACGTCGGGCAGGAAGTGCATCTCGATCTGGATGACGCCATCGCCCTGGCAGGCTTCACAGCGTCCGCCCTTGACGTTGAAGCTGAAGCGGCCCGGGGCATAACCGCGCGCCTTGCTTTCCGGCAGCTCGGCGAACCAGTCGCGGATCGGGGTGAAGGCGCCGGTATAGGTGGCCGGATTGGAACGCGGCGTCCGCCCGATCGGGCTCTGGTCGATGTCGATGACCTTGTCGAGATATTCCAGCCCTTCGATGTGGTCATGCGGCGCCGGATGCTCGCGGCTCTGCGAAAGTTTGCGCGAGGCGGCCTTGAACAGGGTCTCGATGGTAAGGGTGGATTTGCCGCCGCCGGAGACGCCGGTGATGCAGGTCAGCGTGCCCAGCGGGATGCTGGCCGTGACATTCTTGAGATTGTTGCCGCGCGCGCCCACCACCTTGAGCCAGCGATTGTGTGCCGCCTTGCGGCGGTTGGCCGGTATGGGGATGTTCTCCACGCCGCTAAGATAGCGCCCGGTGAGGCTCTTCTTGTTGGCGATGACCTGGGCGGGTGTGCCTTCGGCGATGATGTGGCCGCCATGCACGCCGGCGCCGGGCCCCATGTCGATGACATGGTCGGCCTGGCGGATGGCGTCCTCGTCATGCTCGACCACCAGCACGGTGTTGCCCATGTCGCGCAGGCCCTTGAGCGATTCCAGCAACTTGGAATTGTCGCGCTGATGCAGGCCGATGCTAGGTTCGTCCAGCACATAGAGCACGCCGGTAAGGCCCGAGCCGATCTGCGAGGCCAGCCGGATGCGCTGGCTTTCGCCGCCCGACAGGGTGCCCGAGGCGCGGGCCAGGGTGAGATATTCCAGACCGACATTGTTGAGGAATTTCAGCCGGGCGCGAATTTCCTTGAGAATGCGGGCGGCGATTTCCTTCTGCTGCTTGTTCAGCTTCTGGTCGATGTCGCGGAACCAGGCATCGCCGTCGCGGATCGACTGGGTGCAGACTTCTCCAATATGCAGGCCGCCGATCTTCACCGACAGGGCCTCCGGCTTCAGGCGATAGCCGCTGCAGACTTCGCAGGGCGCCGCGGCCTGATACTTTTCCAGTTCTTCCTGCATCCAGGCGCTGTCGGTTTCCGAATAGCGCCGGTCCATGTTGGTGATGACGCCTTCGAATGCTTTTTTGGTATCGTAGCGACGCATGCCGTCGTCATAGGTGAACTTGATCTCCTCCTCGCCCGAGCCGTGCAGGATGACGTCCCGCACCTTCTTGGGCAGATCCTCCCAAGGCTCGTTCATGGAGAATTTGTAGTGCCGCGCCAGCGCTTCCAGCGTCTGCAGGTAATAGGGCGAGGAGTTCTTGCTCCACGGCGCGATGGCGCCCTTTTTCAAGGTCAGGCTCTCATCCGGCACCACCAGGTCTTCGTCGAAATAGTTCTGGGTGCCCAGGCCGTCGCATTCCGGGCAGGCGCCATGGGGATTGTTGAAGCTGAACAGGCGCGGCTCGATCTCGGCGATGGTGAAGCCGGACACCGGACAGGCGAATTTCGACGAGAAGACGATCTGCTTCTGTCTCTCTTTGCCTTGGGCGTCTTTCTCTTTCTCGTCGGCGAATTCCACGAACAGCAGGCCGTCGGCCAGGCCCAGGGCGGTTTCGATGGAGTCGGGCAGGCGGTTGCCGATATCCTTCTTGACCACGATGCGGTCGACCACGATCTCGATATCGTGCTTGAGTTTCTTGTCCAGCGCCGGTGTGGCGGCGATCTCGTAATATTTCCCGTCCACCTTGGCGCGCTGGAAGCCTTTCTTCTGCAGCTCCGCCAGTTCCTTTTTGTATTCGCCCTTGCGGCCGCGCACGATGGGGGCGTTGAGATAAAGCCGCGTGCCTTCCGGCAAGGCAAGAATGCGGTCGGCCATCTGGCTGACAGTCTGGCTTTCGATGGGCAAGCCGGTGGCGGGCGAATAGGGCACGCCGACGCGGGCGAAGAGCAGGCGCAGGTAATCATAGATCTCGGTGACGGTGCCCACCGTCGAACGCGGATTCTTCGATGTGGTCTTCTGCTCGATGGAAATGGCGGGGCTGAGGCCCTCGATATGGTCGACATCCGGCTTCTGCATCAATTCCAGGAACTGGCGGGCATAGGCCGACAGGCTCTCGACATAGCGGCGCTGGCCTTCGGCATAGATGGTGTCGAAGGCGAGGCTGGACTTGCCGGACCCCGACAGGCCGGTCAGCACCGTCAGGGTGTCGCGGGGAATCTCGACATCGATGTTCTTGAGATTGTGCTCGCGGGCGCCGCGAATGGAGATGTTTTTCAGCATGGACCTGGCGGGGGAGCGGGCGCTCATTGTCGTGGAGGAGACCGGAAAGTGGGGTTGGAACCCGGATTACGCAAGGCGGCCGCCTTTTTGCCGTCCGGGCCCCGCTTTTGTTGGGGATTGACTCGAATCTATTGAGAACATAATGGGAACAAACGCTAGGCACAACCGAGGGACCTGCCTATGTTCGGCCCTCACACGGGAGACAGGTCATGGCGGGAAGCGTCAACAAGGTGATTTTGGTGGGCAATCTGGGGAAGGACCCGGAAGTGCGCCGCATGACCTCGGGTGAGCCGGTGGTGAATCTCTCCATCGCCACCTCGGAAAGCTGGCGCGACAAGGCCAGCGGCGAGCGCAAGGAAAAGACCGAGTGGCATCGGGTGGTGATCTTCAACAAGAACCTGGCCGAAGTGGCAGAGAAATATCTGCGCAAGGGGGCCAAGGTCTATGTCGAGGGCCAGTTGCAGACTCGCAAATGGACCGACAAGGACGGGGCTGAGAAATACTCCACCGAGATCGTGCTGCAGAATTTCCGCGGCGAACTGACCATGCTGGACGGCCGCAATGACGGCGGCGCTGCGGGCGGCGGTGGCCGCGTGGGCGCGGGCGAAACCCCGGCCAGCTTCCAGCGCGACGAGATGGACGACGAGATTCCGTTCTAGGTGAGACGCGGTTTGCCGCAGGCAAACGAAACGGTCCGGTGGACCGTTTCGAGCGACGAACGCCGCGAGCGAAAGCGAGCGGCCGTGGGGGCGAAAATTCGGTTCAAAGTCGCCGTAGCGACTCTTTTCCTGGCCTTGGCCGGTTGCGCTCATTCGTCGGGCCAGCCGGCCGGGCGCGTCGCTGAACCTGCCATTGCGGCGGCTTATCGGCCGCTGCATGGCCGCGTGCATCTTGGGGTCGATCCTGAAGACGGTGCCGCAGTGGTGATCGCGCCCGGCATCGCAGTCACCAACCAGCACAATTCCCGCATGGTCGATCCCCGGCTGGTGATCGGTGTTGCCGCCCAGTCCGACCTGCTGTTTTTCCGCGTCCAGACCAGCGCCGCGCCGCCGCGAGCCCAGCCGGTGGTGGGGGCGCGCGTCACCGCCTATGGTCAGGGGGCGGACGCCGAACTGCGCATCGCCCATGGCGTCGTGCATGACATCGCCACCCAGCCGGGATTTGCCATCGCGCGCTGGTTCACCTTCGAAGGCGATGCCGGCCCGGGCTTCTCCGGCGGGCCGGTGGTGGATGCGCAGGGACGTCTGGTCGGCATCACATTCGCCTACAAGGACGAGGGTGGAAGACGGCTGATTTACGCCTATGACATGGCCCGGGTTCAGGCCGAACTGGACAACCTCTCCGCCACTCGCCGCTAGCGCCGAAAACGCGTGCCAGATCAGGGGCTTCCGGGCGGCGGAATCGCTGGCCCCGGCCCTGCGGAAATGCTAGGAATCGGGCCCGTTTTCCAGCCTCCTTCCGGGGCTTTCCGAGGACTGTTTTTGAGCGACAATTCCACGACCCCGCCGCCGGGCGCCTTGCCTGCCGCGCCGGTCGCCATCGAAGACGAGCTGAAAAAATCCTATCTCGATTACGCCATGAGCGTGATTGTCAGCCGCGCGCTGCCCGATGCGCGCGACGGCCTCAAGCCCGTGCATCGCCGCATCCTGTTCTCGATGCATGAAAATGGCCGCGACTGGAACAAACCCTACCGCAAGTCGGCGCTGATCGTCGGCGACGTGATGGGCAAGTACCATCCGCATGGCGATCAGAGCATCTATGACGCCCTGGTGCGCATGGCGCAGGAATTCTCCATGCGCGCGCCCCTGATCGACGGGCAGGGCAATTTCGGTTCGGTCGATGGCGATCCGCCGGCCGCGATGCGCTACACCGAGGCCCGCCGGGCCAAGCTGGCCCACGCCCTGACCGAGGACATCGACAAGGAAACCGTCGAGTTCCAGGACAATTACGACGGCAGCGAGCGCGAACCCATCGTGCTGCCGGCCCGTTTCCCCAATGTGCTGGTCAACGGCTCGTCGGGCATCGCGGTGGGCATGGCCACCAACATCCCGCCCCACAATCTGGGCGAAGTGATCGACGCCTGCCTTGCCTATATCGACGATCCGGCCATCACGCTGGAAAGCCTGACCGACATCGTGCCGGGCCCGGATTTTCCCACGGGCGGACTGATCATCGGCAAGCTGGCGGCCAAGGCCGCCCTGGCGCGCGGCCGCGGCAGCGTGCTGATGCGGGCGCGGGCGACGGTGGAGGAAATCCGCAAGGACCGCGAAGCCATCATCGTCACCGAGATTCCCTATCAGGTGAACAAGGCGGTGCTGATGGAACGCATCGCCGAGCTGGTGCGCGACAAGCGCATCGAGGGCATCTCCGACATCCGCGACGAAAGCGACCGCCACGGCATGCGCATGGTGATCGAGCTCAAGCGCGACGCCTCCGCCGAGGTGACGCTGAACCAGCTTTACCGCTTCTCCAGCCTGCAGCAGAGCTTTGGCGTCAACATGCTGGCCCTGAACCAGGGCCGCCCCCTGCAGATGAACCTGAAGGAGTTCATCGCCATCTTTGTCGCTTTCCGCGAGGAAGTCGTCACCCGCCGCACCAAGTTCGAACTGACCAAGGCCCGGGACCGCGGCCATATCCTGGTCGGCCTGGCGGTGGCGGTGGCCAATATCGACGAGGTCATCCGCCTGATCCGCGCCGCCCCCGACGCGACCACCGCCCGTGAGCAGTTGATGGCGCGGGCCTGGCCGGCGCACGATGTGGCGCCGCTGGTGGCGCTGATCGCCGATCCCCGCCACCGGATGGAAGAGGGCAACACCATCCGGCTGTCGGAAGAGCAGGCCAAGGCCATTCTGGACCTGCGTCTGCAGCGCCTGACCGCGCTGGGCGTGGACGAGATCAACGAAGAGGCCGCCAAGCTGAGCCTGGCGATCAAGGACTATCTCGACATTCTCAGCAGCCGGCCCCGCGTCCTCACCATCATCCGCGACGAACTGGCGCTGATCCGCGCCGAATTCGCCACCCCGCGCAAGACCGAACTGATCGACGCCGATGTCGAGATCGAGGACGAGGCGCTGATCGAACGTGAGGATGTCGCCGTGACGGTGACCCATGCCGGTTACATCAAGCGCACGCCGCTGGCCGACTACCGGGTGCAGGGCCGTGGCGGCAAGGGCCGCTCCGGCATGGCGACGCGGGACGAGGATTTCGTCACCAGCCTGTTCGTCGCCAACACCCACGCGCCGATGCTATTCTTCTCCTCCACCGGCATGGCCTACAAGCTCAAGGTCTGGCGCTTGCCGGAAGCGCGCATCGCCGGCAAAGGCAAGGCGATGGTCAATCTGCTGCCGCTGGCCAATGGCGAGCGCATCACCACCATCCTGGCC
>Ga0316232_1002850_pt1 | contig 16908 bp, 15 predicted proteins | sample TBHtaG_FD_206006 | JGI IMG/M metagenome (GOLD analysis project Ga0316232, IMG submission 206006) | Freshwater microbial communities from Trout Bog Lake, Wisconsin, USA - TBH18025_13 | ecosystem: Environmental > Aquatic > Freshwater > Lake > Hypolimnion/Profundal zone | place: USA: Wisconsin... | reverse complement strand
CGGTCTGGGTGGCCAAGGCCGTTCCGGCGTCACGCACGACCGCATCCAGCCGGGTTAGCAATTCGGCTCTGGGGATCGAGTCACGCTCGGCGAACTCCTGGGGGCGGTTCCGGTCATCCTTGGCCCCGCCAAGGCCCGACACAATCCATTGGCGCACGTTCCCGCACAGGTGCAGGATCAGGTTGCCGATGCTGTTCTGCGTTTCGCTGGCTCGCCGCCACACCTGTTCATCGGTCAATTGGTCGAGGCAGTGCTTGATCTTCGTTGTCCCTTCGACCAGTTGCCGCCCGGCCTGCGCTGCCACGGCGGCGGCGAGTTGGGCCGCGGGGATTTCATTGTCGGTCATGAACCAGTCCTTTCTCACGTAACTACGACTCTTCCAATCTGATGCCGCAATCGCCAGAACGTCCACTTCCACCCACTGGCCTTTTTTCTGGAAGGCCTCCGCCACGTGTCCGACGAACTTCATGCCGAGTTTCTTGAGGATTCGCTCGCTCCTGACATTCCACGCCACGAAGCCTGCCTGAATCCGTTTGGCCAACAAGCGCTCGAACCCGAAGTCCACGACGGCCTGGGCTGCCTCGAACATATAGCCTCGCCCTTGGTGGTCGGGGTGCATCCAGAAGCCGATGTCCCAAAGCCCATCCTCGGCGTGGCTTCGGATCGCGATACGACCGAGGAAGGCCCGGTCAGCCTTCGATTCGATGGTGAAGGCGAAAGCGGTGCCCGTCGTCCACGCTTTAATGTTATTACGGAGGGGTTCCCGCAGTTGCTCGATGCTCTCCGGGGCGGCCCACGCCATGCCATCGTTGAAGCCCGCAATCCGTGTGGCCGAGAAAACATGGGGAATGTCCGCTTCCGATGGCCGGCGGAGGCGACAGCGGGAGGTGAGAATCTCAAACTCCGGTGGCAACTGGACCATTGAAGAATCCTCTGCGGCTGGGAGTGGCCTACACTCCTTGCTCGTTTGTCGTTGGCGTCCATCCGGGCGTCGGACTCGTAGGCGCCTCAAATGATGATTCATATGCCGAGGCAGACTACCATGTTCTGCAACAGGCCCCAACTCAGGCGCCGGCGTATGCCGACACTGCTCCGGAGAATAACTCTCACCCTCGGAACACAGATGCCACGTACAGCCTCGGCCCTGACAGGTCTGTTTTCTTCAGTTCCATGTTGTCGAACATCCCAACGACCGAGAAGCGATGTTTTTGGCAACGGTCCTCAAGTTCAGCGGGAAACAACAACCGATAACGGCAGAAATCCTCGACCGGGGGTTGCCCTTCGATCCGCCAGACCCGTTTCCTGATAAGCAACTGCTTTCTCCGGTCGAAACTGTGCGTGGCCACGGCATGGGCAGTAAAGCCCGGAACAGCCACCGAAAACTCCTTCGATGGGGAGAAACACCCGCCGTCGAGATATCCAGCCCCGTTATTGATGTCGAGAAGCAGCAGGCTTCCCGTATGGGCGTGGGCGGCGAATGTCCCCAACGCCGCATCAACTTCCTCATTTGTCAACGCATACATCAACGCCGATCCCATGCAGAGAATCACGTCAAAGGTGCGGCCCAGCCGAACGGATCGCATGTCGCCAACCGACAGGTGGAGGTCCGGCCACTTGCTGCGGGCGAGGGCGATCATGGCCGGCAGGTAATCGACGCCCCAGCAGTCTGGGCAGGACCGGGACAGAACGCCCAGATCACGACCGGTCCCGCAGCCAATGTCCAAGATGGATTTCGGCGTGCCGTGGAAGAATCGGTCGAACATGTGATGGCACATGTTGGGCGTTTCCTCATTCGGTTCCGGGTAGACCTGTTCGTATAGTTCAGGTCGGCTGTAGAGCAGATTCTTCACGTTTGCGTCCATGTTCAGTTCTCCCGAATGGGCACTGATCCTGTTTACCATCACCCCACGCCCTTCTCAAACAAAACCACCTCGAAATCCAAGCATCTCCCCGTCCCGCACCGTCTAAATCCCGCCCTCTCGTAATACGAGATCAGCACAGAGTTCCCCGACCAGCAATCCAGTCGCAGCAGCTTTTTCCCAGCGGCATCCACCATCCGCTCAGCCGCCCTCAATAATTCCACGCCCAGACCCCTTCCAGCCGCCGGCCGTGCGACGGCAAGTTTGCTGAGGTAGCCTGCCTCAGTCGAGGTTTCGCCCCAGAGCCGTGCCTTGTCGATCCAGGCCAGCCGGAACATGCCGATAACCTGCCCTTGCTCACTGGTGATAAAGAACTCGCCACGCTCAACGCATCTCGACACCCAGCCCGGCGGCAACGGCTCAGCCCATTGGCGGATGCCTCGGGCGTGGAGCCAGTCCCTCGCCTCGGCGAGGATAGTGTTGATGCGATCTACGTCGGCGCGGGTCGCCGGGACGACATTGATGGCGGCGAGCTTAGGCATCGTTGCGGCTCGAAAAGTAGTTCAATCTGGGTCCAGCGTATGATGAAACTGTACGATGTACGTCATCGCCCCGACGGTCCCGACCTCCCGTAATCTCGCACGACCATCCCCGTTGAACGCAGCATCCCGCATTTCTCGTAGAACGGCTGAACACCGGGGTCGCAGGTCAAATCGATGCAGGGGTACGCGCTCAGGCAGTCGAGCATACGCCGGACAAGTTGCGTTCCGATGCCCTTGTGCCTGTATGCGGGCAGGACTTCCAGCAGCGGGATGAACGCCCAGTGCAAGCCGTCGGCCAGAGCCGTAATGACGCCGATAACGTTTCCGGTTGCGTCGTCCATGGCGAGGACAACGTGACGGTTGCCGCGGAGGATTTGCAGGTGGCGCTCGGGACTGGGCGGTGACCGCCAGCCCTCGAAAAATCCGCGAAGTTGGTCAGCGGTGACGTCCTTAAGGCAGTCGGTGTAGTGAATCGCCATGACATCTCCATCGTGGTGAGATCAGCAGTCGCACTCCGCAAACGGCGGGGGGTATTCCGCCCGGCCCGCCACGTCCGCCAACGCACCCGGCGCCAGTTCCAATGCCATCCACGCCTGGCCATGGCTTGAATACGGACTGCTCAGGCATTTGGCCAGTCCCGCCGAGAAGCCGAAGCGAGGGTAGTACTTCGGGTGGCCCAGCACGACTACGATCCGGTGTCCCTGCTCGGCACAGAGCCGTAGCCCATCTTCCACCAACTTCGTCCCAATGCCGCGCCGTTGATGCGACAGGAGAACTGCCATCGGCGCCAGCGCCAGAGCCTCGACCACGCCGTTGTCGGTAATGATCGGCAGCCGGCTGAACAGGATGTGACCGACGACTTGCCCATCCATCTCGGCCACCAGCGACAGCCGCATGAAGCCTCGATCGCGCAGGGCTGCGACCAACTTCGCCTCGCCTTGGCCTCCGAACGCAAGGCGGTTGATCGCGGTGATTGCGTCAAGATCTGTAGGTGTTTCGGGGCGGATATAGAGCATATTCTTCACGCCGGTGTCCATCTTCAATCCTCTCGAATGGCCGGTAATCGGCGAGGGCAGCCGACGCAGTTAGCTAGTCAGCACGAACGCTAGCCCTCGTTGGCATACGCACCATTCTTCAGCACCGGCACCGTCTTGTTGACGTTCAGGTCCGCCGCCATCACCACGTCTGCATCGAATCCACGCTCGATTAGTTCGATGCCGGAAGCACACGTCCGCAGGTGTCCGAGCAGGCGGCTCGCAGCCGCCTTGAAGGCTGCAACCGCCGCTTCGCTTTCCGGGGAGCGGCTGCCAGTCAGGAACTTAATGATTGCCCCGGCTCCAATCCAGTCCTCCACGGCTGGACGCAGGCTGCCGCCATCCCACCGTTCGCCCGCTGGAATCACGGCGATACGCCGACCGATCCGGCTGGCATGGGCAGCAATGGCTCGGCAGTTCCGCAGGCACCCGCACAGGGTCGGCGTTTGCCCTGAGGCGAAGCTCAAGGTCGCACCGTTGGGTGACGGCAGCACCAGCTTGGTGCCTGCCGTGATCGTCGTCAGCGATGTTGGCGACAGCGAGAACTGGCCCGGTGCCCCACGCCTGCCCGCTAACACCGCACCGATGGACTCGGTAAAGGAGGCGGAAGAAGAATCATTCCAGCGATACGGGAATACCACCGCACCGTTTGCCGTCGCCACCTCCACGCATGTCGAAAAAGACAACACGTCCACGATCACCACCACATCGCTGGCAGGGGCCAGGAGTGACACGCCGCGTTCTCCCCACTCGCACCGGATGTCGAATTGGGATTGGTCGTAGAACATCGTGGCATTATCCCCGTTGCCAGTGGCCTGGCAACAGTGAGCATTGACTCTGGCACGAGACTGAGCCAGAATGCACTGTTGTCGAGGGACCGCCGATGCCCCAAGGAATTGCTCTCACCAACTGACGTCCGCTGTTTCGAGCCATTCGATGAAATAGGAGTCCATGACCACCTCATCAAACCCCAATCTGCCATCAGGGCAATCGCCGATGCGGGTCTTGGATTACGCCACGCCGGCGCCACGAGGAGCCTCCAACGGCATGGCCATCGCCAGTTTGGTCTGCGGAGCGTTATTCTTCATCCCTGTAGTGCCGCCGGTGTTGGCGATCATCTTCGGAATCAGAGGGCTCCAACGCACCAAAGACTCTCGCGTTGGCGGCAGAGGCCTGGCCATCGCCGGGTTGGTCCTGGGCTCCGTGGAATTTCTGCTTACTATCATGATGATGGTGCTTTATATGTTGGTCGCCCCGAGGGCTGTTTCCTTCACAGCCTGCCCGACTGCACGGATGGCGACCGCCTTCCCTGCCTTAAGCCAGCCCGCGGAGGCTTGTGGGCCTGAAGAGACGGGGACCGCCGCCCAGCCAGCCGCCACGGTTGGGCTTGAGAAACTGGTCGGCCAACGGGTGGCGCTGACCGGCTTTTACGGCGGGCCCGGCAAGTTTGCCGTCGGCTACATCAAGCTTAACGACAAAGAGTGGGTCTATTTTAAGGGCAAGATGTCGGGGCTGACGCCGACCTTCGGCCAGCATATTGCCGCCAGCGGCATCCTGCGCTGCGACCCCGGCTTCAAACCTCCTGCCCAGGAAACGCTTGTGGACGGTCTGCCAGCCCATTATTTCTTCGAGTTCGCCGAGATTTTCGCAGTTCAAGAGACGCCGGTCGCCAGTCAGCCAAACGAGTAACCCGTGGGAACAAGTGTTGATCCTTGCCGGCTCCGAAGTGGAGCGGAAGAATCTTGCGAGATACACCTGCTGGTTCAGGATTTCCTTTGCCCCTGCCGGGGCAAAAGAAGTGGAACAACCCAACCACGGGTTGCGCGATGCTCGCAGAGGCATCGCTCCACCCATGGCTACAGCCCGAGGCCCCTTCGGGGCCAAATTGCCGCCGCCTAAACTGTTACGCAAGCGAGAACCATTTGTCCTTGCTGATGTGCTTGGCACTATGACCAACGAGGACGATCAACCACCGATTATTGATGGCAAGTCATGGGCGATTCCGGTTCAATCGTCACGGCAGTCCATACGCTCGTCGCGGGCAAGGTAATGGTCAGACACCCCAGATCGTCGGTCGGCATCGTGGAGGTGATTTGACTTGCGCACACCTGGAACTGGCCGCAATGCGGCATCACGGCCAACACCACCGGCGCCGGCGACGGGCCATCGACCCGGTACATAAAGCCAAGCCTGTCCCCGGTCCGGGCAACCGCCCGTATCTCCGTGTCAAAGCCGGCGGTCACCCGCCCAACCTCCGAAATCGCCGCGATCATGTTCAGCACCGGTGCGCTCAGTCCCGCGAAATGCGGGTAGCCGCTCCCCTGGCCGGTGGAAATACGGAAATACTCGAAACTACAGTGCGTGCGCCGGCATTCCCGTTCCCACAGTTCGGCGATCTGGCGGGGAATCTGGTGCGCCAAGGCCACATCCCCGCAATCGAGCAATGCCTTCCACAGCAGCCACTGGTGCGGCATCCAGACGCTGCCATTCCAATAACCATGCGGCATCCAGGTGTCGCCGTTCCAGAAGCCGCCCGCCTGGTAATACGGCGCTGACTGATCCACCGTACTGAAACCCATAGCCGTCAAAAACCGCCCGGGATCATGCAATTGCTTGATCAATATGGCCGCCCGCCGCCCATCCACGCCCCCGGACAACAGCGGCATCATGGCGTCGAGCGTGTGATTGAAATTTTCGCCGCTCGCATGCCGGTAGGGCGCAAACGTCTCATGATAAACCATGCTGTAGACGCCGGCGGCTTCATCCCAGGTGCGTTCGATGGCCTCCAAGCTGCGCCGCATGTCGCCTTCCAACTGCCCGACGTCTTGCGGCAGGCCGAGTTCCAGGGCAAATCGTTTCAGGAAGCGGGCAAAACGCACCAGGTGCGCGGTCGGCGCCACCGGCGTCACTGCATCGGCCAATCCCGCCTTGTGCATCGCCAACTGCGGCGGCAGATCATCCCAGCCGCCGGCGTTGTAAAACACCGGGAAAGTGTTGAGCAGGCCGTTGCCGAACCGGTTGGTGGTTGATTGCCGAGCGCGCCCCGCCAGATACTCGTAAAACTTCTTCAGGCGCGGGTAGAAATAGCGCAGCAGGTCGCGGTCGCCGGTGCGCTGCCAGATTTCATTGGCCAGGTATGCCTGCGTCGGCACGGGCGTGCCATGCCACATGAAATCCGCCTCTTCTTCCGGGCCGCACAGGTAGGTGTTCAACGATTCGACCGCGCCGCGCCCATCCGACTCCAGGAGCCCGATGGCGTGCATCCCCGAATCCCAGGCATACAGCGAATTCCAGTATTTGCCCGGCGAATGCGTGGCAATGGTTTCGCGCGGCAGGGCGATGGGATAAATAATCCCCATCCGGCAATTGGCGCCCAGCAGTTGGCGGCTCATGGCGAACTTGGACGGCATGTCTGGCGCCGGCGGCGCCGCCGCCTTTGGCATTTCGTCCAGTTGCCGCGCCCGCCTGGCCAGTTCGTGACCGTCCCGGCCGCAGCAGAACTGTACGGGAATGATGCTCTGCGATTGCGCCGGCACCGTACACGCCGCCACGCGCACGCACCCCAGTGTCGAGCCGCCACGCAATGCGGCTTGCCCAACCTGGCCGGAAAACAGTTCCGATGCCTCGGCCCGCTCGGCATGGATTTCCGGCGGGCACACAACCGCGTGCAGCAGGGCCCCTGGTCCCGTGGCAAACGCGAACCGGCTTGGCGCCAGGGTTAAGCCGACCGCCGGAGCGACGGATCGGAACGATGCCTCCTGAACGATGCCATGGCGCGGCGCTGGTGCCAGGACAAAGCCGTCGAGTTGGATGAACTCCGGTGTTTGGCCCCAGATGTTGCGGGGGTGCGCGGATGCGACCGCGGGATCAACTTGAATCATCAATTCATTCTCGGCCTGCACTGCCGCGTCCAGCGCCATCCACAACCAGCGGTAGCCGGCGCCGTGCGGAAACTCCACCGGCCGTACCAAGCCATTCCATGACAGAAGATACTTAAGAGCCGCCTCATCCTCTTTGCAATAGCGAATCCCCAGATACCCGGCCTTTGCCTGTAGCGCCGCAGGCATTCGCCAGGTGATCTTGCTTCCCGGAAACATCGCCCACCGGCCCGACAACGCCATGGCGTCGACGGCGTCGCGATCCGGACGCACCAGATTGCGATAACCGTCGTCGGCACGGCGCGGCCAGCAGGCCAGTTCCGCGTACTGTTCGGCGCCCAGCCATGTCTCCCTGGGACCAAGGCGCAATTGCGGCGGATCCTTCAGTCCCGCAGGGATGGCCGGCACAATTTCCATCTGCACGGCATGGGCCGCGTTGGTCTGGTTCACAAGGCGCACTTCCGCCTTGCAGCCGTATGCCGATGAATCGAATCGCACCAGGGCATAAAAATCATCCAACCCGATCAGGTCAAACTTGTACGTGTACTCCGACAAATCAGGCGCCGCCGACCAGGCATGGAAGGTTCGGTTTCCTGCCTCGCCGAACGCCGGCAGCAATGCCGGTCCGGCATCGCTACGGAAGGCGAACAGGAAGTCCAGGGCGTTGTGTTGTTCGCGCACCCGGTGGCTGACGCCGGCACACATCGCGGAATACGGCCCCCAATCCGGCAGGATCAGATCGCGAGTCCGGGCCAGCCGTGCCAAATCAAACTCCGAGTTCACAGCCGCATTGGTTCCGTCACTGCCCATACGCCTCCTCAAGCTAAAACTCATCATACGCGATCTGGCTCTGTTCCACCCCCAGCGACCGCAGCATGTTAGTGCATGCTTTGATCATCGTCGGCGGCCCGCAGAGGTAATACTCCACGGCCTTCAGATTGGAGTGCCCGGCCAGACGCTGGCGCTGCACCACCTCATGAACCAAGCCCCTGTGACCCGTCCACCGATCCTCAGGCGACGGGGATGACAAAACCACATGAAAACGGAAGTTGGCGTGCCGGTCGGCCAGATGCTGGAAGTAATCAGCGTACGGCACCTCCCGGCCAGAGTGGGCCTCGTACCAGAACTCAATCTTGCGCGGGCTGTTCTGCGTCTCCAGCAGGTGGGACAACTGCGACCGCAGCGGGGCCATGCCGGCGCCGCGCCCGATGAAGAGCATCTCCTTCTGCGTCGGCTTGATGTGAAAATCGCCGAACGGGCCGATCGCGCTGACCGTAGCGCCTGGTTTTAAGTTGAACACATACGATGACCCTGCTCCCGCCGGGCATTCCTGGCCGCGCGGCGGCATCGCGATGCGCACATTGAAGCGGAGCAATCGTTCCGCCGGGCTGCTGGCCAGCGAGTAGTTCCGCCGGCACGCCAGGGGATTCCGGGCCGCGTAGTCAAACACATGCTGGGCTTGCCACGCCTGCTCGAAAGGCGGCTGGATCGCGAACCCTGTGAACGCGATTGATTCGTAGGCGGGGATGTCGAATTGAAGATAATCGCCGGGCGTGAAGACCGGACCGGCATCATCCTGCGGTTCCAGGACCAGTTCCTTGATGAAGGTGGCCACATTCTCATTGCTCACCACACGGAATCGCCAGGTCTTCTGGTTTTGCGGCCGGTCGGCGAGGTTCAGATGCAGCCTGCCGCCGCGGTTTTCCACCGGATACGTACGCAGAGCCGCGCAGGCCGGAGCGCGCCGGGCCGAGCCATCGGTGACATCAAACCGGCCATTATGCTTGGGGCATTCGACTATGCAGCCCCTGACCAGGCCGTCGGCAAGATGGGTATTGCCGTGCGTACACACGCCCTCGGTGGCGCAGTAACGGCCATCGGCGGTCTGATAGATCGCATAGGTGCGCCGGCCATGATCAAAACGAATGACCTCTTCCTTTCCCACTGCCGATGCCGGGCAGGCCTCGATCCAGCCGTCCTGGGCCTGCGGCTGATCAGTGGTGTGTATGGTGATTCCGGCGCCGCCGGCCGGCCTGGCCGTCGGCAAGATGCGTTTGACGCACCAGCCGGGGTCTTGGCGCTGCCGCAGGATCGCCGGGATGATTTCGCGCCATGCTTCCCACAATCCGCTGTATGGGCGCGGCATGTCGTCTTTGACCAACTCATGCAGACGGGGCAGGTTGTAATACGGCACCAGAGGGAACATGTGATGTTCCACGTGGTAATTCATGTTCAGATACAGGAAGCGATTGATTCGGTTCATGTAGACCGTTCGACAGTTCAGCCGGTGGTCCAGAACATTCTCCGCCAGCCCGGCGTGCTGCGTCTTGCCGTAAACGGACATGAGCCAGGCCCCGTAAAGCGCCGGCAGGCCGATATACATCAGCGGCAGGATGCTCCGGCCATATACTGCCAGAGCGATGACCACCAGGTATAGCACCAAGTGAATGCGGGCCTTGAAGATCACCTGGGGGTATTGCGTTTGGGGCACGTACATTTGCTCGGCTTCGGTGATCTTCCCGCGGGCATGTTGCAGCAGTCGTCGGAAATACGCCGGATACCCTGGCAGGCCGAAAAGCCCCAGTATATGAGTGCCGATCTTAGGCGGTCGCGGCACGGCGATCTCCGGATCGCGGCCCACAATGATGGTATCGCTATGGTGCCGCGCATGGCTCCATCGCCAAGAGGTCGATTCCCGCATAACCATGAACGAGGCGATTTCGTACAATGCGTTATTCAGCCAATTGGTCCGAAACGCCGTTCCGTGCCCGGCTTCGTGCCAGCGGGCATCGGAACTGCTGGCATAGAGCACTCCATACATGGCAAACGGAATGACGGCCCACCATGTCCCCCAGAGGCGATAACCCGCGTATCCGGACCCGATCAGAAGTGCCAACCAGATAAGCGCATCGCGCATGGCCGGGGCATCGCGCCTTTGCAGCAGCCGGCGGAACGCGTCGCGCGGGATCGGCGAGGTGTACCAATCAGCCTCCGCCAGCCCCTGCTCTATGGCCTTGGCGGAATTGCTCTGATTCAGAATGTATCGGCTGTAGGGGTTGACGGACATATCGCCTCGGTTGCCACCACCGGCAAACTGATCCCGAATCGCCGGCAACACCATGGTTTGCCATAGCGATGTTGAGGTTATATTAGGGCTAATGTCAGCTTCGGTCGATTGTGTGCCGAGCCTTATGGCCTTTCATGGCTTATGAAGCAGCGGAGAGACACTGCCCCCTTTCTTTCACCCTCGCCCCGTACCCGGTGAGAGGGCGGGGTGAGGGGAATTTTTGATGCTCTCAGTGTGTTGAGCATCGACATGGGTGCCTGATGGCAGCGTCTTATACAGAGCGAGGTGCTCGGACGCAGCTCAGAAGAAAATTGCCGGGGACAGATACCATTCTAATGGTCGGCCCTCCCGGAACCGGCAAGACCGTGTCACGAAGTGCATCCAGCGTCCCACCATCCTGCCGCATGGCGGGGTAGGCGTGCAAACCTGGTGCCGAACAGGATTGATGGTGTTCCCAGGATTCAGCGGCTCAGCCCTGGACCTGGGCCACGGTGGCGTCCTGGTTCTTTCCGTCGGATCTCGACAGGGGTCACAGCCTCTGCATCACGGGTTTAGTCACGCTTCTGGGAATCTGTCGGCCTCGTCGTCGCATCGCCTTGGCCCGGTAATCCGAAAATGATGGCCCATGGGAAATCATGATACTTGGAGCACTTTTGTCCGCAAATCGCTGTTTTCCATTCCGCATACTTGGCCATCTGCTCCTTGTCCATGACCTTGGCGATGTCGGCCTCCGTTTGCCCGATGAGATCCTTAGCCAGGGCTTGTCCGGCCGCGCCCCACAGGGTCGGATTCGGTTGGTCGGGGAACGCCCGGCAGAGTTTGTTCAGATGGTCTCCGAAAAGCATTCGCACTTCCTGGGCGTCCTCCTTTTTGACCGAAGCCGTTTTGAACAGCCGGGGCAATTCATCCCACCAGAGACATTCGGAAACCTTGGCCGCCGCATTCCTGGCCAGCCCCTGTTTGCGGATGTCCAGCCACGCCTGTTCCGCTTTGGCCAGTTGCGTTTCGTTCAATCCAAAGGCCTTCAGAATGCCCTTGGCCATCACCTGGTTGCCTCTGGAATTCACGTGAACCCCGTCTCCCGTCAACACGCGTCCTCGAATAGACTGATTGGTTTGCAGAATCTGGTGAAAATCGGCGTTCAAATCGGCCAAAAGGCAATTATTTTCTTTCGCAAAGGTGCGGAGGTACTCGACGTACGGAACCATCCCCTGGTTGAACAGGCTGTCCAGTTTCTCATAGAAGACCGTCGGTGTCAGAATCACCAGCTTGGTGTTCGTCGCATGCGATTTTTCGAGAATGGCCGCAAGATCCGTCTTGAACAAATCCATCGTCATGTGGCTTTGCGGATAATTGACGGGTTTGGATCCATCCGCCTCCGCGCACGCCCGCCGGAATTCCTCTTCGGGCAGACCATGGTATACATCGTTGATTCCGCAACTCAACACCAGCCAGTTCGGCTTGCTGTACAAAGCGGCGGGCACCGTGTTATCCAGCATATATTTGGAGTCGGTTCCGGAGCTGGCATGCACTCTGATCTTCACTTCGATGCCGTTGGCCCTCAGGCCTTCGGCGACGAGTCCAACGTAGCCCTCCGCAGAATTTCCAAGCACCGTGATGGAGTCGCCCACAAACGCAACCCGCTGCCCGGTCTTGACCGGAATTTCGTTGGGCGGTTTTGTTGCCCCGGGCTCTGGCTCCGCTGCCGAGGCCGCAAAACTGCTTGCCAGAAAAATGAAAATGGAAGTCAAGGCTCGCTTCATGACTGCCGCCTTTCACATCACACATTTCGTAAGCACTGGCCCTCGACTTTCTCTCTCGCCGTTACTTGGCGGCCTTCTTGTAGCGATAGGCCCACATCGTGCCATTGGGGTAGCCATCCCCTGCGAAGTGGCAGAAGAATGCGTTAAGCTCCGGATCATAGAAGCCATTGCCGAAACTGTTGGCGCCTGCGGCGTCGTGCCCAACGCCCTTGGGCGTGGTCAGCGGCTCAGCCCAGGCGTTGGTCTCCGGGTTGTACACATATGTCTCCTTGCCCCAGTCCATCAACAGCACGACAACGTCATTGACGGAGTCGTAGTTGAAGAAGGCGCCACAGCTTGTGTAATTCAGCGGGAACTTTCCCGTGGGGTTTGGCTTGGTCCACGTCGCGGTCTTGATGTCATAGATAAAGAAGTTGTCCTCCGGTTTCTTGACGTCGTTATAGATGCCGCCCCCCATGTAGACGCGGTCCCGCTTGGGATCGTAGCACGAGGAGTGGTCCATGCCTGTCGGCAGGGGTCCCTTTGCTCCTGCCGAAACCCACTTGCGCGCCGCCGGATCGAAGAAGACCGAGTTCTGAGGCGCCAAGTACTGCTTCTTGCTGCTGATATACAGGAACGTGCCCCCAATGCTAATAACCGGGCCTGGCCCCTTTTCGGCAAGCACGTAGCAGTCGAACTTGCCCGCCACTGTGTCATAGAACCAGGGCGAGTATGACTTCGACGGGTCGTTCCATTTACCTGGTTGTGCCCGCAGCAAGTTCAGCCCCTCCGTCCCTCCTTTCGAATCCAGGCCATTCAAATAGCCGCTTCCGCTCCCGCCAAACGGCCAGGCGAACCTCCGCATATCCGGGTCATAGGTGACCAGCGCATACGAGTGAATCATGGTGTGCTGCGGCAATGGCTCACCGTCCTTGTTGACCAGCAGGCCGTTATCGTCGATCTTGAGTTCCTGGTCCTTGACCTGCTGGGTAAAGTGCGTCGCCTCCATGCCGGGATAGACGCAGATCCAACGATTGGAATTGATGTCGTAGAACCACAGGTCGTCCATGAGGTGACCGTCCGGCTTGATCAAGCCGTGCGGGCCTTCTCCGGTGAGAAACGCGCCGCGCAGGTCCGAGGCGAAAACCATCTTCGCGCCCCAGGAACGGCCGCAAGCCTTGCCCCACTTCGGGTCTGCCGCCGGCGAGCCCAGGTTAACCCATTGATTGTCGCCCAGTTCCTTGATCTTTTCCAGTTGCGAACTCGGGGCCGAGGGCAACCCGGCCAGCGGCCCCTTGCGCTCGACCTTCGCGGAGGGAGCATCGGCGGCACCCGCGATGCCAGCCATCGCCACGACAACCGCCAAGACGACCGCTGCGACACCTGACAGCGTTTCGTTCATCTTCTTCATGTCCGGCCTCTTCTCTTTAATCCGACATTTCCCCTATGCGTGGCCCGCGACCGACCCGGGCCGCTACCGCGTAATTATCGCTTCTGTCGGCGGTTCTGCAAGCCGTTCCCTGTCGCACTGCCGGGACAGAATCAGGAATTCGAGGAACTGGAATCCACCGGGCAAATCCGGGCTAGCCCGTCGAGCGGACCGCCCCTCGGTCGAACAGCAGCATCCCGGCGATGCTCTTGGTCCGCTTCCGCAACTTGCCTACCCGCAACCACCGACGTAGCGTCGTTTGCCCGATGCCCAGCTTCCTCGCCATCTGCTCCCCGGTCAAATAGCCCTCGGCCAACTTCGCCCGCTTCCGCTGCATGCCGTGCCTTGGGCATTCGGCGTGGAGTTTTGGCACGTCTTACCCATCCAGGCCTTGCCTTTGCGGTCACCCGGCTTACAATGCACCCGTCGCTGATCGCTGATCGAATCGCAATTGAAAAGGGGTCCATCGCATGCTGGCCCGCCTCCAGTCCGTCGCGTTGCGCGGCATCGACGCCGTGCCCTGCGAAATCGAAGTCGATATCTTCGGGGCCGGATTCCGGGCCCCGATCGTCGTCGGCCTGCCCGACACCGCCGTCCGCGAGTCGCTGGAGCGGGTCCGCTCCGCGGTCAACAACTGCGGCTATCGCGACACCGAGCAGAACGTCACCGTCAACCTGGCCCCGGCCGACCTGAAGAAGGAAGGCCCGGCCTACGACCTGCCCATCGCCCTCGGCCTGCTGCTGGCCGACGGGCAACTCAAGGCCGAGCCGGCCGACGTGGAGAAGTTTCTCATCGCCGGCGAACTGGCCCTCGACGGCCGAGTCCGGCGGATCAAGGGCGTGCTGGCCATGGCGAGTCTGGCGGCCGAGCGTGGCCTGCGCGGGGTGATCGTGCCGGCTGAGAACGCCCGCGAGGCAGCCATCGTCGATAACATCGAGGTCATCCCGGTTTCCAGCCTGAGCGAGGCCGTCGGCTACCTGACCGGCCAGCTCGACCTGGAGCCGACCGCCATCGACCGCGACAAGCTGTTCGCCCGAGCCGCCTCCTACGACGTGGACTTCGCCGACGTTCGCGGCCAGGAGGCCGCCAAGCGGGCCCTGGTCATCGCCGCCGGCGGCGGCCACAATATTTTAATGTTGTCAACAAATCACCAGCCGCGGCGAAAAGACGTTTTCAGCGGGTTTCATGGGCTTGACCACTCACCACTGCTGTACGCCAGCGGTACAATGCAGGAAGCATGAAACGCCGCTTCTGCCAGATTGCCGCAGTCGCCTGCCTGCTGTTTTGCGGGGCGACACTGGCGATGTTAGTTAGAAGTGAGACAACCGCCGATTTTCTTAGCAGTCCAAGACGGGCGAACTGGTGTTTCACCGCTTTGGCGGGGCACGGAGTTTTTTACTTTCAATTAGAGCACCGCCATTTCGGCGATAGTCATGGTGGAGAATGGGAGGTCTATGATGCGCCAGCATCGTGTGCGAACTTTGTTGAGTATATGCACCACCGCTTCCTTGGATTCGGGTATCAAAGTCGAAGACTATCGTGGTTGCCGCCCCGTCAGGTTTATCAGGTCGTTATTCCACTCTGGTTCATCGCCTTGCTGTCACTTCTTTTCGCTTATGTCTTTGTTCGAGCCTTTCGGCGGCGAAAATACGGACAAGGCTTCCCCGTCCTGCCTGCCAAACCAGACGACGCAGTTCAGAAGAAAACTAGCGGGGTGTCATGACATCCTGATGCTGTGTCCACCCGCCACGGGCATACTGGTCAACCGCAGAGTCCAAAGTCGTCTGAGCGGGAACCATAAGCTGGTAATCTTGCGCGTTTCTCGGGGGTTTTTGACAGCAATTCGATGATTGGTCCGGGTTTTACGCTGGGCCTGGTTTTTGGCGATCCGTCCTCAGGGTTGGGCGGCGGGCTGGGGGACCACGAGCAGGAAGCCTGCCTCCGTCCGCAGGAACACCTCCAGCAGCGTATGGCCTGGTTCGGGCGTTAGTTCCACGTAACCGGAACTGCCAGCGGACATCGGTGGCGGGGGCACGAAAGTTACTTGCACGCCCTTCAGAGCGTTCAGCCGGGCCAGGTCCAGGTCCTTTTTGTGCCATTCCTTGTCGCCCGAGCCCCACAGAATAAACCCGTACTCCGCAGGTGTCTTGCCCGGCATGCAAATGACCGGTTGTGTGGCCGGTAACGCACGATTGTAGGCGCCGTCAACGAAGACGACACCTGCAACAAAGTGCGGCATGTTGGCCAGTATTGTCTTCGCTTGGTCGCCTTTGATGTCCAGCAGGACCATCTCGGAGTACGCCCAAGTGATGGGCTGCTCCCAGGCCCGCAGGACTTTCGCCCCGGCCTTCTCTATCGTGGTGGCGATCTCCGCCCGCTTCGCCGCATAGGCGGTGGCCACGTCGGCCGGGGTCGGCTTGCCTCCGCGGTGGAGGGCTGCATCGCCCGGATTGACCACCACATGAATATTCTTGGCATACTCATAGTCTTGGAACCATGCCAGAACCTTCTCGCCCTTGACCATGTCGTCGATCGTCGGTTGGTCAGCTGGCCGGGTGGCGGGACGCTCATCGGCCGCCGGTGGAACGGGAGATTGGCCGATAACCAGAACCGAGGTGGCGGCCATGACAAAAACGCAAGCAATGAGTGCGGCGAAGCGCATCGTGAACTCCTCTGGGTAAACATTCGCTTCTACGGAAGCGGTTGACTATGGTCTGACGCGGCAGGTGACAAAAAGTTCCCCGTGTCGGCGGACGTAATCCGCCCACACCGTTAAAGACTTCGTTATAGTGGGGGCGGATGAAACGTCGCCTCTGCCAGATCGCCGCCATCATTAGCCTGTTGCTGGGCGCAGCGACTATGGCATTATGGGCCAGAAGCGCGTCAACCTGGGACTCGGTATTATGCCCCGACGTGGCGAACTGGTCTTGTTTGGTTGACGTCGACCGGGGGAGCATTGTCTTCTATGTTCTCCACCACGGTACCTTTCACAGTGGCCAAGCCGGCCAGCCGATGGCCACGCACGGCCCAGTCTCCGGCCCCAGAGTAGCCGATTCTTTATATCACGGCTTCCTTGGTTTCGGGTGCGGCAGTCAGACCTTTCCACTGACCGGTGGGAGGATGCAGGTGTCGATGCACGCCCTGTGCGCGCCGCTCTGGTTTATGGTCTTGTTGTGGCTTCTCTTTGCCTGCCTGTTCTTACGTGCCTCTCGGCGACAATTATACACTGGCCAAGGCTTCCCCGTCCTGCCCGCCGCACCCCGGAGTGAACATTGAAAGCGTGCCCGTCAGCGACATTTTTCGGAAACTTTTTTGCCTCTTTGGCGTCCAAGCCCCCTGACGCTATTATGACTACAC
>Ga0316232_1002845_pt1 | contig 16942 bp, 12 predicted proteins | sample TBHtaG_FD_206006 | JGI IMG/M metagenome (GOLD analysis project Ga0316232, IMG submission 206006) | Freshwater microbial communities from Trout Bog Lake, Wisconsin, USA - TBH18025_13 | ecosystem: Environmental > Aquatic > Freshwater > Lake > Hypolimnion/Profundal zone | place: USA: Wisconsin... | reverse complement strand
GCGATGGCATCCTTGGCCGCCGGGCTCTGCTCCTGCTCATAGGCGCGGCCCAGAGCAGTGATGTAGTCCATCGGGTGGTAGTAGCTGATGTACTGCAGCGCGTCGGCGACGCTCTGGATGAGGTCTTCTTGACGAATGACGGTCATGGTGGGGGACCAACGTATAGGAATGAAAAGCCGGTGCGGCAGGGCAGTGGTCGGTGACCTTCACTCCCTGCCTGTGACCTGGACGGCGGGCGCCGCAGGCTCAAAACAGCCTAAGATCATACACCCAATGTCGGGCGCGGATTGTCCGAGCGCGTTCGTCGGAATCGCTGCGCCAACAAGGGCACAGCGTCAATGTGCGTCGGCAGCCTCGCCGTGCGGATGCGCGTGCGAAACGATGCGGTCCACCCAGGCCATCACCAGCGCAGACACCAGGAACGCTACGTGGATCACCACCTGCCACAGGATCGTGTGCGTATCTTTCTGGGCAGCGTCGATGAACGTCTTGAGCAGGTGGATCGACGAGATGCTGATCAGCGCCATCGACAGCTTCACCTTCAGCACCCCCGCGTTGACGTGGTCCAGCCACTCGGGCTCGTCTTCATGGCCCTCGATGCCGAGCTTGGAAACGAAGATGTCGTACCCCCCGATGATCACCATGATCAGCAGGTTGGAGATCATGACCACGTCGATCAGGCCCAGCACGGCCAGCATGATCTTGGTTTCGTCCAGGTCGCCCAGGTGCGAAACCAGGTGCCACACCTCGACGACGAAGAGGTACACATACGCTGCCTGGGCGATGATCAGCCCCAGGTAAAGCGGCAGTTGCAGCCAGCGGGAAAAGAAAATCAGGCGCGGAATCGGGCGCAGCGGGGCGATGGGCGACTTCATGGGTAGGACGGGCGAGTGGTCGAAAAACCGCGCGATTGTAACGGTCCGTGATTGCGGAATCGCTTACTGGAAAACGCGAGTGACGCGCTTCATTCCCGATCCAACGACGGATCGAGCGGGTCCAGCGGATCGGCCACACGGCCGCGCTGTCGCCCCCGCTGTATCGGCTGGCGTGGCCGGGCCGGCCGACTGGCCACGAGAATGCCCGCCACCACGCAAGCCAGCGCCACGCCATGCGGCCAGCCCGGCGTCTCGCCCAGCGCGACGACGCCGTAGGTGGCCGCCGCTATCGGCAGCACCGAGGTGAACACGCCTGCAAGGTGCGCCGGCACGTGCCGAATGCCCTTCATCCATAGCCAGAACGAGAAGATGCTGGCCGACAGCGCATACCAAAGCACCAGGCCCCAGATGGGCAGGGGCACACTCGAGACATCGAAGGTGAGCAGCGGCATCAGCCCCAGTGGCAGCATCAGCAGGCCGCCGATCAGGTGCGTGTACGCGCAGATCTCGATAGCGGGCAAGGTTTGCGTCAGCCGCCGCGACAGGATCACGTAGATCGATTCGCATAGCACCGCGCCCATCACCAGCGCATTGCCCAGCAGCGCCTGCGCCGCATCGGCAGGGGCAGCGCCCGAGGATTCGCCCCCACGGTAGGCATTGAGAATGGCGACGCCGGCCACCGCCAGCACCACCGACGCCAGCGTCCGCCCCGAAGGCTTTTCGCGCAGCACCAGCCACGACAGCAGTGCCACCGCGGCTGGAATCGTACTGGTGATGATGCCCGCGGCCAGCGCCGAGGTCAGTCGTACGCCGTTCAGCATCAGCAGCGTAAAACCGAACGTACCAAAGAAGGCCTGGAGGAACAGGTTAGTCCACTCGCCGCGCGTCACGCGGCGCATGCGCGCCGGCTTGTACCACGGCGCCATGCAGACGATGGCAATCAGAAAGCGCAGCAACGCAAACAGCATCACCGGCATGACGGCGACGATCGACTTGCCGAAACCGACGTTGCTGCCGACCAATGCCATGGCAGCAATCAGGAAAAGGGCGTGGATGGGCACAATGAGGAATCAGTGGAAACCGGCACGGGACGCGGCTCTCTTGCCGGCCATGTTGCGCTGCGATGCGTGCCGTAACAGGAAGTGACGCATTATAGTAGTGCCCTTCGCGTCGGCTTGCGGCGCAGAAATGCGTAAGGCTGGAGTCAGGTCAGCCCCTTAGATTCGCCGCAAAACGACTACAGACATCGCTATCAGGAGACACCATGGCTGGCATTGAATCTGTCCTGCAGGAAACGCGCGTGTTCAACCCGCCCGAATCCTTTGTCAAACAGGCAAACATCGCCGGCATGGATGCGTACCGTGCGCTGTGTGCCGAAGCCGAGCATGATTACGAAGGCTTCTGGGCGCGCCTCGCACACGAGCACCTGCTGTGGCACAAGCCCTTCAGCAAGGTGTTGGACGAGTCCAACGCACCGTTCTACAAGTGGTTTGAAGACGGCGAGCTCAACGCCTCGTACAACTGCCTCGAGCGCAACCTTGAGAACGGCAACGCCGACAAGGTCGCCATCATTTTCGAAACCGATGACGGCAAGGTCTCGCGCACCACGTATCGCGAACTCCACGCACGCGTCTGCCGCTTCGCCAACGGCCTGAAGGCGCTGGGCATCAAGAAGGGCGATCGCGTGGTGATCTACATGCCGATGTCGGTGGAAGGCATCGTCGCCATGCAGGCGTGTGCGCGTATCGGTGCGACGCACTCGGTGGTGTTCGGCGGGTTCTCGGCCAAGTCGCTGCAGGAACGCATCGTCGACGTGGGCGCCGTGGCGCTCATCACGGCGGACGAACAGATGCGCGGCGGCAAGGCGCTGCCGCTCAAGGCCATCGCCGATGAAGCGCTCGCCATGGAAGGCACGGACGCTGTCAAGCACGTGATCGTCTATCGCCGCACCAACGGCAATGTGAACTGGGTGGAAGGCCGCGACCGCGCGATGGACGAGGTCGAAGCCGGCCAGCCCGACACCTGCGAAGTGACGCCGGTGAGCGCGGAGCACCCGCTGTTCATCCTCTACACCTCAGGTTCGACCGGCAAGCCAAAGGGCGTGCAGCACAGCACGGGCGGCTACCTGCTGTGGGCATTGCTCACCATGCAGTGGACGTTCGACCTGAAACCTGACGACATCTTTTGGTGCACGGCCGACATCGGCTGGGTGACGGGGCACAGCTACATTGCGTACGGCCCGCTCGCGGCCGGCGCCACGCAGGTCGTCTTCGAAGGTGTGCCGACGTATCCCAATGCCGGCCGCTTCTGGGACATGATCCAGCGCCACAAGGTCAACACTTTCTACACCGCACCGACCGCGATCCGCTCGTTGATCAAGGCCGCCGAAGCGGACGAGAAGGTCCACCCCAAGCAGTACGACCTCTCCAGCCTGCGCCTGCTCGGCACCGTGGGCGAGCCGATCAACCCGGAAGCCTGGATGTGGTACCACACGAATATTGGCGGGGGCCGTTGCCCGATCGTCGACACCTTCTGGCAGACCGAGACCGGCGGTCACATGATGACGCCGCTGCCGGGTGCCACGCCGCTGGTGCCGGGCTCGTGCACGCTGCCGCTGCCGGGCATCATGGCTGCCGTCGTCGATGAAACCGGGCACGACGTGCCGAACGGGCAGGGCGGCATCCTGGTCGTCAAGCGTCCGTGGCCGTCGATGATCCGCACGATCTGGGGTGACCCGGAGCGCTTCAAGAAGAGCTACTTCCCGGAAGAGCTGGGCGGCAAGCTGTATCTGGCGGGCGATGGCTCCATCCGCGACAAGGACACCGGCTACTTCACCATCATGGGCCGCATCGATGACGTGCTGAACGTCTCGGGCCACCGCATGGGCACGATGGAGATCGAGTCGGCGCTGGTGGCGAACCCGATCGTGGCCGAAGCCGCCGTGGTGGGCCGCCCCGACGACATGACGGGCGAAGCCATCTGCGCGTTCGTGGTGCTCAAGCGCTCGCGCCCCGATGGCGACGAAGCCAAGCAGATCGCCAACGAGCTGCGCAACTGGGTCGGCAAGGAGATCGGGCCGATCGCCAAGCCGAAGGACATCCGCTTTGGCGACAACCTGCCCAAGACGCGCTCGGGCAAGATCATGCGCCGCCTGTTGCGCTCGCTGGCCAAGGGCGAGGACATCACGCAGGACACGTCCACGCTTGAGAACCCGGCCATCCTCGATCAACTGAAGGAAACGCGCTAACCGCCAGCGCTGGCCGCCAACCTTGGCCACCGACTCCCAACAAGACAGCCGCTTTCGCAAGCGGCTGTTTCTGTATTACGGGCTCTATACCGTAGGGCTGCTGCTCTTCATCGTGATGATGGGCGCGATCGAGCACGTGCGCGGGCCGGGCGTGTGGCTCGGCTACGTGTTTCTGTTCGTCACGATTGCCATCTATGCGTGCATCGGGCTGATCTGCCGCACGGCCGATCTGACCGAGTACTACGTGGCAGGGCGCCGTGTGCCGGCGTTCTTCAACGGCATGGCCACCGCGGCTGACTGGATGAGCGCGGCATCCTTCATCGGCCTGGCGGGCATCGTGTTCGCCTCGGGCTATGAAGGCCTCGCCTATGTGATGGGCTGGACGGGCGGCTACTGCCTCGTCGCTTTCCTGCTGGCGCCGTACCTGCGCAAGTTTGGCGGCTACACGGTGCCGGATTTTCTCGCCAACCGCTACGGCAACGGGGAGCGGGGCGGCAGTTCTGTCGTGCGTGGCATTGCGGTGCTGGGGGCGACGCTGTGTTCGTTCGTCTACCTCGTCGCGCAGATCCAGGGTGTGGGGCTGGTGGTCACGCGCTTTATCGGCGTGGAGTTTTCGGTGGGCGTGTTCTTCGGGCTGGCGGGCATACTGGTGTGCTCGTTCCTGGGGGGCATGCGCGCCGTGACCTGGACCCAGGTGGCGCAGTACATCATCATGATCGTGTCGTTCCTGGGCGTGGCGTCGATCATCGGCTGGCATCGGTATCACGATCCGGTGCCGCAGTTATCGACGGGTCGCCTGCTGGTGCAGATCGAGAAAGAGGAGCGGCGCATCGCGCATGACCCTGCCGAGCAGCACGTGCGTGACCACTTCCTGAACGAAGCTCAGGGGCTGCAGGAGCGTATCTCGCAGCTGCCGCAGTCGTTTGACCATGCCCGCGAAGCGCTGAATGCGCAGCTCAAGCTTGCACGCGAACGCAATGCGCCACTGCGCGAGATCAAGGCGCTGGAGCGCCAGCGCGAAGAGTTTCCGCCCGATGCGGCCACCGCGTCGATCCTCTGGAACGAGCAGCGCGAAGACGCGCTGGCGCGCAGCCGTATAGGGCCGCCATCCACCGAGCCATTCCCGTCGGCGTCGGAAAACGAGCGCGGCACCGAGCGGCTGAACTTCGTGCTGCTGGTGTTTTGCCTGATGGTTGGCACGGCGAGCCTGCCGCACATCCTCACGCGCTTTCACACCACGCCGTCGGTGCGTGAGACGCGCAACTCGGTGAGCTGGACACTCGTCTTCGTGGTGCTGCTGTATGTGTCGGCACCGGCGCTGGCGGCGCTCGTCAAGCTCGATCTGCTGCAGCACCTCGTGGGTGCGCCGTTTGCGGATCTGCCGCAATGGATTGTGCCTTGGCGCAAGGTCGACCCGCCCGTGTTTGCGCTGCATGACATCAACGGCGACGGCATCGTGCAGTGGGCCGAGGTGATGATGCAGCCGGACATGATCGTGCTGGCCGCGCCCGAGATTGCCGGGTTGCCGTACGTGTTGTCGGGCCTGATCGCGGCCGGTGCGCTGGCGGCGGCGCTGTCGACTGCCGATGGCCTGCTGCTGACCATCGCCAATGCGCTCTCGCACGATGTGTACTTCCACATGATCGACAACACGGCCAGCCACCAGCGGCGCGTGACGAGCGCCAAGGTAGTGTTGCTGGGCGTGGCTTTGCTGGCCGCCTATGTGACGTCATTGAAGCCGGGCAACATCCTCTTCCTGGTAGGGGCGGCCTTCTCGCTGGCGGCGTCGTGCTTCTTTCCGGTATTGGTGCTGGGCGTGTTCTGGAAGCGCACCAATCGTGCCGGGGCCATCGCGGGCATGCTGACGGGGCTGGCCGTGAGCGTTTACTACATCATCGCCAATTACCCGTTCTTCACGCGCATGACGGGCCTGCTTGGCCAGCCGTGGTTTGGTGTCGACCCCATTGCCTCGGGTGCGTTCGGCGTGCCGGCGGGGTTTGTCGCGGCGATTGTCGTGAGCCTGCTGACCAAGCCGAACCGGCCGGTGGTCGACAAACTCGTCGGCTACCTTCGCGATCCGCTGTAAAAAAACCGGCTCCCGACGAGCCGGCAAAGGGCAGGGCCGAAGTGTGGGGCTTCGGCCCCGGGGCTGGCCTCTCCCGCCAGCCCACATCGCGAGTGGAGGCAGCGCGGCGAAGTGGCGCGCCTCAGTCCGGTAACGGATTCATTTGCGGCTTGTCGTTCGATAGCGTCTGGATGGCCCGCTCAAGCGGCGCCGCACTGACGCTGACTTCGCCTGCAAAGGGCCGGTCCACGGCCAGCACAAAAAAGAACGCCAGGCCCAGCGTGGCCGCCCACACCACCACCAGCGCCATGTGAAAGCGCGTGGCCGGCAGCGCATAGAGCAGCACCAGCGACAAGCCGCTGGCGATCAACATCACGCCCCACAGCGTGCCGGGCATGGCGGCTTCCAGGTTCTGCAGGCGTTTCTCGCGGTACTTCACCATCTCGTTGACGCGGGCGAGCACTTCGATCAGCAACACGCGCTCGCGGTCGTCACGCGGCGTGATGCGGTTGGCCGTGGCGAACATGCTGTTGAATGCGACTTCCGTACCGGCATCCGGGCGCGCTTGCTGCTGCATGCTCGGCCATTCGTCGTGGACGACGCGGTCCAGATACATGATCAACTCGCGCCGCGCGGCAGCAGCGCTCGGGTGCGAGAACGCCGAAAGGTCGCGGGCAAGTTCCGTGGCGCACGCAGCTTCGGCGGCCACGATGTCCGCGGCGGCTTGATAGGCGCCCCACACCGAGATGGCCGAGAACGCGACCAGCAACGAGTTGATGGTGGTGACGGCCGTCATCATGGCGATGGTCATGTTGCGTTGTTCGGCGTCGAGCGTGACCGGAAAAATGCGGCGGAACAGCGCGTAGCCGGCCAACGCCACGAGGAGCGTCGCGAACACGATGACTGTGCCCATTGCCCATGCGGGGATGTTGTAGAGGAACAGCATGAGGTCACTCCTTGGAAGTGCCGCCGGCCGAGAGAGAGGGCGGCGGGGCGGCCGCGGGGTCGCTGGCGGCGAGCATGGCGCGCGTGAAGTCGGCCAGGCGTTTGCGCATCGCCTCGGGAGAGGCAGTGCCGTCGAGCGATTGCTGCAGATCGATCAGGTTGGCGGCGAGTTCGCTTTGCCACTGCGTGCGCTCGCTGGCGGCGCGGGCGCGGTAGGCCTGCATGGCGGCGTCGGCATCGGCCGATCGATCGCCGCGTACGAGTGTTTCGAGCGCGTCCACCAGCCGCTGAAGCAGCCGGTGCACAGCGGTGGCAGAGAAGCCGCCCAGCATGGCAAGCGCCGGTTTGCCGAAGCTGTGCATGCTGCCCTGGTCGAACAACTGCGCCGGCAGCATTTCGACGAGGATCAGCCCGGCAATCACGCCGAGGATCAACCGTGCGCCGTAAGAGGCGTCGTACTTCGGGTCGTACGTGGACGCGGCCACATAGCGATGCGCCTGAAACAGCGTGGCAAACGACGCGCCCAACCCCGCGCAGAACAGCAGGAACAGCGTGTTCCATAGCAGGGGCGCGCCGTCCGAATCCAGGAAGCCCCGGTCGATGTTCGCGCTCGACACGTCGGGCGACATGCCGGTGGCAATCACTGCGACCAGGAAGACGATCGCGGCGCCGGTCAGCAGCCGGATCAACGGTACAGGACCAAGCCACGCGAATGGATGAGCGCTGCGATGCTGCGCGTCGAGCAGCGTGACGGCCTGCGGCGTGGCCGGTGCAATGGCGGCTGCAAGCTTGCGGTGGATGGCCGCCAACGCGTGGTGCGGCGCAGCATGCGCCGGCATCTGGCCGTCGATGAGCGCGCCGAGCTGAGCGATGAGTTCCGGCGCGACCGGCAGGCCGTGGTGCAGGGCATAGCGCGCCATGGCCTCGCACTCTTCACGCAGTTGTTCAGCGAGGGCCGGAGCGGGTTGCGGCTGCGCTTGCGGTTGCGGCACCGCGCGCGGCCGCAGCCAGTGAGAGAGGGCGAGCGGGATCATGCGGGCCTTCCGCTACTGACTGGCTTGTGTGGCATGGCGGCGCCGAACAGGCTGCGCCGCAAGTCTGAGGTCTTTGCTTGCATGGTGACCTTCGTCGGCAGGGCGGGCCGTGCGCGGCCCCGGCTTGCTCCGTCGCGGGTGTTGAACGGGGCAAGTTCACTTTGCGTCGCGCGTGCAGGTCCGCCAATGCAGCGGAAGTCACGAACGACGGCCTAACGAAAGACACAGGAAATAAAAGAGAAAACGCCCGCGGCCTTTCGGCAGCGGGCGCAATGACAGCTTGGAGATGGCGGTTGCTACGGTGACTGTGCTGCGATCAGGCGTGTACGGCGTGCGGATCGACTCGGAAGAACGACATCGTGGCGTTCAGCTCCTGCCCCTGGTCCTGCAGCGATTGCGATGCGGCGGCGGCCTCTTCCACCAGCGCTGCATTGCGCTGCGTGACTTCATCCATTTGCGAGATCGCCTGATTGACCTGTTCGATGCCGCGCTTCTGCTCGACCGATGCAGCGGCAATCTCTTCCATGATGTGCGTGACGCGGGCCACGGCTTGCGTGACCTCCGTCATCGTCTCGCCGGCTTCTCCGGCCAGCGTGGAGCCGTCGTGAATGCGCTCCACCGACGAGGCGATCAGTTCCTTGATCTCCTTGGCGGCCGTTGACGAACGCTGCGCCAGGCTGCGCACTTCGCTGGCGACCACCGCAAAGCCGCGGCCCTGCTCGCCTGCACGTGCGGCTTCCACGGCGGCGTTCAACGCGAGGATGTTGGTCTGAAACGCAATGCCTTCGATGATGCCCGTGATGTCGGCGATCTTGCTCGAACGGTCGCTGATGTCCTGCATGGTGGACACGACCTGGCTGACGACCGTGCTGCCCTTGAGCGCCACCTCCGACGCGGTGGAGGCGAGCGCGGTGGCGTGCTGGGCGTTCTCGGCGTTCTGCTTCACGGTGGACGTCAGCTCTTCCATGCTGGCGGCTGTTTCCTGCAGCGACGACGCCTGGGCTTCCGTGCGCTGGCTCAGGTCGGCATTGCCGGCGGCAATCTGCTTGGCTGCACCGGCAACGCTGCTGCTGCTGTCGCGCACCTTGTCCACGATCTCGGTCAGGCGGTCATTCATGTCACGCAGGGCGGAGAGCAGGCGGCTCGTCTCATCCTTGCCGCGCACCTCGATGCGGCTGCTCAGATCGCCGCGTGCCACCGTCTGGGCGACGTTCACGGCGGTGCGGATCGGCTGCGTGATCGAGCGCGTGATGACCATGCCGGCGATCACTGCCAGCAGCACCGCGCCGATCGACAGGCCGGCCAGCAGGTTGCGCTGCATGACGTACTGCGCCTCATATGCCTGCACGAGCTGTTCCTGGCGCTCGTGCGTGTAGGTGGCGTACGCGTCGGTGGTCTTGATGAGCGCTGCCAGCAGCGGGCGGCACTCGTTGTCCATCTTCTGGACGGCTTCGTCGCGTTTGCCGGCCAGTGCCAGCCCGACGATGTCGGTCGCCACAGGGCCGTACTGTGCTTCCACGCGGTTGATGTCTTCCACCAGCGTACGGGCGCGGTCGGTTACGTCCTTGGCGCCCGCAATCATGTCGTTGAGCTGCTTGAGCTTGTTCTTCACATCGTCGTGCGCACGGAAGACGTCAGCCTTCTCCAGATCCAGGTCTTTTTGGGTGACCACGAGTACCAGGTTGCGTGCGGCAATGGCGCGGCGATCCACCGCCGTGCGCACGTCGTTCGCGACGTCTGCGCGGGCGCTGATGCCGTGCACGTAGTTCGAGAATCCTTCGGTCGATTCGGACAGCGCCCGCAGCGACATGCCCGACACGACGACAACAATGGCTGCCAGCACGCCAAAACCCGTGGTCAGCTTGGCTTTGATGGTCATCTGAGAAAGGTTCACAGCGTTCTCCGGTTTGCTGAATGACTTGAGATGTGGTCGCGCACCGGAGCGGCTTGAGAAAGACGGTCGACGACCACGTTTGTTATATGCAAGGTGCTGCTTACTTGAGAAAGATGCAGGTTATGTCATGGCGTGACCGATTTGTCTTCGTTGAATTTTCCGGTCTCCACAGGGTTATCGGCATTAAAAAGATAATCCTGAATAACTTTCTTATGCGCGTTTTCACTTAATGCAATTGAGGGGCCTTGTTTTGCCAGTGAAACCTTATCTGGAAAGGGTTGGGCCGCCATCATTCCGAATGGCGTGGGCGGTTATGCAAAATGTGTGGCGCCAAGGTTTTCCTACCCTATTCGCGTTACCTGGAGTCAGCTATCGCTATTTTCTCTGCATCGTTTGCCATGCGTGGTTTTACCTATGTATTTAGCTGGCTACCTATTTTTGTGGTGTCGGGTGTCTAAAGAAAACGGCCCGCCGAAGCGGGCCGTACGATTGCCACGAAGCGGGGTGTCGCTACAGCGCGGTGGCTGGTACCACGGGCAGGACCACCGTGGACGGATGCGCCGCATCGCTATAGACCGTCAGGACGCCGACGAGCGAGTTGAGCAGCGTAGGTAGTGGCGGCACACCTTGCGGCAGGTTGCTCGCGCCCACGGCCACCCGCAGCTTGTGGCCCTTGGCGATGAGCGCGCTGGTCGGGAACACCTCGACCGGCACCATCACGGCCTGGCCCGGCATGAGCGCCTGAACGGAGCCTGGGGTGAACGGATGCCATGGCTGGATCGACAGGCCGTTCATCGTGCGCGAACGGCTGGCGTCCACCGCGCGCAGCGAGGCCGTCTGGAGGCCATCGGTGAGTGGCGTGACGTTGCCTGCCGCGTCCACGTCGTCAATGCGTACCGAGACGCCGGCGTCCAGCGCGGTGGTGGAGATCCACATATCCGCTTCAATCGGCCCGTTGAGGTAGACATCGGCCGGCATGGGCGGCGTTTCGAACTTCACATCGGCGGCTTCGGCAAGGGTGTCGTCGGTCTGGCACGGTAGCGGGATGAAGCCCGTCAAACCGGCCGTCCATTGCGACAGGCTGATGGAGCACGCGCCATTCAGCGGCTGCTGTGCGACCTTGTTCGACGCTTCGTTGGCGGCCGGCGCGGTGGTCGACAGACTTTTGTCGCCGCGCAGGAAGAGCTGCTGCGCCTGCACCTGCGGATGCGGCCAGTCTGTGGCGGTAGCGTAGTGGCCGAGGCCGGTCACGTATTGCGTGACGTTGGGCAGCGCATCGGCGCCCACGTTCATGCCTTTGACGTACTGGTCGAACCATTGCAACTGAATGTGGTTCAGCGGCGGCACGCCATCGACCGGCAAACCGCTGCCCAACGCGGCCTGCAGATGCGTCCACGGGCCGATCAGCAACTTGGCCGGCGCCTGCGTCTTGATGCTCTCGTACGTGAGCGGCTCGCTGCGCTGGAAGAGATCGTGCAAGCCGCCCACCACGAAGGTCGGCACCCTGATCCTGTCGTCGTTTTCCAGTGGCGAGCGCGTCGCCCAGAACGCGCCGTCATAGGCGGTGGCCGGTGTGCCAAGCAGTGCCTGCAACATGGTCGGCAGCTGGAACGTCGTGACCGCAGACACCAGATGTTGCAGCACGGCTGGCAGACCGATGGACGGGTCTGTCACCAGCGTCGGATCGGTCAGGCTCAGCACCGACACCAGCCCGAACCACGCCGGGATGAACGTCAGATTGGTCTGCCCGCCGGTGAAGACGATGTCGCGGTAGCCATCGCCAATCGGCACGATGGGGAAGGCCGCCTTGACCGCCGGATGGTTCTGCGCCGCCGTGATGACCGTCGTGATGCCGAGGTACGACACGCCGTACAGGCCGATGGCGCCGTTGCTCCACGCTTGTTGCGTCACCCAGTCGACCACGTGGCCATAGTCGCTTTGCTCATCGGCGCCGAAGGCGTCCCATGTGCCTTGCGACTGGCCGGTGCCGCGCACGTCCACCACCACCGTCGCGTAGCCGTGCTGGACGATGTACGGATCGGCCGCGCCCAGCGCAGCACCGATCGAGGCTTCGTATTGCGCGTTGCCGCCGTTGTACGAGGTTTGCACGAGCACCGTCGGAAAGGAGCCCGTTGCGGCGTTGCCGGATGCGTCGGCGGGCAGCGTCACATATGCGGCGAGCTTCGTGCCGTCGGGCATCGAGATGTATTGCGTGGCTTGCCGGGCGACGCCCGCGTAGAGCACGGGCGGGTTGTAGTCGACCCACTTGGCGCCAGCGTTGCTCGTGATGGACGTGCCCGGCTGCGCGGGCGTGGCGCGCGTACCGAGCGTGGTCCAGTTGACTGCGGCCGGCTGTACCGGCGGTGTTGGCTGCGTGGTGGTGTTTGAATCTGCGCGGATGCTGTTGGCGACAGTCGAGCCATCATTGCCGCCGCAGCCCGAGAGCGAAAGCGCCGCGCACAGCAGTGCCGACATCAGCATGCGGCCGCGCCGCACACGTGGGGTGCCCATTTGCATGGGGTGTCTCCTCTTGAATGCTTTTGTTGTGTGGGGGGAATGGCCAGCGCGCCGAGGGTGGCGGCATGCGGCCGATCGCTTCCGGTTCAGAAGCGAAGCAAGCGAAGAGGCCGGCGCAGAAGAGGGGTGGGTGACACGACCGACCGCGCGCCAGCGGGCTTGGGCGCACGGATAAAGCACCAAGCATGCCCACCGCCCGTCACCACGCAGATGGCGTTGTACGGCGATATGGCACGTGTGTTGGGGCCCGGAACACCGCCCGCGTTACGTAACGTTCCGCGTAACGAGCCGCCTGACGCAGCGGTTTTCAGATGAGAATTTCGCACCCCACCGACGTAGGGATGCTCCCCGCAAAGCGCCGCCAACAGGGTGTTTCAAACAGATCAAAACAACAACGCACGCATGCAACACGCGCGAATTGAGCGGCTCATGGGTGTTGGCATGGACGTTGCATATTCAGGCTGCACGCCCGGCGCAGGGCGCCATACGAAGAGCGCAACAACAGCACAGACCGCAAGGGGGCCATCATGAATCGCAACATTCAAGACGTCGAGATTGCCGCTGCCATCGACTCGGACCTGCTCCGCCGCCGCGAGCAGTTTGCCGGTCAGCCCGCCGCGTGGCGGGTCTGGTCGGAGGCCGCGCACGTTGCCACATTGAATGAACGCGCACGCAACGCGTTTATCGAGCACGTTGCCAATAGCCGTGGTGCCGATATCGCCCTGCGCCTGCTGCTGAAAGCGCAGTCGATTCGCGATCAGGTTGCGCAGACGCTGATGACGAATGAGACACAAGCCACGCTGCATTGAGTTACGAGAGGGGATGCCGACCAGGTAAGTTGAGTCGGCGGTGGGATGCAAAAGGCCTTGTCGGGAGACCGGGCCTTTTGTTCGTGAGGGAAACTTGGCGAGACCGTGCAGTGTGCTACAATCGCGGGCTTCGGAGAGATGGATGAGTGGTTTAAGTCGCACGCCTGGAAAGCGTGTATAGGTTAATAACCTATCGGGGGTTCGAATCCCCCTCTCTCCGCCAAATTTCGTAAGTCTTTGATTTTTAAGGAAAAAATCAAAGATTGGCGTCGAGGACTGGTAGCAACTTTGGTAGCAAAGTATGCTCAACCTGCCAGTCTATCTCCGTGGCACCACGTGGTACATACACACTCGTGTAAGTGGTCGCCAGTTCAAACGATCCCTACACACTTCAAACAAGCAAGAAGCTATGATTAAGGCTCTGTCCTTAATCAAGCTGATTGCTATGTCCGATAATAAAATCCGAAAGTACGAACTTGATGAAGCTCGTGGCATAGCCAAAGCTGATGATCCAGAAGATCATAAGAGGCTTATGGAAGCTCTTACAGCCCTTACAGCCCTTCGAAATGCTGGGGCTGGTGGGGTAGTAGCTCAAACAAGAGAAACGGCTAAAAATACCCCAAAAAGTGGGCTTAAATTCCCTGATTTAGTAGACAAGTTCTTTCAGTTAAAGAAACAATTAAAGCCGTCTACTGTTCTCGCTTATAAAAATACAGCCAAAGAGATTGCCAAGTTCCTTGACAATCCTATCATTGGAGATATTGGGGTTTCTGATATTACTCGATATCAAGAATTCATAGCAAAAACCAATAGCCCAAGAACAATAGACAACAAAATTGCGACTTTGAGAACCTTGTTTTATTTCGCAATCAAACAAGGCTACTATTTCAATGACAATCCAGCCACGGGTCGTACTATTATGAGTAAAACAGACAAAGCCAAATCTGGGTACGAAATTTTCGAAGAACAAGAAATTGAAAAAATCTACCAGTCTGGAAATTTCTTGAAAGAGAAAGAAACAGACCCAGATTTTTATTGGTCGCTTATGTTGGGTCTGTTTACTGGTTGCCGTATTAGTGAAATTACTTCATTGAATTCCAATCAAATTCTGGTAAGTGAGCGAGGTGTAAACTTCATACGGATTCGAGAATCGAAAACTCTGGCTGGTTCACGTGATATTCCTATTAGTCAGAAATTGTTTGAGCTTGGATTTGGTGATTTCATTAAAGACAAAGAACAGATTTTTAAGTACCCAACTCGGTTAGGTAAGGGTTCTGGTAATGCTGTTGGCAAGAAATTTAAGCGACTGCTTGAAGATTTGAAAATTACTCGTGAGAAATTGGTTTTTCATTCACTGCGAAAATTTACCAATGACTTGTTTATGAAAGAAGGTGTACCGTTTGAACCACGTTGTCAATTTTTCGGACACGAAATTGACAATGTGAACGTGGCTACATATTCAAAAAAGTTCTCGGTAGACCAACTGGCTGAAATTCTCCAGCCAGCAAACCAGAAATTGATGATGATCTCTGGGTTGATAAAAACCAAGTTTTGAATATTGACCCGTAGGGAGCGGGCTACGACCCGCAACAAGAACGAATGTTCTTTCGAAAGAGAAAAGCCACCGATTAGGTGGCTTTCTTGTTTTTGAAAATCTATCTTCTTGAAAATTTCTATCGTGCTAGTTGGCAAATTTAACAACAGAAGTTGTCAATTTTGACAACAAAGGTTGTTAAATTTACCAACTTTCGAAGATTGAAAAAATCACGAAGATGTCTGTTTATCTAGGTTCTTCGTGATTTTTGTAAAAATGCCTCTTCTATATCTCTTTCTTTATATCTAACTTATATATAAATATATATTATATACATACTTGACAATTCATATATTCGAGTTAATTTCTACCATATAACTTGGTAAAAAGGACAACAAAAATGAAAAAACAAGAATTTATGAAAGAGATGTCAGATTTCTTCGACAAGCAAGGTGATGATGATGTCAATGTCAATCTAATCAAAGGGAAAAGAAAAGCAGAAACCAACGAACCCTTTGTAATTTTCTTCTATAACCAGCTCGCTGATTCAATGGTTGATAACAAACTAACCACAACTGATTTATTGGTTCTATTTAGGGTTATTCACTATGTTTCTTGGGGTAATGTAATCAATCTAACCCAAGAAACCATATCAGACGATTTGGGTGTTGATAAATCAAATATAAGTCGTAGCTTTAAGAAGCTAACAGAGTCTGGAATTTTTATCAGAGAGAAAAAATCCTTGTTCTTAAATCCAAACTATCTATGTATGGGGGATTTATTCAAGTCAACAGAAACAGAAGCCTATAAAACTGTTCTGAATAGAACCTACAAAGAAATTGATGAAGTTCTACCAGCAAACAAGAGGGATGAACTTGATAAAATGGCTCATGAGTCAATGTCCTTTATGAAGAAGTAAAAATGATTGAAGATAGAAAAAGCCACCTAATCGGTGGCTTTCTTGTTTTTGGAGATTTGAAAATTTATCAAATTGGTGGAAATCGAAACCTGGTGAACCATATGTTGTTGTGGAAAAGTGTTGGTAATTTATTGGAAACTCGAAGAGTTTTCACCAAATTATCAATACGGTGTCGAAGATATTTCCACAATGAGTGAACCACAAAGATAGATTTTCAATGATAGAAACTTGGCTGATCGCCAAGTTTGGTAATGAAGAAAAATGTAGGTTCTTCCCTACGGGTTCTCGTGTCGGATTGGTTGTTTAATCTCAATGTGAAACCATACATTATTTCTTTGATTGGAAAATAATGTAGGGTGTAATGTGTTAGGTTCTTATCTCACCCCCTTGTAAACACAAGGGGGCTACACATTATTTCTTCAAAGACACATTGAAAGACACATTACCTAGCACATTATCGAAAATCCCCATTTAGTTAGTCCTGAAAGGACAACTGGCATAACAACACATTACATGTGGTGTAAATGTCTAAAAAAATTGAAGAACAATTTTTTGGGGGGGGTTTCGATAGAGTGTAGCCCTACGGGTTCTCGTCTATAAATTCCTAGGTTCTTATTGTTGGGTTCTCGTTCATAGGCTCATAGGTGTAGCCCTACGGGTTCTCGTTGTTAGGTTCTGGGAATAAGACGAGATTAAGATTGGAAGGTAGGTAGCCTTCGACAAACACAATACAAGTATAGGATTGGAAGAAAGAAAGCACTTGGAAGGACACCTAGTCCTTCCGTGTGTGCTTTGTAATTTCCGGGTGTTGACAATCTCGGTTTATCTGATAGGTTCTTATATATATATTCTGATATAGGAGAACCTAAAATGATAAGAAGAGAAGGTGAGAAATTAATTAAGCGAAGTATCTTTGTTGAGAAGTCTGATTATGAGAGATTGGTTAAATATTCGGAACTAAAAAACCAATCAATCTCTCAAACATTCAGGGATTTGATGAGTAGTTCTAGAAATTGGGTGGAAAATAAAATGAAAGAGATTGAAGCCAAGAACTCAACCCAAGGACCAGAAGAAAAATCTTCTTCTCAATAAAATAAAAGCCA
>Ga0316232_1002842_pt1 | contig 16957 bp, 4 predicted proteins | sample TBHtaG_FD_206006 | JGI IMG/M metagenome (GOLD analysis project Ga0316232, IMG submission 206006) | Freshwater microbial communities from Trout Bog Lake, Wisconsin, USA - TBH18025_13 | ecosystem: Environmental > Aquatic > Freshwater > Lake > Hypolimnion/Profundal zone | place: USA: Wisconsin... | reverse complement strand
CTTGTGAGTGGCATTGTCCAACCCGTAATTGGCCCACGAACTGCGCCAGTTGCCTTTGCTCAGGGTCACCGTCAAAGTCCAATAGCCGGCCTTGGTCTTTGTCGGCTTGGTGTAGGCCAAACTGCAGGATCCGTTTGCATTGACCCCCCGGCCTTTATTCGACAGCGGGAATGTAAACTGTGCATCACCCACATCAGCCACGACCGTGATTCCGTTGAGTTGGGCCACCGTTGTGAACTCCGGCAAACTGAGTTTCGCCGTCAGCCCAATGCTGTCGGAACCAGATTTTCCAAAGTTCACACCCAGTTGCATTTTCGTGATCGTCAACTGGCACGCGACGGTCACTGTCAGGTTGCTGCTGATGGCGAATTGTGTGTTGCTGACGATCACACTGGCATTGTAGTGACCGCAGCTGTTTGTCGGGTAGCTATGCGTTGCAAGGGCCGAGTCTGACCAGTCGCTGGTCACGCCATCACCAAAATTCCATTGATAACGCAGCAGGGTGTTATCCATGGTATCGGTTGCGCCGACAGTGAAGACATTCGTATCACCAGCCACCACGACGAATTGGCTACCCACAACCAACTCGCCGTTCGTGACCACTGGTGGCGTCACAATGACCGGGGGCGCCACAGAGACCACGGCGGCAAAAATCGCCGTGTAGGTGGCCCCACCACCGGTCACTGCAATCGACCGCGTTGCATTGGTGTTGCCATCGTTCCAACCAGTGAAACGCCAGTGCAGATTGGCGGAGGCCGTAATCTGGATATTGGTTCCGACCGGATAGGTTCCGGCGCCATGGACTGATCCACTGCCGGACGGGTTGGCGACGACGCCGATGGTTGCCGTCTGCTGCACAAAGGTCGCAGTGTACGTAAAGTTCGTGGCCGGGACCGTGATCATGTGCGGGCTTTGCACGCTCCCGTCGCTCCAGCCGGTAAAGGTCCAGCCATTGTTGGCTGTCGCCGTGATCTGGACGTTGGTGCCCACCGGATACGTGCCGCCGCCGGTGACTGTGCCACCATTGCCGAGATTGGCTTGGATGGTGATCGTGGCCGTGGCAACCGCCGCCACCGTGCCAGTTCCGGACGCGCTGATGGTGCTGGTGCCGCTGGTCGCATCACTATTGACCGTCACCGTGCCACCGTAGCTGCCGACCACCATGGGCGCAAAGGTCACCGTCACGTTGGTCGCACCGCCGACCGCGATGGTGCCACTGAATGCGCCGCTAAATCCATTCGGATAACTAATCGTCGTGACCGTCAGATTGGTATTGCCGGTATTGGCAATCGTCAGGGCAGCCGTGGCGGTTCGGCCCGTCGTCACATTCCCAAACGCCAGATTACCGCTGACGCCGATCACCGGCGCCACACTCCCGCCAGCTGCTTGAAAGCTGAGGCCCGTCCGCGTCAAGATCAGCCGCCCCAAGACCTGGCCGGCTGTGTCCGGCTCCACCTCATACAAGTCCATCGCGACCGAACCGCTGCCCGGATTCGCCACACTATCCACCGTCGGATTGAAAAACCCAAAACTGCTGACCCCGTCTGTCAGCAAATCCTGGACCGTCCAACTGCCGGTCAAGCCATTGTTGATCACCGCTGCGTGCGCACTATTCGTCGTCGCGGTCTTCCCGTTTAACCTCCCGGCGGACGCGCCCGAAAACATCGTTTCAATCGCTGCCGAACCAATCGATTGCGCACTGTAGTTCGACGGCACCCACACAATCCCCGCCGGGGCGGTGGCCCAAAGAGTTGCGGAGGGAAACCCCAAGGCTCCGGTGAAATCCCGGCCCGCAGTCGCGACTGCGCCCCACAGCAAGTCCGACCGGGTGGCCCACGCCGACCCATAAGTGTTGATCAGGTCCTGGACTGCCAGCGCCGTCAAGGTCACATTCGTGCCGCCATAAAACTGGCTGACGGGACCGAGATCCACTTCCAAGTCGGAGGAGAAACCGGGGTCGGCACCGGTATTTTGCACCTGGAACCCCACAACCAAGTCCCCCAAATGCGTGGTGACGGTCGCCGCACGCCCCACCGGGGCCAAGAGTGCGACGCTCGCCAACGCTAGCAATACCAACTTGTAAGAATTCCGTTTCGTTATTTTCATCATGGTTTTTCCTTTCCCAACTTGCTGTTTTTTCGATTGAGTATTTCCCTGATCACAGTCACATCTTAACAACATTCCAATTCATGCCAGCGGGCTACCCACTTGTGCAACGCCCTCATCCTTCTCGGTCATCATCGTCCCCACCGCCATAGCCCAGCACTTCGACGGAAATCAGCGAGGGCAGTTCTTCCTGTGGTCCAGTCGATTCGTGCGCCTGACCCACGACATCCCCAGAGGTTGTGGTTGCCGCGACATTTGCGTTTGCGGCTTGCATGCCGCTGGCGTTCAATGAAACCGTGAGAGCCGGGACACCAGCACTCGCACCTTGGACTTGGATATTGCCAACATTTAAGACCTGCGCCGCCGCCAGATTGATATTTCCGGAGACGCGAATGCCTGCATCGCCGGCGTCGATCGACCCTTTGGGGGCAATTAGATCGACATCGCCGGGGGTAACGCCGACAACGGTGGTCAAGACCCCAATCCCACCGCCAGTGGCTAACCCGGCCAAGTCGGTTTTGACCTCGCCGCTCTGGGGATCAACGAGCACCCGCGTCGGGGGCGCCGACTGGACGGTTTTCGAGGAAGCGCCGGCGGCAATATCGCCTTGCGAAGACCAAATCATAACATTGCCGCCGCGCAGGGTGAAAATGCGGGACGTGCCGACAGTCACGCTATCCCGGGCAAAAATGGCGATATTGCCGCCGTCTTCCGTCAAGATGCCCTGATCCACGGGTTGATTGCCGCTCAGATCAACTCCCACCAGTAGCGAACCGCCCGGCACAAGCAAATTGATGGCGCCACCACTTGCCGTTTTAATCTCGCGGGATGTGAGATCAATTCCCCCCTGCCATGACGTGGCATTGGGAAACAAATCCGCAATCGCCGCAAACCCGGCATTGTAATTGCCAAAGCCCACAGCTTTCGGATTATTGTGATCACGGCCGGCGTCGCGCAAAACCAGATAGAAAATGTCCATTGCCACGCGATCTTTTTGGTCCACCGGCAACTGTTGAAATTGGCTCCAAATTTGCGATACCGGGCTGTCCTTTGCCATCCCCAACAAGGTCGCCACCTGCGGCAGGTACTGCGGCGCATTCGCATTCGCCGTGGCGGGATTCAGGAACTGGGTAATCAAGGCGTTGAAGTCCAGCGCACTTTGGTCAAGACCAACCGACCCGCCGATGCCTGCCGCCGCAATAACATCCGCCCCTGCGAACGGCAGGTTTGGATTCCTCGCATTGCCAATGCTGGTGATCCCAACCCCGGTCCCATCCGAATTGTTGGGCCCCACACCGAGCGTCAGATTGCGGCCGGCGAAGACTTCCAATGTGCCGGGCCCGTTGATCTGAATGTCGCCGGCAAGCGGCAAGCCGAGTGATCCCAATATCAACGCGTTATTCCCGGTTTGCGCCATGGTCCGCAGTTGGGAATTGGGATCATACGCGATCAGATCCCGGCCAGCGCTGACTACACTCACGTCACTCGCCGCAACATTTTGCAGATACAGCGCGATATCGGTGATATCTTGTCCGGCGACGACCCGCGTGGATTTTCCCGAAAACAGGGTCACGCCGGAAATGTCCCCGGCCAAAGCGTACAGTTCCACGGGATTGGGATCCGCGGCATGGAGTGGTCCAGGGGAATGCAGCGCGAGTTGCGTCTGTAAAAGACCGAAAGTCCCCTCGTGAGAGCCGGATTCACTAAACAAGACATTGAGATTGTAAAAAAACTCATTAATCGCGGTATCCTGCGGGTTGCTCCACGTCGAAAGTTGGGTATCCGGATTGTCAGAAACGGGAAGCGTGAGAGGAGCGGCAATCCCGGGGACTCGAGTGGGGCTTGCATCCGACAGATTGACTTGGCTGATGCCCCACTGCGACTTGCCGGAGTCGAAACCATTGGGTTGCAGACCGTTGATGGACCCGGCCGACATCAATTCCAATGTTCCGGTCGGCGACGGCGAGAGGGTGACATTGCCAACAACATTGAGATCACCCGAAAAAGCTGTCATCCGGAGGGTCGGCGGCATCAATGCGAACGCGGTGGCAAAGGGCTGCAAGGTGGTAGTGGTTTCGACCAACCTCAGCCACGGTTGCGATTGGGAAGCAAAAGAATTTTGATAGTTATCAAATAGCAGAACATTTTGATACCAATTCGCTAATGAACCAGCGGTGGAAGCAGGACTATCCTTCAGGGTGATTGTGCCTGTGAGCGAGGAGACATTGACCGCATCGCTCAGAGCATAGGTCGAGAAATAGGTTTTGTCATAAAAGCTATTGTTGATCCCTTGCGGGAGGAGGAATGGATTCGCCACCGCTCCCAGCAAGATATCGCCTTGGGCAGCAATCGTGAGACTGCCCTGACCCAAAAACAAAGTGGTGGGTAACCACGTGGTTGAATCCGGGACAATATTATTGATGGCATCGGTAATCGTGGTCGTCTGATCCAAAGTGGCCCGCGTGGGATTGGTATGCAGCGCCTCCCCCGCCCGTAGAGCGCCCTGGCCCCGTTCGACGTAATACACCCCGCCATTAATATCGCGACCCGCCAGCACCTGCAGATCCCCACCGCCGAGTTCCACCAAACTATTCGCAGCAGGAATTCCGTTTGGCATTCGCGCATTGGTTGGGAGCACGGCATCGACATTGCTCACATCACGCCCTGCCACAAGGGTCACATTCCCTCCACCGAGCGCGCCGACATCCATGAAGAAATTGGAAAAATCAACCCACCACGAAGTGGAGGCCACTTCACCGCCCGAATGGGTGATCCCAAACTGACCGGTCGTGGGATCGACGTAGCCCCGCCGGTTCAGCCAGTTCGTCGGCAATTCCTTCGATGAATCCGGCAATAGGCTGCCATCATAATTCACCTGATAACGGACAATGTCGTTTTGCGCCGAGAGGGTGACATTCCCACCTCCCAAACTATATTGGGCGGGATACGGAGTCGAATATTGCGGGTCGCCGAGAGCCGGACTATAATCATAATTAAGATTTGGCAAATTGAAATTCGGAAGGGGCGCGGCTTGTGTACCGGCCGTATAAATCGTCGCCAACGGACTCAAGAGTTGAATGTCGCGGCCCGCGGAAATTTCGATATCGCCCGTGCCCGTGCGAATGGTTTGGTAAAAATTGGGAATGATCTTTGGCGCCATTTTGATTGACGGTAGAATCACATCTTTCCCTTGTGAGTTGTTTCCCAGCAACAGTGAGCCGGTGGTCGCGTTCAGCAGACTTAACGGTTGGACCTGCAACGAATTAGCCGCCATAAAATCCGCCCCTGCGACCAGCCGGTACGACCAGGATTGGGCGCCCGCCGGCAACAGGGGCGCCGAATAGGACGCACCAACAAACCCATCGCTGAGGGAAGCGAATTGTTTACTGGCTGGATTATAGTTGAAATCGAGATTTCCGGCCGCCCGCAAGGTCAGCACGCCGGGCTGATTTTGCGGTCCGAATCGAAACCTCGACAAATCCCAGGTCGTGTCCAAGGTCAGGTCGCCACTTGGATTGATAATTTCAGCGCCCGGGCGAATCGCGACCACTGCGGCCAGCGTGCCGTTGTTCGCGAGGAGGCGCTGCTGGATCGCGGCGCTGTTGCCGACAAAAGTTGTGCCATTGATGAACACATTGTTTTTCACTGAACTGTCGATGGTCGAACCCCCGGCATTGTTGAGATTGAAGAGTTGATTGCCTTCCACCACGATTTGAGAGGCGTTGTGAATCGTTCCGTTGATCGGATTCATTTGCAAATCGTGATTGTCGGACGTCTGGGGCGCGCGAAGGTGCAACGTGCCGGTAAAGTCCCCGGCCGCCGCACTCTGGGATGAATTGGCGGTCACCGAGAGATCGATCGTCGCGCCGGTTTGAATATCCACCACCGCACTGGGATTGGCAGTTCCATTAATTTCCTGGCCGGCGGCAAGGAAAACACTCCCACCTTTTCCAGCGCTGTTAAAATTGGCTCCGACCACACTCAATCGTGAATTCGGTTCCAAGACCACACTACCGGAAGCCACCAGATCAATCGTCCCCCCGGTTGCGCCCGAGGCATCAATCGTGCCCGACACCGTAATGTTCCCCTGATCGGCCGCAAGCTCGAAGGTCTGAGCCTTGGCCACCCCATCCAGCAGCACATCCCCGGTCCGAACACGGAACATGCGCGATTGGATAAAACCATTCAAATTCAGGGCTGTATTCAACGCCGCCAAGCTCGGGTCAGACAGGCTGCCCACATCCAACTGGAACCCTCCCCCCTGACCGCCCACACCGCCCTTTCCGAAAATGGTTCCGGTCAATGTGACGCTGCCATTGGGAGCGCGGAACCCGACCGTGCCAGCATTTCCACCTTGCGCCGGCGCCGAGACATTAATGGTGCTGCCGGCAGACAAGTCAACGGATCCCAAATCTGCAAGGAATGACACTTGGCCACCCGCCGTGTCCCGCACCTGATCATAAAAAGTTTTGGCGACACCACTGACGTCGATCAGGCTAGCGTGTGAGTTGCCAATGACAACATCGCCACTCGTTGCCTCCAGTTGCACTGCCCCGCTCGGTAACAAGATCTTGCTATTGTCCGCCAAGCTGGCACCCGCGAGGGTGAATTGGGCGCCAAGACCCGCCGGCAACGCTGGGGCGGACGCCGAGCTAGGCGCAGCCAGTGTGACGTTGCCCAGGGCGCGCAATGTTTGGTTCGCCGCAGTCGTCCCCGTAATCACGGGCGTGGTCAAAGCCAGGTTCCCGGGCGTCGTAAAACCACCGGTGCCTTGCAGTAAAATTCCCTGGGTTGCATTGAGTTCCACTTGGGAAAACTGGTCAATTTGATATTGGTTTGCCCCCAACTTGATGAGGTTGGCATCAAAAACCAACGTTCCGCTGCTGCCGGTGACGGGACCGGGCGCAGAACCGTTGGCGCTGTTATCGAGGAGCAGGTTTTGCGCAATAAACTGCACGGTGCCGGCCCCTTGATTAAAGCCACGAATCTCGGCAGCATGAATGGCCAGATTGGCCAGTGTGCTCTGACCAATTTGGCCTGCCCCATAGGTATCGAGGGTGGAATAACTCAACAGCGTTAAGGTTTGGGCGTTCCCCTGTAAGGTTTGCAGGGCTGTCCCTGCCAGAACCAGCCCGCCGATGGACTGAAGATTGCCTGGATTGGCGAGCGCCAGGCTAATTTGGCCACACGCAATGGTGACAGATTTGCCGTTCAAAATCGCGCCGGAATCGATCGTGGTTTCGCCCGTCGAATCAATCGTGACACTGGGGCCTTTCAGTTGCGCACCCGCCCCCAGGCTGAGCGCCGGCTGGGTCGACGCATCCACACCCGAACGAGTCGTTGTCGCGGTCGGATCAGCACTCACCCGCAACAAAACTCCATTGCCACTTCCAGCCAGTTTCGCAGTACCCAAAACGATCGGGGCGGCGGTGACGGACAAAGCGCCCGCAGCTTCAACGTCCGCCCCAGGCGCCAACGTCAACTGCTGATTTGCCACCAGAATAATGTCGGGTCCCGTGAGCGGTGAGCCCGCATTATCAACCGTAATGTTGCCTGCTTGAGTAATGACTCTGGTGCCGGTCGCATCCGTCTGGTTCACGCCGCCAATCAGCAGACTGGCGTTGAACGAACTCAACTCCGCAGCGTTCAAAACCAAAACTCCGGTTTGACTGGGGACGCCCGCACCGGCAATCAGAATGTCTTCCGGGCTGCTGATCCCCACCCCGCCGGCAAGCCCCCCCTTCCCGGCGTCGGCCAGGACTTTCCCATCCAGCGCCATCGTCTGGGTCGCGGAGAACAGCAGTTGACCGGCATCCATCGGGAGCCGCGGCGGGACCACTCCCCGCGCAACTGCAGACTGGGCCAGCGTGCTGTTGGCCAGGAAGGTATTGTACTGCGCCCGCGCCCCGACCACCGGGGCCGACGCCACGTTAAATTCGGCGAGGAACGGGTGTCCGCTGACATTGGCGTTTAGATCATTAAAGCGGTAGCCGGCGACAAGGCTGGATCCATCGGGTAAAGCGGCGGTAACCCCGCTGGGTGTTCCGGCGATGGGCGTCACGAGAAATGCACCGGGGAGCAATGCATACCGCGCCGGCAGCAAGGTATACGTTCCGGCCGCCAACCCCGGACTGGCGCTTAAATGAATCTGGTCGCCGACCGACAACCCGGCATTGATATAACCAGGGAAACCGCCAAAGACATCCGGGACCAACGGGCTTGGATTGAACGGAGCGAATGGCGCATAGTTCGCCTGATACCCGGGGAGCACTGCAAAACTCGCCGCAGAGGCCAGAATATCCTGGGATCCGCCGTTCCCAGCCACCCACTGATAGGCCAGCAGATTCCCTCCGCCACGGATATCAATTTGTGCATTGGGGTCCACCACAACATTGGCCGCGGATAACTGGATTGATTTTGCGGGCACACCACCACTGGTAATGTCACCCCCGGTCGGATCAATCCAGGCGGTGCCATTCGCTTCAATTCCGTACGGAATCACGATTGCCTTTCCAGTCATCGGATCGATGGCAGAAACCGAAGTCACACTATTGTTCCCGAGAGTCAGTTGCTTCGTGGCCGGAAACGTCGTCCCGGAAATCAGATCGCTGGGGCCCGTGCCAGCCCCATCCCACCCCAACTGGATTGTTCCCAGTGGTGCCCGTAACACACCATCTTGAGTAATCGTCGAGGCGTAGACGTTCAGCGTTCCGCCCGCCGAAAATGGCACTTGCCGATTGCCCGCGGCCTCAATTGTTACCGAACCCGACTGCGGACTGTTATTGAGATTGTAATCGAATGCCGCGATGGTGAAGCTCACGGCTGTTGGTGGATAAATCTGACCGGCCCGCAGGGTGAGCGCCCCCGCGATCTCCAGAGTGCCATCCCCGCGGATGTCGCCGCCATTGGCAATGAAGTTTGCCTGGCCAATGTTCTGCAACGAGAGCACACCGAGATCAATGAGACTCGTCGCCTCGACCGTCAGATTGCCGGTGCCATACGTGGGTGGAACTGGAAAGGCGCGTCGTCCGCCATCGAAAAATGGCGTTTGAATTTGTGCCGATTGCTGCGGAGCTTGCAAAGGTGTCCCAAGGACAATCTCGGGAGCCGTCAGTGTAACCGCCGAGTCGGCAAAAATCACACCGCCGTCGGCCACGGTGATCATCCGATTCGCTGCAATTGTGACCGGCCCGACGAATTGAAGGGTGCCCGCCAAGGTCAGCGAGTCAAAACCACCGGCCTGAAAACTGTTGGCGGAAAAATGGCCGTAGCCGGGCAGCGGCTGACCCTGGCTGTCCAAGACCGGCTGACCGATTGCGGTTGTTCCGGCCGGATAAAACGCCGGTGCCAAAGCTAAAGCCTGTTGTGAGACAGCTAGCGTAACATTGAGCGGTGTGATGGCGCTGTTCGAAAACTCCAGTGGATAAAAACGCCCGGAGGAAACCGTGAGATTGCCTCCCAGCGCCATGGGGCCGCCCGCAAAACCCTTGAGGGTGGCCGCACTGATCAGTTCCTGAGCTCCGGCCAGAACAATTGTTCCTCCATTGCTGTCGATGCGTGTCGGGACCAACGCCGGTCCGGCTGTTAACGTGGGACTGGTCCCGAGATACCACGGCGCCACATCCAGCACGTCACTGAACCCTGACACATCAAGCAGCGAACCGGATTCCGCCACGATGTTTCCTGAGACATTAATTGAGCCACCGGGTAACACGGAGCCGGTCCGGTAGTTTTGGGCGTTCGGTGTGAGCAGGGTCGTCCCCTGCACAGATAAAACGCTTTGGGGACCCAAGTCCACTGTGGGCAACGCCTGTTGTTGTGACTGTTGTTGATTGGGGAACAGGCTGATTGAGTTCCCTCCGCCAGCAATGGTAATCTTCCCTCCCGGCGCTAAAATTGATCCCAGCACCGTCACAGTGTCACCCTTTAAACTCACCGTTCCCAGCGGATCTGTTTGAACTACCGCACCTTCTCCGATGACCAAATCGCCCCGAACCACCAGGGGTGGAGACAAAAAGTTATCCCGGAGCCCGCTCGCACTAAAATTAAGACTGACTGGCGTTCGCACCCCTTCCGGTGGCAAGAAGGGAACCAAAGCTGCCACACCTTCTGGATTCACGACTGCCAAGAGGCTTTGCACCTCCGGGGCGAGGATCGTATTCGGCGCAACAGCCAGCCCCGGCAGATAGGAGCCCGACTGATCGGCTGGCCCTCCCACACCTTTGAGGGTAAAACTACTAAAACCTCCAGAACTAAAAAAATCGGGCGATAACAGTAATGTGTTGGGATTTGCTGTGGTCCCGCCGATTTGAATGGAAGACGCAAGCAGGTTTAACGCGCCGCCTTTGGCTCCCGAATAAGCCTGTAAACTGGAATCGAGAACCAACTGGCCGCCGAAGATGGCCGGAATATATGGATCTTGCCCGACGTTAATTGTGATGCTCCCGCCTTTCCCATAGGTTCGCGTGCCCGTGGCACCTGTCGCCACTCCGCCCGAGGCGTCGATGGCACTCCCTGGCGCCAAATCGGCACTGTAACTTTTCAGCACAATCGTTCCCCCATTCACCAAGATCGGGTCAGTCCCGTAATTCAGCGCAATCGTTCCCTCGACACTGAGACTGCCGGTCGGACCGAGGGTAAAGTGACCGCGCGCCGGGTCGGGTGGTGGGGTGGCGCGCAAGTTACCAACGTTCACATACGGCGAAAAATCATCAACCGTGAATTGCAAATTCCCACCGGGGGCGACCACGCTGCCTTCAATATCCAGATTAGCCGCAAAAAATGTGACTGAACCGCCGACTATGCTCTTCAATTGGATTGGCGCCGGTACCGTAATGGATCCATCACTGTTATCAATGCTAATGGAACCCAAACCATTTGGCCCAATTAAACTGGGAGATAAAATCACCTCCGCCTTCCGGTCCGGCCGCAACGGCAAAGGATTTCCGGACGGATCGAGCGCAAATGGATCAGCCGGTCTCAAATTAGAACTGGCTTGAAATTGAATCGCGGGCGGCGTTGGCGAAAAAGGGAAAAAGGCAAGCGTTCTTGCGTCTTGGGCCTGAAACAGCAATGCCAAGCTGCTGGGAGCGGGCGCCTGCTGTTGCTGCCGCGGCCCGGCGACGGTAGACCCGACCAAATTGCCATCCAAAGCCACGGCCGGTGCGGTGATACTAATCGCCCCGCCATTGGCGCCGCGCAGATAGCCAGGCTCAAATTCTGAAGTCGTGACCGCACTCTGATACACGCGATCGGGCGTGGCGAGGGCTGCCGGGTACAATTTTCCTGCCGAAATGAAACTGGTAACCGGAACAATCCCACCTTGAAAGTTGACCCAGCCACCGGAGACGTTGATCGTTGCGCCTGGCTGCAAGACGACCGACTCCCCTGCGCTCATTTTCACAGTTCCACCCGCCGTCGTCAATTCCCCCACAGACCGCTGAATCAAATTTGCATACCCGGTCGCATCCGCCAGCGGCGTCCCGACCCAATTCAGGCCATTGTAGGTACCAGACTGTCCGATATCGACATCGATTGTTTGCCCATGGAGCGGCCCATTTCGCAATAACGGCGAATTGGCCAACGCGGCGGCGGTTAACTGCACAGCCACGGTGTTTTCCGAGACCGGCACCGCCACGCCCGCCGTACCGCTCACGTCAATCGCGGCGCCCGAATCAAGATAGATTTGACCAAACCCAGTGGAATGAACAAACAGTCCGCTTGCCGATTGGCTTTTCAGGTTCCAAATCCCGGTGTTCAGCACGACAGTTGCATCCGGTGCTAAGACCAGCGAATTCGGCGCGAGATCAATTGCCAGTCCTTGCAGATTGATTTGCGACGACAATGCCAACGTGGTTCCCACCACCTTGTCGGCACTGGAGAGCTCGGGGAGGATTTCTGTGACACTGTTTGGTCCCAGCGTTATCACGCCAGTATTTTGCGGAAGTGCGCCACTGCTGGCAGAATTGTAATTGGCCAACAAATCAATCCGGCCATTCAGGGAAACCGAAATGGTACTGTGAATAAAGCCATTTTGGTTCACGGTCGAACCCGCCAGGGTGACATTGCCACGCGGCACATCGATCAGGCCGTTGTTGCAGGCCGTTCCGGCCGCGGGTGAACTCCCGGCGACCGCGGCTTGCGGGTCAACAACCGCGCCGACAATAACATCCAGACCTCGCAGGCTGGGATCAGTCGTCGGATGCGCGGCTAAACCTAATTGCAGTCCGGCTGCGAGAATCGTCTGCCCGTCGGGAGTCGAGATCTGCCCCTCATTCTGAACGTTGGCTCCGAACAAAAATACCCGGCCGCCCACATGATCCGCCGTCGTCGGAGTCGTGATCTGCGCGCCCGGTTGAACTTCGACCGCGCCGGGTTGACCGTTGGGGGTGAATAGCGCCGGTGGCGTGAATGCCGGCGTTCCGTTGGCACCCGTCGCAAGCGGCAGGGACGAAAAGAGGAATTGGGTGTCAGGATTATTCAGCAACCCCCGACTGATCAGGTTATCATTGATCGGCAGAGCGGAAGCGACAAGGGTATTTAAGTTAATTTGCGCAGATCCGCCGAAGATGATGCCGTTGGCGTTGATCACATACACCTGCCCCGGGGCTTGGATTGCTCCCAAAATTTGCGAAGGAACTCCCGTGGGATCATTGACCTTATTAAAGGCGATCCATGAACTTTGGGCTGCACCACCACGGGATTGATCAAAATTAAGGACGGTCTGTTTCCCAATGTTAAAACTCGACCAATTCAACAGCGCTTGCGGCGCAGTTTGCGCCACCGTGACTTTCGTTTGGCCACCGCTGACCGATTGTTGCGGCGATCCAGCTCCCGTCCACAATCCTGAATCGGTCGCAACGCGCGGGTCCACTTGCAGCCCGCCCGCCACCAAGCCATTGGGAACATTCGGAAGTGTTGTCCCCGGATGGTTGGGGTCCGCCCCGAGATTATTGGGCCCCTGGACCGCCAGCGCACGAGCCGCCGCTTGCATCGTTTGCACCGCTTGGAGGGCTTGGGCGGTCCGGGCCAGCCGGTCCTGGGCATTCGGCAAACTTGCAGTCGCGCCAGAATTTGGCGTCGTCCCGGCGGCCGTGGTGGTCGCCGAAGACGGCGAACTATGTTGCCGTAGAATATCGCCCGCCCAGAGATCGCGAACCGGCATCACCACGAGCAGGATGCTCGCCGTAACTGTTTGGGTCAAATGCCAGATCTTTTTCACTGACGATGCGCCGTTCATTTTGCAGTTGGGTTCGGCACCCGCGAACTGGATTCCCCGAGCAGCTTGTCGCGGTACGCGGCCAGATCTTTTTCGGTTAAAGTGACGCGGTCTGTCCGCAGTTTGTCCTGATAATCCTGCACCAGGTTTTGCAGCTTGACGCGGGTGATTCCGGTGAACGGCTCCCGCGCGGTCAGGGCATCTCCCAGACCAAATTTTTCATACCGCTGCAGAATTTCATTCGCCAACTGATAAAGGGCGAGATTCTTTGCCTGCCGATCCGCGACCAGCCGTTCCAATCCCGCGACGACTTCCTCCACAACCTTGGCCCGTTCCGTCTCTTTGGTGCGCGCTGCTTCCGCGGCTTGCCGGCCACTCTCCACAGCGTCCTTGAGCTGGGCAAGTTCTTTGTCCTGCCGGGCCACCTGCGTCTTCAACCCGTCCACAACAACGAGGGTTTGCTTGTTCGCATTGACCTGCTTGGTGAGCGCCTCCACTCGTTCCGTCAATTTGCTTTTCTCGTCCGCCCATTGGACTTGCGCTGCCTGAAGGGCGGCCCGCTCCGACTCCGCCGTACGCAATTGGAGCAGGGTGGCCCGTAACCGGTCGCGCAATTGTGTCTCCGCAGAGGGGCCCGGGTCCGCCGCCAGCAGCAGCGGAACCGGTCCGCAGCAAAGCACTCCGAGCAGCAGGCTGACCAGGACGTTTCGTTTCCACAAGGATTGAGTTGGTTTCATACAATTACCATTTGGCGTTGACATCCAGCTGGAGCGTATCGGCTTTCAAGGCGGGACCCGCCACCTGATCGGAACTCATCCAATGCAGGCCCAAGGCAATCTTCGGCGCCAGGGCAAGAGCGGCATTGATTGAGTACCCTTTCACATTGGTTCCGCCGCCCCCAAAATCGGAATCACAAAAACCGTCGACGACCGCATCGGAGGCGACGTAGCGGTAGTCCAGTCCGATGTTCCAATCCCAGCGTTTCTGGAGGACGACGGCGCCGAGTTTGAGCCCGACAATCCAGCCCGTATCCCCGCCGACAAAATGCCCTAACCCGCCATTATTAACGGCCAGCGTATTGATGCGCCCCTGGTCAAAAGCAATATTTTCAACAAACTCACCCGTGAGGGAGATCACAAACGGCTCGAAATGCTTGTAATCCAATCGTCCGGTAAACGCGGCATCGTGAAACGGTGTGGCCAGGCCAAAATATTGCCACTGGTTTTTGGTGCCAAACCCGTTATCGGCCGTCGGCGTAATATTGCGCAAATTCATGTACGTGTTTCCGTATTGCGCAAACGCCGGGCGGGTATCATCGGTATTGCCCTGGTCCGCCGAACTGGTCAACACGACCGGCGCGGACAGTTTGCCTTCGATGTTCTCAAAATAGTAAAATGCGCCCGCGCCTTTGAAATTGAAGTCTTCATTAATCTTCCAATCCAACCCCAATTGACCGCCCGCCAGCCACTTGTCCGTGCTGGGATATTTCTGCGGCCGGTTGGAAGAAAAATTCAGATCGGTATTAAAGACTGGAAAGGCCCCGCCGGATCCAAAGGCTGTCAGGCCTTCGCCGACGGCCTGGCGGCCCTGGACTGCCAGACCATCGAAACCGAGATCATTAGCCCAGAGGATCGAGGTTGCAAAAAATGGATTTTCAAACCGCCCAATGGAGATCGCCAAATTCTTGGTGGGTAACCCGCCCCACTCATATTTCAAAAAAGCCTGATCGAGCCACACCGCGTACTTGCTGAAGTTACCGCCCTGGGCGCTATTGGCGGCCCCGAGACTTTGGTTTTGTGTGACCGGTGAATTGTTCTCCCCCGTCGCCAGTCGCAAGCCGGCGGTGAACCCGTTTTCCAGGTTGATCTCAGTCCCCATGCGCGCGCGAATCCGAAACCGGTTGCGCTCTTGGTCCACATCCCGTTGCGGTGAAAAGGCGGTCCCGGTCGTATCGAACGGCGCGCCGGTATTGATCGCGTTGAAATTTGGAAATTCGCCGGTATTATTATTCCCCTTGGGGAAAGCGTCATTTTCATAGCGCACCCGCAGATCCCCTTTGACCCCCAAGCGGGAAACCCACGCGGGTAACGCATTCGGCGCGGCCCAATGTTCGTCGCGCGCTTGTTTCAAGACCTCTTCTTTGATTTCATCGCGCATCTGGAGTTTGACAATCTCGGGCACATACCGAACGCTGACCGTATCCTTGGGAACCGGTTCGGCTTCTGGTTTCGCAGCCTGGGCGCGTGCCTCGGCGGCGTCATTTTCCGCCTGTTGAATCAATTCCCGCGCATCCTCGGCCGAGAGCACCCCCCGCTCCACGAGCCGGTGAATCAAATTGATGGTCACATTCGGCGATTTTTGTCGCGGCCCAGCCGGTGCCCGGTCGGTTGTGGTCGCGCCCGGATCGCTGCTCGCCGGGGCTCGGTCGGCATCCGCCGCCACCTTCTGCGGAGAAAGAAAAACCACGGCGCACCCAAGCAGGTGGACGAGCAGTAACTGGAAATAACGTTTCGTGTTCATCATGAGGTTTACCTGGAAAGTGCCATTTGGGAGTGGCGCGCAGTGAGTCGTAATACGATTGGCATCGGCATGCCCTCAGGCGGTGGTTCCCGTAAAACCAACCCGGCCAGAACTTCGTTGGTAATGGCATTGTCCAACGCCCCATTCCCGGTGGATCCGGCCAGGCGCGCGCGCGTGATTCGGCCTGCTTGATCCGCCCAAATTTTCACAACACTGCGAAAATCGGCGGTGCGAATGTTCGGATTATTTTGTAACGCCTGAGAAATGGCACTCTGAACCTGGTTCGCATACCAGCCCCAGCGGCTGCTCCGGCCCTGGTTGGCAGTTTTCCCCGTGCCACTTCCAAAACTATTACCGGCGCGTAAACCAAAGCCGTCCGGCGGCCCGTTCCCCTGAATACTGGTCCCCAGAGCCGGTGTGTCACTGACCGGCGTTTCGTCCGGCTTCGATTCCTCCGCATTCACCGGCTCCTGCTCCATCATCTTCTGCTCGGTTTGCGGCGGCGGAGTCACATGAGTCTGCGGCGGGGGCGGAGCCGACGGCGGAGGCGGCGGGGGCAAATCAATCATCACCATCCGTTGCTCGGATCGGGCCCGCGAAGTGTCAAACCGGCCTTTGCCAAACCACACCGCGATGGCGAGGACGGCCAGGCCGCCTCCCCCAATCATCAGGCGATTTTTCTGGAAAAAACTCGGCTCGTCGTCTTCGTAGGCGCCCATTTTATTTCCCTTGGGTTTTCGTAGCGAGCCCCACTTGGGAAATCCCCAGGCGCCCCACGATGTCGAGCACATCCATGATCTTTTGATATTGCGTGCCACTATCTCCGGCGACCACCACTGAAAATTCGGGCGTCACTGTTTTTTGCTGGCTCAGCCGCTGTTCCAATTCCTGCAGCGTTACGGGAATGGTGTTGAGAAACACTTTCCCCTCGCCGTTAACCGAAATGGCCTGGGTCTTGGGCTTCCCGAGATTCGCCCCCTTGCTGGCATGCGGGAGATTCACTTTCATCCCTTGAATCGACGCCGTGCACATGAGGATGAAAATCACCAACAACACGTACGCCAAATCCAGCATCGGCGTGATGTTGATATCGTCGTAGGGTTTGCCGTCGGA
>Ga0316232_1002840_pt1 | contig 16964 bp, 16 predicted proteins | sample TBHtaG_FD_206006 | JGI IMG/M metagenome (GOLD analysis project Ga0316232, IMG submission 206006) | Freshwater microbial communities from Trout Bog Lake, Wisconsin, USA - TBH18025_13 | ecosystem: Environmental > Aquatic > Freshwater > Lake > Hypolimnion/Profundal zone | place: USA: Wisconsin... | reverse complement strand
CATTGGAATCGTAAACTCCTGGAATGAACTCAATCCCGGACACTACCCCTTTAAAGACGCCCTGGGTCTGATTAAAGCAGAAATCTACAGATGCGGCGCTCTCCCGCTGGAACTACCTATTTCCGGCATTTGCGACGGCATCTGCAGCAATACCCCCGGCGACAGATATACACTGCCAGCCAGGGACCTAGTGTCCGCCGAGGTCGAGACGGTGGCTGAAGTCAACCAGCTGGACGGCATGGTTCTGATGGGCAGCTGCGACAAGGTAGTGCCGGGAATGATCATGGGCGCCCTTCGGGTCAACATACCGGCGGTTCTGTTCTCAGGCGGTTATATGGAACCAGGTCAGGCCCAGGGGAAAATGCTTACTCTGACCCACCAGAAACAGGCCTATGCTGCCTATATCGGCAAGATGATTACCCGTGAGGAATACAAGGAAGTCGTGCGAAACGCTTGTCCCACTCCAGGGGTTTGCCCTTTCATGGGAACAGCCAACACCATGTGCGCCACAGCCGAAATCCTCGGATTTTCTCCAGACGGAAACGCCAGTGTAAAATCAGGCAGCGAAGAATGGCGCAAGATGGCTGTTCTCTGCGGCAATAAGGCGGCTGAACTGACTGAGAAGGATACCAAACCCCGTGACCTGATTACTGCCCATTCCTTTGATAATGTCATCAGCTATGTCATGGCTACCGGCGGTTCCACCAATACCCTGCTCCACCTGCCGGCTATCGCCAAACAGATCGGTATTGAGATAACGCCGGAGAGATTCGACGAAATCAGCCGGAAAGTACCGGTAATCAACACTATCTACCCTAATCACAAAGAGTATACTATGGTGGAATTCTCCCAGGCTGGCGGCCTGTCAGCGGTAATGAAAGAATTGGCGGCAGCTAAACTCATCCACCTGGATGTCAGGGGAGCCTTTGGGTTGACCTCCGAGAAAGTCTACAAAGCTGCAAACAAAAATCCGGCAATTATCCAGACAGTCAGAAATCCGATCCATGAGCAGGGGGGCATCGCAGTCCTCAAAGGCAATCTGGCTCCCTTAAGTTCTATTGTCAAGTTTTCCGCGGTTGACAAGGCTGCCTGGCTGTTCAAAGGGCCGGCCAGGGTGTATGAGTCCCAGGATGACAGCTGGGAAGCCATGTTGCGGGATGAGATACAAGAAGGCGATGTTGTGGTGATACGCTACGAGGGTCCCAAAGGATCGCCTGGTATGCCTCATCTGGAGACCTTTATGGCAGCTGTGCTGGGTAAAGGACTGGGGGCGAAGATCGCCCTGGTGACTGACGGTCGGTTCTCCGGCGCCACCGGCGGCCTGGCCGTGGGACACGTGGCTCCTGAAGCATACGACGGCGGCAATATCGCCCTCATTGAAGACGGTGATATGATCGAGATTGACATCCAAAAGCGGACACTGATGGTTTCTGTGTCTGAAGAAGAATTCGCCAAACGACGCGCCAAATGGCAGCGGGTGGAAAAGTGCTCCACAGGATGGCTCAAACTGTATAAAAAGAACACCACCTCCGCCCATCAGGGTGCCACGATGTTCTGGGAGTAACAACATTCGGGTAAGTAACCGGATCATTTCAATAAAGCAGGGGAGGCGTTGAATTGAAGTCTATCAGCAGGATAATAGTATTGAGTTTGGCAATCGTAATTTGCCTGGGCATATTGACCGCCTCCGCCAGCGAAGTTCAGAGCGTGAATTTCAAGGGAACTGTCCACTTTGTGGCTATAGAGGGCGGCTTCTGGGGTATTGTATCCGAGGATGGGAAGAACTACGACCCGGCAAATTTGGGGCAGGAATTCAAACAGGAAGGCCTTCCGGTACAGATTACCGCTACCATCACCAATCGCCCCAATATCCACATGTGGGGCACCAGCATTGAAATTACAGCAATAGCCAAACAGGGAAATTCAAAATAAGATTGTTATACCATAAACATAGAATGGACAGGCTGATCAGCCTGTCCATTCTATGTTTGCGGGTTTCAGGCCACCGCGGGAACCAATTATGCCGCTGGCGACTATAATATTTTATGAAGAAAGATCATCGAAGGAGTAGATATCCATGGAAATCGGCTCCCCGACAGATACCAGGCAGGCGTTAGTCGATTTAGTGGCAGCCAATTTACCGATAAATACGGCCCGGCTATTCCGAAGGGCGCGGAGGATAGCGCTGTGCAACAGTTCCCTGGCTACAGAGGAAGGTAACGCCGTAGCCTTGTTTGCGATGTTCATTTTGCAGGGAATCCTTGCTCAGCAGGCGTTGAATCCGATAACAAACCTTGGCAATATCACCTCCATTTCAAACAGTATTGCCGCCTTGAACGTATCATTGACAGCCATGAGTGTAGCCAACACTAACCAATAGCTGAAAGGCTGTCGGCACGCAGAAGCGCCATCGTCAAACCAGTGACGGCTTGACGATGGCACATTAGTATGGTAGTATGTTGACTAAAATCAACAATAATTGAGGTAGCTTCATGGATGTCTGTCTTGCGCCGCGACTTCCCCAGGACTCGACGCGCGACTATGTTTACCGATTTTTGAAATTAAATATAATGAATTTCAAGCTGGCCCCAGGTATCGCTTTGTCTGAGCAAGACATTGCCACTCGTCTCCGGGTCAGCCGAACTCCGGTCCGAGAGGCATTTATTCAGCTGTCCCAGGAGGATTTACTTGATATTTTTCCGCAAAAAGGAACGTATGTGTCTTACATTAACCGCGAAAGCGTCGAAGAAGCGAAGTTTTTGCGAGAGACTCTGGACACCGCGGTAATCAAGATAGCCTGCACCGGCTTCGACAGTAAAGAATTGTTTGAATTGCAGTCGAACATCACCCTGCAGGAACTGTGTCTCACAGAGAAAAATTACACGAAGTTTTTTGAGCTTAACGAGAGTTTCCACAAAATCATTTTTACAGGTTGCCAAAAAATCCGCATTTGGACGCTGATGCAGCAAATGCAAGCCCATTACAACCGGGTAAGGATACTGAGCCAGGCCCGATTTGATTTGTCGGCGGTGCTCTTACAGCACAAGGAACTGGTCCGGGCCATTCAGGAAAAAGATATTGATCTGGGAGTCCAGACAATCAACAATCATTTGCAGCTTGTGAATATTGATATGAATGACCTTGTCAAAGAGTACGGGCACTATTTCCAGCAAACCAATCCGCAATCACTATAATTTATATAATGTCATCCCAAGAGCCACAGCTGCGATCAACTGGTCGAACAGTCTGGGGCTTTTTTTATTGCTGTGCAAAGTAACCGGCAGAAAAGAGCGTGAATTATCACACTTGCGGGAAAATAATAAAAACGGCGTTGACTCTGATATGGTAGTATGGTAGTATATAGTTAAATAAAGGTGAGCTTTTATAAAAAAAATCTCTCTCTTAGAGGGAACAACGAGTTAGAATACCATTGCAGCAAATTCGGCAAATTCCGGAAAAGCATGTAATTTCGGCTCTTTTTTTATGAATGTTATTCAGAGCGGATGCTAGTTATTAGACAATTATTTCGCGAGTGAAATGGTACGATGAAACGGGAGACTGCCGTGTCCTTTTCCCATATGCCGGGGTAAAGAGGGAGTGCTCCGGGATAGTTCTTAGGTTAAGGTGACGGCTGGAAATATCGCCTCGGCCAGTGAATGACGCTAATGATTTGTTGCTGATCTTGGTGGTAACTATGTCAAAACCGGCTAGAGAGTATGCCGACAGTCGAGATCTATCAAGAAGGGGGATAAACCGTGAAAAAGGCACTTTTGATTCTATTTGCGTGCGCCCTATTGGTTCCGCTTTCGGGGTGTGGAGGCAACAAACCCGCCGCTGAGAACAAACCGAACAATCTTCCGCTTATCGGGGTATCGATCTTTGATTATTCCAACAACTTTATGGGCTATGTCCGCAGAGGCATCGAGAATTATTCCAAAGACAAGGCCCAGTTGATCATCGCTGACGCCCAGCATGATCAGGCCAAACAGAATGACCAGATTGACACCATGATCTCGAAGGGTGTCAAGGCTCTTGCCGTTAATCCTGTTGACCCCCAGGCGGCATCCGCCATTATCGCCAAAGCCAAGGCCGCCAATATACCGGTAATTTTTTTCAACAAGAATCCGTCCAAACAGGACATGTATAGCTATGATAAATGCTGGTATGTAGGTATCGAGCCTACCAACGGCGGTCTCATGCAGGCTGAAATGATCGCCAAGGCCTTTAAGGATCATCCCGATTACGACAAAAATAAAGACGGTGTCATCCAGTATGTGCTCATTAAGGGCGAGCCAGGGCATCCTGACGCCGAAGCACGGACATCGCGGGTCATCAGCAGAATGCAGGAACTCGGCCTGAAAACCGAACAGCTTGAGCTGCAGAGCGCCAACTGGGATACATCAAGAGCCAAAGACATCATGGAAACCTGGCTGGCCAAACACGGCGACAAGATTGAACTGGTCATCTGCAATAATGACGCCATGGCTCTCGGGGCGGTTGAGGCCCTCAAGTCCAACGGCTACTTTACAGGTTCGAAATACACGCCGGTCATCGGCATCAACGCCTTGCCGGAAGTGCTTGTACTTATCAACAACAACGTAATGCTTGGATCAATTTTGTCCAGCCCCTGGGATCAAGCCAGAGCGGTAGTCGATCTGGCGGTCAATTCCGCTCAGGGCAAAGAGCCTCTTGCCGGCACCACCTGGAAATTGGATGACACCAAGGCTGTCCGTCAGCCGGATCTTCCTATCACCAAGGATAACTTGGATGCAGCCAGCAAGGCCTACGAGAATTGCAAATAACCTAGGAATAACATGTGAATATTGCATAAAGGATGCCTTTTGGATGCATTCCTTTATGCAATATTTTAGTGAATAGTGGTGAACGGTATATATGACAAGCACCTATAATCTGCTTGAAATGTGGGACATATGCAAGGAATTTCCCGGAGTCAAAGCGCTGGACAACGCGCGACTGGTGATCAAGCCAGGCACCGTTCACGCCCTGGTGGGTGAAAACGGGGCTGGAAAATCCACTTTGATGAAATGTCTTTTTGGGATCTATTCCATGGATTCGGGACGGATTTCCCTGGAAGGGCAGCCGGTCAATTTCAGCAGTCCCAAACTGGCGCTGGATAACGGCGTATCCATGGTCCATCAGGAGCTTGATCAGGTTGCGGAACGAAACATCATGGACAATATGTGGCTGGGCCGGTATCCCATGAAAAACATCATTGTCGACGAGGACAAGATGTATAGCGATACCAAAAGGATCTTTGACGACCTGAATATTGATATTGATCCCAAAGAAAAAATCAAACGGCTGTCTATTTCCCAAAAACAGATGGTTGAAATAGCCAAGGCAATATCCTATAACTCCAAGATTATCGTAATGGATGAACCGACATCTTCACTTACTGAAAAGGAAGTTGCCCATCTGTTCAATATTATTGACAAGCTCCGAAAAATGGGCTGTGGCATTATTTATATCTCTCATAAGATGGAAGAGATTCTGGCGATATCTGATGAAGTAACTGTCATGCGCGACGGCAAATGGATCGCCAGTGAAAAAGCCGGCGACTTCACCATTGACCGGATTATCAATTTGATGGTGGGCCGGGACATGAATCACCGCTTTCCGCCTAAAGACAACGTTCCCGGTGACGTCATTCTGACTGTCAAAAACCTTGCAGCGACTTATCAGCCTTCGGTAACCGAAGCGTCCTTCGACCTGCGGGAAGGAGAGATCTTAGGTATCGCCGGTTTGGTTGGTTCAAAAAGAACCGATGTTATTGAAACCATTTTCGGTATCAGAAAAAAAGAATCAGGCGAGATTGTCCACCGGGGGCAAGTTGTGGTCAACAGTCACCCTCGCGCGGCAATCGCCAACGGCTTCGCCATGTTGACTGAGGAGAGGCGGCAAACAGGCATATTTAGCATTTTAAGCGTCAAATTCAACGCTATTATCGCTAATATTGATGCTTATGCCAATAAGCTTGGGGTTATCAGCGAGAGCAAGACCAGCAAAGATACCCAGTGGGTCATTGATAGTATGAATGTAAAAACCCCGTCCCAGAATACAAAAATGCGGTCCCTTTCCGGAGGAAACCAGCAAAAGGTGATTTTAGGGCGATGGCTGCTGACTGAGCCGGAGATTCTTATGCTCGATGAGCCCACCAGAGGAATTGACGTTGGCGCCAAATATGAAATATATCAGTTGATTATCGATCTGGCCAAGCGGGGCAAGGGTGTCATCTTTGTTTCATCCGAGATGCCGGAGCTGCTGGGAATCTCTGACCGGATCATGGTTATGTCGAACGGCAAGGTTGGCGGAATTGTAAACACCAAGGATACCAATCAGGAAGAAATCCTCAAACTTGCTTCCAAATATCTTTAGGCTAAGGAGTATAGCATGTTGAATGACGCCAAGGTTAAGAGAGATTTCACCAAAAGCAAATACTATGAGTTCTTTTTAAATTATGCGATTTACATCTTTATTTTTATCCTAATCGCCGGAATCGTAATTATCGCCCCGGATTTTCTTGCGATTCGAAACTTTGAGTTTATACTTACCCAAGCTGCGACCCGGATTATCATCGCACTTGGCGTAGCCGGCATCATTATCGCCGGGGGCGTAGACCTCGCTGCCGGACGCCTGGCCGGACTGGCTGCGGTAGTTTCGGCGTCTTTGCTGCAATCGCCGACCTATAGCGGAAGGATATACGCCGACATGCCGGTGCTGCCGCTCATTATTCCCCTGCTGCTGGTCATCGTTCTGGCGGTTGCCTTCTCGTCACTGCAAGGATTGGTTGTCGCGAAATTTAAGATTGATCCATTCATCACATCTTTGGGAACGGCGATGATCGTTTATGGCACCTTGTCAGTTTACTACGACGCGGTCGGTCATTCATCGCCGATTGGCGGACTTGATGAACGTTTTTCCAAATTCGCTCAAGGTGCGATCCAAATTGACTTTTTTCGAATTTACTACCTAATTATATACGCGTTAATTGTCGTGGCCATCGTGTGGTTTATCTGGAATAAGACCAAACACGGCAAAAACATGTACGCCATCGGTGGAAACCCTTCGGCTGCAGCCGTCTCTGGCGTGAATATCACCAAAAGCATTGTTATTACCTATCTGATTGCCGGGGTTCTGTACGCTTTCGCCGGATTTCTGGAAGCTGCCCGCACCGGCAGCGCCACCAATACCCTTGGCACCAACTACGAGCTTGACGCTATTGCCGCCTGTGTTGTCGGCGGAGTTTCTCTGCGAGGCGGCGTGGGCTCAATCTCAGGGGTCCTGATTGGTGTCTTGCTATTTCAGGTGATCAACTATGGCTTGATTTTTATCAGCGTAAGCCCATATATTCAGTATATTATCAAAGGGTTCATCATCGTCCTGGCTATTACCGTGGACACCCAAAAATACATTGAGAAGAAATGATTGATCCGCCAAGCCAATACAAACAAGAGGTGATTGACGTGAATTTTGATCTACCAGAAAAAATGCAGGCTGTTGTACTTACCGCGCCAGGGAAATTTGAGCTACAGAATATTCCGGTGCCGAAGCCGGGTCCCCAGGAAGTATTGTGCAAGATCAGAGGAGTGGCCATCTGCGGTAGCGACCCGGAAATTATCCGCGGCGAATTGGCCGGTTCCTGGCCGCCATCCTATCCATTTATCGCCGGACACGAGTGGGCTGGCGAAGTCGTAGCGGTAGGCGAGGGTGTCATCGAATTCAAACCCGGCGACAGAGTAGCGGGAGAGGCTCATAAAGGCTGCGGCTATTGCCGCAACTGTCTTGAGGGCCGCTACACCATCTGCCTGAACTACGGAAAACCGCAGACCGGGCATGAACATTATGGCTTCATAACCCCGGGCGCATACGCCCAGTACTGCAAGTATTCCGTAAAAAGCGTCAAACATATGCCGGACAATGTCTCTTTTGTCGAGGCAGCCATGGTGGATACCGCCGGGGTTGCCATGCACGGTCTGGAGCTGACAGGCATCACCCACGGCGGTACTGTCGCCATTATCGGGCCAGGGCCGATCGGCCTGATGGCCATGCGTCTCGCCAAGGCATTCGGGGCGTCAACGACTATTGTTGTGAGCCGGGGAGCCCGACTGGCATCAGCTAAAAAACTCGGCTGTGACTACACAGTGGATATTGAGGCTACAGAGCCGATAGCGGCGGTAAGGGAGATAACCAAAGGAATCGGCGTCGATGAGGCCTTTGAATGTTCGGGTGCCGAAGGAACGCTTAATCAGGCCATCAGGATGGTTAAAAAAGGCGGCAAGGTGGGCATGCTGGGGGTCGCGAAAGATGAGATCCAGGAGAAGGTTCCTTTCAAATACATAACTCATCAGGAAATTGCCATCTTTGGCTCCAGAGCTAATCCCAATGTAAGCGCCAAAGTAGTTGCTATGATTTCTTCCGGGGACCTTGTTGTCAAGGATCTTGTATCCCACATTTTCCCGTTGGAAGAGTTCGCTGAAGCCCTGGACACCTTTGTGAAAAGAAAGAACAATGCTGTAAAAGTTGTTATTCTGCCGAATGGGGAGGAAGATAGAGCATGATGGACAAAGAAAGAGTATCCCGGGTTAAAAAGCTGATGGTTGAGCAGGGAATTGATATCCTGGTCTGCAGTCTTCCGGAAAATGTTGTTTACCTCACAGGCTATTGGCCGGTCATGGGTAACTCTACGGTGGTCTTCCCGGTTAACGGCGAACCGACGCTGCTGCTTCCATTCGAGGAGGTTGACTACGCCTCCGCAGGCTGGGTGCAGGACCAGCGCACTTTTACCTTCATCACCCTGACCCATCTGCCGAAGCCCATTCAGGATAAAATCGCCATCTTACAAGAGCTCTGGCAGGAAAAGGGTTATGCCAAAACCGTTGTCGGCTATGAAGGGAACTTCGAACTTGTGGCCGGGAACAATGTGGCCGCCGAAGCCAGAGTCGTCACCCCAAAGAGCATGCAGGCTTTTATCGACGCCCTGCCTCAGTCTAAATGGGTCGATGCCACCGAAGTGATTAAAAAGGCCCGGATCATCAAATCCGCAATGGAGATTGAACAGCTGATCATCACTAACGAGGTCACCTGTATGGGCCTTGATGTGGCCCGGAATATGATTCATGCCGGTATTACCGAGTCGGAAATCGCCGGTGCGGTGGAGGGCCAAATCTACGGCCGGGGTATCGGCTACAAAAACGTGACCAGGGCAAGAGGGTACTGCTTTGTTATGTCGGGAGCCAATTCGGTCAACTCCTGGCGGCCTTTCTGCGTGTCCTCTTCTAAAAGGCTGCATGTCGGCGAGCCGGTCCTTGTTGAACTTGACGCGGTAACCAACGGCTATTTTATCGACACAACCAGAACTTTCTTTGTCGGCAAGCCTGACGCCAAAGCAAAATCAGTCTTTGACGCGGTGCAGGAAGCTGTAAATAACGTCATCGCCAGCGTCAAACCCGGTGTCAGGTGCGCCGATCTTGACGCCATTGCCCGAAAGACAATCGATAAAGCCGGTTATGGCGAATATTTCAATCATCAACTTGGCCACGGCATCGGACTCCAGTTCCATGAGCCACCAACCCTTCACCCGGCCAGCGACGACATCCTTGAAACCGGCATGGTGTTTGCCATTGAGCCGGCTATCTACATACCAGGCTTTGGCGGAGTGCGTCTTGAAGAGAACATCGTCGTAACTGCGACCGGTTACAAAAATATTACGCCATATCCTCAGCGGGTCGACTGATTGAAGGGACTCGGATTTAGACGATAGCAGCACAGCAAACAGAGCCAAGGAGAGCATGAAATGTCCGTAAATGTAGTTGAAACAACCTATCGCAACTTCGGCAACTGTGTGCGAATTCATAATGACGTCTCCGAGCTATTTGTGACCCTCGATTTTGGACCTCGGATTATTCATTATTCGCTTCTTGGTGCTCCGAATATTATGTTTACCAATGACCGCCAGGTCAATATCAAAAAAGGCGAGGACTTTGACCGCACTTTTTATCCTGGCGCTTATTGGAACATCTATGGCGGCAACCGGCTGTGGGTCAGTCCGGAGGTTATGCCTGACACCTTTTATCCCGATCATGACCAGGTTGCTGTCAGAACTGTTCCCGGTGGTGCAATCTTTACCTGCCAGCCCCAGATTCACAACAAGGTACAATTGTCGATCCAGGTTTGCCTTGAAGAGGAGTCCAGCCGAGCCTTTCTGGCCTACACGGTAAAGAATGTCGACACTGTTCCCAAAACGATGGCTGCCTGGTCGGTTACAGCGGTGGACGCCGGGGGCCGGGAAATCATTCCGCAGCCGACTGTGAAAAAAGGGGTTTTACCCAACAGGGTTGTTTCGCTTTGGGACTATTCCGATATGAATGATCCCCGAATCTATTGGGGCAAAGATTTTATCATTGTAAAGCACGACCCTGCCATTGCAAAACCAGTCAAGATCGGAATCAACAATGTCGACGGCTGGGCATGCTATGTCAATAAAGGACAGTGCTTTGTCTGCCGTTATGATCACGATCCCGCGGGCGTTTACCATGATTTTGGGGCTTCCTATGAATCCTTTGCCAATGGTGACTATTTGGAGATGGAATCAGTAGGACCGCTTCAGCAAATTGTGCCGGGGGAAGCGGCAATTCATCATGAAGTGTGGGATTTGCATTCCATCGACAATCCTCCTGACTATAACAGCGAAGCTGAAATTGCAAACTTTGTCGGCCGGTATATATTTCAGGAGTAATACTTGACGAAAATACTGCGATGTACGATAATGCAGTGGAGCCTGCGGCTTTCATTAACCGCGGGCTTCACTGCATTATAGCCGTCTGGGCTACGCCAGGGGACCGAAGGTTTAATCAGGACAAATCTTGCATATAATAACCATAATGGATAATTGTTTCCATATATAATATAATTGCTTCATTGCCCGGTATTAAGTGACGATAACATATTCGCCGGTATTTTTTTTCCAGCCAAAAAGGTTTTTTTTGCTAGAAATCGAAAACAATGCAAAAGCAGATATTGGAGGTGTCGACTGTGGATACTGAGCAAATTATCCGCGATACTGTTGAAAAATACGAAAAGTTTATCAATCCCGCGGTAGCCAAGTTGTTTCGGTTCATGGGACTGTCAACTGTGGAATGGCGGGCCGAGGGCAGTATAATCCAAGATATCGACGGCAAGGAGTATATCGATTGTCTTGGAGGTTACGGTGTTTTCAGTCTTGGCCATCGCCACCCCAAAGTTGTGGCGGCTGTGAAAGAGCAGCTGGATTATATGCCGATGTCCAGCAAGGTGCTCTTCGACAAGCCGATGGCAGACCTGGCGGCTTTGCTGGCCGAGATAACCCCTGGAGACTTGCAGTACAGTTTCATTGTCAACAGCGGCACCGAGGCGGTTGAAGGCGCTCTGAAACTGGCGAGGATAGCTACCGGACGCTGCCAGGTGGTTTCCACAATAAATTCTTTCCACGGCAAGACGCTGGGAGCTCTCAGCGCAACCGGCCGGGATCTCTTCCGCGATCCTTTTGCGCCGCTGTTGACCGGGTTTTCCCATGTTCCCTTCGGAGACTGCGCCGCCCTGGCGGAAGCTGTAACCGACATGACCGCAGCGGTCATTCTTGAGCCTATCCAGGGTGAAGGGGGCATCATCGTTCCCCCTGATGACTATATGATTGAGGCGCGCAGGATCTGCGACCGCAGTGGCGCTTTGCTGATCTGCGATGAAATCCAGAGTGGACTGTGTCGTACAGGAAAAATGTTTGCTGTCGATCATTACGGCGTAGTACCGGACATCCTCACTACCGCAAAGGCCCTCGGCGGCGGAGTAATGCCTGTGGGCGCATTTACCGCCAGACCTGCTGTCTGGGAAAAATATATTACAGCACCTTTCTTGCATACCTCGACCTTCGGCGGCAATCCACTGGCCTGCGCCGCCGCCATAGGCGCCATCACGGTCATGAAGGAAGAAAACCTGGCTGAGCGCGCGGCTAACACCGGGGCTTATTTCATCGCCGCGATGAAAGGGCTGGCCCAGGAGTATCCGGACATAATCCGGGAAGTGCGCGGCAGAGGCCTGATGATTGGCATCGAATTGACCAAAGAAGGCATCGGTGGTCTGCTCTTGTCAGAGTTAATCAACCGGGGCGTTCTGGTGGCCTACACGTTAAATAACCCCAAGGTGATACGGATCGAGCCGCCGCTGAATATCAGCCGCGACCTTGTTGATACCGCCATTAAAGCTTTTGCAGCATCTATTGAAGTTGCGCAGTCCATGGTTGAAGACCTATAAGGAGGGTTTTGTATGCCGTACGTAGAAGTTACCATGCCAGTCAAAGCTGATCGCTCTGAAATCTATCCTATTCTCAAAGATATGGAGAAATACCCCGAATTCATGACCGATCTTGTGAGTGTTGAGGTTCTGGAACGACTTGAAGATACAACTGTCACCAAATGGGTGTCCAATGTTGACGGTCGGATCATCCGCTGGACAGAACAGGACGTCTTTGACGACGTCAGAATGCATATTGCCTACCGCCAGATCGAAGGGGATTTGAAAAAGTTTGAAGGCGAATGGGTACTCACCCCGATTGAGGGAGGTACGGAAATAAAACTTACCGTGGATTTTGAGTTCGGCATACCGATGATCGCCGGGCTTCTAAACCCGATATTAAAGAAGAAAGTACGCGTAAACAGTGAAAATATGCTAAAAGCCATCAAAGATCGCTTAGAAAACCCGTAAGTGACTGTTGTTAAATAGCAGCGATTTCCTTATAATTATCTATAGCATGCCGCGAGGGGAGGGAAAACGTACTGGCAAGCATAGTTATTTGTATTCTCTACTGGATAAAAATATAGAGGCTACTCTCGCCTAAGCAAATTGGAGGTCGGTTGAATGAATTCTTTCAAAACAACCATATTATTGGCCGCCTTAACGGGACTATTATTGGCAGCAGGCGCTTTTTTCGGCGGGACCCGTGGTATGAGTTTTATGCTGGTGATTTCCATCTTGATGAACTTCGTCAGTTATTGGTATAGCGACAAGATTGTACTCAGCATGTACGGGGCACGGGAAGTCTCCCCCCAGCAGGCGCCTGATCTGATTCGGATGGTATCCGGGCTGGCCCAGAAAGCCAAATTGCCGATGCCGAAGGTTTATATCGTCGATACCGACGTTCCCAACGCCTTCGCCACCGGACGCGACCCAGAACACGCCGCTGTTGCGGTGACAACCGGAATCATGCGGGCTCTGGTCTACGAAGAACTCGAAGGTGTACTGGCCCATGAACTGGGGCATATCCGCAACCGCGACACCCTTATCAGCACAGTTGTCGCGACCCTCGCCGGTGTCATCACCATGATCGCTCATATCGCCCAGTGGGCCGCTATATTTGGCGGTGGGCGCAATGATGATGAAGGCGACGGCATTGGCGGAATCTTTGAAATGATTTTCCTCATCGTGTTGGCCCCGATCGCCGCCACCCTGATCCAGCTTGGCATCTCCCGCTCCCGGGAATATCAGGCCGATGAAACCGGCGGGTCAATGTCGGGTAATCCTCTGGCCCTGGCCAGCGCGCTGAAAAAAATTGAGTATTATGCCAAGCACCAAGTGATGCCTGAAGCCACTCCGGCTACATCCCATATGTTCATCATCAATCCGCTCAGCGGAGCCGGCAGCTGGGTTTCAGGACTCTTCAGCACCCATCCGCCCACCGAGGAGCGGATAGCCAGACTGCAACTGCTGGCCAAACGAGGCCGTTAAGCTGAGACACCCCCTGTAATCAGGGTCTCTCAGAGTGAAGTCAAAATACGGAAGCGTGAGGGGAATTCCTCCGCTACGGATGATATCCTACGCCGTTACCGGCAGACAAGCTGCCGACGGTGAGGGGATATTAGAAAAACTAGACTCGGGGTTTTTTCCCGAGTCTTAGTTTTACTTATCCATGGTTTTGGGCGAATCCCGCTGCGGAAAACCCCTCACGATTCCTGTCTTATGCTTGCAAGCGAGTTTTGTCTACAGCGCTCAGACACCCCCGTAATAGGGGTGTCTTCTTGTCTGCAGACTTTTGTTTAGTTTAGCACTTTAGGCTGTAGAAACGAATATATTGGTTTTGAATATTGATATTATGGCGAAAGATACTGATTCCAAACAGATCAATGAGGAGGTATTGGATGCATTGAACGCCTTGGGTCGTCATATACTGGCGGAGTTATACGGTTGCAACTCCGCCATACTTAACGATGTTGCGAAGGTTGAGAGCGTCATGGTGGACGCCGCTTTGGAAGCCGGTGCCGAGGTAAGGGAAGCAGTGTTTCATAAATTCAGTCCGCAGGGAGTCAGTGGAGTTGTGGTGATATCCGAGTCTCATCTGGCGATCCATACCTGGCCGGAACTGTCCTACGCGGCTGTTGACGTCTTTACTTGCGGCGATCGTGTCGATCCCTGGGACGCCTGCCGCTGCCTTGCTGAAAAAATGCAGGCCGCAGAATATGAAGCCACAGAATTTCAGCGCGGCAACAGGAACAGGCTGCTAGCAGAAAAAGTTTCATAAGGAGGGGTAGTTATTTGCGGTGATTATGAGTGGCAATACTTGATTTGCTGAAATTCCTGCGGCTATTGCCAATGCCCAGGAATATTTTTTTAAAGTGATTTTGACAACTAATCTCCCTAACCATATAATGGTAAGGGAATAGCCACCAACACTTCGCCGCAAACTAATTGCACTCGAGACAGGAGGAATAGTAATGGACAAAACACTGGAGTGGCTCAAACAAATCAGTGAAGTTCCCGGGGTTTCCGGTTATGAACAGCGGGTCAAAGCTATGCTTACCTTGCGGCTCGGCAACATGACCGAAGTGTCTGGCGATAGAATCGGCAGCGTGATTTTTAAGAAAAAGGGGAGTGCCGAAAATCCCAGGATTATGCTTGCCAGCCATATGGACGAAATCGGCTTTATGGTGAAACATATCACCAAAGAGGGTTACCTTAAATTCACCACCCTTGGGGGCTGGTGGGAACATGTCATGCTGGGGCAGCGGGTTACGGTCATGACCACCAAAGGCGATATTCCCGGCGTTATCGGCAGCAAACCGCCCCATGTGCTGACCGCCGATGAACGCAAAAAAATGGTTCAGAAAAAAGAAATGTACATTGACGTCGGCGCCAAAGATGAAAAAGACGCCAAAGAGAGCATGGGAATTAAGCCCGGTGATCCGGTGGTGCCTTTCAGTATCTTCACGGTAATGGCCAACAAGAAAATGTTGATGGGCAAGGCCTGGGATAACCGTATTGGCTGCGCCATCATGGCCGAAGTCATCGAGATACTCAGCCGTGAATCTCATCCCAACACCGTCTTTGGGGTGGGAACCGTTCAGGAAGAGGTTGGTTTGCGCGGGGCCAAAACCAGCGCAAGTGTGATCGACCCCCATTTCGCCTTCGCCATTGACACCTGCGTGGCCGGTGATACCCCGGGGGTTGCTGAAGATCAGGCAGCCAGCAAGCTGGGGAAAGGTGTCGCTATCTCCATTTTTGACGCCAGTCTTATTCCCTATCCGCGGCTGCGCGATTTTGCCATTGAAACCGCCGAGCAGGGCAAGATTCCCTATCAGCTTGAGTTTTCCGAAGGCGGCGGCACCGACGCCGGCAGGATTCACCTCCATGGGCAGGGTGTCCCCAGCCTGGTACTAAGTATCCCGACCCGCTATATTCATAGCCACAACAGCATCATTCATCGCGATGACTACGACGCGGCGGTACGGCTGCTTGTGGCGATTTTGAAACGACTCGACCAGCAAAAATATCAGGAACTGACTACATGAACCCTGGTAAGCTGATCCCTTATCAGGGGAAAACACCGCAGCTGGCTGACGAGATTTTACTTGCCGATGGCAGCATAGTCATCGGTGATGTTGGTATCGGCCGCGGCAGCAGTGTCTGGTTCAACACCGTGATCCGCGGCGATGTCAACACCATTCGTATCGGCAGCTACACCAACATTCAGGACGGCTCAGTGATCCACGTCCAGCCTGATGTTTATTCTGTTACCATCGGTGATTATGTAACTGTTGGCCATAACGCTATTATTCATGGCTGCAGCATCGCTGACAACTGTTTGATCGGCATGGGAGCCATCGTTATGAACGGTGCTCAAATCGGCGCCAACTGCATCATCGGCGCCGGCACGCTGATTCCCGAAAAAAGGACAATTCCCGCCAATTCCCTTGTCGCGGGTTCTCCAGGCAGGGTTCTGCGGACAGTCAGTGATGAGCAAATTCAGATCATACGGCGATCGGCCATTCATTATTACGAACTTTCATTAAGCTATGAAACCGCAAACAAACAGGAGGGGACCTAATGGAAAAAACACTGGTATTGGTTAAGCCTGACGGTGTCGCCAAAGGTTTGACAGGGGAGATTCTGAGCCGATTCCAGCGGCGGGGCTTCAAGATCTGCGCCCTGAAGATGCTGCACATGGCACGGTCACAGGCCGAAATCCACTATGGCGAGCATCGCGGCAAACCATTCTTCAACGGGTTGGTGGATTTCATAACATCCGGCCCGCTGGTGGCCATGGTCGTACAAGGCGATAACGCAGTCAAGGTAGTCAGGATGATGATGGGCCCCACCAATCCCGCCGACGCTCCTGCAGGGACCATTCGGGGCGACTATGCTTTGGATATCGGCAATAATGTCATCCATGGTTCCGACAGCCCTGAAAGCGCCGCCAGGGAGATCGCTATCTTCTTCACCCCTGGCGAGATACTCCAGTAGTGGCAGGGAGGGTTTAGCATTGAAGGTATATACCAAGACCGGCGACCAAGGAGAGACCTCGCTGTACACCGGGGAACGGGTGGCCAAGGATAGCATCAGAGTGGAAGCTTACGGCACAATTGACGAGTTTGACGCGGCCTTGGGCTTGGCCCGGGCCCTGTGCCGCAATATGGAAGTCG
>Ga0316232_1002824_pt1 | contig 17031 bp, 13 predicted proteins | sample TBHtaG_FD_206006 | JGI IMG/M metagenome (GOLD analysis project Ga0316232, IMG submission 206006) | Freshwater microbial communities from Trout Bog Lake, Wisconsin, USA - TBH18025_13 | ecosystem: Environmental > Aquatic > Freshwater > Lake > Hypolimnion/Profundal zone | place: USA: Wisconsin... | reverse complement strand
GGAAACCTTGACCGCTTTCTCAACATAATCATAGCGCGCCATCCATGTACCTCCTTATGACCATGGGAGCATGGCTTTGTACTTGTCCAGCCACGACGTCCCCATCGGATTGATCGGTTGCCCGCCGCCGTTCACACAGCCTCCGGGGCAATTCATCACTTCAATAAACTGATACGGCGACTTACCGGCGACAACTTGGTCGATAACAGGGGTGAGGTTTTCTTTGATACCATGCACCACCGCAACGTTCAGTGTCACTTCCTTGCCGGTTTTCGCATCCTTCATGGTTACACTGGCAGCTTTGAATCCGCTCAGCCCCCTGACCGGAGCAAATTCAAGGACAGCGAGTTCCTGGCCGGTGATGACAAAGTAGGCTGTACGCAAAGCGGCCTCCATGACACCGCCGGTATTGCCGAAAATTGTCCCGGCGCCGCTGTAGCGGGCCAACGGGTTATCTTGATCGGTAAACTCAGGTACGGCAGCAAGGTCAATGTTCATTTTTTTCAAAAGGCGGGCCAAATCGCGGGTAGTAAGTACAGTGTCAACATCAGGATAATTTCCGGCTTGCCCTTGTTTCCTCCAGTAGGTCGCCGCACTGGCGAACTCCGGTCGGGAAGCCTCAAATTTTTTGGCTGTACAGGGCATAATGCCTACCACATACATATTCTCAGGGCTTGTCGGCCATACCTTGGCCGCTCCGTAGGTCTTTGCCAGAGCGCCGGCCATCATCATCGGTGACTTAGCGGAGGAGAGATTGTCCAAGATTTGCGGATAGTTTAGTTCGGCGTAGCGAACCCACGCCGGACAGCAGGAAGTAAACTGGGGCAAAGCTCCCAGATGGTGCTGGGCCGCCTCACCCAAGACGTAATGGCGAATCTTGGCGATTAGTTCGCTGCCTTCCTCCATAATACACTGGTCGGCGGCAAAGTTGGTGTCCAGCAGCTTGAATCCGGCTTGCTTTAAGGCCCCATAGAGCTTTTCGGTGGCCAGGGTTCCCGGCTCCATCCCAAACGCCTCGCCGATAGCGACCCTGACCGCCGGGGCTGTGGTGGCCACCACCGTTACCCTGCCATCCTTTAGTTTGGTGATCACTTTATCGACCGGATCAACCATGTCCTTGGGAGCGCCAAACGGACAATTGACCAAGCACTGACCGCAAGAGATACACTTCTCGCTGTCTACGCTATGTACCGCTCCATACTTACCGGTAATGGCGCTGGTCGGACAGAACGCCTTACATGAGTCGCATCCTTTGCAGGAACTACGGTCAATCTGAATAATACTGGTCAGTTCCTGTTGTTGAAACCCCTTCAATATGAAACCTCCCTGCTATCAAAAAATAAGTTCGAGGTATGGTGGTCAGACCACTTATCACTACTTATAATTTAGGTTATATCCAGCTAATTGTCAATTGCAAATTTTCGTAAACTGCGGCTAGGTATAAGATGGCCCCAAATTGGGAATAAGGATGAATAAGCGACTTTCACTGGAGGTGGACCATGAGCCTGAATATCCTGGAAATTGCCGGTCAACTGGCCGACATGAAAGATGTCGACTATAAGAACACGCTGGCGGTGGCGGCGGTGATCGAACTATTGATCGCCAAAGGATTCTTTACCCGCGAGGAATTTGCCGCCAAAGCGGCTGAACTGGACCAGGCCAGTCTGGCTGAAATTGTCCATCGCCGCCGGGCGAAAGTACTGACAAAATAGAGAAGGCATCGCTACGGTACCTGGAGCTGGAAAAAGGCCACATTGATTCGTGCCTCGCGAGGCGGGCAGATCACGGCAGTTCAACGCGGTTCGCTCTCTGCAGCCACTGTTACGGTTGCCCCACAAAAGAAAATGATTTATCAGTGAAAAATAACAAGCCCGGGGAGGATTCTCCCCGGGCTTGTTTTGGCTGCTTATACTTCGGGCTCTATCAGTCCGTAATGCCCGTCCCGCCGCCTGTAGAGAACGTTGACGTCCTCCGTCTCGGCGTTGGTAAAAACAAAGAAATCGTGATTGATCAAGTTCATCTGCATGATGGCTTCTTCGGTAGTCATCGGCTTAATGGCAAACCGTTTAGTTTTCACCACCACCTCGTCGCCTTCGATGTCCCTTGCCCCAGGCGCTATATCGCCTTTAAAGCTTCCGCCCCTTAATTTACGGGCAATTTTAGTTTTATATTTTTCAATTTGCTTTTCCAGCTTTTCAATAACAAGGTCGATTGAGGTATACATGTCGGCGGTCGATTCTTCGCCTCTAAGCAACATGCCATTAACGGGTACGGTAACTTCGACGATATGACGGCCTTTGGCGACGGTGAGGATTACGCTGATTTCACCGAGCGTCTCGAAGTACTTGGTGATTTTGCCAACGCGTTTTTCTACATAATCTTTCAGTGCCGGTGTAATGTCGATGTTTTTTCCTCGTACAGTTATTGCCACTGACCACATCTCCTTTCCAGAATCCTAATTAGTATTATTCCCGAGAAAGAAAAAAATTCCTGTCAAAAAACAGGGGTAATCAAAATATTCCGGTAGTTACCCTATTCCACATAATGATTCCCGCCAACTTAAAACCCGGCTAAAAATAGCCGGGTGTTAAAAGCTCGTTAGATTTTGGTAACGTTAGCTGCTTGCGGTCCGCGGGCGCCTTCGACGATTTCGAACTCAACCTGCTGACCTTCCGTTAAAGTCTTGAACCCTTCATCTAAGATTGCAGAAAAATGGACGAAAACATCGCCGCCATCTTCCCTCTCTAGAAAGCCATAACCTTTTTCCGCGCTAAACCATTTTACTTTGCCGATCATTTACAAAACTCCTCCTAACATGTACTGCAAGTCACGGTGTGACCACACGCATTACTATAACACAACTGGATATTGGTGTCAATGCTGGCAATCCTTTACCTGTGCGCCTTTTCGCGTTTCGACGACCCACATCAAGATAAACCCCTAGGACTTCAGACCCTATTTTTGTCCACAGAACTCTCGCGCAACAAACCTGTGGATAATGTGGATAAATGTGTTGATAACCCTATTTTTCTCGTTTTTCATGGGGATAACATGGTGAAAACCGGGAAAGTTCGAAAGGGGGATTCTAGGACTTTTCTCCTATGGCAAGTGGAGGAACTAAATACGCTGACAACGGAAATAAATGGCAAAAAAGCCCGGAAGTTAACTTCCGGGCATGCTTTAGCGTAAGAACGATTAATTATGCTTTTTGGGCAGCAAAGCAGTCCCGACAATAAATGGGACGATCATTGCGAGGTTTAAACGGAACCTGAGTGGTTATGCCGCACTGCGCACAAACAGCTTCATGCATCTCCCGCTGTCCCCGGCTTTCACCGCCATCGCGTCCTCGTCTTCTGGCATCGCGGCAATCGCGGCAACGCGCTGGTTCGTTCTCGAACCCTTTTTCCGCGTAAAACTCCTGCTCGCCAGCGGTAAAAATAAACTCTCCTCCGCAGTCTTTGCATTTTAACGTTTTGTCCTCGAAAGCCATTAACGAAATCCCCTCACCTTTTTTGTTTTTGATAACCAAAAACCATTGCTTAGCCGACCTGGTCTTTGCCCCCACACTCGCCTGCTGGAAGGGTCGCTACTAGGAATTCAATCCCCTCACTACTACCTCTCTCGCCCCTAGTCCCATGACCCGGGCGGCAGGACTTACTTCTAAGCCGCACCATGCTCAAAGCCCTTTTTGGACTCCTTATGTGGATCGTTTCGCCTGCGACTGGCATCGATTTTCAACCACAGACCTAAGCAAAAGGTTCTTTACCCAAAATTATACGTTTCATATCAAAAAAAAGCAAGTAAAAAAAATTACCTAATATGCCAGAGCAATAACTGCCCGAATCCTGTATTTGGGGGCACCTGCAGGGAAGCCGCCGGAGATTGGCCGGAGTCAGCTTGAGCAACAAATAGAAACGGGTAGGCAACCCTTGCCCGATCCTCGTTCAGACCACCAAATCTACCTGCAGCACTATTCTGACCGACCCGTCTTCAGCAAGACTCTGCCTTGTCTAGCTTGCCTGCCACAGCAGAGTCCTAGAAGTTCCAGGTCGCCCACGTGCTCCAGCGGCAGTCAAAGACATCAAGAAAATCATAGAAGCATATCATCCTAATTCGTCTGAGTCGCGTCTCGTCTTAAAGGAATACTATGCATAAATTGAGCCTATTTCTAAACATTACCTAACACTATTTAACATTATAATGAACATTTTGAAAGGATAAATGAGCCAACGGCTACCAATACTCAGACGCCACTCCAAATCTAGGTTCATATTGTTCGGATAGTGATGGTGTAAATAAGGTAGTAAGGCGGACGTAATATTCCATGTCCATCCTATTTATCTTACTTTTTCTTTTTAAGTGCTGATTGCAATCCTCGTTACACTGAGGGATAGCCTCAATTACCTGACATTTTTTCCCTTTATTCCTTTGAATCTAACAGGCGGTTAATAAAGTGGGGTATTGCCTCGACTACACACACCATTAATATGATACCAAATACCTTTAAACCGGTAGTACCATCTTTTTCCGCATTAATAGATGCAAATTGGTGATAACGACTCCCAGTATGCCATCTTTCTAATCACCAGTAATATGGCCCGCAAATAGTAGTAACTTTTAAAATGAGCTCTACCCCGATGTCCAGATAATATCAGTTAACATATGCTCCATCGTACCCAGCTCATCATTATACTTGCGACCTCTCAAGGAAGTCAGACAATCCTCACATACGTGGTTGCCCTTATATTCAGTCACGCTGTCAGGGCTTCCACAAAAGATACATATGGGCCTATACTTACTCAGAATTATATAATCGTCGTCAATAGTAATTTCAAGACCATCGCCATGCTCTATCTTAAATCGTTGCCCAGCGACTTAGGTAGCGATATCCGACCAGCACGATCTGTTTTTCTTGCAATCCCGAATGACTGCACCCGATCAACTCCCAAAATCAGCATTCATTTTCAAAATTTTACTAATTAACACTAGTACTGTCACCAATATCCATATTTTTCTATAATATGTAAAAATATGGATATGTAAAATGCACTCTTTGTAAAGGAAATAAAAAAGACTATGCCAGACTAAGAAAACGATTTCTGTATTCAACAGGAGTCCTCTTCTCTAATGCCCAATGATACCTATAATTATTGTAGTAGACCATATACTGATCTATCTCATCTTTAAGCTGTTGTTTCCCCGTCGGTACATGGATTGGGTCAGCCCATAACTTTTTGCTGATTTTTAAAAAGCTCGGCCAAGGGTATGACGAAGAACTGTATCAACGTCGACGGACTGAGCAGGAACAACTTCTGCCAAAGCCACATGATCCGTGAACTCCAGAGGCAATGCTTTTGATCTCGAAAAAATCGGCGTAAAGATGGGCAGTATCTATTTCTTATTAACAGGACTTATGTACTTTATGGAAATAATTGTAATATAATAAGAATAAAGTTTGCAAATCGGACTAATATGGTCCAAATATATAGTCCAAAATACTTGACAATTGGAATACAGCCCAACAATCGCGAAGGATGGTACTTTTGACCATTACTTCGGCGATATGGTTGATAATGTGGACTTATGTAAACCAATATCAAAAACTCGTAAAGGAAAGCCAATTACACGCCAACATTATGTGCCAATTGACGCTATCGCGGCAACATACTCCGAGCACGTTGCTGATAATGCCGTAATCATATCACCGGAAGAAGAAGCCGCTGCCACGTACAAAGATACCTATCTCTTGATAAGCAATCGTGTGGATAATCCGGAAGTCGCAGCTTATGCCTATGCCAAACGCTGGCGGATTGAAGTTTTTTACAGAATGGCGAAACAAATTTTTAGATTAAATTCTTGCACTGCCCGTTCGCAAACAGCGCATTTCGCTCATATTGAACTCTTGTTTACGGCGATAACTCTCAATTTCTTACGCCTTGTGGAAGGAAAATAGAGAAGGCGTCGAGCAAGCCCCAACTCTCAGCGAAATCGCCAGGTGCTTTTTCAACGCCAGTTACCGGATAAGCTGTTGAAACCAGCAAATCCAAGTTCATTTCGACACAATTACTGAGCGCTTTGCAAGCCTGCTCGATGCTTTCTGGCCGAAAAGTTTCGATTTTCAATTGCGGTCCTGGGATTTATTGCCTCAAAGTGCATAAGTCCTGTTATTAAGTGCAACGCAAATGAATAAATAGAAATTACTGATAGCTCGAAGAAGATATATCAAAAATTTGCGGTGCATCACGTCGAATTCCACTGCTGGTAAATAAAGGATTTTGTGCAAAGATCGTGCATTTGACTGGTTGCGGATGTACCGTTTGCCGAGTCGACAAATGAGCCTGGATGATTTTTCTCTTCCCTTCGCTGATGAGCTGCACATGGAGAATCGCTGGGTCAAACTGGCACTAGCAGCTATCCTCCCTTGGGGAGAGATCGAAAAGAAATACGCCATACTTTTTTCAGTGATTGGCCTACCCGCTAAGCCCCGCCGCCCCCGGCCATCGTTCCAAACCGCTGGGAAGTAGTCTGGGTCACTCAATTCTGTCAGGACATGCCGACTAGACATCGCCACTCCGGAACTGCAGTGTCCTCCATGATCTCAGGATGATATAGGAATATCCTACTGATACAGAAAAAGCCTGACAACCCGTTACCCGGCGCAGCTATCCCCTCTGGTTTATGAGTCCGCCCACCAGTGGACGGGTCTTAGTGTAGTCATATGCCCGGCTGACTTCCTGGTGTTTTTTGCGGCTATTAATCAACAGCCGCAGCTGTTTGGCCATCAATTCATTCTTGGGGCGAATCTGGTCAAACATTGTCTTGGCATCATCGGAGGCCAAAAAGCTATCATCGCCCCGCTTGTCGATCATCGTCTGCAGCTGACCGCGCTGGCGCATCAGTTCATAAAACAAAGCCAAGGTCTTTCGCGTCAAAAATTTCTCCATTTCCCGCGTCAAGAATAAATAATCGTTCCACAGCGCCCTAACCGGTCTATCCTGCATCATCTACCGACCGCCTCCACGGACCGTATCTGCTTCATCGCCCCTATCCACGCGTCCCGCAGTTCTGTCAATATATACCTGGCCTCCTGCAACTGACGAACATCTTTTTTAGCGTTTGCCTGAATCAGGCGATAGTTGATGTAGTCATACATTGCAAACATATTGTGCGCAATATCGTACTGCATCTTAAGCGTCACCATAAATTCACGAACGATGTCCTGAGCTCGGATATTAGCGTTATGCGCCTGTTCCATATTTCCCTGTCCGATGGCCTGAATGCTTTCACCGATAAATCGTATTGCCCCGTTGTATAGCATTAATGTCAAGTTTTCCGGCGCGGTTGTCATGATCTGCTGTTTTTTATACATTGAAGCCGTGTTGGCCGCATTCATAGTTTCAATCCCCCTATAATAATTAGCTAAGGTTTCGGGATAGCTAGCCGCTGGTGGAACTAGAACTGGTGCTACTGGTGCCCAGCATCGAAGACAGCCATGAACTCTGGGAATTCAACTGCTGAATGGCCGTTTCCATCGCGTTGAACTCGTTGTAATATCGGGATTGTACATCGCTCAGCCTGGTATTCTCGTCGCTCATCTGAGTGGATAGATTATTAATTTCCGTAGCCAGGAAGCTCTGATCCCCGGCTTCGACATCCGGCGCGATCCCAGCCTCCTGCGTGATCTGGTTCTGGGTGGTTTGCAGTGTATTGGTCAATCGCACAGCGATGCCCTGTGTGTTGGAATCGGTGCTGCTGCCCTTGCTGCCGAAAACCTCGTAGGCGGCGTTGGGGTCGGCGGCTAGGGCCGCCTTTAGCGTATCGGTGTCGAGAGTAAGCTGTCCGTTCTGGGTGTAATCCCCTGTCGTGATGCCCAGCGCCGCAGCGCTGTTGTAGGCGGTGGTCAGACCGCTCACCGGTGTATACATATTGTCGCGCATGTTGTTGACCAGCGAAGTCAAGTAGTTGTCGTTGTTGAGCATGCCGCTTTGGGCCTTGGCATTCCAGAGGGTGATGTCATTTTGGCTCATGCTGCTTTCTTGGGCGCTGGTCAAAGGCGGGTAATCGCTGTAAGCCGGTTCGGTCACCTTGGCGTATACCGAAGCCAGCTCCGTGTTATAGGAGGTAACGAAGGACTGGACGGCAGCCACGATTGAATTGACGTCGGTCGACACGCTGACGGTGGACGACCCCTGCGAGGCGAGAGTGTAGGTCACGCCGGAGATAGCGAAGCTGTTGCTGGACTCGGCCAGGTTGTTTACCCCGTCAAGGTTGAAGATAGCGTCACTGCCGGTCTGAGCGAGTTTGGTGGTGTTCAGCTTCAGGTTTGTGCCGAGAAAACTCAGGGCTGCGGCGTTGCTACCGCTAAAGTCGATCCCGCTGCCGGTGCCGCTGTTGTCGGTCAGCGCGAACAGGTCGGTGGAAGAATCATAGCTGGCCGTCACGTTCGCCCCGGCGTTACTCAGCTTGCTAACCAGGCTATCCATGGTATCTTTAGTAGGGTCGATGGAGATTGTCTGAGCGGTTTGCCCGGCTGTCGCGATCTGGATCGTCATCGGCCCTGTCAGGCCTGTGAACTGCTGGGCCAGCGTCGTCGGTTTATAAGCCGCGCCCGTGGTAATCGGGGCGCCGCTAACTTTCGTAGGAGTAGCCGTGCTGGTGTTAAGCTTCAGGTTTGTGCTGAGGAAACTCAGGGCCGCGGCGTCACTGCCGCTAAAGTCGATTCCGGTGCCGATGCCGCTGGTGTCGGTCAGCGTGAACCGATCGGTGGAAGAATCATACTTGGCCGTCACGCTCACCCCGGCGTTGTTCAGTGCTGCGACCAAGCTATCCATGGTATCCGTCGCGGTGTTGATGGGAACGATCTGGGTCTGTCCTGCATTGGTGATCTGGATATTCATCGGCCCTGTCAGTCCTGTGAACTGCTGGGCCAGCGTCGGGATCGGCTTGTAAGTCGTGCCCGTAGTGATGGGGGCGCCACTAACTTTCGTGGTGGCAGCCGTGTTAATCTTCAGGTCTTGCAGAAAAGTGAGGGCCGCAGGATCGGCAGTACCGCTAAAATCGATACTGGCGCTCGCCCCAGTGTTGGTCGTCGTCAAGAAGAAACGGTCCAGCGTAGTGTCATAGTTGGCGTTCAGGTTCATCCCGATGGCGCTGTTGGAATCAGAGACGGCGCTGTTAATTTGGGCGACAAACGTGTTGATTGATTTAGTTGGATCAACGGCTATCGTACTCGTTACTCCGTTGTTTGTGATCTTGATGTTGAACGCGCTAGTGCCTAGACCAAACTGATCAGCCAGCGTATTTTTATCCGTGCCGGTGGTGATCGCCCCCGAGCTGGCCAGATTTACGCCGCTCGCCATCTGATTCACCGTTATGCTATGGCTCATATTACCGGCACCGGCGTTGGCACTCGCCGAAACCACAGCACTGTTACTGACCGCCGTAGCTTTGGCCGACAGCGTTGACTGCAGGCTGGAATTGAAGACACTGGTGCGGTATGTCGTTATCCCGGTATACACCGTATTGTACGCTTCTTTTTTCCATGTCAGCTGCTGTTGTTGTTGAGCCATTTTATTATAAGGACCACGCTCGGTCCCCATCAACTGCGAGACTACCGAATCGACGTTAATACCCGAACCGCTCAGGCCATAGGTCCCAGCCATAGTATCACCCCATTATCTTGCTATATTTGCTACACTTTTTTGTCCAATAGCACACCGACATACTGCCGGATGGCGGCGATGGTATCCAGTAGCTGGTGCGGCGGAAACTCCTTCAGTACCTGCCCGGTCTTCTGGTCCACCACCTGGACGATCAGTTGTTTGGTTTTGTCGTATACCTTGAACTGAATACCTGTGTCCAGCGACTGGAGAAATTTGTTCAACGCTTCGCTAATATCGCGAAGATCATCCGGACTGACTTCGACAGTTGCCTTGGCTTTTGCCCCAGTGGCGTCGGTAGCCTGCGTCGTGGTTGCATCGTCAGTTCCCTGAATTTTGGCCGATCCATCGGCAGGAGCTGCAGTGGACTGCCGGTTGGCGGCGCTGCCTGGCAAGACAACATCCGGCACTTTTACAGCACTAATATCCATATCCTATCACCTCTATATAGATAATCGAAAGAATCTAGTTAAATCTTAAGCAAAAAAATCGTCTTCTTTGCAAAATTTTCTTTTTTTATCAATCCCGCCTCAGACTATCCTAATTCCCGATCCAACGCAACTGTTACCCGCCCAATAGCCTCCGGCCAGTCCCCCATGTTGTGCTGGCGGAATAGGCGCACTGTAGGGTACCATGGACTATTTTCGCCGTCGGGCCGCCACCGCCAATCGGCCATGAACGGCAGGATAACCCAGGTCCTTTTCCCCATCGCCCCAGCCAGGTGCGCGACTGCCGAATCCACCGTGATAACCATATCGAGATTCTCGATCACTCCCGCAGTCTCCAGAAAGTCATAAAGATCCTCTGAAAGATCGGTCACCGTAGCCACCGTGGCAGCAAGGTCTGCCGCCCGAGCACCAACCTGCAGGCTGACCCAGTACACATCTGGCACCGCTAGCAAGGCTTCGAATACCGGGAAGGGAATAGAACGAAGTCGGTCGTTGGCGTGCTTCGGATTTCCGGCCCAGACCACGCCAACGCGTGGCCGGTCGTCGCTGAGCAGCCCATCAAGTCGCTTTCGCCACGCTTCCGTCACCGTGGCCGTGGGCCGTAGGTAAGGGATTGCGCATGGGATATTCGCCGAAGTGGTATGGAAAACAGCCGGAAGGCTGGGGAACGGAAAAGCAAAGTCATAGCCTCCGGCCGCCAGTTCGTCGCCGCTTCGCACGCTAAGCGCCGGAAAAGATGTGGCAAAAAGACGTTCTAGGGGCTTTTGCACCAGCAGCACGGTCTCGGCGGCCCGGTCGGCCACCAAGGGCGCGTAGCGTCCGAACTGCATCGTGTCGCCGAAGCCCAGCTCGTTATACAGAAGGATGCTGCTCCCACTCAAGTCCTCCCCGCTCCAGCGGCGGATCGGTAAACGCCTCTTGTCATACTCCTTGCGGCGCCAGCTATCGTAGATCTGCCAACCCTCGACGAGCCTGCCCTGCAGCAAATAGAGTCCCGCCAAACCCAGGGCCGCGTCCGCAGACCCCGGAGCGACGTCCATTCCCCGGCGATAGACGGCTTCAGCCTCGCCAAAAAGCCTCATTGCCGTAAGCGCGTTGCCCAGGTTGTTGTAAATTACCGGGTTGTCCGGCGACAGTGCGATGGCTTTTCGATAGGCAGCTTCCGCCTCAGTCAGCCGTCCGGCATCCTTCAGAAGGATGCCCAGGTTGCTGTAAGCCTCAGAATTGTCCGGCTCGAGCGTCAAGGCGCGGCGAATATGGGCCTCCGCCTCGTCGGCCCGGTTGGCATGAATCAGACTCTGCCCCAGGTTGTTATGCATAGCCGCATGGTCAGGGAACAGGCGGGCGGCCTCAGCAAGTATGCTTATAGCCTCCTCCCGCCTGTTCAGCCGGGTTAAGATGAACGCCAGGTCACTGTAGGGCGCCGGGTCGTCCGCCTTGAGCTCAATGCAGCGGGCTATGCAGGCGGCGGCTTCCTCCAGCCGGCTCTTGACCTGCAACGCCAGACCCAGGCTGTGATATGCTTGGGCAAACTGCGGCGCCAGGATGATCGCCTGGCAGAACGAGACAAGAGCCTCGTCGGTTAGCCCCGCGTCGGCCTGGGCTTCTCCCAGTTCAAAGTATTGCTGGGGATAAGCCGGGTTAATTTCGACCGCTCGACGAAAAGCCTCCGCCGCTTCCGTCGCCCGGCCGCCGCGCGACAAGAGCTTGCCAAGGATGATATGAGCCTCAGCGACCTCGGGATTCAAGGCGATAGCCTGACGAAAGGCCGCCTCCGCTTCCTCCGGCCGGTCTGTCTGCGCGAAAAGAAATCCCAACTGGTTGTGAGCCTCCGCCTGCGCCGGGTTACTCTCAAGGATCTGTCGAAAAAGGTTTTCTGCCTGGTCGAAATCTCCAGCCTCCGCCAGCGCGATGCCACGTCGAACCATCTTTTCCTCGCTCTTTGCCTTCATACTTCTGCCCCGGTGTTCTTCAGCCCATCTGCCACGGCAGGCCATTTCTTGTGCGTGACGGCGCCTGACTGCCGCACTGTTCTGACTTCCTGATCCAAGGCTGCTTTCACCCGCTCGATAACCTCTGGCCAGTCACCAATCCTCCGCTGGCGAAAGACGCGCATGGTCGGATACCATGGGCTGTCCTCGCGGCAGAGCTGCCAGCGCCAGTCGGGAGTAAACGGCACAAGAAGCCATGTTGTCTTCCCCATCGCCCCTGCCAGATGAGCCACAGCGGTATCCACCACTATCACTAAATCAAGGTTATCTATCAGTCCCGCTGTCTCGGAAAAATCTACAAGCTTGTTTGAGAAATCCGCGACGCGATATGGCTTCCCGGCCAGCTTCTCGGCTTCGCTGCCCACCTGCAAACTGATCCAGCTTACACTGTCATTATTAAACAACGTAGCAAATGTCTCAAACGCGATCGAACGATTGCGGTTGTTTTTATGCTTGGGATTCCCGGCCCAAACCACGCCCACCCTGTAGGCCTCCCCACCATCCCTGCTGGCAAGAAAAGCTCGCCATTTGTCAGAGATTTCGCCGCTCGGCCGGATATAGGGGACATTGCGGGGAATGGGTTTCTCGGCATTATCTATCATCATCGGTAAGCTAAGTAAAGGGCAGGAAAAGTTGTACTCTCCAGGGGGTATCGTGTCGCCGGCATAAACCGCAAAGACACTGCTTGTGTCAGCCAAAAGCCTCGTTAGAGGCTTTTGAACCCAGACTGTTGTCTCGGCGGCTAGCTCGGCCACCTTTGGCGCATACCGCATAAACTGGATGGTATCGCCGAACCCCTGCTCGCAGAACAATAAAATCTTTTGCCCCGTCAAATCCTCCCCTTGCCAGCGGCGAATTTCCGGATGGTAATTCCTGAATACCTTAGTCCGGGATTCAAACTTCTCCCAGCCCTTGTCATAGTTTTCCTGAAGCAGATACAGTGTTGAAAAAGCATACTCAGCGTCCGGGAAATCGGGCCGTAGCTCGATAGCCCTCTCTAGGCAAGCCTCCGCCTCGTTCAGGCTGCCTTTATCCATTAAGACAAGCCCCAGATTGTGATAAGCTTCCGGAAATCCGGGGGTTACTTCTATCGCGCGACGAAAGCAGTCCTCTGCTTCGGCGAGGCGGTCCATATTTCTCAAGGCCGTACCCAGGTTGTTGAACGCCTCCGGATAATCCGGACGCAAGTCGATAGCACGGCGAAGATTTTTCTCCGCTTCATCAAGACTCTCTCTGTCCAGGGAAACTGCGCCTAAGTTGTTATAGGCCTCCGGAAATTCAGGAGCTAATTCGATAGCGCTGCGAAAGCAATCAACGGCTTCGCTGGTATGGCCTTCGCCCTTCAAAACCACGCCCAGGTTATTATAAGCCTCGGGATAATTGGGGCGCAGTTCGATGGTCCGGCAGTACGACTCAACTGCGTCAGCGGGACGGTTTGCCTTCGCCTGCGTCAAGCCCAGGTTGTAGTATGCGTCCGGATAATTCGGACGCAGCTCGATGGCGCGCCGGAGGCAAGCCTCCGCTTCCTCCAGATGGTCCCCGTCTCTTAAGACTGTTCCCAAATTGTTATACGCTTCCGGATAAGCAGGGTTCAACTCGACGGCCCGGCGCAAAGAAGTTTCAGCATCACCGAGGCAATGCGACAATACGTGCATCAAACCCTGGTTGTTGAAAGCCTCCGAATAATCCGGGCGCAGTTCGATAGCCCGTCGATAACACTCCTCCGCTTCATCGAGGCGGTTCGCCTTCGCCTGCGTCAGGCCCAGATTATTATAAGCTTCGGGAAATTCAGGATACAACTCGATGGCCCTTAGAAAGCAGGCCTCAGCTTCGTCCAGATGGTCGCCATCTTTCAAAATTGCCCCAAGATTATTATAGGCCTCAAAAAAATCGGGGCGAAGCGCGATGGCGCAGCGAAATGATATCGTTGCCTCATCTGACCGCCCCGCCATCGCCTGCAACACTCCGAGGTTGTAATAAACATCCGGGTCGGAACGCAGTTCAATCGCACATCGAAAAGAGGCGATTGCCTGCTGTAGGTCCCCTTGGTTGGCCTGCACTATTCCTTGTTTCACGTAAAATTCTACCGTCATGGTTGCACTCCTTGGTTCGGCGTTAACTTAAGCGATTGACCGAAAGACCCACAAGAATCCCTTTGAGACTTCAATGCTTGCCGTTCTGGCGCAGGAGGCTCAGTCTTGTTCGTGCCGGCTCATAATCGCGGCAACGCTCGTAATTGGCGACCGCATTTTCTATGTGACCCAAACATTCGTAGATGACCGCGATATTGTAAGTTGCCAGATAGGAGGTCACTCCTTTGATCTTTCCTTCCTTATAACCAGTACACCGCAGAAATTGTTCCACCGCCTTATCGAACAGTATGTTATTCATATAGACAAGGCCCAACAAGAAACAAAAATCCGGTGAGTTCTGATAGAACCCGGAAAACTGCTCGATCTCAAGCGCCTCGCTATATTTTCCGGAGTTTATCAGGGCGTAGCCGTACCCCTCGACAAGATTTTTAGCATATTCACATGCAAAATTAACAGGTAATGTTAACGCCCGCTCAAAATAGGCGCAGGCCTGGTCGTAGGCTTTGGCCGTGTAATAGGACTGCCCCAGCTGATAATACAGGTATGAATCACCGGGTGCGTCCACAACAGCCTGCAGCAGGAGAGTGATGTTCCGCTGTAGCTTGTCCTTCTTCTGCATCGCCGCTTGCGCGTAGCCAAAGTGTTCCACCGTGATGCCGACAGGGACCGCTTTAAGCGGCAACATGTTATTATGTACCAATTGCTCATGGACGATTCCTTCATAGTAAAAGAGTTGCCGGTTAAAAAATCGGCTGATTCTTTCTGTATGCTGCGTCTGACCCCAGGGTTCCTCCAGCAGATTTACTACTTTTATTCTGCCTACTGTCGATTCACCGGTTCGGGCAAACGATTCCAGGCCTTTACTGTCAAATTCGATCACTATTTCATCCGCATCCAGGATTAACACCCACTCCTGGGAGGCTTTCGATAAAGAAAAATTTCTTGCTTTAGCAAAATCATCACACCACGAAAAATCATAGATCTTACCAGTAAACCGCCGCGCGATTTCTTTCGTTCCATCGGCGGAACCGGTATCAACGACAATAATTTCATTTACCCAAGGGTAGGCGCTTTCTAAACATCGGTGCAGAATGTCTGCCTCGTTTTTCACGATCATGCATAAACTTATTTTCATACTACCTTCCCTGAAACAATGGTCTTATATGAAGTATTTTATATCTTTCCTATTGCACATGCCACTAGTTCTTGATCAGGATGGCCATGTAGGGAATCCCTTTCCGGTCATGCCGTTCCCGGGTCCATGGCGTTTACTTCTGCCAGTAGGATGTTCATCCGTTCCTGGGCCTGGACCGTCTCTCTCTTGCTGAGTTTGCGGCTTGCGGCATAAGATGCCAGTTCCTGCAATTTGGTATGATCTTGCCTAGAGTCTTCAACCGGCGTCGGACCCAGCCCAGTTGCTCCTGAAGAATTTGCGCCGCTATTTCTCCCACGTCACCCACGTTCGTTCTGGTGCCTTAGTGAAAGAGCCAGAGGCAAACGCCCCTGGCTCCTGTGAAACTTATTAACTTGTAGCCTGAACCAATTACCGCAGGAGCTGGAGAACACCCTGCGGCAGCTGGTTGGCCTGGGCCAGCATCGCCTGTGCAGCCTGCTGGAGGATGTTGTTCTTGGTGAAGTTGGTCATCTCCGAAGCCATGTCCACGTCGCGAATCTGGGCCTCGGCAGCGGTGGTGTTCTGCGAGGAAGTTCCCAGGTTATCGATGTTATCGTTCAAACGGTTCTCAATCGCGCCGAGCTTGCTTCTTTCGGCCGATACCTTGGCAGTCGCTGCGTCGACCGCGGTGATGGCGTTGCTTGCGTCCGCCGTGGAGTCGATACTCACGCCCGAGAGGCCCAATGCGGCGGTTCTCATGTCGTCAATGCCAAAACTCATAGTTTGGCCGGCGTTAGCTCCGATCTGGAAGGTCATTCCGCCGCCCCCAGACTGAGTTTGCCCAGAACTCAGGCCAAGATCCGCAGCAGTGGTTGTGCCAGCATTATCGCTGAATGTCGCAGCACCACTCGGACTAGAAACGTCAAAGCGTCCATCATTCGTTGCCGTTACAGTGACTGCCTGAAGATATCCGACTTGCCCTGATGTCTTACCTGAAGTAGTATTGGCCGCGGTAATCCCAGCGTTGATAGCAGTCTGCAATGCAGTTGCAGTCGCGCCCATAGCATCATTGTTAGCTATAACAGGTGGCGTCACCTGTATGTTCTGGCCACCAAGCTGCATATTGAACGTACCGGTAACAGCGACTGCATTTCCTGAATATAAGTCTGTTCCAATGTTAGGCGCTGCGGACACGGCACCAGTAACATCGGAAAGCATCGTGGCGCCAATCGATGTGGCCGTAGCCGCAGTTGTAAGAGTTACCTCGGAATGCACTCCAGTGGTGCCACTCTGTAGAACCATGGCATTACCTGACAGGTAACCGCTAATATGGGCAACGCCTCTCCCGGATTGGTCAATAGCAGTATTAATTGCTCCTACCAAAGTGCTTGCGATATTGGAAAGAGTGCCAGCAGTTGCACCTGAGAGGTTAGATTGAAGTTGTGCCTGTTGGTCAGTGGAAAGGAGTGTATTCCAGTTGACATCAATCTTCTGTCCGTCAACGGTCAGAGTATCCGTTCCAAGGGTAGCGCCAGAATGGTCTATGTTCAAGTCGTTGGCGGCGACCGCAGTCATTTTACCGGCAGCCAGATTTGAAACGACAGCACCAGTAGTGTCACTTGCGCCCACACTTACACCTGCCGCTCCGGCCAAGCTGCCATCGAGCAGGTTCTTGGTGTTGAACTGGGTGGTGTTGCCGATGGTGTCGATTTCAGACTTGAGCTG
>Ga0316232_1002820_pt1 | contig 17041 bp, 19 predicted proteins | sample TBHtaG_FD_206006 | JGI IMG/M metagenome (GOLD analysis project Ga0316232, IMG submission 206006) | Freshwater microbial communities from Trout Bog Lake, Wisconsin, USA - TBH18025_13 | ecosystem: Environmental > Aquatic > Freshwater > Lake > Hypolimnion/Profundal zone | place: USA: Wisconsin... | reverse complement strand
CAGCAGGTCGGACAGGGTCTGCTTCAGCAGGATGCCCGCGCCGGTGTCGAAGAACTGTTCGGCGGCCGGATTGACGAAGACGATATCCTGCTTCGGCCCCACCAGCAGCAGCGGCATGGGCAGAGCAGCGGCAATCAGCCCGGTGCCAAAGGGCTCGGCATATCCGGTTCGGAATTTTGGCAGAACCTTTATCAAAGAATGCCTATAACTTGAGCAATAATTACATTGTTGATATTATAGGCAATATCGCCCATGGCAAGAACATATCGCGGTGCGGCGCGGCAAATGTTACGCAGGCGGTGCAAAGGGGAAAAATGCCGAAAACCGCCATTCTGATTGTTGCCGCCGGCAAGGGGGAGCGGGCGGGGAGCAGCCTGCCCAAACAATACGAACCCCTGGCCGGGCAGCCGATGCTGCGCCGGACGGTGCAGGCGTTCGCGGGATATCCCGTTCAGGTGGTGATCGGTCCCGGCCAGGACGCCCTGGCGGCAGCGGCGTTGCAGGGCCTCGCCCTGCCCGTCCCGGTGACGGGCGGCGCCACCCGGCAGGAATCGGTCCGCAAGGGGCTGGAAGCCTTGGGCGCCGATGCGCCGGATTTCGTGCTGATCCATGACGCGGCCCGGCCCCTGATTTCGCCGAAGGTCATTGCCGCCGTGGTGGCGGCGCTGGAAGGCGGTGCCGATGGCGCCCTGCCGATGGTGGCGGCCGCCGACACGCTGCGCCGCAAAGGCGCCGATGGGCGCTGGCTTCTGGTCTCGCGCGACAATCTTTATCGCGCCCAGACTCCGCAGGGCTTCGCTTATGGCAAGATCCTTCAGGCGCACCGCGACCATGCGCAGGAAGAGGTGACCGACGATGTCGCCCTTGCGGAACTGGCGGGCATGACCATTGCCATGGTCGAAGGCGAGGAGAAGAACCTGAAAGTGACGCGCAAGGAGGATTTCGCCCTGGTGGAAGCAATGCTTGGTCCCTCTTGCGAAAACAAGGATGTGCGCACCGCCAGCGGCTATGACGTACACAAATTCACCGATGGCGATCATATCTGGCTCTGCGGCCTGAAGGTGCCGCACACACATGGTCTTGAAGGCCATTCCGACGCCGATGTCGGCCTGCACGCCATCACCGACGCCCTGCTGGGCTGTATCGGCGAAGGCGATATCGGCCTGCATTTCCCGCCCACCGACGATCGCTGGAAAGGCGCGCCGAGCTGGAAATTCCTCGACCATGCCGCGTCGCTGGTGCGTGAGCGTGGCGGCGTCATTTCCCATGTCGATGTCACGCTGATCTGCGAGCGCCCCAAGATCGGGCCGCATCGCGAGGCCATGAAGGCGAAGATCGCCGAAATCCTGCAGGTCGCGCTTTCGCGCGTATCGGTGAAAGCCACCACCACCGAAGGACTGGGCTTTACCGGCCGCCGCGAAGGCATCGCCGCCCAGGCCATCGCAACCGTGAAATTGTAAGAGAGGCCCTGATGAAGCTGCCCCGCGCCTCCACTGTCGTCGCCACCGTCTTCGGCATCGGCTATTTCGACGTCGCCCCCGGTACCATCATGAGCGCCATCGCCGTGCCGCTGGCGATCCTGATCGGCGTTTATGGCGGCGGCGGCATGGGCATCCTGGCTTCCAGCATCATCGTGCTGGTGGTCGGCATCCTGGCCTGCGGCGAATATGTGCGCGAGACCGGGCGCGAAGACCCGTCCGAATGCGTCATCGACGAACTGGCCGGGCAATGGCTGGCCTGTTCCTTCGCCATGCTGACTCTGGGCGGATTGCTGCCCGTCACCGCCCTCTCGATCCCGATGTTCGGTCTTGCCTTCGTGCTGTTCCGGTTGTTCGACATCTGGAAGCCCTGGCCGGTCGGCTGGGCCGACAGGAACTTGACCGGCGGCCTGGGCGTGATGACCGACGACATGATCGCCGGGCTGATGGCGGGCGCCGGCGTCGTGCTTGCCCGCTATTTCCTGCACCTGTGATGTTCGCGCCGGACTTGCTCGCCCTGGCGACGGATGTACTGGCCAAAACGCGGGCGCAAGGCCTGAAGCTCGCCACGGCGGAAAGCTGCACCGGCGGCCTGATCGCGGGACTGCTGACGGAAATTCCCGGCGCCTCGGATGTGTTCGAGCGCGGCTTCGTCACCTATTCCAACCCGTCCAAGGAAGAGATGCTGGGCGTCGCCGCCGGCCTGTTGCGCCAGCATGGCGCGGTCTCCGAAGCGGTGGCCCGCGCCATGGCCGAAGGCGCGATCCGCAATTCCACGGCGCAGCTTTCCGTTGCCGTGACCGGTATCGCCGGGCCGGGCGGCGGCACCGAAGAAAAGCCGGTTGGGCTGGTGCACATCGCCGCCGCGCGCGCCGGCGAAGCCACGCGGATGCGCGAATGCCGCTTCGGCGACATCGGTCGCGAAGCAATACGCCGCGCGACGGTGCGCGCGGCGTTGCTCCTGTTGCTGGAAACCCTGGCTTAGCGGTTAGTTGCCGCCGCCGGCGCCGGGCTGGAACCAGTGCAGGTTATCCGGACGCGGGATGAAGGCCAGGCGGGTCGACGGGCCGTCACCCGCCGCCGTGGCGCGATGCCAGCGGCCATTGGTCGTGGCCACCAGGTCGCCATCGCCTACCGTCACCAGCTTCTCGCCTTCCACCAGGAACTCCTGCTTGCCTTCCACGATCAGCCAGAATTCCGGGAAGTTCGCGTGCATGTGGCCCCACTCGGTATCGGGCGGCGTCGGCACACCCTTCTGCGAGCGCAGGATGGTGACATAGGTGTGGTCGTCGCGAATCCAGACGCCGGTCTTCTTGCCGTCCTGCACGATGTCCTTCTCGAAATCTATGAAGGGATGATTGATGGCGTCATATTTGCCATGGCCGGTATAGGTGGCCTGGATGTACTTGAAGCCCGGTACCGGCGTCGGTGTTTCGGTGATCGGATATTGCGCCGGCTCGCCCGCGGGCTCCACCATGAAATACACCACCGGTTCGGTGCCGACCGTTTCCATGGTGTAGGTCAGGCGGTTGGGCACATTCACCAGGAAGTGCTTGGTGGCGATAAAAGGCTCCTGCCCTTCGATCGTCACCTTCATCTGGCCTGACTGCACGACCCAGAACGTCTTGTCGTCGGCATGGAACGCCGTCTTGGTCTTCTTGCCCGGCGCCATGGAAATCCAGTTGGCGACGAAATCGCGCGACAGGTGCACCGTCTGCTTCCAGTCCTGCTTGCCCTTGTGGGCAGCCATCACATCGGCAAAGCGGTAGACCAGCTTGTTGGGCGCCTTGAAGGGCGGCAGCTTGGCGGGCTTGGAGGCCCAGGCCAGGATCGGCGCGTTGCCCCGCGCGGCGGCGACCGCAGCGGCCGCATCCTGCTGCTGGGCCTGCGCCCCCGTCAGCGTCAGCGTCAGCATGGAAAGCGCGGCGATGGCCGCTATGGTTTTACCGGATGACATGTCGTTTCTCCCCTGAATTTTGAATAGCGTGTTTTGCCAAAAGCGTAGTCCTATCTTCCCTGCGCCGCCAGTTCGTCATGGGCGATTTGCTGCAGTGCATGGGTCTGTGGCCGCGAGAAGCCGAGATCGTCGGCCACCGTTTCGGCGTCGCCCAGAGACTGCGGGTCCCGGCCGGTGACGCGGCCGAAATCCATCAGCGCTTCCAGGTAATAGGCGCTGGCGTGATAGGAATCCCAAGTCCAGAGATTGATCTTGCCCGCAGGCACACCGGCATAGGGATCGGCCCCCGCCACGCCGGTATCGATGGCCCGGTTCCAGGCCAGACCCAGCGGGATGACGTCTGCAATATTGGCGCCCTGGGCGGCCGCGAGATTGCCCGCCATCAGATCCCTGCCCATCTGCTGCACCGGCTTGCCCTTCCACACGGCGGGCGCATTGGCGGGATAAACCTGGTCGGCCCGGCTCCAGGTCGCCAGCAGATGCAGTTTCACGTTCGGGTTGCGGGCGCGCAGCAGGTCGGCAATCTGTTTGGTCGACGCGATCAGCAGCGCCGGGTCGCCGGGATGGGCCTGGTCCATGGTCGAATAGCCATGCATCACCACTTCGTCCCACGGCTTGTCGATCACGGCGCGCTTTTCGGCAACGTGATAGTCCAGTCCCTTGCCGCCCACCGTTTCCAGGCTGACGGTGTAGTCGAGCCCGGCTTCCTTCGTGAACGCCTTGAAGATGGCGGGCACGCCGCCCACGGTCTTGCCGTTTGCGGCGGGGCCATTGAGGTCGGTCACCGTGTCGGCCTTGTAGTAGTGGACCGCCGAATTGGCGCCGTAGGTGAAGCTGTTGCCGATGAAGAGGATGGTGCGCGCCTCGGCCGGCGAGACGAACGCCAGCAGCGCGGCGGCGAGCGCGAGCTTTTTCATTTTGTCCTCTTCACTTTGAACCGGCCAGCGTGTCGTGCGCCACCTGCATCAGGGCGGTGGACTGGGCCGGTGAAATTCCCAGCGCTTCGGCCACGCGGTCCTTGCCCTTCAGCTCCAGCGGGTCATGGGCGGTCAGCTTGCCGAAATCCATCAGCGCTTCGAGATAATAGCCATAGGAACTGGCATGGTAATGGTCATAGGCCCACAGATCGACCTTGTTGGCGTCCAGGCCGTCATACGGATTGACGTCGGCGACGCCGCTGTCGATGGCGCGGTTCCAGGCCAGTCCCACCGGCACGATCCCGGCATAGCGCGGCTCTTCCTTCACTGCCTGCTCATAGGCCGCCTGCACATCCTTGCCCATCTGCTGAGGCGTCTTGCCCTTCCAGACCGGCGGCGCGTTGTCGGGATAGACCTGATCGGCACGGCCCCAGGTGGCAAAGAGCCAGAGCCTGGCGTTGGGATTGGCCTTCAGGAACATCGCGGCGATCTGCTTGGAGGAAGACAGCAGCAGCGTCCTGTCGCCGGGCTTGGCCTGGTCGAGGGTCGAGAAGCCGTGCATCACCACCACATCCCAGGGCTTGTTGATCCTGGCCAGCGTGTCGGGAACGGTGAACCAGTATTCCAGCCCCTTGCCGCCCACCAGTTCGGAACTGACATCGTAATCGTTGAGGCCGGCTTCCAGCGTGAACTGCTTGAAGATGGCGGGAACGCCGGCATAAGTCTCGCCGTTGCGGTCCGGACCGTTCAGGTCTTTCACCAGTTCGGGATGGTAGTGCTGCGCCGCCGAATGAGCGCCGTAGGTGAAGCTCGATCCCAGGAACAGGACAGTTCGCGCCGACGCGGGGGCAAACGACAGTGCCAGCAGCGCGCCCGCGCCAAGCAGCATTCCAGGCTTCATGTTGCCTCCCCAGGCAGGTTCTTTTGGGAGACTATAGGGGCAAAGACGCGGCCCCGGAAAGCGCCGCCGCCCGGGCCTCGAAGGCCTCTGTCATCTTCATCAACGCCTTCTCGAACGCGGCCCCGGCCACCGCCCCCAGCAGCCGGTTCCTGAATTCGAAGTCTATCGTAAAATTCACCTCGCAGGCGTCCGGGCCTTTGGGAACGAAGCGCCAGTGATTCTCCAGCTTGCGGAACGGCCCCTCCGTCTGGCCGACATCCACGGTCAGGGCTTGCGGGTCGAGCATCACCTTGCTGGTGTATTTCTCGCGAAAGCCTTTGTAACCCACCATCATCTCGGCGATGACGATAGTGTCGTCGCGCGACTTGACCCGCAGCCCAAGCACCCAGGGAAGAAATTCCGGATAGCGTTCCACCTCGGAGACGACGCGGTACATCAGGTCCGCGGAATACGGCACGAGGCGTGTCTCTGTGTGCATCAGCTGCGGGAGGCGCGCGCCGCCTTCAACTGCGCGAAGTCGCTGTCGGCGTGATAGGAAGACCGGGTCAGCGGCGAGGCCGAGACCATCGCAAAGCCCTTGGCGCGGGCGATCGCTTCCAGCCCGGCAAATTCTTCGGGCGTCCAGAAACGGTCCAGCGCCGCATGCTTGCGGGTGGGCTGGAGGTACTGGCCGATGGTGAGAAAATCGACATTGGCGGCGCGCAGATCGTCCATCACCTGCATGATTTCTTCCCGCGTCTCGCCAAGCCCGACCATCAGCCCGGACTTGGTGAAGCCTTCCGGATAAAGCTCCTTGGCCCGTTCCAGCAGCCGCAGCGACGCGAAATAACGCGCGCCCGGGCGTATCTTGAGATAGAGGCGCGGCACGGTTTCGAGATTGTGGTTGAAGACGTCGGGGCGGGCCTGCATCACCACTTCGATGGCGCCGTCCTTGCGCAGGAAATCCGGCGTCAGCACCTCGATGCTGGTATTGGGGCTGAGCGAACGTGTCGTGGTGATGACATCGGCGAAATGTCTTGCGCCGCCGTCGGCGAGATCGTCGCGGTCCACCGAAGTGATGACCACATGTTTCAAGCCAAGCGTCTTCACCGCATTGGCGACGTTGGCGGGTTCATCCGCGTCGAGCGCCGCAGGCAGGCCGGTTTTCACATTGCAGAAGGCGCAGGCGCGGGTGCAGGTGTCGCCCATGATCATCATGGTGGCGTGCGCCTTGGTCCAGCACTCGCCGATGTTCGGGCAGGCCGCTTCCTCGCAGACCGTGTGCAGCTTGTTGGCCCGCACCACCTCACGGGTGGCGGCATATTCGCGGCTGACCGGCGCCTTGACCCGGATCCAGTCCGGCTTGCGCGGGATGGCGGTGTCCGGGCGATGGGCCTTTTCCGGATGTCTTGGACCCGCTTCGGGCGCGCGCGAATCCGGGGAGAGCTTGTCGATGACGGTGACCATGCCCCAGATATAGCGCATCGTTTTCGGGAAAACCGCCTTTTTCGGGAACTCGGGACAGGCTGCTGCGTTGCAAAAGCTGCATCCCGGAGGTTCCATGACCGCCCATCGCCCCGCCCGCCGCCGTTCCGCCAAGGCGGTCGAGCGTATCGTTCACGGCAAGCCCAAGCCGAGCCTGGCCAAAAGCCTGCGCCGGGCCGCCACCAGCAAGCCGGCCAAAGCCGCCTATATCGCCCTGGGTACGATGGGCCTGGCCGCCCTGGCGGTCGCCATCCTGGGACCGAAACGGCTGGAACGCGAAGTTCTCAAACCGCTCCAGAAGGCGGTCGGCCCCCAGGCCGAAAAGCTGTGGGAGCAGGCCAGGCCGGTGCGCGAGCAGATGACGGGCCTCTTCAGCCGTGCCGGCGCGGAACGGGAAAAGCTGGTCCGTGACTTCCAGAGCTGGATCGGCCATTTCCGCGAGTCCTGAGGTAGCCACTGCACGAATCGCGGGTTAGCGTCCGGCGACACCGCCGGATTCCTCATGAACACCACAAGCGCCGTCCGCGTGCCCTACGATCCGCAGGCGTCGCGGCATTCGCTGTTCGAGGCGCTGGTGGCGGCGCGACGCGAGCATGGCGGCAGCACCCAGGCCCTGGTCGATGGCGATGAGCGGGTGCTGAATTACGACACGCTGGTGAAGGGCGCGCTGGGCCTGGGCCATGCCCTGAAGCGCGGGACGCAGAACGGCGAACGGATCGGCGTCATGCTGCCGACCGGCGCGGCGGCAGCGGTGACGGTCTTCGCCCTGTCGGCCTATGGCCGGGTGCCGACCATGATCAACTTCACCAGCGGCGTCACCAATATCCTCAGCGCGTGCAAGACGGCGCAGGTGACGCGCATCGTCACCGCCCATCGCTTCATCAAGCTGGCCAAACTGGAAGAGTTGATCGGGGCGCTCTCGCAGGCCGCGACCATTCTTTATCTTGAAGATGTTCGAAAAGACCTGACGCTGCTGGACAAGGCTTTCGCCGCCACGGGCAGCCTGCTGCCGAAACTGGTGGCGGCGCGGCCCGATCCCGACAGCCCCGCCGCCATCCTCTTCACTTCTGGAACCGAAGGCGCTCCGAAAGGCGTGGTGCTGAGCCATGCCAACATCCTGTCCAACGTGGCGCAGGTGCGGGCCCATATTGGTCTTTCGACCAAAGACGATGTGCTGCTCAATCCCCTGCCCGTCTTCCATTGCTTCGGCCTGGCGGTGGGTACGGTGCTGCCGCTGGTGGCGGGCGTCAAAGTGGTGAGCCATCCGACGCCGTTGCAGCCCAAGGAGATCGTCAAGCGCATCAAGGCGCATGGCGCCACCATCCTGATCGCCACCGACACCTTCATCGGCCAATATGCCCGCGCCGGTGATGAAGGCGATCTCGACACAGTGCGGCTGGCGGTCTGCGGCGCCGAGCGCGTGCGCGACGAAACCCGCGCCTTCGTGAAGCGGAAATTCGGCATCCAGATCCTGGAAGCCTATGGCGTGACGGAAGCATCCCCTGCGGTCGCCGCCAACCAGGCGGAAGCCAATCATCCGGGCACCGTCGGCACGCTGATGATTGCGATGGAGGCGAAGCTGGAGCCCGTGGAAGGCATTCCCGGCGCCGGGCGGCTGACGGTGAAGGGCCCCAACGTGATGCTGGGTTACATGCTGGCGGATGCGCCGGGCGTGATCGTGCCGCCGCCGGACGGCTGGCACGACACCGGCGATGTCGCCAGTATCGACGAGGATGGCTTCATCGCCATTCGCGGACGGCTGAAACGCTTCGCCAAGATCGGGGGCGAAATGGTGTCGCTGGTGGCGGTGGAGAATTGCGCCGCCGCGCTGTGGCCCGACAACGCCCATGCCGCGGTAGCAGTGGCCGATCCACGCAAGGGCGAGCAGATCGTGCTGGTCACCGACGCGGCCGAAGCGGCGCGGCCCAGCCTGCTGGCCTGGGCCCAGCATCATGGCGTCTCGGAGCTGGCGGTGCCGCGGCGGATCGTGATCGGGGCCGTCCCGGTGCTGGGCACCGGCAAGACCGACTATGTCGCCGTGCAGAAGATGGCGGAAAACGCGGCGGAGGCTTGACCGCTACCAGTAGCCGTTGCCGAAGCCGCCATTATAGCCGTGCCAGGGGCTGAGGCGCGCGGCGTCATTGGCGGGCGGATAGACATAACCATAGGCGGGATAGGCGGCGCCATAACCGCCATAGCCATAGCCGTGGCTCCAGTCGTACCCGGCGCCATAGCAATTGGCGTCACATTCGGGGGCGGTGGCAGGTGCCGCGCCATAGCCATACGCGTTGCCATAAGCCGGGTAAGCGGGTGCCGTGGCATAGCCGCCATCGGGCGCGGCATAGATCGTGACGGGGGCATAGTAATTGTTCACCGGGCCGTAATAGCGGGCGGCAGGCGCCGGCGGCGCCTGGTAACGGTCGCGATAGCCCTCCTGGGCGGTGGCGCTCCCGGCCAAGGCGGCAAGCACCAAAGCCGGCGCCAGGACAGACGACAGAGCGGTTTTCAGCATGGTGGCCTTCCGATTCAATTCCCCTGGAACTGTATCAATTCGGGACGGGCTGGCGAGTTCCCGCAAATGTCGATATTGACAATCAGTCGCAATTGCAAATATAAGCTGGGCACCCCCGGGGCACCAGGCTTCCATGATCATTTGCGTCTGCAATAGGCTCAACGACCAGAAGATCGGCGCGGCCATCGGCTGCGGCGCTTCCTGTGCCGACGAAGTCTATGCACGCTGCGGCGTGAGAAAGAATTGCGGACGATGCCAGGAAACAATCGAAGGAATGCTGGAACAAAGCCGCGCAGCGCTGTTGCAGGCGGCGGAGTAGCCCCCGGCCCCGCGCCGCACGAAGGCATTTCCGGCGATCCCAAGACCCTGGCTTTCCTCAACCAGGTGCTCAAGAACGAACTCACCGCGATCAATCAGTATTTCCTGCATTCGCGCATGCTGGCCGATTGGGGCCTCAGCGAACTGGCGAAGAAGGAATACGAGGAATCGATCGACGAGATGAAGCATGCCGACAAGCTCATCAAGCGCATCCTCTTCCTGGGGGGCCTGCCCAATCTGCAGGACCTGGGCAAGCTGATGATCGGCGAGAATGTGCGCGAGGTCATCACCTGCGACCTGTCGCTGGAGATGCGCGCGCTGCCCGATCTCAAGCTGGGCATCCAGCATTGCGAGTTGATGAAGGATTTCGGCACCCGCGAACTCTTCACCGACATCCTGGAGAGCGAGGAGGAGCATATCGACTGGCTCCAGACGCAATTGCGGCTGATCGAGCAGATGGGGATCGAGAATTTCGTCCAGCTGCAGAGCAAGCCGAACGCCACGGCGGGTTCCTAGAACTCGGCTTCGAGTTCTTCCATCGCAACCAGTTCGGCCTTGGCCGCCTCGATCCATTCCAGCATGTCGGGCAGGTTGAGGATGGTCTCGCAGTAATCCTGGGCGGCGCGGTCCAGCTTGACGTCATAGGTCTGGAAGCGGGTCGTCACGGGCGCGTACATGGCGTCGGCCAGTGTCGGCTTGGCCCCGAAGAGATAAGGTCCGCCATATTCGTTCAGGCATTCGCGCCAGATCGCGGTGACACGGTCGATATCCGCCTGTGCCCCGGCCCAGACCTTGAACCCGGGATAGCGCGCCTTGAGGTTCATCGGCAGCGCCGAACGCAGATTGGCGAAGCCCGAATGCATTTCACCCGACACGGCGCGGCAGCGGGTGCGCGCCCCCATGGCGGTGGGCAGAATGCCCGCCTCCGGAAAGACTTCGTTGAGATATTCCCCGATCGCCAGCGTGTCCCAGATTTTCAGGCCATTGTGACTGAGGCGCGGCACCAGGAAGGACGGCGACAGCAACAGCAGTTCGGCCCTGGCATTGGGATCGTCGCCGGAAAGCAGTTCTTCCTGGAAGGAAAGGCCGGCCATGCGGCACAGCAGCCAGCCCCTGAGCGACCAGGACGAATAATTCTTGCTGGAGATGGTAAGGACCGTTTCCGCCATAAACTAAGCTTTCCGGGTTCGGGGCGCGTTGACAAGCATTATTTTGCGCTGCAGCATAAATAGTGGGGCAGATCAGGGCCGAGCGGGAGCCGATGTTGTACGACGCCTACCAGGCTCAGCAGGACCTGCTTGCCCCCCTCCGGGCCAGTGCGTCGCTGTTCAGCACGGCGCTGCGCGCGACCTGGGCCGGGCCCAGCGTCAACCGGATGTTCCGCAGCATGGCGGCGGCGGCGGAAATCGTCGGCCGCGCCAAGATGATCCATGAACGGCCCGCCTATGACCTGGATGCGGTCGATGCCCATGGCCAGGCGCTGCCGGTCGAAGAGACGGTGGCACTCGCCCTGCATTTCGCCAACCTGGTGCATTTCCGCAAGCCCATGGGCGCCCGCCAGCCGCGGGTGCTGATCGTGGCCCCCATGGCGGGGCATTTCCCCACCCTGCTGCGCCAGACCGCCCAGACCATGCTGGCCGACCATGACGTCTACATCACCGACTGGAAAAGCGCCCGCGATGTGCCGCTGTCGGCGGGCCGCTTTGGCACCGACGAATATGTCGACTACCTGATCCGCTTTCTCGAAGAGATCGGTCCGGGGGCGCATGTGGTGGCGGTGTGCCAACCCTGCGCCGCGCTGCTGGTGGCGGTGGCGGCGATGGCGATGGACAAGCATCCCGCGATCCCGCGTTCCATGACCCTGATGGCGGGGCCGGTCGATACCCGCATCAATCCCACCAAGGTCAACGAGCTGGCGAACTCCAAGCCGCTTTCCTGGTTCAAGGACAAGTTGATCACCGCCGTGCCCGCCCGCTATGACGGCGCTGGGCGGCATGTCTATCCCGGCTTCATTCAGCTCAGCGCCTTCCTGGCGATGAACCTGCCGCGCCACATGCGCGCCCATCTCGATCTTTTCGGGCATATCGTCAAAGGCGAGGATGCCAAGGCCGACGCCAACCGCAAATTTTATGACGAGTATTTCTCGGTCGCCGATTTGCCCGCCGAATTCTATCTCGAGACGGTGCAGAAGGTGTTCCAGGAATATCACCTGCCGCGCGGCATCTTCGAATATCGCGGCCGGGTGGTCGATCCGGGCATGATCAAGAACACGGCACTGCTGACGGTGGAAGGCGAGCGTGACGATATCTGCGCCCTGGGTCAGACGCTGGCGGCGCATGATCTGTGCAAGGGCATCAAGCCCTTTCGCAAGAAGCATTATGTCCAGGCCGGGGTCGGCCATTACGGCGTCTTTTCCGGCAAACGTTGGCAGACACAGATTTATCCGATGGTGAAGAACACCATTCTGGCGTCGGAATAACGGCTATTTGAAAATCGTGTTCAGCACACCCGCCAGCGCATAGCCGGCACGGGCCAGCTGTTGGCGTGCCACAGCCGCGTCGGCGGCCAGGGTGCGATTGTCGAGTGTGCCGCCGGCCATCACCTGCGGATACACAATCGTTTTGGCAAGGACCGCGGAATGTTCGGACCAGGCGGCGGGTGGTCCCGCCGCCATCATCGCCGTCTTCTGCGCTGGATTGAAGGACCTGTCGATGTCACGCGCCACCATGGCGGGATTGCGGCCCTGCAGCGCCACGACCTCGCCATCCCAGACATGATGCAACGCCTGCGGACGCCCGCCTTGGACGATGACGCGGACCTGGTTGCCGCCGCGGTCGTGATTGTCGGCGGCATGCAACGGCTGGTGAATGTCGCCGACGAAATGGATGAGGAATTTCAGCGCCTCGGCCTTTTGCGGCGCGGGCGCGCCGCTTTTCAGCACAGCCTCGTCGCGCAGGATATGCCCGACGGCGCAATTGTCCGCGATGCAGTCGCGGCCGGCGGCGTAGTGCAGATCGCCATCGATCTCGATATTCACATAGTGCCAGGACGCGGTCTGTGGCCGGGCGTCCCGAATTTCGTCGGCCCAGTTGGACGCGATGGCCATGGCGGCCTCGGCTTCGCCACCCAGAAGCGCCGCCACGCCGGCGCGCGCTTTCGGCGTCAAATTCATGCCGGCCAGGTGCGCGACGATTTCATGCCCTTCCGGTCCCCAGGCCCTGGCGGGCGCTGGCAGCAGAAGACACAGGGCAAAAAGCGCCTGTTTCCATCGGGGATTCGTCATGCCGTCCAGCATGGCGCGAGCCCCATCACGCCGAAAGCCCGGAAACTGCGATACAAGATTCTCCAATCAGATCAGCGCTTTGGGTTGACGCCGCTGCCGGGCATCGGGCTTAATGGAATCGGTCGCTTCGCCGGGGGGCTCCGCGGCCTTGTTTTGGGCTGGATGACGGCGGCGTGAGCGCTGTCCATTCCGACGACAACGGAGCCACTGTATTGCGCGAGTTGCGTGACCTGTTTTCCGCGCGCGGGCAGTTTCGGATGACCAGGGCGCGTGCCGCGCTGGCCACCACGGACGGCCGCTGGGCCGTGGTTTCCACCGGCATGGCCGCCATCGTTGCCACCGCCATCGCCTGGATGGCCGTGGGCACCCTGCCCATGACCAACCCAGTGGTTTCCACCACCCATATCCCCCTCACCTACGAGTTGTTCCTGCGCCTGCTGAAAGTGGGCAGCAACCTGCCGCGGCTGGAAGCGCTGCCCGAATCCGACCACGCCAATGGTGATCCCGGTGTCGAAACCCGCACCGTCACCCTCGATGACGGCGACACGCTGGCGGGCGCGCTGGAGGATTCCGGCATCTCGGCCCAGGATGCCAATGCGGCCGTTGCCGCCCTGGGAAAAGATTTCAACCCGCGCGCGCTGAAGGCGGGCATGAGCGTGGACATCACCTATGCCATCGCCACCATCGATGCCAGTGGCGGCCAGGCCGCCGAAAGCACCAAGCCCCGCACCACTGTGGTGATGGTCAACCACAAGCCGGTAACGGTGCCGCTGGCCGACGAGAATGACGAAGCCGGCGCCACCCCCGGCACCTCGCAGCCGATCTCGCGCCTGCTGGCACTGCATTTTTCGCCATCGGTCGATCGGGACATCGCCGTCACTCGCACCATGTCCGGCGGTTTCGACGCCCAGATCGTCAAGAAGGAACTGCAGGTGCACCGCCATCGCGCCGGCGGCACCGTGGATTCCAGCCTTTATCTGACCGCGATGCAGGCCGGCATACCGGCCGAAGTGGTGGTCGACATGATCAACAACATTTTCTCCTACAAGGTGGACTTCCAGCGCGAAGTCCACCCCGGCGACAGTTTCGAAGTCTATTATGATTATTACTACACGCCCGAAGGCCAGCCGGCGAAATACGGCAACATCTCCTATGCCCGCATGCGCCTGGGCAACAGGGACATCGTGCTCTACCGCTACCAGCCTGATCCCGACCAGGCGCCGGAATATTTCGATGCCAAGGGCGAAAGCGTCAAAGGCATGCTGATGAAGACGCCGGTGGACGGCGCCCGCATCTCATCGGGCTTCGGTTCGCGCTTCCATCCGGTGCTGGGCTATACCCGCGTGCACAAGGGCGTGGATTTCGCCGTGCCGGTGGGCACGCCGGTGAAAGCGGCAGGCAGCGGCAGCATTCAGTTCATGGGCGCTGCCAGCGGCTATGGCAACTTCCTCAAGATCGACATGGGCAATGGCTGGGGTACGGGCTATGCCCATCTGTCGCGCTTCGCGCCAGGCCTGCGCAAGGGCGTGAAGGTTCGGCAGGGTCAGATCGTCGCCTATAGCGGCAATACCGGCCTCACCACCGGTCCGCACCTTCACTATGAAATCTTCGAGCATGGTTCTCAGATCAACCCACTGACGCTGAAGATGGCGCAGGGCCGAACACTGGCAGGACGCGAACTCAGCAACTATCTGCAGACGCGCCTGAAGATCGACGAGAAAATGGCGGGCATGCCGCTGGAGACGCGCGTCAGCGACGTTTCAACCGACCTGCGCCAGGCAAAGGCGAAATAATCCAATAAGCTCGAGCGCTGCAACGAAGCCGCAGCGCGACCTGCGACGGATGGAGTTCAATTAATGAAAGTCGGCTCAGCAGTGGCGCGGGTCTGCCACAGAACACCCAGCATCATGCCCTTGGCGCGCGGCAGCAGCGCCATCGACAGTGCGGCGAAGACGCCTGACCAGATGGTCAGTTCGGCCCAGACCGGCATCACTGTGGTCAGATCCACCATGAAGACCAGCGGCAGAAAGACATGCCCGACCACGATGATGGTGGCCCAGGGCGCGACGTCGTCCGTGCGCAGGCCGGCGAACAGTTCGCCACAGGAGGCACAATTGTCGACCTGCTTGAGGTAGCGCGCGAAGAGCTTGCCTTTGCCGCAGCAGGGGCAACGACCCAGGATGCCGCGCTTGGCGGCATTGCCCATGGTGATCTCTTCGGGGCAGCAGGTCATGATCGTCTCCGCCATTGGTATTGACGTCACGAAAGATAAGGGCGCCCCGGAGGGATATCCATTCGGTGGATCGCCGCTGCGGCGTTATGACAGATTTAAGGCCGCCGCCAGCTCCAGCGCCAGTTTTTCGACGGTTGGATCGATCCGGTACATCTGGCGGTATTGCAGCATCTGCTTGCCGATCAGCGCCAGGCGCATCGCAAACGGAATCAGTTGCCCCGACGGCAGGAATGGCCGGTTGAAGGGCGGCGCCTCGGTACTCTGCACTTCCAGCGACACGCTGATGCGGGGGCTTTTCTCGCTGCGCGAGCCGCGGCTGCCCCAGTGCATCAAGGCCTGCGTCCACATCATCACATCGCCGGGCACCGCGGGCAGCGCGCGGATGGAGGGAAGTTCGAACAGCCATTCGGTTTCGCGTTCGGTGCCGTAGGTGGGATCCCGGTCGGCGGGCACCACATACATGCAGCTGTTCAGCGGCGTGGCATCGGTCAGCGGAATCCAGGTGGAAAGCGACAAGGGCGAGCCGTCGGGCCGCAAGGACTGGCGGCCCTTGTCGCGGTGCGGCTTCCAGCCGGCATCGCCCTGGCTGGCGTCGACATGCCAGACCCAGAAATCGGGCAACAGGCCATAGCGGCCCAGCACGCCGCCATAGACCGGGTCCAGCGCATGGAACAGCGACCAGAACTCGTCATAGACAAAAGCGAACACGGGCGGGATGCCGTCGGCCACCAGCGCAGTGATGGTTTGCGCCATGGCACCCAGATCGAGCCCGAAGTCATGACGCAGGCGAAAATAGCCTTCCCGCCGCACCCGGCTTTCGATATCGGCGGCTTCCGCGTTGCTGGCGTGATAATACCGGACCGCGCGCCAGAATTCCTCATTACAGACATGAAAGGAAGGCGCGCGCGCCCGCCAGTAATCCGCCCTGCTGATTTCCGCAACCTGGGACACGCCGGCTTTCCGCTTCGCTGACGCCGTTATAGTGCAGGCGAAGCGGACCCAGTCAATTCAATGAGATCAATTCAGCGAAGTGCCGGGTGGCGGCAGGTCCGCAAGCTCGTCGGCGCTGGCGGTGAATTCCTGGCCGTTGACGATCAGGCCGGCTTTCGACGCGCTGACCGTGACGACGGCACCGTCACCGACCTTGCCCTCCAGCAGCAGCTGCGCCAGCGGATCCTGCAACCGGCGCTGGATCACCCGCTTGAGCGGCCGCGCGCCATAGACGGGATCGTAGCCGGCATCGCCCAGCCAGTGACGGGCCTTGTCATCCAGATCGATGCTGATCTTGCGATCAGCCAGCAGCTGCGCGAGGCGCGCGATCTGGATGTCGACGATCTTGTCCATGTTGGGCCGCGTCAGGCGATGGAACAGGATGATATCATCCAGGCGGTTGAGGAATTCCGGACGGAAATGGGAACGCACCGCCTGCATCACGCGGGCGCGGCTTTCAGCCTCATTGCTGCCTTCCATCGACATGAACTCAGTGCCAAGGTTGGAGGTGAGGATGATCACCGTGTTCTTGAAATCCACCGTGCGGCCCTGCCCGTCGGTCAGGCGGCCGTCATCCAGCACCTGCAGCAGCACGTTGAAGACGTCGGGATGAGCCTTCTCGACTTCGTCGAACAGGATCACCTGGTAGGGACGGCGGCGCACGGCTTCGGTCAGCACGCCGCCTTCCTCATAGCCGACATAGCCGGGCGGAGCGCCGATCAGACGGGCCACGGCATGCTTCTCCATGAACTCGCTCATATCGATGCGCACCATGGCGGTGTCATCGTCGAACAGGAAGGCCGCCAGCGCCTTGGTCAGTTCGGTCTTGCCGACGCCGGTGGGTCCGAGGAAGAGGAAGGAGCCGATCGGCCGGTTGGGATCCTGCAGGCCAGCGCGGGCGCGGCGCACGGCATTGGCGATGGCGCGCACCGCTTCGTCCTGGCCCACAACACGATTTCCCAGCGAGGCTTCCATGTGCAGCAGCTTC
>Ga0316232_1002813_pt1 | contig 17066 bp, 22 predicted proteins | sample TBHtaG_FD_206006 | JGI IMG/M metagenome (GOLD analysis project Ga0316232, IMG submission 206006) | Freshwater microbial communities from Trout Bog Lake, Wisconsin, USA - TBH18025_13 | ecosystem: Environmental > Aquatic > Freshwater > Lake > Hypolimnion/Profundal zone | place: USA: Wisconsin... | reverse complement strand
TGGCGCCATGATCCCGCCCACCGCCATGCCCTGCCCGCAGCCCGCCCCGCGCAACGGGGTTTCCTGATGTTCCAGCAACTCCTGCGCAACTTCACCGCCCCCGAGCCCCGTCCACCCGCCGACCTGCGCCTGGCGGTGGCGGTGCTGCTGATTGAGGCTGCTTATCGCGACGCCGTCTTCCAGCCCGAGGAGCGTGCCGTGATCGCCCGCCTGCTGCGGCAGAAATTCGCCCTCAGCGAAGACGAAGCCGCCACCCTGATGCACGCCGCCGAGGAAACCTGCCGCAACAGCGTGCAGCTGCATCCCCATACCAGCGCCGTGGCCGAACAGATGACGGCGCAGGAGCGCGTCCACTTCGTCGAGATGATGTGGGAAGTCGTCTATGCCGACGGCGTGCTCGATCCCGAGGAAGACGCCCTGATCCGCCGCATGGTCGATCTGATCCATATCACCGACCGCGACCGCGTGCTGGCCCGCCAGCGTGTGTTGGCGCGGCGGGAACAAAACAAGGCGCGATGATGCCCAGCTATCCCGACACCCTGATCAAGACCATCCTGCGCAGCGTCAAGGCCATCGCCATGGTCGGCGCCTCGGCCAGCGAGATCCGGCCATCCTATTTCGCCATGATGTATCTGCTGAACAAGGGCTATCATGTCATTCCGGTGAATCCGGGCGCGGCGGGGAAAGCCATTCTTGGTCAGAAGGTCTATGCCAGCCTGAAGGACGTTCCCGCGCCGGTCGACATGGTCGATGTCTTTCGTGAAGCCAAGTTCGCGCCCGACATTGCCCGCGAGACGGTGGCTGAAAAGGACCGGCTGGGGGTGAAGATTTTCTGGATGCAGCTGGGCGTCGTCAGCGCGGAAGCCGAGAAGATCGCGCAGGAGGCCGGGCTCACCGTCATCATGGACCGCTGCCCCAAGATCGAGCATGGCCGCTTCTCCGGCGAAATGGGCTGGCTGGGCATCAACCGCAAGCTCATCGACAACCGCAAACCTTTGCTGTTCGGCAAAGGCGGCAGCTTGAAGCGGCTTTAGCCGTCACGCGGATTGCGCCGGGCCAGTCCTGCGCGCGCCGCCACTTGCGGCCTTGCCCCGGCCCGGCAAGATGGCCTGGAAAAAAGGGGGGATCACGCCATGTCGCTCGATAACGCCGCCATGACGGTCTTTGGCGATTCCATCTCCGGCAACTGCCTGAAGGTGAAGTTCGTCGCCGACCGGCTGGGGCTGGCTTACGACTGGATCGAAACCAGCGTGCTGGAGAAGGAAACCCGCACCCCCGAATTCCTCGCCCTCAATCCCGCGGGCCAGGTGCCGCTGGCGGTGTTCGCCGATGACGGCCCCCTCGCCCAGTCCAACGCCATCATCCTGCACCTGGCCTGGGGCACCGACTTGATCCCCGCCGATCCGTTCGAGCGCGCCCTGATGTTCCAGTGGCTGTTCTGGGAGCAATACAGCCATGAGCCCGCCATCGCGGTGCTGCGGTTCCAGCGTCATTACCAGAAAAGGACCGAGGTCGATCCGGCGCTGGTGAAGAAATGCGAAAGTGTGCTGGCGCTGATGAACAGTCATCTTGCCGGCGGCGGCTATTTCGTCGGCGCGCGGCTTTGCCTCGCCGATGTCGCACTGGTGGCCTATACGCGCTTTGCCCATGACGCGGCGCTGGACCTGGGGGATTGGCCGCATGTCCGGGCCTGGGTGCGGCGGGTCGAGGACGATCTGCAGATCGAGCACGCCGGATAGATATCCGCGTTTTTTCTCAAGCGCGGTTCGGATAGATTGCGCCTTCGTCCGCGCGCCGTTGCGGGGCGGCCCTGCCCCGGGAGGGGGAGGGGTGGCCAAAAACGGCAAAACAATGCTCAACGGATAGCGGTTTGCCGCTATCCAACACCAAGGAGTGGCAGATGGCGGATTATGGCTTCAACACCCTCAGCGTCCATGCCGGGGCCCAGCCCGATCCCGCCACCGGCGCGCGGGCGACCCCGATCTACCAGACCACGGCCTTCGTCTTTGAAGACGCCGACCACGCCGCCGCCCTGTTCAACCTGCAGGTCTTCGGCAACATCTATTCGCGCATCATGAATCCCACCAACGCGGTGCTGGAGGAACGGGTGGCGGCGCTGGAAGGCGGCCGCGCCGGATTGAGCTGCAGCAGCGGCCATGCCGCCCAGCTTCTCGCCCTGCACACCCTGATGAGCCCCGGGATGGAGATCGTGGCGGCGCGCCAGCTTTATGGCGGCACCGTCAACCAGTTCAAGCAGGGCTTCGCCAAGTTCGACTGGCACGCCAAATGGGCCGACGCCACCGATCCGGAAAGCTTCCGGCCGCTGTTCACCGACAAGACCCGCGCCGTCTTCATCGAAAGCATCGCCAACCCCGGCGGCATCGTCACCGACATCGCCGCCATCGCGAAAATCGCCCATGAACATGGCGTGCCGCTGATCGTCGACAACACGCTGGCGACGCCCTACCTGATCCGCCCGATCGAATGGGGCGCCGACATCGTCATTCATTCGGCGACCAAGTTCCTGGGCGGCCATGGCAACTCGATGGCGGGCATCATCGTCGATGGCGGCAAGTTCGACTGGGGCAGCGGCAAGTTCCCCACCTTGTCGGAGCCCAATCCCTCCTATCACGGCATGCGGATGTGGGAGACCTTCGGTGACATGGCCTTCGCCATCGCCACCCGTGTGCTGGGACTGCGCGACCTGGGGGCGTCCCTGGCGCCGATGAACGCCTTCCTGATCCAGACCGGGATCGAGACCCTGCCGCTGCGGATGCAAAAGCATTGCGACAATGCGCTGGCGGTGGCGCAGTGGCTGAAGGCGAACGACAAGGTCGAATGGGTCAATTACGCCGGCCTGCCCGACAACGCCTTCCACGCCCTGCACAGGAAATATTGCCCCAAGGGCGCCGGCAGCGTCTTCACCTTCGGCCTCAAGGGCGGCTATGACGCGGGCGTGAAGATGGTCAACGGCGTCAAGCTTTTCAGCCACCTGGCCAATATCGGCGACACGCGCAGCCTGATCATCCACCCGGCCTCGACCACGCATCGCCAATTGTCGGACGAAGACCGCGCCAAGGCGGGCGCCGGAAACGATGTGATCCGGCTTTCCATCGGTATCGAGGATGTGGCCGACATCATCGCCGATCTGGAACAGGCGATGGCTTAAACCCGCTTGAGCTCGTGTGCGTGCCAGACCGCGGTGGAGAATAGGAGCGCCGCCACGATCTGGTGCGCCGCCGCCAGCCATTGCGGCGCCTGCAGCAGCAGCGTGACGATGCCGAGAAATATCTGAATGGCGACCAGAACGGTCACGACCTTGCCGCTCTTCTTGGCCGGCCCGGTGAGCCGGATGGCGCGGGCATAGACCAGGATGACCAGCGCCGCCACGGCATAGGCGACCATGCGGTGGTCGAACTGCGCCAATCCCGGATTCTCGAAGAAATTGCGCCACCATGGCGCATAGAAGAACACGTCGTCGGGCATGACGCGGCCATTCATGTCCGGCCAGGTGTTATAGACCAGCCCGGCATGCAGACCCGCCACCAGCGCGCCCAGCAGTATCTGAAAATAGATCAGCGCGATGAAGCCCAGCGCATAGCGCGGCGCCTTGCCCGTGCCCTCGCCTCTCAGATAATCGAGCGCCGTCCAGATCATCGCGCCCAGCAGGATGACGGCGGCGCCAAGATGGATCGCCAGCCGGTATGGCGCCACCGAGACGCGCACTTCCAGCCCCGATGCCACCATCCACCAGCCGATCAGGCCCTGCAGCCCGCCCAGCGCGAACAGCAGGATGAAACGCGGCCAGGCCGCACGCGCGATGGCACCGGTGGCAGCGAACCAGATAAAGGGAACCGCAAACAGCACGCCCAGGAAGCGGCCCAGGAAACGGTGCGACCATTCCCACCAAAAAATGCCCTTGAAGCCGTCCAGGCTCATGCCCTGGTTCTCGACGGCATATTGCGGAATACGCTGGTACTTGGCGAAGGCATCGGCCCATTGCGCATCGTTCAAAGGCGGAATCGCGCCCATGATGGGCTTCCATTCGGTGATGGAAAGACCCGAGCCGGTGAGCCGCGTCAGCCCGCCAACCACCACCATGGCCAGGATCACCAGCGTCACGGCCAGCAACCATAGCCCTACGGCGGAACGGCGACTTCTCTGATTGGAAGACGGGCAGAAATTCGCTGTGCTCATGGGGAGCATCTGATAACCTCCCGGACCGCACCCGTCCACGGATTTTGCATGACCCGCCGTACCCGGACCCTGATCGCCACCTGCCTGATCATTTTCCTCTGGCTGCCCCTGTATGCGCTCTTCATCGCCGGGCTGCAGTGGCGCGTGCTGCCGGGTGCGGCCTGGTATGTCACCCTTGCTTTCTACGCCCTGGCCGGAACCGTGTGGATCGTTCCCATCGGCCTGGCAATGCCCTGGATGTATCGGGGTTCCTCGGGAAAATGATCGTCGACAATAGCGAGCGCCATCGTTTCGAGCAGGAAGAAAACGGCAAGCTGGTCTTCGCCAGCTACCGGATGCAGGACGGTGCTTACGCCCTGGTGCATGTCGAAGCCGATCCGGACCTGCGCGGCACCGGGGCTGCGGGGCGCTTCATGGCGGCGCTGATCCAGTATGCCCGCGAGAATGGCCTAAAGCTGGCGCCCTACTGCTCTTACGCCCGCGCCTGGTTCCAGCGTCACCCGGAAGCGGGCGACCTGCTCCCTTAAGCGGCCACGACCTTCTGGCGCTGCTCACCGAGCTTGTCGATGCCCAGATGCATCACATCGCCGACATTGAGAAAGATGGGATCGGGCTTCTGGCCCATGCCGACGCCCGGCGGCGTGCCGGTGGTGACGATGTCGCCAGGATGCAGGGTGAAGAAACGGCTGAGATAGGAAACCAGGAAGGCGGGCTTGAACACCATCGTCGCACTGTTGCCGTTCTGGTAACGCTTGCCGTTCACCTCCAGCCACATGCCCAGATTGTTGGTATCGCCGATCTCGTCCTGGGTGACGAGCCAGGGACCGACCGGACCGAACGTATCGCAGCCCTTGCCCTTGTCCCACTGGCCGCCGGGACGGCCAACCTGGAATTCACGCTCCGAGACGTCGTTCACCAGACAGAAGCCCGCAATATGATCCAGTGCTTCAGCCTCGCTGACATAGGAAGCCTTCTTACCGATGACGAAACCGAGTTCGACTTCCCAGTCCATCTTGGTGGAGTCCTTCGGCTTGATGACATCGTCATTGGGGCCGGCCAGGCAGGACGTCGCCTTCATGAAAAAGATCGGTTCGCTGGGCAGCGCCATGCCGGTCTCGGCGGCATGGTCGGCGAAGTTGAGGCCAATGCCGATGAACTTGCCGACGCCGCCCACACACGGACCCAGGCGCGGATTTCCGGCCACCTTGGGCAGGCTGTTCACATCGACCCCGGCCAGATGCTTCAGGCCGTCGGGCTTCAGCACGGAACCGGAAATGTCGCCGATAACGCCGGAGAGGTCACGGACCCTGCCCTCGGAATCCAGCAGCCCCGGCTTTTCGGCACCCGCGGGCCCGTAACGCAGCAGCTTCATCGAGAACTCCTCATTTTTTGTCTGTCGCACGGCCCGAAGACGCTGTCGCGCGGGGTCGGTTGCCATTCTTTTCCAACGGCTTTGCCGTTGGAAAAGAATTGGTCGGAGCGACAGGATTTGAACCTGCGACCCTTTGCCCCCCAGGCAAATGCGCTACCAGGCTGCGCTACGCTCCGACGCCGGGTCCGAAGACCCGAGGGCGCGGAAATATAGGGCCCGGGGCCTCCCGTCAACTTAAGTCCGGAAAAGCCTTACTTTTTTATCGTTTCAGACGGTCTGCGGCCCCCGCACGAAACCTAATGGCGGATCGCTTTCAGCCTTGCCTTCAAGCCCTGCAGTTCGGCCAGCAGCATTTCCAGCTTCACCCGCTCGCACTCGGCCAGGAATGGCTTTTCGCTGAACATGTCCACCGTCTCCACCGGACGCAGGGTGAAGACCGGCTGCGCGATCACCGGACGCGGCATGGGCGGCAATGGCGCCGATACCGTGAAGCGGGCACCGCGCCCGATCTCGGCGACGTGGCGGTGGCCGCGATCCTTCAGAATCTTCTGTACACCCTTGATGGTAAGGCCGTCGTTGTAAAGCAACGCGCGGATACCGCGCAGCAGGTCCAAATCCTCGGGCCGGTAATAACGGCGGCCACCCGCGCGCTTCACCGGCTTAAGCTGGCTGAAGCGGCTTTCCCAGAAACGCAGCACATGCTGCGGCAGATCGAGGTCGCTCGCCGCTTCGCTGATGGAGCGGAAGGCCTCCGGCGACTTTTCAACAAATGCGAAGGCGGGTGACGACAAGACTCAATCCTCTGCTTCGGGCGCGACCGTCTGGCCGTTGATCACGGCCTTCAATACATGACTCGGACGGAACACCAGCACGCGGCGGGGCGCGATCGGAACTTCATCGCCAGTCTTGGGATTGCGCCCCATACGCTGGCTCTTCTGCCGCACGGCAAAGGTACCGAAAGAGGAGAGCTTCACCGTCTCGCCCTTGGCCAAGGCACCACAGACCTCTTCCAGCATGTCCTCGACCATTTGGGCCGAGTCGGTGCGGGACAGGCCTACGGCCTGGAAGACCGACTCGGTAAGATCGGCACGCGTCAAAGTTCCCGTCATGGCCCCGCGACTCCAAACTATCCACAGAAGCCTAGGACCGACCGGAAAGGCCGTCAATATCAATTAGATAGGAGAAATGGCTCATTCTCCGTATACGGCCGGCTCCAACAACCGTGCCTGCTACCAGCGCAGCAGGCAGGCACCCCAGGTGAATCCGGCGCCCATGGCCTCCAGAAGCACCAGATCACCCCGCTTGATCCGCCCATCCTGGACCGCTGTGACCAGCGCCAGCGGCACCGAGGCGGCAGACGTGTTGCCATGCAGCGCAACGGTCGAAATCACCTTGGCGGGGTCGATACCCAGTTTGCGGGCGGTGCCGTCCAGGATGCGCTGGTTGGCCTGGTGGGGCACGAACCAATCCACCGCGGAGACAGGAATGCCGGCTGCCGCAGCCGACGCCTCGATGGCCCCGGCGATATTGGTCACGGCATGCTTGAAGACTTCCTTGCCCTGCATGTGCAGCAGCCCGGCACTGCGGGTCGAAGAAACACCGCCATCGGTATAGAGCAGGTCGTGGAGCCGTCCATCCGAGAAGATGCGGGTGTTGAGGATGCCCTGGTCGCCATTGTCGCCCTTGCCGTCATGGGCCTGCAGCACCACGGCCCCGGCGCCGTCTCCGAACAGGACGCAGGTGGTGCGGTCGGTCCAGTCCAGCACCCGGCTCATGGTCTCGGCGCCAATCAGCAGGATTGTGCGCGCCTGCCCGGTGCGGATCAGGCTGTCGGCCAACGACAAACCATAGATGAACCCAGAACAGACGGCCTGCACATCGAAGGCGGCGCCCCGGCTCATGCCCAGGCGCGACTGCACCATCGTGCCGACGGAAGGAAAAGTGCGGTCAGGCGTCGTGGTGGCGACGATGACGAGGTCAATTTCGCCGGCATCGATGCCAGCATCGCCCAGGGCCGCGCGCGCCGCGCCCAGGGCCAGGTCGGACGTGTTCTGGCCTTCCGGCGCGATATAGCGCTGGGTGATGCCAGTACGCTCGCGAATCCAGGCATCCGACGTGTCGACGCGCTTGGCCAGTTCGTCATTGGTGACGACATTGTCCGGCAGGCAGGCGCCGCAGCCAATAATTCGAGCCCGGATCATGTCAGCACTGCCTGTTCCAGCACAGGATCGATGATGCTGCGATCCCTGGTGATGCGCGCATTGATGTCGGCCTGAGCCATGTTGATCGCCATATCGAGAGCGCCGGCGAAGCCGATGGCGTCGGTGCCGCCATGCGCCTTCACCACCACGCCGTTGAGTCCCAGAAAGATGCCGCCGGCCGAGGCGCGCGGATCGAGATTGCGCCGCAGCGCATTGAGCGCACCACGGGCAAAGAACGCCCCGATCATTCCCAGCAGCGAACGCCGCAGCGCCAGGCTGAGATAGCGCGCCACCAGCTTGGCGGCGCCTTCAGCAGTCTTCAGCGCGATATTGCCGGTGAAGCCGTCCGTCACCACCACATCGACCAGGCCCTCGGTGATGTCGTTGCCTTCGACGAAGCCGTGAAAGGCGATCGGCAGCTTGGAGGTGCGCAAAATCTGGGCGGCCCCCTTCACCGCGTCATTCCCCTTCATTTCCTCGGAACCAACATTGAGCAGGCCGACTATGGGCCGCTCCAGATTGAGCACGGCATGGGCGAAGGCTTCACCCATCACGGCAAAATCGACCAGTTGTTCCGCGGTGGCGGTGACATTGGCGCCCACATCCAGCACCACGGTGCGGCCCTTCATGGTTGGCCAGATCGAGGCGATGGCCGGGCGCGAGATGCCTTCTATGGTGCGAAGCTGCAGCAGACTCATCGCCATCAGGGCGCCGGTGTTGCCAGCGGAGACGGCGACATCGGCCTCACCTTTCTTGACGCACTCGATGGCCCGCCACATGGAGGTGTTCTGGCCCCGGCGCACGATCTGGCTCGGCTTGTCCGCCATGGTGACGCGTTCGGGGGCATGGCGCAGTGTCACGCGGGTCTTGAGTTTCGGACTTTTGGCCAGCAACGGCGCCAGAACCGCCTCGTCGCCATGCAGCAGGAACAGTGTGCCGGGCTGGCGTTCGAGCGAACGGACCAGAGCTGCCACGACAATGCCAGGGCCGGCATCGCCGCCCATGGCATCGATCGAGACTGTCACTTCGCGCGCCACGCGCACCCTTTCCGGAAGATTCGCGTCTTCTGGCAAGAGTTTAGGTTAGTCCGCGATTTTCACAACTTCGCGGTCGGAATAATGACCGCAAGAGGCGCAGACGTGGTGCGGCAATTTCTTCTCACCGCAATTCGGGCAGTCGCCATGGGCGGCGGCTGTCAGGGCGTGATGGGACCGGCGCATATTGCGGCGCGACGGAGATGTCTTTCGCTTCGGGACCGCCATGGCGGGGACTCCTAAAAAAGGCCGCCGGCGGACCGGTCAGGCAAATCAAGGGCGCGGAGGTAGCAGGAATGCCCCTGTGTTATCAAGTGCCAATCCCCCTCTTCGGGCCTTGGCCAAGCCCTTCTATTTGCTCGATTTCAAGCCTTTGAGGACGGCGAAGGGGCTTTCCGGGGGGGCATCGGCATGCGCTTGGGGGTCAAATTCCACGCCCGGACAGCGGGGATAGGGGTCCAGGGCGAGCAGAAATTCCTCCAGCGCCGGCCCCATCAGGTCGTAATGCAGGCTCTCGATGTCCTCCGGTTCTTCCCCCTCATCCATGGAAATATCCTGGGCGGGCAAGTCCAGTTCGGGAGCCACGGAAGCACGGTGACCGGATCCGACAAAATGCAGTTCTCGGGTAAAGGTACGGTCCACCTCCGACACCACGGGTTCCAGGGTGACGACACAGGCCTGGGCAATTTCGGCTTGCAGCCGGTACTCCAGCAGGAATCGGCTCGGTGTCGCTTTCTTCAAGCCGACCTGCACGCTGAACCGCGACAGTGACAGGGCCTCGGCCAGCACGGCAATGGCGGCACGTTGCGCCGCATCGGCATCCAGGCGGACCGTGTCGCCGGCGTTGCCCAGGCGGGCAAGATTGTAGCTGTGGGCCAGGGGCGCGCTCATGGTGCTCCCAGGGACGGCAGCGGCCCGAATTCCAGCCGTCCGTCGGGCGCGTAGCGCAGATGCTCGCGGGCAGCGATGGCATATTCGGCCAGCGTCATGGCGCGATCATCGAGCTTGCCGCCGCGATAGAGATTGTAGGACAGCGCCGCCGCCAACGAGGCCGTGTCCTTTGCCCCCGAATAGACCGAAAGCCGCCCATACCAGGCATCGGCGAACTGGCGCATCTTCCGGCCCAGCCCCATATCGCCCTGGCCTTGCTCGCGCATCGCTTCGTCGAAACCGATGAAGATGGCGTCGATCAGAGCCTGCGCCAGATCGCCTTCCAGATGTTCCAGCGCCAGCCAGCCATGCAACGCGACCAGGTCGAACCGCCCGTCGATCGTATCGGCGACACCGAATTCGCGGAAAAACACCGGGGCGCGAGATCGGGCGATGAGTTCCCCATACATCTGAAGGCCGAGGGCCTTGCGCGAGGCTGATTTCCTGAAAAAATTCAACATTCCGGCAATCCGGGTGGCCCTTGCGCCCGCCGCCTCCCCTAGGCTAGCAAAAGGTCGGGCGGGCCGGAAAGGCGTTAGACGAGTACCATGCGACTCACAAGTTTTTTGGCAAGTTCTTTGGCAAGATATCTGGCTGGCGGTACCGCCCTGCTGGCCATCGGCACCTTGGTGGCCTGCACCCCGGTGATCAGCCAGCGCGGCTATGTGGCCGATGCTGCGAATGAAGCGACGATCAAGCCGGGCGCCGACACCAAGACCTCGGTGCAGGAGCGTCTGGGCTATGCCTCCACCACCGCCACCTTCGGCGGCGACAATACCTGGTATTATATTTCCCAGACCGAGAAACAGGTGGTGTTCTTCACCCCCACGGTGCTGAACCGCCGCATCCTGGCGGTCACCTTCGACAAGGATGGCAAGGTCAGCGGCATGCGCCACTATGCCCTGCAGGACGGTCATGTCATCACCTTCGAAACGCGCGAGACGCCCGCCCGCGGCAAGGAGCTGACCTTCCTGATGCAGCTGCTGAATGCCCAGACAACCCAGGACACGACGCCACTGACCGACGTGAACCCAGGTGGTGGTGGCCTACCGTAGCTGTCGACAGCAGATACAAAAAAAGCCCGGTCTTCCGACCGGGCTTTTTCATTTTCAGGTCAGACCTGTCTCACCCCAGATGCGCCAAGGTGGCGAGCAACAGCAGCGCCACGATGTTGGTGATCTTGATCATCGGGTTCACGGCCGGCCCGGCGGTGTCCTTGTAGGGATCACCAACCGTGTCGCCGGTCACCGCCGCCTTGTGGGCGTCGCTGCCCTTGCCGCCGTGATTGCCGTCCTCGATGTATTTCTTGGCATTGTCCCAGGCGCCGCCGCCCGAGGTCATCGAGATGGCGACGAACAGGCCGGTTACGATCACGCCCATCAGCATGGCGCCCAGGGCATTGAACGCCTGGGTCTTGCCCGCGATCGCGTTGACCAGGAAAAACAGTACGATCGGCGAGAACACCGGCAGCATCGAGGGGATCACCATTTCCTTGATCGCCGCCTTGGTCAGCAGATCGACGGCGCGGGCATAGTTGGGCTTCTGCGTCCCCTGCATGATGCCGGGCATCTCGCGGAACTGCTTGCGCACTTCCTCCACGACGCTGCCGGCGGCGCGGCCCACCGCCGTCATCGCCATGCCGCCGAACAGATAGGGCAGCAAACCACCGAAGAAGAGGCCAACCACAACCCAGGGATCGGCCAGGCTGAAAGTGGGCAATTCAAGCCCGGCGAAGAACCCGGTGCCCTGGGCGGCGAAGTGCTTCAGATCCTGGGTATAGGCCGCGAACAGCACCAGCGCTCCCAGACCGGCCGAGCCGATGGCATAGCCCTTGGTAACGGCCTTGGTGGTGTTGCCGACCGCGTCCAGTGCATCCGTGGTCTTGCGGACATCACCTTCCAAACCGCTCATCTCGGCGATACCGCCCGCATTGTCGGTGACGGGGCCGAACGCGTCGAGCGCCACGACCATGCCGGCCAGCGACAGCATGGTCGACACCGCGATGGCGATGCCGAACAGGCCCGCCAGCGAATAGGTGACAATGATGCCGACACAGATCACCACCGCCACCGGCGCGGTGGCTTCCATCGAGATCGCAAGCCCCTGGATCACGTTGGTGCCGTGACCGGTGACTGAGGATTTGGCGATGGACTGCACCGGCCGGAAATTCGTGCCGGTATAGTATTCGGTGATGACGATCAGCGCGCCAGTGACGGCAAGGCCGACCACGCCGCACCAGAACAGCGTCATGCCGGTGTAATCGACGCCGGGAATGGTGGCGTTGATGTCGCCCAACAGATAGCCGGTCAGCGGGTAGAGCCCGATCAGCGACAGGATCACCGTCACGATCACGCCTTTGTAGAGCGCGCCCATAATGTTCCCGGAGGATCCCAGGCGCACGAAGAAGGTGCCGATGATGGAGGTAATGATGCTCATACCCGCGATGGCGAGCGGATAGAGCATCAGCGTCGATTTGGTGGCGGCATCGGTGAAATAGATCGAGGCCAGCACCATGGTCGCCACGGTGGTGACGGCGAAAGTTTCAAACAGATCGGCCGCCATGCCGGCGCAGTCGCCGACATTGTCGCCGACATTGTCGGCGATGGTGGCGGGGTTGCGGGGATCATCTTCGGGAATTCCCGCCTCGACCTTGCCCACCATGTCGCCGCCGACATCAGCACCCTTGGTGAAGATACCACCGCCCAGGCGCGCGAAGATGGAGATCAGCGAAGCGCCGAAGCCGAGACCGACAAGCGAATCGACAATCACGCGGCTCTGCTCGGGGTTGGACAGATCCAGCCCAAGGCCCAGCGTGAGAAGCATATAGTAACCGGCCACCGCCAAAAGACCGAGGCCCACCACCAGCATGCCGGTGACGGCGCCGGCGCGGAACGCGACCGAAAGGCCCTGCGCCAGACCGGAGCGCGAGGCTTCGGTGGTGCGGACATTGGCGCGCACCGAAACATACATGCCGACATATCCGGCCAGACCGGAGGCAACGGCGCCTATCAGAAAACCAATGGCCATCTCCCAACCGAAGACCAGGAAGGCCAGCAGAAAGATCACGACGCCGACAATGGCGATGGTGGTGTATTGGCGATTGAGATAGGCGGCGGCGCCTTCCTGGATGGCGGCGGCAATTTCCTGCATGCGCGCATTGCCGGCAGAAAGGCTCAGCACCGAGCGGATTGTATAGACGCCATACAGCAGCGCGAGTACGCCGCAGGCGATGATGACGAGTAGTTGCGTTTGCATAGGTCCCCCAGAGATTGGCACAAGCGATTGGCACAAGCGGTTTGGATATGCGGGTCGCCGATGCCGCTCGTCAGGGAGCGGCATCGCCGATCCCCATGGCCGGGCACCGTCACTCTTTGCGAGGGGCGCGCCGCTTCAAGGGCACCCAAGATATGCCAAAAGCCCTTTGCCGAAGCAACCCAGGACAGAGGCCGCGATCGGCCCGCTTCTAGGACTCACAACGCGATTTGAGAGGATTTTCGTGCGCGTCGGTGTCGCGGTGGGCGTCTGTCGGCTCTGGCGACGGCGTCTGTACGGGGTGCAGTTCCGCGATATTGACCGTGCAAACGGTTATCATCTTGATCTTGCCCGAGCCCATGACTTTCACGGCGTCGGCCAGGAGGCGTGCTTCCAGCGCAACGATATCCACCTTTTGCGGATCGGCAGCGGTGGCAATGCCTTTGGCATTGATGTCACGAACGAAGGCATCCTGGATGAACGGCAGTTTGTCGCGCACCGGCACCACAAAGGCTTCCGAAGCGGCGGTGAGTCGCGAGGTGACATAGGCATAGCCGATCAGCTTGCCAGCCGCGTTGGTCAGCGGCGCCATCAGATAGTCCATCGGGACATTGGTGCCAGGCTTGCCGCCCTTGGCGCCCTCCTCGGCCGCAAGAGCCGTCAGCGGCAGTAGGGTAAGGCAAAGGGTGGCGAGGAAGCTGCGCATTGGACCACCCTCGTAAAACAGGGTTAGCAAATCGTTAAAAGTGAACATAACCCGGGCGCGAAACCGCGAGGAGCCGCCCCTCCAGCAGGAATTCCACGCCCTCCCCCGCCTCGACCCGGCCGACCCGTGTTGTCGTCACCGCAGCCTCGCGCGCCGACTTCATCACGGCGTCATGGTTCGCGGACGGAGCGGTGAAGGCGATCTGGTAGTCGTCCCCGGCCGTCGCGGCGCGGACAATAGCGGCTTCGTCATCGCCCCAGAAGGCACGCAGGGCGTCGGACCGCGGTACGGCGGCGGCATCAATCACCAGCTTCATGCCGGAGGCCAGCGCAACATGCCCAAGATCGGCGATCAGCCCATCGGAAACATCGACCGAGGCCGATGCCAGGCCGTGCAGCATCGTGCCGAACGCCACTGGCGGTTCGGGCAGACGGTAGCGCCCGATCAGGGCGTCGCGCCACGCCTCCGTCAAGGTGTGCCGCTCGCGACGGAAGATGGCGAGCCCACCGCCACTGTCGCCGATCATACCCGTCACATAGACGGCATCGCCGGGGCTTGCGCCCTGGCGCCGGATCATCCGGCCTTCCGGGACAAAGCCGAAAGCAGTGATCGAAATTGTGAGCGGACCTTCGGTGCGGGCGGTATCGCCGCCCAGCAAGGTGACACCGAATTGCCCCTGGTCCTGCGCCAGGCCCGCGGCGAAGGTCTGCAGCCAGTCGCCGGTGATGCTGGGCGGAAGCGCCAAGGAAAGAAGATAGCCGTGTGGCGACGCGCCCTTGGCCGCGAGGTCCGACAGGTTCACCCGCAGCGCCTTTTTCGCCACCAGGTTGGCGGGATCGAAGGCAAAGAAATCGGTGCCTTCGGCGATGGCATCGGTGGTCACTGCCAGGTCAAAGCCCGGCCGCGCCGCGATCAGGGCGGCATCGTCTTTCAGGCCAAGGCTGCCCTCCCCCGCCAGCGGCGCAAAGATGTTGGTGATCATCTCGAATTCGTTCATGGCCACAGCTTAGGCAAAATGAAAGGCGCGGGCCACCTTTCGGAGCCCGCGCCTTGTCGCCTTCGAGCAGTTCAGACCGGCATTTTGCGCTTGGTGAATTCACGGCCAACGATGGCGGCGGATTCCGGCGCTTCATGGATCAGCGAACCTTGCTGGATCATCGCCACGATGTTGTTGGCAGTGTCGCCCTGCAGGAACTTGACATTGTGCCGCTTGCAGGCGTCCAGCACGGCCTGGCGCACCCTCGCCAATTCCGGGCGGGCCTCGGCGACATCCGGCGCGGGCGCCGCCGGGCGGGCGCCCGGCTGCATCCCCGCCAAGCCATAGAGCCAGTAGGAATGATCGCCCGGACCGTATTCGGCGAAGGCGACCCCCTGCACGCCCACAGTCGCATCGACATTCTGATCAGCAATGGTGTCCTCGATCTTGACACCAAAGATCAGCTCGCCGTTCTTGTTGAAAGGCCATAGATCGGCCTTGGCGCAATACTCCGCCCCGCTCATCCCCCATATCTGGGCGGCAAAACTGGCGCTGGAACCGCGCAGGCCGCGGCGCGGCAGACGGGGCGTGGGATAATCCAGGAAGGGATAACGGCACCCTTCTTGCGCCAGCACCTCGATCGCACGCGGATCGCGGGCATGGCAGATATGGACGCCATGAACGCCGGCATCGAGGAATTGGGTCATCACCCAGGTATTGGCGCGGGCGTAGTTCTCATCCAGACCGATGATGCCCGAGGTGACGAAGACGCAAGGCGTGGCGTGGCCGCTGCGGGTGGGGCCGGCGTCCTTGAGGCCGCGCATGAACTCGCGCAACTGGCTGAAATCCATCGCGCCATGCTCGAAATCCACCGTGATGGCATCGGCATAGGTCTTGGACATCTTGATGCCCTGAGCATAGGGATCGACGCCCGGGCCGATGCCCGCGCCGGTGTAATAGATCGGCTGATTGTCTTCCCAAAGCTCGATCACCTTGTTGAGGCGGCGCGGCTTGTAATTGTAGTCGACGCTGGAAGGCTGCACGCCGGTGCCGACCGGGATCGGTCCGCGCCCGGCGGGGCCGCGCCCGGCGGCAGGGGCCGCGCCGCGTCCGGCCGCGGGGGCTGGCTGTGCCTGTGCCACCACGACGCCTGCCGCGGCTAGGCCCCCGACAACGCCCAGGCCCGCCGTCAGGAATTCGCGCTTTTTCATGTCCATGTGTGTCCTCCCGCTTTCCTTGTCACTTATGGAGCCGCACCACATGGGGCATGCCCCTCGGGCCAACAGTGCCACAAGTCACAGAAGCGAAAAGGACCTAAAAGATGTAAGGACTTTAACGTTGCAGCTGCGAACTAGAAGTCCAATTCGCCTTCTGGGGTCGGCAAGCCGAACTCGGCGGCTCGCTTGCGCCTGGCCAACGTGTCCAGCACGCCATTGATGAAGCTGGGTTCATCGCCGCCAAAAAAGGCCTGCGCCACGCCCACATATTCATCAATCACTGTGCGGGCGGGAACGTCGCGTCGGGCCACCAGTTCAAACAGGCCGCAACGCAGCACCGCACGCAGGATGGAATCGATGCGCGCCAGCGTCCATCCCGCCGCCAGCGTTCCGGCGATGGAACGGTCGATCTCGACCTGGTGCTGCGGCACCCCGCGCAGGATGGCAGCGAAAAAGTCATGATCGGGCGCAGCGTCGAATTCGCCAAAGCGATGTTCTGCGAATTCCTCAAGCGTCTCTTCGGCGCCACCGCCCGCCAGTTCCATCTGGTAGAGCGCCTGCACCGCGGCGATGCGGGCGAAATGCCGGGCGTCGGGATTACCGCTCATAAAACCGCCAGCCTTTCGCGCAGAGTCGCCAGAGCCAGCGCAGCGCGAGCCGCATCGCCACCGGCATCGCCCTCGTCCGCCAGCGCCAGCGCGGCACGCTCATGTTCCGCCATCAGTACGCCATGGCCAATGGCGACTCCCAGCGTCGAAAGCTGCACCAGGCCGCGGCACGTTTCGCGAAAGAGTGTATCAGCGGTGGTGTTACCGCCGATGACGCAGCCCAAAGCGACATAGGCGTCAAAATTGCGGTGCTGCGAAGCCATGGCGATGGCGCCCGGCAGTTCCAGCACGCCGGGCACGGCGGTACGGGTGAACTGGGCCATGCCCTGGTCCAGCGCCGCAGTTGCTCCGTCCATCAGCCGGTCGGCGACATGGCTGTGGTAACGGGCTTCGACAATCAGGATACGCAAAGACTAGTCCTTCTCGTCACCTTCGAGTTCGCCGATCAGCGTCTCGAAATCTCTTGTCTCGCGGAAATTGCGATAAACCGAGGCGAAGCGTACGTAGGCAACCTTGTCCAGGCTGGCCAATGCCTGCATCACCAGTTCCCCAATGACATTGGCGGGAATTTCG
>Ga0316232_1002810_pt1 | contig 17078 bp, 16 predicted proteins | sample TBHtaG_FD_206006 | JGI IMG/M metagenome (GOLD analysis project Ga0316232, IMG submission 206006) | Freshwater microbial communities from Trout Bog Lake, Wisconsin, USA - TBH18025_13 | ecosystem: Environmental > Aquatic > Freshwater > Lake > Hypolimnion/Profundal zone | place: USA: Wisconsin... | reverse complement strand
GCTTGTACCCGTATCAGAATAGCTAAATGTTATACTAGTTCCAGTAGAGCCACCTGAAGCAGTAATAGCTTTATCAAGTGTAATTGTGTTTGTACCTACGCTAGCAACATGCGAGAAAGCAGTTAATCCGCTCCAACCACTAACTAACATACCTGGATAAATTCCGTTTACACCAGAAACGTTTGTAAGTGTGAAACTTGAAGAAGTTGCTACTGCTGTATTACTTTGTGTAGCGGCTGGAGTAATTGTAACTCCGGGTGCTGTCAAATAACCTGTACCTACGTTACTAACAGAAGCACCAGTAATACCGCCTGCTGGAGTAATTGTTAAACTAATTGTTGCTGTAATACCTGCGGCATCTTGTGGAGCCGCAACAGTTGCGATTGCACCAGTTGAATAACCAGTACCGGCAGTGCCTACGCTAGGCGATGTAATACCTTTGTACTTAACTAAATCAGAAGCTGTCTTCACACCTTCTGCAATAAAAAATCTTGCTTTAATTGGACGTCCCATTTTGTTCTCCTTTGAATTATGAGCGTTCTAGGCCCTACGCGGTGGGAGCCGCATAATAATCTAGACACTGTATTTAACAAAAAAGCACCCGAAGGTGCTTTTTTTGTTGTAGTTTAATAAACTTTTTAAAGATTATTGGAAACTTACGTTTGCGCTAGTGATAGCAACCTTACCTAAGTAGTCAGCCGCATTACCTAGAGAAGAAGCAGTGTTGCTCAACTCTACATAACCGTAACGTGTTAGGAAGCCAACTACTGGCTCAAATGTTGCTGGATCAAGAACAACACCAGAGCTCATTAGAGGAATGTAAGGGCAATAGAACGCGGCCGCATCAGCCTCGCTAGAACCTTTATAACCTAACAATACTTGGTTAGCGTCATCGCTATCAACTTTGTATGCGTCAACATAAACACGCATAGCGCCATTCAATGTACCAACAAACTTGGTGTTTGTAGGAGCTTCGAATGTACCTTCTGTTGTACGAGCAAATGCGCTTGTAGTAGCAGATTGTAGAATTGTCAATGCTTGGTTAGAAACAACAGCCCAGTTAGCCGCGCCACGACGTGTACGTTGAGCGATTAAGTTAGCTGTACGGTTGATAAGAATTGCCAATGCGGCATGTTCGTCACCAACGAATGTTGCAGTACCTGATACTAGAGATTGGTCATAGGTTTGTTCAACTGATGCCAATGCACGTAGAGAAGCTAGGATTTCTTGGTCGATTTCAGCTGTAATTTCTTGAGCTAGAGCGGCCATGATTTCTGCTTCGATATCAATACCTTGTTGTGCTTGTGCGTCTTGAGCGGCCTCAAAAGTCCAACGTGCGCTTAGTTTACGAGACTTAGCTTCAACTGGAGCTTTCAAGATTTGAATGCTCATTCTGTTACCTGGTTGACCTTCTAGCTGGCTTGTTGCGGCCGCTTTAGGTGTTGTAGGATTGTTGTTACCAGAATAAGCCTGTGCAATCTTGAATGGGCTTAATGCTTCTTCACCTGCTACAACTTCAGTGCTGGTATCAGCATAACGAACACGTAGAGTATGAATTTGTCCAACTGGACCTGTCATAGGTTGAACGCCAATGATTTCGTTAGCAATAACGGTTGGCATAACACGACGGATTACTGGAAGAATAACGCGATTTAAAGTTGCGATATTACCAGAACTTGTAGCACCTGCTGTTGCGGCTTCTGCTAGATACTTACGTGTATTTTCTAAGCAAACTTGCATAGAAGAACGACGGGTACCTTGTAGGCCTTCAAGCAGAGCGTCTTTGGTCTCTGACCATCTTTCATTTAATAATTGTGACATTTAATAGTCTCCTTGAATATAATTATTTTAGGCCCGCTAACTTGCGGATGTCTAAGATGTTATCTAAGCCTACCGCGGGTTTAGCTTCGCGATCACCAGTAACTTCAGTGCTTTCATTTATCATCGCTTTAGCAGGTTTTTGTTCTGCCTTAACAACTTTATGAGTTGCGCCTTCCATAACTGCGGGTAGGTATTTCTCAAAAGCAGTAGCAAGTTTAGGAGTTTGTACGCTCTCTAAAAGGTCTTGCATAATTGCCTTTTTGTCAGCACTTAGTGGTGCTAACATCTCGCTCATTACAGCTTTACGCTCAGCTTGGTCTTTCTGAATACGGATTTCTCTTTCTTTAGATTCGACCAGTTGTGCTTTTTCTGTAATTGCTGTCTGTGCTTCAGCTAACGCTTGTTCTTTCTGAGCAAGAACTTTTAAAAGTTTTGCTGTTTCAGATTTCTCATTTAGATAGCTTGTGCTGTACTCTTGTGCAAATGCTTCAAACATTTTACGTCCGAAGCTGTTCTGACGAGCTGAATCGATATCTTCTTTCAATTGCTTGATTTCTGATTTCAATTGTGAACCAACTGCTTCTTGAACAACTTTTGAACTTCTTTGAATGAAACGTGCTTTAATATCTTCAAACTTGCTTTTCGCTTCACGTACTAACTTAACTTTCGTTTCAGCTAGATCACGCTTGTCTACTGCAAATTCTTGGATTTCTTTTGCTAGTGCAGTTACAATGAACTGTTCTAGTTTACCAAAATTCTCAGCAACTTTTTGACGGTCACTTTGGAATTCGTGCATTTCTTTTGTTAGCTGTTTTAATACAAATGATTCCATTACTTTAGCATCTGTATCCATCTTGTTATGATAGGCAACTTTAGCTTCTGCTAGAGCTTTTCTATCTTCAACAAGTTCAGCCATCTCTGCGGCCAATCGCTCGCTTACTAATTTGTCAAGTCCTTCAACAATCTGCGCCTTATCGTGCGCATACTTTTGTGCAAACTCTTCTCTTAGTTCAGCGGTGACTTGGTCGCGGTTTTCTTGAATCTTAGCGTTAAAAGCTTCTTGAATCTCAGAACCAACTTGTTCTGACATCACGCCACTTTCGACTAATTGTTTGAATGCGTCCAACATCACTGTTTCTCCTTATTTTAACCCTTGGATAATCTTGAGCATTGATTCTCTAAGATATTTCTGGGCTTTCGGATCTTCTTTTACCTCTTGCGCAACCCTCCAAGCATAATAACCACCTTTATTATTCATAAGGTGTTCATATACCGGTGTAGGATAAGCTCCTGGCGCACTAGGTTGAGCAACTATGTCTACTGTAATAATTTCAAATTCAGCTACTTCGCCTGTAGATTCGTTAACGTTTCCGCTACCGCGACTACTAACGCCAAGTTTTACACCGCTTTCAAGCATAGTACGAACAAGTTGTCCCATCGGGGTAGGAAGAATTTTCATCTTCCCATAGCCATTAGGACCATCCATCCACATATCTGTAATCATGTGGCTTACACGGTCCAAATTTACTTTTAAATCATCTGGATGGTCAACTTCACCTAAAACAGAATATCCGTTCTTGATTTGATCATTTAACGTCATTACAGCGTTTGTAATCTCTGTTACAGGATACACACGTTGATTAGCGTTACGAATACCACCCTGGATAGCAATACCTTTTAAGTAAAGGTTTTTCTTACCCATTTCCTCAGCCTCGTGTAATTCAACACGAGCCTGATCGAAACTTAGGTGTTCTCTTAGATATGAAGTTGGTTTCATCTATTTCTCTAATTATTGCTTCTTGTCAACGATAGACTTGTTGCTACCAATGCTAGTTTGACCAGCTTTGTCGCCTGTACCAGAACCTACTGGACCTGGAGTCTTATTGTTGTTTGGATAACCAGAACCTTGTTTTTCTAGTTTAGCGCCGTCTTGCATTCCAGACTTAGATGAGCTAGAAATGTTTTTAGTTACACCTTTAGTAAATTCGCCTTTTGTAGCGCCTACTAAACCACGTGAACCTTTATCAGCATTTGGGCTTGTACCAGTCATTTCACCAACGCCTAAGTCACCTTGAGCGATATTGTGTGGACGTGCATCTGATGTTGGTTTACCTTTACCAGAACTTGTTGGGCTACGGCCTTCAACAGGAGCAGGATAGTTTTCGCCTGTGCCAGCACCTAGGTTTTTACCTTGCTGTTTCATAGCGTTACCTTGCCAGTCGTTACCAACTTTTTCACGGTATTCACGAGTAAATTCACGACCTTCCATTGCTGGCATCATGTCTTCATCTTCCATGTCGCCGCCTTCTTCATCGCCGCCCATGTCGTCTTCTGCGTCATCTTTACCTTCGATGTCGTCTAAAGCATGACCGTGGATATCAGGATCTTTTTCTTCTTCGTGTTCTTCGCCAGCTAATAGAGCTTCGAATTCAGCTTTCAACTCTTCTAGAGCATCTTCTAAATCCATAACTTTATCTTCTAGGTCGCCTTCTCCACCTTCTTCGCCGCCGAATTCATCTTCGCCGTCATCTTCACCACCAAATGGATCTTCTTCACCATCAGCATCCATAGCATCATGGTCTTCGATTCCACTAACTAGATCATCAGAGGCATCGCCGCCGATTTCAAGTGTAGTATCTTCTTCAACAGACTCATCTTCCTGTTCTTCGGAATCTTCGTCCATCTCTTCTTCTGCTTCTTCAGCAATTAAATTTTCATAAATTTCTCTAGATTTCTCTACAACTAGTTCATGGAAAAGCTCGTTGGCTTTCTCATGTTCTTCGTTAACAAGAAGATCTAATAGTTGTTCAAACTTGTTAGACATTGCGGGTTCTCCTTAATTAGTTTGCGCGGCAAGGCTGTCATATGCTGTATTTACAGCGGTTATGTTATACTTATGTGAAATAGGCCAAAAACGAGCCGTTTTGACCTTAGATGTCGAATTTTTTGTTCGACTTTTGAATTTTTTGTTAAAAATATTTAAGTTTTCTAACAAAAAGTTATCTGAATAGTTATTATTGTACAGGTTGCTGTTGCTCTTCAGGAATTTTGTACATAGCTTGAACTAATTCTAAATCCTCTTTTTGCTCTTGTTCACGTGCATCACCTGCTTTTCTTAAGTTATTTAACATCTTAAGAGTAAGTCTAGTTTTACGTAAATCCTTTGAAGTAATGACAGAACTATCGTGTTTAGGGTCGAACCTATCTACACTAGGCATTTCTTCCGAGTCTTTGTTAAAGTAAATGAATTCGTTTAATAGCATGACTATATTTACCAAATTAAACAGGACCTGCGCTGTTACCACCGCCCCCGGCGCCTGGACTAGATCCGGCGCCCGGAACAGGAGCCGCACCTGGTTCTGGCTCTAAACCGCCTTCCATCCCCTCTGGAGGAGGCATACTTTGTGATAGATCTTGTATATCACTTTCCATGCCGTTAGCAGTAACACCTGCAGAACGTAGTTCTGAAAGTGCTGGTAATTTGTTCTCAGAAAGACCATTTTCTTCTTTCCACATTTGTTCGTTTTCGCTAATTTCTTCAGCAGTCATACCTAAGAAACGTTTCATAGCAAAGCGTTTGCTCATGAAAGGTACAGCAACTAGTGTACTAAAAGTTCCAACACGAGCTGTATCCATTTCTGCTTGACGATATGACGCAAAGTTTTGCGGAGGATTAAATTTTAAATCAAAGATGTTAGGATCAAAGTTAATACCTTTATTGAACATGTACTGTTTGAATTCGCTATCAAACGTCTCGTTCATTAAACTTTGTAGTCGTTCGCAGTATTTGTTGAATCGTAACTCTTGTATATAGGCTGTCCCAACTCGTCCATCATTGAAGGAGCTTCCTCCGTCATCCGGACCAGTTGGTAGATAAGAGCTAGGAATACGTAAAGCTCTAAACAATTTATTAGTAAAGTAGCGTAAGTCATCAATTTCACCTAAGTTAGTACCGCCTGGCAAAATTTCAACTTTACTACCGCGACCTTCTGCCGTTTGTGGGAAGAAATAATCTTCGTTAATGCTTAAAGGATTATAGCTCGAATCAATAACGCTCGCTCCGCCTCCGGTAACAGATGGTATTCTGCGTTGGTTAACTTCATTTTTAACACGCTCAACAAAAGACATAGCCAAGTGGCTAGGCATGTTACCAACGTCAATATAGAATACACGTCGCTCTGGAGCACGTTGTACACGGTAGATAATGATAGCATCTTCTAATAACTCCTTCTGCTTGTATACTTTAAAAATGTTTTCTAAAATACTATTACCAAAAGGGAAGTTGTTGTCTAATCCTTCACTCATACTAATATGAATGACATGTTTAGCATCGATTGCCCATTGATTCTGATTAATACCAAAACGGCCTCCTGCTGATTGAGGATAAGCACCAACCATACCTTGTTGATGTGATCCACCAGTTACATAGGCTGTACCGCCAGGGGTAGCGTTTTGATTACTAGGATTAATTTGTGTTACAGTTAGGTTCTGAAAATTGATATTTAGGTCACGAATTACGTATTGTTCGGGTTTTTTACCGTCACTTTCGTTAACAATAATCTTGTCTACTTTACTAGGATCTACGTACATCCATGCCTGTGTTTCGGGATCTCGAACAAAGAAAGCATCACCAAATTTAAAACAGTTACGAACAATTTTAAAGATACGATTAGTAAATTTGTTTAGTTTTGTCCACTGTTGTAGATACTTTTTAATGATTTTAATTTCAGAACTAGTTGCTTGTTCTTTGAAAAAGATTTCAAAAGGTGTAGCATTTTCTTCATTTGTTTGTGAACAGAACTCGGCTAAAATATCTAAAGCCGCATTAACTTCTGAATCGCTATCCATTGTATCGTATTGACTATATCGCTCAAGACGATTTGGATGTCCGCTATAAACATCTGGTAGATAACTAGAGTAATTAGATCTACTACCTGTAGGCATTGAAGAGCCCGAAATTGGACTCATTGAGCCTGTTACATTAACTGGTGTGAAGTATTTTTTCCAAGACATAATTATCTAGCGAATAGGTTCCCGTTTAGAGCTTTAGTTGCATCTACTGTGTTTTTGGCATGATCTGCGGTATCACGAATATATTTCAACATATCTGCTGTTTGTTTATTTAACGTTTGTAGCTCGGCAACTAAACTTTTCCCTTGCTCTGCTGTCATATGAGATGTGGTAAGATTTGTAGTTACATTAGTAACTTTTTCTTGAATCGATTTGCTAAAGTTATTAACCATATCATCAAAAGATGGTGCTTTTGTATCTTTACCTTTATCAGATTCAGTGCCATTCCAAAGTTGACTTGCTTTGGAACTGATATTTTTGAATATATCGCTTGCTCCGCTCATTGGATTCATTGCATTTTGCATAGCAGACAAATCCATTGTTCCGGGCATCTGTAATTGATTATTTGGTATGATACTTCCTGCGGTGTCAGGTTTCATAATTTCCGGACCGTTTTCACCTACCCAATAAGGCTGTCCTGGTTTAACTGGACCACCTTCAGCGCGAGCTTCTAATGCTTTCTTCTTGGCTTTTGCTTCTTCACCTTGGAAATAGTCTGCTTCATTTTGAATTCTGTCTTCTTCTGCTTTCTTGCCTAGGTTTGATAAAATGCCACCGCCCAATATGTTGGGCAATACTGCACCTAGTCCCTTGGCCGCAAGTTCAACACCGCGAGCTACACCGTCTTCGATATGATCAACAACGCCCATCTTTTTAAAGTTTTCGTCGTCTTGTTTTTTGTAGTCTTTGATGTCGACATGAGGAACTGCTGTAGCTTTCTGCAAATCAGCATCTGATCTTTTTTGTTCAAGTTCTTTTTGTTTTGCTTCTGCGTCTGCTTTAGCTTTCGGATCGTCTTGTAGCGTAGCAACGTTGGCTTTTTTCTTTTCGAGTTCAGCTGTTTTAAGTTTTTCTTCGTCCATCTGACGTTGAATTGCTATTATCTTATCTTTATCTTTGCCAGCGGCTTCGGCTTGTTTTTGTAAATTTGCAAGATTATTTTTTGATTCTTGAATTTTCTTATCGTAATACTCTTTGTCCTGTCCGGCCGCTAGATCTTCAAGTGCTTGTTTCTTCCCAGCATTGGCCATCTCTTCGCGTTTTACTTCAGCAACTGCATCGTAGGCTTTTTTCTCGGTATCTAATTTATCTTTATCTGCTTTAGCATCACTTTCTGTATACCAAGGAATAATTGCTTTCTTAACCTCGATCAGCATTAACTTTAGATAGTAGGTTAGGTCGTTAACAATCTTTGCTCTGCCTTCCTCACTGAACATGTTTTGTACAAATTCGCCCATCATTTTAGCCAATTTAGCTATAGCTTCTTTAATCGCGGGCATGTTATTTGTTACAAAATCAGTAAAAGATTTTGCCATCTCTTGCATCATTGGAACAACTAAATTGATCACAGGTAGCAATGAAGAATATAATAATTCGCCTAATTGTTTAAATGCTTTATCAGTTTCTGCGGCACGGGCGGCTGTACTTTTTTGTTGATCTTCTTGTTCTTTTTTAATGTCATTGATACTCTTTTGGTAAGCATCCATTGACGTGATACCGGCACGTTCCTTATCTGCCGCGAATCCAATTACACCTGATAAATTCTTTGTTGCATCAGATGCTATGCCAATTACACCGGTGTATTGTTTAGATTCTTTTTGTGCATCGAGAATACTCTTACCTAAGTTATCTGTCGCTTCTTTTGAAGTAGCGCCATATTGCTTAACAATCTTTGTATGGTTTGCAATGTCGCCTGCTAGTTTTGGCATCATTGCTTGCAGATCTCGACCAGCGTCGGTCATTGGACCAACTCCAAGTTGCGAGCTCTTGACCATGTCGGCACCTGCTTTACCGTACATGTTGGTCATTTGTGTCAAGCTAGACTCAACAGCTTCTCTATCTTCTTTAGACAGCGTGTTTAAATATGCTTTCCAGTTTGCTTCTTGTGCTTCTTCTTCAGCAACTTTCTCAGCTTCTTCTCGGCTCTTTCCAGTTATCTGTGTTATTAAATCTAATTCTTTACCGTAGTCAGCGATTTTCTTGGTAACCAAAGCAGTATTATTCATTTCTTCTTTAGTTAGGCCACCGCGCACTCTAATGTAGCTACCAGTTAAATCATTAATGTCTTTAAAACTAAATCCCAATGCCAGTAACTGATCACCTAATGGAGATTGTATCAGTGCTTTATTAATTTTAACAAATGCTTCTGCACCTTTATTCACGTTGCCCGATAGTTGTAAAAATACATCTCTGTTCTTTCCAGCAACTTCTTGAAATTCGTTTAATGTTAGACCTAGTCCTAATGCACTGGATCTAATGTCTGAAAGTGTCCCGCCAAAGTTTACACCTATCTTTGTTAAATCTTTATAGCTTTCGTATTCTTGTTCTTGTATCTGTACCAGTTTGGCAAACATGTCAAAGACACCGCCAATGATAGGAATAGCATCAAATGCTTTAACAAAGTCGCTTAGTTTACCTTGACCATCAATAAGTCCTTCACCGAAGTTGGTTAGATTAGAAGCAGTATCTAATGCACCTTTTACTAAACCACCTAGGACACCGCCAACCATGCCGGCCGCTTTTGTTAAAGGATTTAGCTCTTTAACAACATTCATTGCACCATCGGCAACACTTTCAAGTCCTTTTTTAGCATCTTTAGAAGCGTTATTTCCAGCACCGTCCGGTTGTCCAGCTTTGCCCATATTCTTGGACATTGCATCTAACTGTTTGTTGGTTTGAACAATAAACTGGCCTTGCTTTTGTACAGCGGCCAACAGGGCTTTGAGCGTGGCTTCGGTTGCCGCGTTGTTTAATTCTACTGGTTCACTGCCAATTGTGCCGGTTACATCTGCCATTGTTTTTCCTGGGGTTATATAGGTACATAAATAATATGATACTTACTCAAAGTTATTTATCGGAGATAAAACCATGGCTGTTCAAACAAATATAAGAGGTGTTAACCCACTAGCAGGATTAATGCGTCAACCTAAGATTTACATTAAATTACCTAGCGGAGGTCAATATTGGCCGCAAGGAAGTATTGTTATTCCGGAAAACGGTGACCTGCCTGTATATTCAATGACAGCTAAAGATGAGCTATTATTAAAAATCCCCGATGCATTAATGAACGGGCAAGCTATAGTAGAGGTTATCCAAAATTGCATACCATCAATTAAAAACGGATGGGCTATTCCCAACATCGACTTAGATGTAATTCTAATTGCCATACGTATTGCTACCTACGGTGAAAAGATGAAAGTACCTTTAGACAATAAAAACCTACTTGATGTAGATTACGAAGTTGACCTAAGAAACATCATGGCAGACCTAGTGGGACAAATCAATTGGGATCCAGTAGTTCCTGTTAATGCTGATTTAACTATTTTTGTAAAACCCATTACCTACAAGTTGATCACCGACGGTGCTATGCAAAGTTTTGAAACACAGAAGATTATTCAAATTGCCAATAACTCAGACCTTGAAGAAAAAGAAAAAGTTAAAATGTTTAAAGAGTCTTTTGACAAATTAAACTTGTTAAGTATTGGCATCGTTAACAATTCTGTTTACGAAATTCAATCTAGTCAAGGTAGTACAAAAGATCCTGCGTACATTAAAGAGTTTATGGAAAACGTAGATAAAGGTGTGTTTGATGCTGTTAAAGCTCATTTGGAAAAAATGAAAGATCAAAACACAATCAAACCGTTACAAATACAACCTACTGCCGCTATGTTGGCCGCAGGCTACGCAGACGAGATTATTGAAGTTCCACTGGTATTCGATGCATCAACTTTTTTCGTCTAAGGCTTTTGTCCCTCAACATGGACGAAATTGATAAACTAGCAACGTCCATGGAATTAGAAACAAAGGCCGTTAAAAACGAGCTCTTTAGATTATGCTGGTACATGCGTGGTGGCATGACTATAACAGAAGCATATAACCTAGCGCCCGATGATCGAGAAATTATTGGAAAGATTATCGAAGATAATCTAGAGACAACTAAAAAATCCGGTATACCGTTCTTTTAAAGACTCATTCCTAAAAACTTACTGTGGAATCCTAAGCTCTCAGGAGTTGCCATTGCTTTGCTAGCCGCTCTGGCCGCACGTTTACGCATAGCATTAGGTGTTTGACTTACCTGCCCAGCAACTTTACCGCCAGTACGTTTTGGAGCCGGGGCAGGTGCTTGATTGCTTGCGCTCACTGGACTATTTTGAGTAGCTGGAGCTTGCTGTCCGCTTAGATTTTGAGCCATTTGACCAAATGCACCGGCGCCAGCATCAGCAGGAGCTTGAGCTTGTTGTGCAGGAGCTTTTGGTGAAAGCATCTTTGTTAATCCATCTAATTCTTTTTGGATTGCTTTCATTTGTTTTTGTTTAGCTGATATCTGAGCTTTGATACTTTGAGGAGTAGGTTGAGCGCCGCCTTGTTGTGCTGGAGCAGATTGTGCAGGAGCACCTCCACTCATTGCATTACTGAATCCTTGTTTAAATGCACCACCTGCTGTTTGAGCCGGAGCAGATTGTGCAGGAGCACCACCACCTGATCCGCCTGAGCTTCCACCTTGTAGTCCTTGAGCAAAACTACCACCTGCTGTTTGAGCCGGAGCAGATTGTGCAGGAGCATTGCCATCAGGACCTCCAGCAATAGTATCAGCGGCTCTGTTGTAGCCTTTTCCAATTGCTCGAACAAACCCTGCTGGAACACCTGCTACAGCACCTACTGCTTGTCCTACACCTCCGATTCCTTTACCTACAGCTGAACCAGCACTTTTAACTTTATCCCATATAGGACCTTCTTGCAATTCAGATTCTACGATAACTTCAGTAATTCTCATTTTATATTCCTCAAAGAGTGTATGATTTTATTTATACTGGTTAATGAGCTAAAGCTCATTTGTTTCTTCGATTACATCTTCGAAACAATATTATCATCGTAGATGATTTAAGTATTATCCAGATTCTATGGTCACACTTCGCCCTGCCGGGCGAAAAAAAATGACATTATCCGAGTTCGACAAGTCACTTAGTGTTAGAGCAGTTACAGTGGCGGTTGACCGGTACCACGAGCTCCGTCTTCATTCAACGGCGGCTTACATATATACACTAACATATATGTAAACGTAGGGTTTTTCTCCCTTCCTTTTGCCTTTAATCCATCTTCAAACAACTAAATCGCAGGGCTTGATAAGCGATCTTCATCCTTTCGGGTAGTAGTTGAGTACTCTTGCGGCAAGAGATTTCCGTCCCTGCGATCCGAGATCCAGGTTTAGGGCGCCTGATGTTTGCTGGCGCTTGCTTGTTACCGCTTAAGGAGCCTAAATTTTAGATTTTATGTGAGAGCCATGGACACGGACTTGGATATGTCCGTTATAATAATTGTCTGATTCTAATACTTTGCGGTCGAATTGTTCGCGGGCCTCAATGTACGATGTTTCTGCTTTACTTTTACAATAGTAGAGAATTTCTCGTGTGAATTTGTCTTTGCCTAGTGTGTCTATATCTGCTGTTAGATTTGGACTTGAGCCATAATATTCTTGCCAGTCGGAGTCAATCTTACTCCTAATCTTCTTTTTCTTCTTTGTGCCGTTCTTTAACTTTACAGTCTTGTAGGTCGTTTTACTAAATTTTGCTAATTTTTTGCCAATATACATCCTACCCGAGACTGTATTTGTAATTAGATATACAAATCCAACACAGTCTTCGGGGAGTTCTTCAACTAAATTGCCTTGATAAGTCCAAGTCATCCAATGAACCAGGTATTTTTTATTTTTGAATACCTGAGCATAAAAGATTTTGTTCCTAATCTAAAAATAAAACCAGAACTACTTTTATCAGATAACCTGTAAAAGTTAAATCCGTTATGTAACGCCTGGCCTTCTTCTCTTAGATAGAACATTACTTTGTAGCCTTTACCTCTTTGCGGGCATTTTTAGTTTCTGTAATTTCATTGCGGCGAACTTTGATTAGTTTGCCCAATTCTGCTAGAGCCTTGCGTGAGCGTGTACCAGCGGCGCTGTTACCTTTTTCGAATTTTGTATCTTCTGCTTCCCATGCAGCAACTGCGTCTTTGATTGCTTGAATTGTATCACTCATCTTTATTTCCTTTTCTTAATTTTTGTAGGTTATGAAAGTTCTCTTTAGTCTCTTCATTAATTTGATTTTGAATACGCTGAACTTCTCTCATCCATTCGGGAGAAATGTCCCTTATTTTTTTTAATACTCTTCGTAATCTTAAAGTAGTAACTCGGTTTTGTCTCCGCTCATACTCTAAATGGGCGTTATGTAGTTCTAACAATAACGCCATAAAATTACTATGGTATTCTCTATACTTGTTTAGTCTCATTTCTCAACATAGTCGACTGAATTTGAATAACTGGTAAATCCGTTTTCTTTAATAACTTTGAGTACGTTGTTCACACGTCCGATTAATTCGTCCTTGTGACTAATCAAGTAAATATTTTTGTTGCGTTCACGTGCCATCTTTTTAAGTACAGCAAGTCCTGCTTCAACACCTGCGGAATCCATACCAGCATCGATCAGTTCGTCGATGAATAATAAATTAATATGCTTGTATAAATTTTCCCAAACATCTCTAAATGCCCAAGACAAACTTAATATTAGTCGATTTCGTTCTCCCCTACTTAGATTGTCAAAGTCTAGATCTTGCCCTAATTGTGTTATTTCGACATTCAGGTCGTTCAGGAATACAACTTTATGCGGGAGTCCCATCTTATCGATGTAATAACCCAAACGTTTGTTAAGGTATGTTAAATTTTGATCAATAATCTTTTTACGGATAAAAGAATCTTTGCTTGTTAACAGTTTCAATAAAAACTCTTGATGATCTTTCATCTTGGTTAATTCATTAACTGTGTTCCAATCAACTTCTTGAAGAGCAGTATTTTGCAATTCAGTAATTTGTTCTTGATAAGGATTTACTTCTTCAATTTTTTGCCTTAGTGTTCTTTCAAGACTGGACAAATTATTTTTATGTCCTAACGCTTCGGCTTCAGTTTCGTAAAATGTTTCTGGTCGACGTCCTAGTTCGCCGATATTATTAATAGATTTAACAATAGATTTAAGATCTGATGTAACTTTGTTTAAGTACAACATACTTTCTTCTAAATCTTTTTGTGATTTAGTTAACATTTCTTCATGTTTATGATCATGTAACTCTTGTTCACAACTAGGACAAGTTTTACTATCAAGCGTATCGATATCTTTCTTGTATTTGTTTACAGTTTTATCTGCTTGTATTTTTGCAGACTCTAATGTAGCCTTTTGTTTGTTAAGATCTTTTAGTTTACTTGTGTTATCTACCCAAGTTTGTACTGCTTTATGTAAAGTAAGTTCTTTTTCAATGTCAACAGATTCTAAATTAACAATGGCATTGCCTAGACTTTCAATCTCTTGTTGATTTTTATTGTCCCATGCGTTACTTTTTAGTTGAAGTTGATCAATACTCTTTTGAACATTGTCGTTGGCAGTTTTAATACCTTCAATTTTAAAAGTTTCTGATTGAATACTGTCCTTAACTATTTTAATTTGACCTTTAAGCAGTTCAGATTTTTCACTTAGTAGTGTAATACCTAATAGTTGTTCGATAACTTCACGCTGATCATTTGCCTTCATGCTTAAGAACGGCTCTGTATAAGTGTTTAACGCAACCAAATGCTTAAACATAGTATGACTCATACCTAGTAAGTGTTCAACAGCCTTTTGTGTTTCTCGAGAATCACCTTGACTGTCATCTTCGTCTTTGGCCTTTTGCTCTTCATCGTTGACAAATAACTTGAGTACATTGGGTTTACGACCGCGTTCTATGCGATACTTAACACCATTTACATCAAATTCAATTGTAACCAACATGGCTTTGCTATTTGTTTTGTTGATTAAGTTTTCTCTTTTAATATTTGTTAGTGCTTGGCCGTAAAGTCCATAACTTAAAGCATTAACAATAGTAGTCTTACCTGTACCATTACGTGAGCCAGAGTCATCTCCGCCCAAGTCTAGGTTCTCTCCGAGTACTAGTGTTAAATGCTCTTTGTCAAAGTCCACTGCTTGGGTCTGTTGACCCACACTCATGAAGTTTTTTACTGTTATTGATTTTATGTTAAACATTCAGGTTATTGTAGATATCAAGTAAAAGGGTTTTATCAAACTGTTCTGAATCAATGTTGACTAATTGTTCGGTAACAATCTGATCAACACTTTCAAATTTTGTTTCTAATGCGTCATCGACTAAACCATCTAGGTTAGTTTTTTCTTGTATTAGACTGACTTCTCGTATGTCGTACTCAGTAACAAACGTTTCTTTAATATAGTTTGCTTCTTCAAAAGTAATATCAATATCAAGATTAACTTTGAGATACATCTTACTCTTCATAATAGAGTCTTTTTGGTCAATTAGTTGACTTAATTTAACTGTACGGAACTTAGGAGCGTCTGGCCAAGCCGTAAATTCTGGCTTGCCTCCCCATTCTAGAATCATCATGCCTCGATCATCATCCCATGTATCAGCAAAGTTATGAGGGAAAGCGTTTCCAATATAAACAATCTTATCACGTTGTTGTCGTTTATGGAAGTGCCCACTGAATACATAGTCTTGATGTTTGAAGTGAACAGCCTGTAACTCGCCGTTGTCTGGCATTTGTACCATTGCGTTCATGTAAAACAATGGCAATTCAAAGTGACCAAACATATATTTGCTTTTTACATTGCCTATGGTCTTCCATTCATCACCGACTAACCAAGGAACTAATGTTACGTCTCCGATAGTGGTTACTGTTTCAACTACAGTGACACCTGGAATATGTCTTCCAAACGATGAACTGTGGATATCACGTTTATCTTTATAAAACAAATCGTGGTTTCCAGGAAACCAAAAGAACTGTTCAAATGCGGCACCTAGTTTTTCTAAGCATCGCATACTGGTATCAAGTGTTATTAGGTTGATTGAATTTCGATTATGATGCCAATCACCTAAGAATATACAAGTCTCACAGTTATTCTTCTTTGCTTCGGCAATAAACCAGTCAACAAAATCTTCACAATCTTGATTGTGCGTTGAACTATTTGATTTAAGACCAAAATGTATATCGGTAAAACATGCTACTTTCTTAAAAAGTTTCATTAATTAGATTCTCCTAGATTTAGTATAGCGGATTTATTGGGCAAAGGTCAAGCCTCTTCTCCGCCATCTTCAATAGGATCCTCTTCGCTCTTTGGCATTCTGAAGTTTTTATATAGTGATGCTTGTCTAGCAGTCTCTTCGGCATGTTCTGCTTGTGTCTGACGTGTAAGACTTGGCATTAAACCGTTTTCTTGTAACATGTCGTCTCGAATGTTTTGATTTTTCTTTTCGATATTCAATACACGAGTAAATGAATTAGTAACTGCAGCCGTATAGTAAGCAAATGGGTTTTCTGATTTTGATTCATCAAACTGTAGACCAATTTGACTTAACTGTAGGATAGCCTGTCCTCGCATTTCTTCGATATAGGTATAACCACGCCAATTTGAACGCTGTGCGTAACGTTCTGAAAGTTTGATAAACATTTTACCTAAGTTTTCTGTAATGCGTCCGTGGTCTTTGCTAAAATGTCCTTTAACCAAGTCACCTTTCCAATGGCTCTTACCTACACATATAAGTTCGTCATTCTCGTCAAACTTCCAATGTTGGAAAGGTGGAAAATTTACCTTATCATGAGAATCTGCTGTAGTTTTTTTGGTCTTTTTACGTCCGGGGGCTAACGGAATGTGATCAAATGTCATAATACGAATAATAACATCTGTCTTAGCAATAGTTGTATAGTCTTTTGTACACTCTGCTAATTTAATTTTCTTATCGCCTGCGGCCCTTGCGGCGTTAAATGCTTCGAGTCCTTGGCGCTTTGCTCGATTGCGTTTGGCTTCTGCTATAGTTCGGATGTTAATCTTATCCAAACTTGTTAGAATAATGTCATGTTGACTGTATTCTTTTTTGGTAAAACTCGAAAATGAGTTTTTTGATTTGTGTATCTCTGCTAATAAATCTCTGTTATTTAGGTATCTTACCTTCCTACCCGGTGTTGGGGTTGCTGTCATATTGTCTATAGCCATCTTATTGCGGCCTCCTTATATTTGACAAGTATAGCACTTGTCAAGAAGTTTGTCAACCATTTAAGTACGTATTTATCTACATGGTAAATAGCATATAATAGGAACCGATATGGCTGATCTAGCATCACTACAACAACAACTTGCCGC
>Ga0316232_1002802_pt1 | contig 17103 bp, 17 predicted proteins | sample TBHtaG_FD_206006 | JGI IMG/M metagenome (GOLD analysis project Ga0316232, IMG submission 206006) | Freshwater microbial communities from Trout Bog Lake, Wisconsin, USA - TBH18025_13 | ecosystem: Environmental > Aquatic > Freshwater > Lake > Hypolimnion/Profundal zone | place: USA: Wisconsin... | reverse complement strand
GATGCGCGCCCCCCTCTCCAGAGAGGGGGGGATTACTCGTCTTCCTCGGTCTCTTCTTCCACCGTTTCCGGCCCGCCCGCCTGCATCTCGGTCACGCGGTCGATCACCGAGACCAGGACTTCGGGCTCGCGCGCGCCCGACACGGCCAGCTTGCCGCCAAAGATCATCGCCGGCACGCCGGTGACGCCCATTTCGCGGGCGATCTGGTCCTCGCGCTGCACCAAAGCGAGGTCGGCATCGGTATCCAGCAGGTCGGCCACTTCGCGCCCGTCCATGCCGCTCAGATCGGCAATGTCGGCCAGCACGCGGATGTCGCCGATATCCTCGCCATTCTCGAAATAGGCGATGAACAGCCGCTCCACCACATCGTCCTGCACGCCCGCGGCTTCCGCCCAGCGGATCAGGCGATGGGAGTCCAGCGTGTCGGGGCGGCGCGTGATGGCTTCGAAATTGAAGGCGATGTCGTCCTTGGCGCCTTCGGCGATGATCAGCTTGTGCATCTCGACGATCTTTTGGGGATCCTCGCCGAACTTCAGCCGCATATAGACCTGCCGGTCCATGCCTTCGCGCGCCAGGGTGGGGTCAAGGCGATAGGGGCGCCATTTCACGTCGAAGGCGATGCCGGGACGCATCGCCATGGCGCGGGCCAGGCGGCGCTTGCCGATGAAGCACCAGGGACAGACGGTGTCGGAGATCACATCGATTTGCATGACGAATACTCAGTGAAGAATCTGGGCGGTGACTTCATTGGCTTCGGCCAGCGCCTTGACGGTCACCATGCCCCGGCCGGCCCGGATGGTGACCTTTGCCGTCACCGGCAGCAAGCCGGTGATGACGGTGGCATTCGCGGCGGGGGGCTGGGCGAGGAATTCCACCACCAGGGTGTGGTTGTCGCTGCGGGAAATCTTCAGGCGCGGATGGCTCCAGCCGCCGCCCTGCACCGCGCCCTTGACCTGCACCGCGACGCTGCCCCCCGCCATCGTGGCGATGACGCTGTCCACCCGCCAGACGCGCTTCTCCGGCGCGGCCAAGGAAGGCGTGGTGAGCGCCGGGGCGACGAGCAGGAGCAGGGCGAGGGCGGTGATGGCGGAGCGGGACATGATGAAAGCGGGATGTTAGCCGGAATTGGGGCGGTCAGATGGCGAGATCTACTACCACCGGCACGTGATCGGAGGGTTTTTCGCTGGCGCCGCGCACGGCCTTCTCGATGTGACAGGCTTTCAGCCGGTCGGCGGCCTGGGGCGACAGCAGGACATGGTCGATGCGGATGCCATTGTTGCGCTCCCAGGAGCCGAAATAGTCCCAGAAGGTGTACTGCCCGCCTTCCGGATGCAGGGCGCGGAAAGCGTCGGTGTAACCCAGATTTTCGATCCGCCGCAGGGCGGCCTTGGCCTCCGGCTGGAACAGGGCGTCCTTGACCCACGCCTTGGGGCGGTCGGCGTCCTTGTCCTCGGGGATGATGTTGTAGTCGCCCATCAGCACCACCGGTTCCTCGGTCGCCAGCAGCGCCTTGGCGCGCTGGCGCAACCGCTCCAGCCAGGCCAGCTTGTAGTCGAATTTCGGTCCCGGCTGCGGATTGCCGTTGGGGGCATAGATGCTGGCCACCCGCACCACGCCGTCCTTGCCGGTGATCACCGCTTCCAGGTAGCGGGCATGGTCGTCTGTGTCGTCGCCGCCGGGCAACCGCGGCGTCACATCTTCCATCGGCCGCTTCGACAGGATGGCGACGCCGTTATAGCTTTTCTGTCCGTGTACGGCGCAATTATACCCAAGGGCCTCGAAGGCTTCGCGGGGAAAGCCGTCATCGACGGTCTTGATCTCCTGCAGGCACAGCACATCGGGCTCCGCCTCTTTCAGCCAGGCCAGCGCCGGTTCCAGCCGCGCCTTCACCGAGTTTACATTCCAGGTGGCAATCTTCATACCGAGAAGCTGGTCCCGCAGCCGCAGGAGGCGGTGGCGTTGGGATTGTTGACCTTGAAGGCCTGGCCGATCAGGTCGTCGGTGAAGTCGATCTCGGCCCCCACCAGGAAGTCCAGCGACACCGGGTCGATCAGCACCGTGGCGCCATCGCGCTCCAGCACCAGGTCATCGTCCATGCGGGTTTCGTCCAGGGCGAAATTGTACTGGAAGCCGGAACAGCCGCCACCCGTCACCGCCAGCCGCAGCATGGTCCCCGCCGCTTCCTTGGACAGGATGGCGGATATCCGCTTGGCGGCGCGGGCGGAGAGGGTGGGCTGCATGGCAGTCATGGTCTGGCTTTCCGGCGGTTAAGGCTTATGTAGTCTTCCCCATGCCCGACGCAAAGACCCCTGCACCCCTAAAAGACATGACGCCGCCCGGCCACTTGCTGGGCCCGCTGACGGTTCCGCCCTGGCCGCTGGCGCCTTTCGCCACCCATCCCGGGGACAGCCGAGGCCGCCTGCATCCCGAGACCGAAAGCCCCACCCGCACCTGCTATTCGCGCGATCGCGACCGCATCATCCATTCGTCCGCCTTTCGCCGCCTCAAGCACAAGACCCAGGTCTTTGTGCAGCATGAGGGCGACTATTACCGCACCCGCCTGACCCATTCGCTGGAAGTGGCGCAACTGGCCCGCAGCCTGGCGCGTCTGCTGCAATGCGACGAGGATCTGGCCGAGACGGTGGCGCTGGCGCACGATCTGGGCCACACGCCGTTCGGCCATACCGGTGAGGATGCGCTGGACGCGGTGACCAAAGACATTGGCGGCTTCGACCACAACGCCCATGCGCTCCGGCTGGTGACGAAGCTGGAACATCGCTACGCCGATTTCGACGGCCTCAATCTCACCTGGGAGACGCTGGAAGGCATTGTGAAACACAATGGCCCGCTGGCGCCGCCGCTCGCCGGCCCCATTGAGAATTTCAATGCCCGATGGCCGCTGGAGGTTTCCACCTGGCCGGGGATCGAGGCGCAACTGGCCGCGCTCTCCGACGACATCGCATACGTCAATCACGACATCGATGACGGCCTGCGCGCCGGGCTGTTCACCATCGCCGACCTGCGCGGCGCGCCGCTGGCGGGCGAACATGTCGCCGGGGTACAGGCGCGCTATGGCGAACTGGAGCTGTCGCGCTTTGTCGGCGAGTTGATCCGTACCCTGATGAGTTCGCTGCTGGACGATCTGATGGCCCAGACCCGGCGCAACCTGGCGGCCGCCGCGCCCGCATCCGCCGCTGCCATTCGCGGGGCGGACCGCGCCATGGCGGCTTTTTCGCCCGGACGCTGGAGCGAGGTGAAGGCGCTGAAGGGGTTTCTGTTCGACCACATGTACCGCCACCCGCAGCTGCTGCAGACGCGGGAGCGGGCCGCCGCCGTCATCACCGACCTGTATGAGGCCTTCCTGGCCGATCCCGGACTGTTGCCCCCGGACTGGGCCACCGCCTGCGGCCTGGGCGGCGATGCCGCCACCGGCCGGGTGGCGCGCGATTATATCGCCGGAATGACCGACAATTACGCCCTGCAGGAATATGAACGGGTGTTCCACAACCAGATCGCGCTCTGAGCGCAGCCAGGAAAAGTGTGGAGCGGTTTTCCGTCCGGCTGCGCGACCCGAATAAAGCCGCTGATTCGGCTGGAACCGAGTGCTAACGTACACGGCAGAATCGCCCAAAGGCGAAAACAAGGGCTGATCCATGGCCAGGCATGAGCGCGGCATTTACGAGCCGAGCGACGAAGTCCGCGTCTTCGATGGCGCGGAAGAAGAAGATGATGCCGAAGGCTCGCGCCTGCCGCTGCTGATCGTGCTGGCGCTGCTGGTGCTGTTCGCCTTCGCCGGCGTGGTCTGGCTGGCCTATACTCAGGGCGTCGCCCGCGGCCGTACCGAGACGCCGGTGCTGGCTGCCGCGCCGGGTCCCGAGCGGGTCGCGCCGCAGAATGCGGGCGGCGCCAATGTCCAGTATCAGGGCTTCAAGATCTACGAACAGCCGGCCCCCTCCGATGATCAGGCCGATACCGCCACGCCCGCCGCGCCGCCCGAACAGGCCCAGCCGCCGCAGGCCATCCAGCCGCCGCAGGCCATGAAGGCTGCGCCGCAGGCCACCCCGCCGGCCCCGGTGCAGCAGGCCGCCCCGGCCAAGCCGGAACCGGCGCCAAAGAGTGTTGCGCCGCCGCCGCCACCCGCGCCCAAGCCGGCCCCAGTCACCGCCAAGCCGGTGACGCCGCCCCCGGCGATGAAGCAGGCGGCGACCGCACCGCCGCCCGCCGCGACCGCCGCCCCCGCTACGGTCGCAAACGGCGCGCCGCGCCTCCTGCCGGGCGTCGCCACGCCCGCGCCCAAGCCCGTTGCCGCCGCGAGTGCCACCAAGGGCGCCTATGTCCTGCAGATCGGGGCTTACAAGAGCCAGGCCGACGCCGACGCGGCCTGGAAGACTTACAAGGCCAAGCATGCCGCGCTGCTGGCAGGCTATGGCTCCGATGTGCAGAAGGTCGATCTGGGCGACAAGGGCACCTGGTACCGCCTGCGCATTGACGGCTTTGCCGACAAGGATGGGGCCCAGGCCACCTGCGACCGCCTCAAGTCCGATGGCGGCGGCTGCTTCCTCGGAAAATAACCATCATGCGCAGCCGCGCGATCTATGGACTGGCCGGACCGGTGCTGTCGGCGGCGGAAGAGGCATTCTTCCGTGATGCGCAGCCCTGGGGCTTCATCCTCTTCGCCCGCAATATCGAGACACCGGGCCAGGTCGCGGCCCTGACCGCTGCGCTGCGCGGGACGGTGGACGATCCGCGCGCGCCCATCCTGATCGACCAGGAGGGCGGCCGGGTGGCGCGGCTGAAACCGCCGCACTGGCATCTGCGCCCGCCTGCCGCCCGTTTCGGTGCGGCCTATGCCGGCAATCCGGAGGTGGCCCGCGAGGCGACCTATCTCAATGCCCGCCTGATCGCCGACGATCTCGTTTCGCTGGGCATCAATGTCGATTGCCTGCCGGTGCTGGATGTGCCCCAGCCGGGCGCCCATGACATCATCGGCGACCGCGCCTTCGCCGCCGATCCCGCCATCATCATCGACCTGGGCCGGGCCCAGATCGATGGCCTGATGGACGGGGGCGTCCTGCCGGTGATGAAGCATATCCCCGGCCATGGCCGCGCCGGATCGGACAGCCACCTGGAACTGCCCCGGGTGGTCACCGGGCCGGAGGAACTGTCGGCGGTGGATTTTGTCACCTTCCGCAGTCTGGACACCTGCCCGATGGCGATGACAGCCCATGTTGTCTATGATTCGATTGATCCACAGCGGCCTGCGACCACCAGCCCCAAAGTCATTCGGGATGTGATACGCGGTGAGATAGGATTTGACGGGCTGCTGATGTCCGACGACCTGTCGATGAAGGCGCTGGACGGCCCGCTGAGTGTGCGCGCCAGGGCAGCCCTCTTCGCAGGTTGCGATGTTGTGCTTCACTGCAACGGTGACATGGACGAGATGAAGGACGTGGCTTTGGAGGCCAAGGCATTGGAAGGCGCCGCCCTGAGAAGGGCCAATCATGCGCTGTCGCTGCTGGTGACGCCCGCGGGCTTCGATCCGGTGGCGGCGTCGGCGCGTCTGGATGCCCTGTTGCGAGCGTCTTCATGAGCGAGGCACACGAAGCCTTCGATGCGTTCGATCCGCCGGCCACGGCGGAAGAGGGCGGCCTGATGGTGGCGGTGGACGGGTTCGAGGGCCCGCTCGACCTGCTGCTGGCGCTGGCCCGCAACCAGAAGGTCGATCTCGCCCGCATCTCGATCCTGATGCTGGCCGACCAGTATCTGGGCTTCATCGAGAGCGCCAAGAAGCTGAATCTGGAACTGGCCGCCGATTACCTGGTGATGGCGGCCTGGCTGGCCTACCTGAAATCCCGGCTGGTGCTGCCGCAGGAAAAGACCGCGGAAGGCGAGCCCTCCGCCGACGAGATGGCCACCCGCCTGCGCTGGCGGCTGCAGCGGCTGGACGCCATGCGCGCCCAGGCCACCCGCCTGATGGGGCGCGAGCGGCTGGACCGCGACGTCTTCGGCCGCGGCGATCCCGAGCCGGTGAATATCGTCAAATTGCGGACCTACCAGGACACGCTCTACGACCTGCTCACGGCCTACGCCACCGACCGGGTAAAGCGTCTGGGCGGCAAGGCCTATTCGCCCACCCAGCCCATCGTGCTGCAGATCGAGGAGGCCCGGGCCCGCCTGGAACGCATGCTGGGCAAGATCCACGACTGGAGCAGCCTGGACAGCCTGCTGCCGTTCGAATGGTCCGGTGGGCCACGGCGGCGCACGGCGGTGGCCTCGACCTTGCTGGCCTGCCTGGAGATGGCCCGGGACGGCAAAGTCCAGCTCCAGCAGATGGCGCCTTTTGCCGAAATTTTCGTGCGGGACAGCGGTCCCGCCAACGACCAGACCCCGACAGAACAAAACTCCAGCGAACAAGTGGAGGCGTAATATGAGCAGCGTGGCACAGATGATTGAGACGATCGAAACCGAACTGGAAGCCCCCACTTCTAAGGAAGAGGTGACCGCCGAAGCCGGCGTCAACGTCGAACACATGCGGATGGTGGAAGCGCTTTTGTTCGCCGCTTCCGAACCGCTGGATCAGAAGGCGTTGTCAACATCGCTGCCGGAAGGCGCCGATGTGAAGGCCGCGCTGGAAGCGCTTCAGGCAGCGTATGAGAAGCGCGGTGTAAATCTCTGTTTTGTCGCCGGAAAGTATCAGTTCCGCACAGCGGCCGATCTGGCCTTCCTGCTGCGCAAGGAGAAGCCGGAGCAGAAGCGGCTCTCCAAGGCGGCCATCGAAACCCTGGCCATCATCGCCTATCACCAGCCCGTCACCCGGGCCGAGATCGAGGATATCCGCGGTGTCGCCCTCTCCAAGGGCACGCTCGACGCCCTGATCGAGGTGGGCTGGGTCAAGATCCGGGGCCGCAAGCGCACCCCGGGCCGTCCCGTCACCTACGGCACCAGCGAGACCTTTTTGATCCAGTTCGGGCTGGAGAGCGTCGGCCACCTGCCGGGCCTGGACGAGCTCAAGGCGGCGGGCTTCCTGGAAGCGATGCCGCCCTCCGGTTTCGACGTCCCCAACCCCTCCGAGATGCTGGGGCCGGACGAGGACCCCTACGATCCCAACGAGCCGGCCGAGCCCGATCTGCTGACCGGCAGCGTGCACCTGGATCAAGCTTAGGGCGCACCATCCCACCGTACATTGCGAAGCGATCCCACAACCCTTTCGCAAGCATCCTGCCCAATCAAGTCAGGACCGGTGCGTGGCGGCGTGCTAGATTGGTGCCGTCCACGAACCCAGGGGGCTGGCTGTGAACAAGTTTCAGGGTTTCGCCATCGGGCTTGTCCTGCTGGTGATTTCGATCGCCGCTGCGCTGCAGCTGATGCCGGTGGACCCGATCATGCGCCATGTCGCCATCGGCGCCGTGTCCGCGGTCTGCCTGATGGCGGCGATGGTATTCTTTCTTTTTGTGGTGAAGGATCGGGACTAGTGCCCAATGGGCGGCTGGACATGGTTGGAACGCGAATGTTGCTGACGGAAACTTTTTGCATTATATGTGCTGGGAAATGGAGAGCCGGACGCTCCGCAGCGGATGGCGTTTCCGATGTTTCTTGAACTGAAAGACTTCCTGACCCTCGAAGAGGTGGAACGGCTTCGTGCCATCGCCGCGAAGGTCGATTTCGTCGATGGCAAGGTCTCCAACCCCTACAACAATACCAAGAACAACCAGCAGGCCAGCGAAGCCGATCCGCGCAACGCGGAAGCTTCGCAGATCGTCGCGGCGGCCTTCCTGCGTTCGGGCCCGTTCCAGGATTTCGCCTTTCCCCGCAGCATCGTTCCGCCGCTGCTGGCCCGCTACGAGGTGGGCATGGCCTATGGGGCGCACTCGGACGGCGCGTACCTGCAGCTTGGCCGTGACCGCCTGCGCTCCGACTTGGCGGCCACGATCTGGCTCAATCCGCCCGACAGCTATGACGGCGGCGAACTGGTTGTGCATTTCGGCACAAGGCCGGTGGTGATCAAGGGCGAGGCCGGCAGCGTGGTGATCTATCCCGCCACCCAGGTGCACGAGGTGCTGCCGGTGCGGCGCGGCCAGCGGCTGGTTTCCATCACCTTCATCGAAAGCCGGATCCAGGACGAGTTCCTGCGCACGCAGCTCTATGAACTGAGCCGGATCGCCGAGGATGAAGGCCCCCGCATGACCTGGGACTGCCGCGTCCGGCTGGATACGGTGCGCAACAATCTCCTGCGCATGTGGTCGCGCAACTGAAGTCTGGCGCGGTCCGCCTAGTTCGCGTTCGCCGCCGCCGCCATCTTGTCGATCGCCGCCTGGAAGCGCGTGCGGCGGCGGTCCATCTCGGCGGGACGGTCGGCGGGCGCGATGGCCATGTTGTCATAGAGCAGGGTATAGACGATGCGCGAATGGGTGGCGTCCACCGGCTCCACGGCCATGGTGCCGTGATAGAAAATCGGCGAAGTGGGCTGGGCATAGACATAGGAATGGCTGGTCTTGGAGACCATCAGTTCGTTGATGGTGCCGTTCAGCAGCCGGTTGGTGCCGACCTCGCCGTTGCCCACCGTCAGGACGCAGCTGTTCATCCCGAGAAACTTGATGAAGGCGCAATAGTCGTTGCCGCCCATCCGCTTCCAGGCGTCGTCGGCGCCCCGCGCCACATCCGCCGTCATCACGATGGTGGCCCAGTTGTGCGGCACATCGGGGACCGCGCCACGCGCGGGGGCGGCAGGCGCCTGGGCAAGGGCAGGCGTGGTGGCGGCGATGAGCGCCGCGAGCAATATCTTCTTCATGATGGTTCTCCCTGGGCTTCTCATGCTTCGACAGGCTCGGCATGAGGATTTCTTTTATCCCCCTCACCCTGAGCTTGTCGAAGGGGAGGCAGCTTCAATCGATCAACGGGCGCCGTTTTCCTCTTCCAATTCCACGATCACCGCTTCGCCATTTTCCAGGGCGATAGCCAGGTCGCCTTTTCTCAGCAATTTGGCATCATTGCCGAAAACTTCGGCCCGCCAGCCGCTCAGCGCCGCCACGCCGTCATCCTCGTTGGCGGCCAGCTTCTCGATATCCTCGGCATTGGCGATCAGGCGGGGCGCCACCCCGGCGGCTTCGGCTCGCAGCCGCAGCAGGGTCTTGAGCAGGTCGATGGCGGCAGGCGAGGGCTCGCGGCGGCGGCGCGCCTGGCCGCTCCCGCTTTCGATCCCGTCCGGCGGCGGGGCGGTGCGTCCGGCCTCGATGGCCTCGACCAGGCCCTTGCCCAGGCGCGAGTTGACGAAGCCCTTGGGCACGGCCCGCACCTTTTCCAGCGCCTCGCCATCCTCGGGCGGATGGGCGGCGATCTCGGAAATGGCTTCATCCTTCAGCACCCGGCCGCGGGGAATGTCGCGCGCCTGCGCCTCGCGCTCGCGCCAGGCGGCGAGGGAGGCCAGCATGGCGAGAAAGCGCTTGTTGGTGGTGCGCGGCTTCAACCGCTTCCAGGCCAGTTCCGGCTCGATGCGGTAGAGCGCGGGGTCTTGCAGTGCCGCCACTTCCTCCGCCACCCAGGCTTCACGCCCGGTACGCTTCAGCGTCGCCGCCAGCTTTTCATAGATGGTGCGCAGATGGGTGACATCGGCCAGGGCATATTCCAGTTGCCGCTTGGAAAGCGGCCTGTGGCTCCAGTCGGTGAAGCGGGCCGACTTGTCGATCTCCACCTTCGCCAGCTTGCGTGACAAGGTTTCGTACGATGCGGAGTCGCCAAAGCCGCAGACCATCGCCGCCACCTGGGTGTCGAACAGCGGCGCGGGAATGACGCCGCCCTGCAGGAAGAAGATCTCGATGTCCTGCCGCGAGGCATGCAGCACCTTGACGATCCCGGGCCGCTTCATGAAGTCGTAGAAGGGTGCCAGGTCCAGCCCTGGCGCCAGCGGATCGATGATTGCTTCGGCCTCCGCTTTCGGGGCCGCCATCTGGATCAGGCAGAGCTTGGGATAATAGGTCTGGTCCCGCAGGAATTCGGTGTCCAGGGTGACATAGGGCACGCCTTCCAGCTCCGCCAGGAAGGCCGCAAGCTGGTCGTTGGTTTCAATGATCCGCATCCCGCCTCAATAGCGGATTCGGACCGTGGCGGGGGAATTTCCTATGGCACCAGCCCCACCGTCTTGCCAGCAAAGCCCGCCGCGTCGAAATAGCGGTTCGCGCCCACGGTCTGGAGGTTGAGAATGGTGCGGATGCCGTTCGGGCCGGGGTCGGAAACCTCGGTGGCCTTTTTCACCGTCACCGGCGCGCCCCTGCTCAGCGCTTCCCCGATCACCCGGCCCGTCAGTTTGCCCTTGGGGGCGAGGTCAATGCCCGCGATATGGGCCAGGGTGGGGGCGATGTCGGCGTTGCTGATGGGGGCGGGATCGGCATAGCCCGCCTTGAAGCTGGGCCCGATGGCGGCCATGAAATTGCGGGTCTCGCCCCGGCTGAGTGAGCCATGGCTGCCCTGGCCGGTGGCCAGTCCGGTGTCATGGATGCCGATTTCGCATTGCAGGGGATTTTCGCACGGCCCCGCGAAGGTGCGAAAATTGACATAGATGTCGGGTGCCGGGGTCTTGGCCGATCCGATCAGGTTGAGCGCGCCCATCGGCAGGGCGCCCGCCATCTTGCCCAGCCGGTCGTTGACGAAGATGCCGCTGACATAATCCTGGGTGGAGAGGAATTCGATGATCCGCGCCGCCATTTCCTTTGCATTGTCCTGCGGCAGATAGATCAGGTCGGAGCCGCCATTGGCCGCGACGATGACGTCCGGCGCTTGCGCACTCGCTCCCAAGGCCGCGTTGTTGACCTTCGGCAGGCGCAGCGCCGTGCCCAGGTCGGCCAGCAGGAAGCCGGAGGCGATCTGGCCATCCTTCGCCGAAGGGCTGGTGGCGCTGGCGTGATCGACGGTTAGAAAGCCGTGATCGGCGGTGACGAAAATGTCGGTGGTCTTGTCCAGCCCCTGGTCTTTCAGGGCCTGGCGCAATTCCCCCAGAACGGTATCGGCATTGCGCGTGCCCGCCTTGCCACTGGGACCGTTGATTCCGGGCACATGCTCGCCGACGTTGTCGCGGGTATTGTGCTGGCTCATGTCGGGATCGCGGCTCCAGAACAGCAGGGCGAAGGGTTTTCCCGCCTGCTTGAAATGCGGCAGCACGATCCGGGTCGTGGCTTTCGCCAGCCAGACTTCCTGCGGGATGTTGGGCACCTGGGTGCCGGGCACCGCGTCGGGCAGAAAGGCGGCTTTCATCTGCGATGCGAACCAGTCGGGCAGGGCGAAGCCTTTCGCGGTTCCGGTATTGTCGTCCAGGATCAGGGTCTGGCTGCCGTCCGGCGCAGCGGTGGAATCCTGGATGCGCGTCGGGCCCAGCTTGCCGATCACGGCGGTGGAAAAGCCCTGCTGGCGCGCCCGCGCGATCAGCGTTTCCTCGTTCAGGTAGTTGCCGTCGAATTTCTGGTTCATCTCGGCCAGCACCTGGTCGTTCTCCAGGCCCACCACGCTGGCGCCGCCGGCGCTTTGCATGGCCTTGCCGGTCCACAGCGTGTTGCCGAAGTCGCCGGTGTCGCCGATGTAATGCCCGGTGGCGATGGCCGAGGCGTTAACGGTGGTGACGGTGGGAAACAGCGAATGGCTGTTGGTGAAGTCCACGCCGTCCTTCTTCAGTCGGGCCAGATTGGGCATGTTGCCGGGCTCGACGCTGCCATAGCGCAGGCCGTCGGCCACGAAGATGATGATGTTGTGCGGCGGGGCCGGGGGCAGGGCGGAAGCTGGACCGGCAGCGAGAGCAAAGGCGGCGGCGAGGAGCAGTTTTTTCATCGGATTCCCCAGTGGAAATGGCAGGTTAGCGACGGACTGTGACAGGGCAAGCAGCGCCCGCCGCGATACTTGACCACCCCCCATAAAACGGCCACAAACGCCGCCAAACCCTCAGATTCCTCAAGGTTTTCGCGCCATGCACGCTTACCGGACCCACACCTGCGGCCAGCTTCGCAAAGCCGATGTCGGCGCCACTGTGCGTCTGTCCGGCTGGGTCAACCGCCGCCGCGACCATGGCGGGCTGATCTTCATCGACCTGCGCGACCATTACGGCATCACCCAGTGCGTCATCACGCCGGAAAATCCGGCCTTCGCGGCGGTCGATGCCGCCCGCTCGGAATGGGTGCTGACCTTCACCGGCAAGGTGGTCGACCGGCTTGACGGTACCGTGAATGCCGACCTGCCCACCGGCGAAATCGAACTGCGGATCGAAAGCGTCACGGTGCAGGGCCGGGCCCAGGAACTGCCGCTGCCGGTGTTCGGCGATCAGGAATATCCGGAAGACACGCGCCTGACCTATCGCTTCCTCGATCTGCGCCGCGAGCGGCTGCACAGGAACATCATGCTGCGGGCCAACATCATCACATCGCTCCGTAAGCGGATGATCGCGCAGGGCTTCACCGAATTCCAGACGCCCATCCTGACGGCGTCGTCGCCGGAAGGGGCGCGCGACTTCCTGGTGCCGTCGCGCCGCTATCCCGGCAATTTCTACGCCCTGCCGCAGGCGCCGCAGCAGTTCAAGCAGCTGATCATGGTGGCGGGCTTCGACCGCTATTTCCAGATCGCGCCCTGCTTCCGCGACGAAGATGGCCGCGCCGACCGTTCGCCGGGCGAATTCTACCAGCTCGATCTGGAAATGAGCTTTGTCACCCAGGACGACGTCTTCGCCGCCGTCGCCCCGGTGTTGGCGGGCGTGTTCGAGGAATTCGGCGGCGGCAAGAAAGTCACCGCCCACGACCAGTTCCCCCGCATCCCCTATGCCGAGGCGATGCTGAAATACGGCACCGACAAGCCCGACCTGCGCAACCCGATCGAGATCGTCGATGTCAGCGCCGTGTTCGACCGGGAAGATGTCGCCTTCAAGGCGTTCAAGGGCAAGACCGTGCGCGCGATTCCCGCGCCCGGCGCGGCGGCGCAGCCGCGTAGTTTCTTTGACAAGTTGAATGAATGGGCGCGCGGTGAAGGTGCGGCGGGCCTTGGTTATATCCAGTTCGAGGAAGAGGCGGGTGTGCTGACGGGCAAAGGCCCCATCGCCAAGTTCATTCCGCCCGCCGCGCTGGCCGAAATGGCGAAGATCGCGGGATCAAAGGCCGGTGACGCCCTGTTCTTTAGCGCCGACGCCAAACCCGACCGTGCCGCCAACATCGCCGGCCAGGCCCGCACCCGCCTGGGCCGCGAGTTGAACCTGATCCCGCAGGACGAGTTCAAATTCTGCTGGATCGTCGATTTCCCCATGTATGAGTGGAACGAGGACGACAAGAAGATCGACTTTTCCCACAACCCCTTCTCGATGCCGCAATTCGACCGCGAGAAATTCCTGGCGCTGGACCCGAACGACAAGGACACGATCCTGGGCATGAAGGCGTATCAATACGATATCGTCTGCAACGGCTATGAATTGTCGTCGGGCGCCATCCGCAACCATGATCCCGATGTGATGCTGAAGGCCTTCGAGATCGCCGGTTATGCCCGCGCCGAGACCGAGGAAAAGTTCAAGGGCATGATCAACGCCTTCCGCCACGGCGCCCCGCCCCACGGCGGCACCGCGCCCGGCATCGACCGCATCGTCATGCTGCTGGCGGGCGAGGAAAACCTGCGCGAAGTTACCATGTTCCCCATGACCCAGTCCGCCCAGGACCTGCTGATGAACGCGCCATCCCCGGCCAATGCCAAGCAGCTCAAGGAGCTGCATTTGAAGGTGGTTTACCCGGAGAAGTGAAAGCCCGATCTGCATAGCGGGTACGAAGGTCCGTCGCATGAATTCAGGCCATGCATCCGAAATAGCGCGACTGTTTAATCGCGCCGTTGGGTTTTTCCAGCAGAGGAACCTGGCCGAGGCCGAGCAGCTTTGCCTGCAGATCCTCGCGGTCGCGCCGGCCAACTTCCAGGTTCCCCAGCTGCTCGGAGCAATTCGTGCCCAACAGGGCCGACACACCGAAGCGCTTGCGCTGCTCGGCGACGCCCTGAAGCTAAATCCGCATGCCACGGGGCTGCTGCTGAATTACAGCAATGTGCTCAAGGCGCTTGGGCGTGACGAAGACGCCTTGGTGTATTGCGACAAGCTTCTGGCGCTCGAACCGGATCATGCCGGGGCGTTGTACAACCGGGGAAACCTGCTGCTGTGCCTGAAACGCTTTGACGAAGCGCTGGCAAGTTATGACAAGGCGTCGGCGGTCAGGCCGGGCCGCCCCGAGATTTTGAACAACCGCGGCATGGCCTTGCACGGCATGAGGCGTTGCGAGGAGGCGCTCGCAAGTTATGACGAAGCCCTGGCGATCAATCGGGATTATGCGGAAGCGCTGAACAATCGCGGTACCTCCCTGTATTTCATGAGACGCCTGGAGGAGGCCCTCGCAAGCTATGAAAAAGCCCTGGCGATCCAGCCGGGCTTCTTCGAGGCATGGAACGGCCATGGCCTTGTCTTGCGTGACTTGAGCCGCCCGGAGGAGGCGCTGGCGAGTTACGACCGGGCCTTGGGCGTCAGGCCGGATTATGCGGAGGCGTTGCACAATCGCGGTAACGTGCTGCTGATTCTGAAGCGCTTTGATGAAGCGGTGGCGTGTTACGACAAGGCCCTGGCGATCAATCCCGACAATGTGGAATCCCTGAACAATCGTGGCCTCTGCCAGTATTTCCTGAAACGCGTTGACGCGGCGCTGGAGAGTTATGACTGGGCGCTGGCGATCAAGCCGGATTATGCGGACGCGTTGCACAGTCGCGGCATGGTTCGATGGCGAGACGGCCAGCATTACGAAGCGGCAGTCCTTGATCTGGAAAACGCCGTGGCGGCAAATCCGGATCATGATTACGTGCGCGGCGATCTGCTGCATGTGCGGATGCACGGCGCGGACTGGTCTGCCTTTGAGCAGCAGGTGTCGCTCATCGACGCGGGCGTGCGCGCGGGCAAACGGGTCATTGACCCGTTCATGTATCTGGCGATCTCGGAATCGCCTGAAGATTCTCAGAAATGCTCACGCATTTTTTCGGAGGACTTCTATCCGCCGGCCCCGATGCTGTGGAAGAAGACGGATCGCGGACACAGGAAAATCCGCCTGGGCTATGTGTCTGGGGAATTCCGCGAGCAGGCAACGGCCTATCTGACCGCCGGCCTTTATGAATGCCATAACAAAAGCAAATTCGAGATTGTTGCCTTCGACAATGGATCGCGCACCGACAGTCCCATGCGCAGGCGCCTGGAGGCAGCTTTTGATCGTTTCGTACCCATAGCGGATATCTCCGACCGGGCCGCAGCGGAGAAAATCGCCGGCGAGGAAATCGATATCCTCGTCAATCTCAACGGCTATTTCGGAAACCACCGGATGGGCGTTTTCGCCCGCAGGCCCGCGCCGGTTCAGGTCAATTATCTGGGTTTTCCGGGGACACTGGGCGCCAGCTATATCGACTATATTCTCGCCGATCGCTTTGTGATCCCCGATGACGAACGGCAATATTATATGGAAAAGGTGGTCTATCTTCCCGCCAGCTATCAGGTGAATGATTCCAGGCGGTACAGGGCGCAAGGCGCGCCGGGTCGGGTCGAGAACCAGCTGCCCGAGACGGCGTTCGTTTTTTGCGATTTCAACATGGGCTACAAGTTCACGCCGGCGATGTTCGCGGTCTGGATGCGGATTCTGAAGAGGGTTGAAGGCAGCGTGCTCTGGCTGCTGCAGAGCAATGCGGCGTCTCCGGGAAATCTCAGAAACGAGGCGGAGCGCCATGGGGTTGCAGGTGACCGGCTCGTTTTCGCGCCGTTTGTTTCCATGGAGAAGCAATTGGATCGGCTGCAGCTGGCCGACCTGTTTCTCGATTCCCTGCCGTGCAATGCGCACACCACGGCGAGCGACGCCTTGTGGGCGGGCGTGCCGCTTCTCACCTGTCGCGGCACGAACTTTTCCGGGCGGGTGGCCGCCAGCCTTCTGCATGCCATCGAATTGCCAGAACTTGTGACAGCCAATCTGGAAGATTATGAAGCGCTGGCCGTGAAGCTGGCCAGCGACCCCGCGTTGTTGCGGGGAATCCGGCAAAAGCTCGCGGGCAATCGGCATGCCACGCCGCTGTTCGATACCGACCGTTTCCGGCAACAGATCGAAACCGCCTATGCGAAAATGTGGGAAATCTTCCAGCGCGGCGAAGCCCCGCAAAGTTTTGACGTCCATCGCTAAAGACAGTTGGGCGATTGTTTCCGGTTTGATGGGACGCAAGCGTTCGATTGCCATCCAAGTCCGGGCGATGCCGACACCGGCATCTGCGCATAGCCTTTGGATATTGACGCCAGAAATCGATGCGGCGTTCGCCGGGCGAAATGTCCGCCAGACCTTTCGTTTCTTCCCCGATCACCGCTCTCACATCAGAGCGCCGCATTTGTTGTGAAACCGCCACGTGATTGCTAGGAATAGGACGCATCAAGGACAAGGGCACCGTGACAACAAGAACCGACCTGGCCGCCCTTCTGTCGCCCACCCGCGTCGAGGATTTCGTGCAGTCCCACTGGGCGAAGACGCCGCTGCTGGTGCGATCGCACAGCAAAAGCCGTTTTGATGGCCTGCTCGACCTGGCGCGTTTTGAATTCCTGCTCACCACCGTCGCCGCGACGGGCTGGCTGAGCATCGTCAGCGGCGGCGAGATCAAGCCGCCAGCGCGCGACCAGTTGACTATCGACGGTACGCCCAACATGACCGCCGTCGTCCGGGCGGTGTCCGAAAAGAAAAGCCTGCTGCTTCTCAACGTCAATCGCCTCGATTCCGGGGTCGGCGGCTTTTGCCGCGGTATTGCCGATGATTTGCGTGGACTCGGGCTGGTGCTGGGCAAGCCAGTGCGCGCCAACGCCTATTTCACGCCGCCGCACGCACAGGGCCTGGCGCCTCATTATGACGACCATGATGTACTGGTGCTGCAGCTGCATGGCGCCAAGCGCTGGCGGCTGCATGGCTAGGCCGTGAAATGGCTGCGCAAGCCCATGGTGGACGCGCTGCCCCGTGCGTTCATCAAGGCCGAGCCGGAGGATGTGACGCTGACGCCAGGTGACCTGCTGTATCTGCCGCGCGGCTTTGTGCATGAGGCGGCGTCGCAACA
>Ga0316232_1002799_pt1 | contig 17121 bp, 4 predicted proteins | sample TBHtaG_FD_206006 | JGI IMG/M metagenome (GOLD analysis project Ga0316232, IMG submission 206006) | Freshwater microbial communities from Trout Bog Lake, Wisconsin, USA - TBH18025_13 | ecosystem: Environmental > Aquatic > Freshwater > Lake > Hypolimnion/Profundal zone | place: USA: Wisconsin... | reverse complement strand
CAGTACCACTACTAACGGTAAAGGTTTCACCATTCACACCAGTCACGCTAGTGATGTTGGTACCAGTAAAGGTGGTAGTGCCGTTATAGACCTGCGAACCAGAAGCAGCTAAGTTCGCTTTGGTGATCGTGCCAGTCAAAGTATTGCTTAGACTAACCGTATAACCATATACTGGTTTAGCCCCAACACTTGTAGCAGCAGTAATAGTTGGATTGGCAGTTGGTGTCACAGCTAAGTTAGTACCAACGTTAGCAGTTGAATAAGTTCCAGTTAGAGATTTTGTGCTCAAAGTGATCACATCGCTGTTAACCGCTCCACTACCAACAGCATATTGAGATGCAAGAATGGTTGCAGCATTCGAAGCGTTGTAAGTAATTGCTGTCAAAGTTCCTGACAAATTAACAGTTACCGCTGCTGTAAAGCCGTTGTATAAGAAACCATTACCTGCGGTAGTAGTTTGAACAGCTGAAGTGCCATAAGTAGCGTTGTACTGTACGTAAGCATTTACCAAACCACCGTAGGTATCACCACCAGAGCCTGCGGCAGCAAATGGGGTGGCATTCGTACTCCAAATTTGCCAGGATTTACCTGCACCGCCAGCACTAATTGCTGTGGACGTTGAGCTGTTTGTGATTTTAGAACCAACTACAGTGATATTTCCTAAGGTGGTTGCAATAGTCTTTGTGCTAGCCAAACTAAATGCACCCGTACTGTTAAGAAGAATATCTCCTGAAGTAGAACTACTAATTGATTGATTTACAGTAATAGCGCCTGTGTTAGTAATGCTAATAGCACCAGTACCAGTAATACCGTTAGTGGCTCCAACAGTACCAACCGTTAATGCGGTGTTATTCGTTAAGCTCAATGAGGCAATACTGCTTGCTGCAATCGTACCAATCGAGTTCGCTGAAGTATTAAAGGTAAAGGTACCAGCACCGATAAAGAGAGCATTGGTGGCGGTAATCGCCCCACTCTGACTTGCAGTTCCAGTAGTGCTAAGAGAAAGAGTGCCGATACCAGAACCACCAGCGAAAGATTGATTGCCGCTGCCGGATGAAGTGGTGAGGTTTTTAGAGGCGCCAGTAATAGTGCCCATACTAATTGCACTATTGGTGGTTGTGAGAGAAACGCTTGCGCCCAAGGTTACAGGACCAACATAGGTTTGGGTACCGGTAGTGGTTACGTTTCCATTTAAAGTAGTAGTAGCCGATCCACTAGAGATATTTAGGCTAGACAAACCACTTACTGTGCCAAGGCTTACAGCGCCAGTACCACTAGCAATGGTTAAAGAATAAGTATCCGATGAAGTTCCTGCGGAAGTAACTGCAACTAAACCTGAACCACCATTACCACCAGTTCCTGCGCTCTGAGCAACCGCAGGTGTCGAATTAGGATTGGCATTACTTCCGCCACCACCACCGCCACCGCCGGTATTAGCTGTGCCAGCAACACCGTTTGCGCCACTACCACCAGCGCCACCACCATAGCTAGCTGTTCCGCCAGTGGCAGTTGCTGCAGCAGTAACGTAGTTTTGCGTCATTGCTCCGCCACCGCCACCACCGCCATAATTCGTAAGAGATCCAGTCAGCGTGCTCGCGATACCCATACCGCCATTACCACCGGATTGTAGTCCACCATTATTTGCAGGACCTCCAGCGCCACCGCCACCACCGGCAGTCCAGTTTGCTGGACTTAGATTGCCATCAAAACCATTGCCACCATTTCCGGAAACAAGGGCTCCGCCAGTATTTCCCTGAGTTTGACCAGGCGCGCCATATCCAGCGGACGCATTATGGTAGCCACCACCACCACTCGCAATAGTGCTTGCTGGTGGAGTTACTGTTGTGCCTGACAAGGTACCGCCATCTGGCTGAATCGGAGTAGTAAGGCCTGATTGCGCGCCCTGACCGCCACCATATGCGGTAACAGTTCCGAAGGTAGATGATCCACCATTACCAGCGGCATTTGAAGCAACTGCTGCAACGCTATAGAGCGTTGCAGTACCACCAGCACCTACAGTAATGCCAGTAATTGGAGTTCCATTAGTTACGGAGACAGTTGAGGTAACGACACCACCACCACCACCACCGCCGCCAGTTCTATCGTAAGCCGTACCGCCTGCACCACCACCACCCACAGCCAAGACCGAAACTGTCTGCGAGATCGTTGGAGTCCAGCTATAGGTAGTTCCATTCCAAATGACGTATCTTGCATCTATAGACGCTGTAGCTGTATACGAGGAACCGTCATAGGTATAGGAGCCCGCACCTGTGAACTGCAATACATTGATGCTTGAAGTTGAAACGCTACCTATGATGCTAACGGTTCCATTTGCACCACCGTATGTTGTGGTTAATGTAAAGGCATTACTTGAAGCATTTGCCCCTGGGTAAGACTGTAAAACCAAGCTACCATAACTCTGGTTACCGGAAGTTGTCACACCTCCATTGAGATAAGCCGTTCCACTAAAGGTTACTGCAGCTTTATTAGTTGAAAGCAAACTGGTTGCAGTGGTTGGAGTATTTGGACTACCAACCGTGGCATTTCCGGTATAGGTTTGAGCCCCATAAGTTGTTACAGAACCGACGAGAGTACTTAATCCACTAACAGATAAGCTACTTGCTGCTCCAGAATTGGTAATCGATGGATTGCTAGCACCAATACTCGTCATGGTTAAGGAGCCGAGTGCGACAGTACTGCTAGTGGCAGCTGCAATGTCAAAAACAGCAGCACCATTGAGATTTAAATTAGTGCTCGTACCTAATATCGCAGTAGCAGATGTACCTAGTTGCAAGGTACCTGAATTAACAGTCACATTCGTAATGGCATTAGAAGCAGAAGAAAGAATTAATACACCTGAGTTGTCCTTACCAAGAATTAATGAAGCTCCTGATCCTGTAATTGCGCCAGCTATGGTGACAGCATAGGTAGCATTTGCGTTATCAATCTCACCACCACCCGTTCCAATCGAAATGCTACGAGTAGATCCAATAGTGACAGCAGCGCTCTGGCCTGTTATGAGGAGCTCACCTTGATTACTTAAATTGATTGAACCTGATGCTGCACCTAAGTTACCGTCACCACTAATATAAAGTGCCCCGTTATTAATAGTGGTTCCACCTGAGTAGGTATTCGCTCCAGCGAGAGTCCATGTACCACTGCCAGCCATTACAAGGCTAGTAACATAATTAGTAGAAGCAGGTTTGTTGTCAGCCAATACAGGTGTAAACACGTTTCCAGCTGTACTACCAGTCAGAGTAAGTGTTCGATTTGTGGTGCCATAGGCTAAGGTAGCTATACCCCAAGTTAAGGCGCCTGCACCTGAGCCATCGATTGTTCCGTTGCCAGTCAAGGTAAATGGTCGAGTTACAGAAGCCGTTGCACCGATGTATTGCAAAGTACCACCATTGAAAACAAGATTGGCTGCTGCCGTTGCTTTACCTAAGCTACTAGCAGTCGTTCCATCGCTGGATATCGTGTTAACACTTAATGTACCTTTAGTAATGGTGGTAATGCCGGTGTAAGTATTTAAGCCCGACAGAATTTGCGTACCGGTGGCATTAATAGTCAGACCACCAGTTCCAGCAATGACTCCCGCAAACGTTGCGTTAATTGCAGTTCCGGCAATTGTCAGCGTATTACTTCCTAGAGCAACGTTTGTACCAGTGATATTCCACTGATTTGCCAAAGAGCCAATTTGAGTACTGTAAGTGCTGGTACTGATATCTAAGCGGTCATTGGTGCCATTCAGACTAACAGCAGAATTAAGACCAAACGCACCACTGGTTCCAGCAACAGAAGCAACACCTGCTATCAAAGTTGCGTAGTTACCATTCACGTTTGTTGCACCGCTATAAGTATTGGCTCCGGATAGTGTTAGGGAAACGCTAGCACCACTGGTACCACTGCTACTGTGAGCTACTGATCCGAGACCGCTAATGACATTGGCAACAGAAATATTATCGCTATGGTTAAAACTGAGAACGGCGTTATTAGTTACAGTACCTGAACCTAAGGAGCCTGTTGTGCCGCCGTTACCAATCTGTAGTCCACCGCCACTAATCGTCGTAACACCACTGTAACTAGCATTAGCATTAGTAAAGGTCACCACACCAGTTTGGCCTGAACCACCATTGATTGTCAAACCAGAACTACCACTAATAGCGCCGCTAATTAATAACGAAGCAGCGCCTGCAGTAGCACCCAAACCACTGGCAGCAGTGAGTGTGACTGCTCCACTAACAGTTGAACTGCCCGTACTAGTAATTAAGGAGCCGCCGCCTAAGCTAAAGGCATTTGCAACAGAGTAGCCAGCCAGATCAACTGTACCTGCAGCAGCTGTGACCGTACTAGTGCCAAATGGGCCATTAGTGATAGAGCCTGAAGTTCCAACTGCTGCTTGGAGAACCCCTGTGGCATTTGAATTTACTGTTGTGCCGCCACTATAAGTATTAGCGCCAGAGAGTACAACGGTACCAGTATTGTCCAAACCAACCGTTAACGCAGTGGTACCAGAAATAATGCCAGCAATAGTAGCGCTATAGCTAGCGTTGCCATTGTCGATTTCTCCGCCGCCGGTACTTAAAGAAATATATCGCTTGGCATTAATGGTAACTGCCGCATTTTGACCAGATATGAGCAGTTCACCACCACTGAGGGTAATGTTCGTAGAGGCGCTTCCAGGAACCGCACCTAAGTTGCCATCGCTACTAATGACAAGATTACCGCCGCTAATTGTTGTACCACCAGTGTAGGTATTAGCACCAGAGAGGGTCCAAGCACCAGCATCTTTTTTGGTTAAGCTACCCGAAGTTGTTCCTAAGATGCTAGCCAAGGTGCCGCCTTGTGCACCACCTAGAGTAAGACCAAAGGTAGCACCAGTAATCGTGCCAGTATTACTAATATTGATCGTGCCAGTATCACCAATAATGGAGCTAGCACTACCAAGAGTTATGAGTCCTGCATAAGTTGCTGCTGAAGTGCTGCTATTAATTAAAGCGCCAGTACTAGAAATACCGGCACCGCGTAAGGTCAAGGCATTAGTGGCAGTCATAACGGTGCCATTTAGATCTAAGACTGCTCCAGAAGCGATGCTCACTGCTCCACCGTTACCGCCTAAGGCAGTAGCATTGCCTACTTTGATAGTACCAGCACTAATTGTTGTACCACCGGTGTAAGTATTTGCGCCAGATAACGTAGTTACACCACCAGTACCATTTTGAGTTAGGGATGCGGTATTTCCCCCTGCCAAGATTGCGGAGACTGAGGCAGTCGTGGTGTTATTAAAGGTATAGCTTGTACCAGTCAAGGTGGCGCTACCAGTACCAGTGATTGAACCGCCACTTGCGCCAATGATAACTGCACCAACTGTATCGCTAAATGTATCCAAATCAAAAGTACCGCCATTGACTGTGAGAGCGCCACCACCGAGTGCACTAGCCACACCCTCCTTTAGCGTACCTGCAGAGACGGTGGTAAGGCCATTATAAGTATTTGCACCAGATAAGGTAAGGGTCCCAGCTCCAGCCTTAGTTAAGGTCACACCGCTGCCAGCCACAATGCCGGTAATAGAACCAGCGCCCGAGTTTGTAACAGAAAGCGCATTATTTGTTGTCAAAGTGATGGCAGCAGCAGTTAAGGTGCCGGTTGAGATAGTTAAGCCTGTCAAGGCATTAGTACCACCAACTGCTCCTGTAAACGTAGTACTGCCGGTAGTTGTCGTGCTTAAACTAACTGCGCCATCAACTGTAGAGCTAAAAAGAATATTTCCTGATCCAGTATTTATAGATAGCGCTTGCGACAATGTCACTGCACTGGAGAAAGTCAGATTTGAGAACATCGTAATAGTGGGAACGTTCATTTGGATAGCAGCGCCAGCTATGAGTATTAATTTGCCTGTTCCACCAGTGGGCGCAGTGAAACTATTAAATTTAATGTTATTGCTGGCATTAAGAGTGACTGACCAACTACTATTTAAGTAGGTCTGGAGATTTGCAGCGCTGACATTAACATTCGAGCCACTACTATTGCTGATAGTGCATGAAGCTGAACTACAGGTTGATCCATTCGTTGTGCCAATAGTAATGTCTGAAGGATCTAATAAAAATGAACCGCCACTTCCAGGATTAATCTGGGCTGATAAATTGAGAACGTGCCCCGAAGTCTCAATAAAACCGCCCAATCCTGTTGCGCTTTGTTGGCTGGCGTTGATGGTGCTTGCTTCATCGATGCCCGTATAAATAGAAAACGGCAATGAAGCGTTGGTAGCGTCATTGCCGATTCGGATCGTGCCACCTTGGGTATAGCCGGTTGAGAAAATGTTGCTGCCGGAGATATTGGTGGTATTGGTACCGGAGATTCCAATGGTGCCCCCACGGCCATTACTACCGTTTGTTTGCACAGTAATACCGTCTAAATTGACATCACCAGACTGGGTTGTGATCTTAATAAAGCCACCGTCTTGCAAACCATTGGCTGTAATTGTGGTGTTATTGACCTGAATATCGTTGGCTGCAGTAAGGACTAAATTGCCTCCTGCTCCTAAATTTCCATTGGCTTGCACTGAATTAGTGAGGGTAATACTGCCCCCATTGGCAGCCAAATAGATCACTCCGCCATCAGTTCCGTTAGCAGCAATGGTGCCAACGAGGATCAAATCTTGGGCAGATTGGGCATTGAAATTACCGCCCTTACCCGAGCTGCCGTTGGCAGAATAGGTGCCACTTAGGGATGTATTTCCGCTAGTTGAGGTTACATAAATGGAGCCACCAGTCGTGCCGTTGGCCAAGAAACTGCCACTCGAATTCACATCATTAGCAGCTACGGTGATCGTTCCAGCTATTCCTGAAACGCTACTTGCACTGACTAATCCAGCTAAATTAGCTACCCCATTGGCTACTGTCAAGTTCACTTGACCAGCATTTTGGGCATTTGCATCTGCAGTAATCGTTGCGGTATTGGTAGTGCTTAGGCTATTTTGAGCCGTAATAATGATCGTGCCAGCGTCTTCCTCTTTCTTGGAATTGGCATTATTAGCACTGCTTGCACTGCTATTGCTACCGGTTGAAGATCCCGCAGAGTAGCTATTTACTGAAATTCTGCCGGCAACCATGATGACATTGCCCAGTAATTTGAGGATAGCGTTGCTACCGGATCCTGTAACTGAGCCATAAATATCGATTGCCTGAGCAACTGCAGTGACCTGATTTGCGCTCGCTGAGCTGTTTGCACTGAGGTCAATCGCGCTAGCGCTGAGTAACAATGCACCATTTTGGGTAGCATTTATCGCGCCATTATTAGTCAAGATTCCAGCTGAAGTCAGTGACAGAATGGTTGCATTGCTTGAATTTGGTGCAATGACTACATTGCTAGCCACGGTCAAGTTTTGCTTCGAGTTCAAGAAAACGTTGCCATTAGCCAAGGTATTCGATACCACAGCAGCTGCGCCAGAATCGATATTGATCGAATTGGCATCGATAAACCAGCTGCCCACTTTACCTAAAGTCGCTGAAACATTGATTGAGGCAGATTGCAAAATGCTCACTAGACCAGTAGAACTGGTATCGATCACCCCGCCATTGCCGCCCAAAATGCCGCCGACTGACTTCAAGGCTCCCGCAATGGTGGTCTGAATTGAAGACCAAATACGGATCTGTCCTCCGTTGCCGCTATTAATAGAAGAGGTATCGACCACTGCACCCTGAGCAACTTCAACAGTTTGGGCTAAGTTTGCAGCGGCAGGATTTGAACGGCTACCGTTCGCATTCAAAGTTGCAGTCACAGCTGAAGTACCGACATTTACTTGGCCACCGTTGGCTGCACCAAAAGCGGTCGTTTTAGAGTTAGCAGCCAAAGTGATGCTGTTGCCAACAATACTGACTTGACCACCGTTGGCAGCAGAATTAGTGACCACTGGGGTAGCTGGAGTAGATTGGCTAACTGGGACAGAATTGTTGGCAACCTGAACACCACCGTTGGCAGCAACTATTCCTGCTTGGCTCACATTGGCAGCAACCAACTCAATCACGCCACCGTTGTCAACCATCGAAGACGCAGCAATGCGTCCAGTGTTTTTGATTGTGGAAGCCATCAGTTGATTTGCTGCACCTGCAGCAATAACGATATAACCGCCGTTCACTTCAACAACACGTTTGTTACTGACCAGGGCGTTGTAAACACCCTCATCTACAGAAACAGAGATTAGGCGGTTGCCACTAAAAGACAAGTTAACCGTCTTACCAGAGGCAATCGCGATTGTATTGTTAGCGCCACCTTTAACTGCGATGAGGTAACCCTGGTTTTGAACTTCAGGCGCTAATAGAGCGATATAGCCATCTGCACCAGTTGCTGTAATTTTGCCCTTATTAACAATCTTGCCGCTACCGTTGCCTGTGTAGGTGTTTTTGCCATCCATAAAATCTTGCGCATTAATTTGCATGGTGCTCGCCACTACTGCTCCCGCATTGACCTCGGCACCTCTACCAAAAGACACACCATTTGGATTTTGCAAAATCACAGTGCCATTGGCATTAATAGCGCCATTCACGACAGAGCGATTTGCGCCAGTAACTTGATTCAGTGTCACAGAGTTGGCATTGGGCTGATTGAAGTTCACTGTAGCTTGTGAACCTACATTAAAGCTATCCCATTGAACTACTGCTTTATTGGATGACTGGTTGATATTCATCACCAAGCCAGATTGAGTAATTTTGGCAGCACCAGCAACAACTTTTCCACCAGTTGGTAAGGTGGCCGGATTAACACCTTGAGCATGCGCTGGAACCAGAGCAAAAGTGAAAGTGGATGCAGCTAAAAAAGTGGCTAGTTGAGTGCGGCTGATTTGGCCAATGAAAAGTAAATTAGCGAAAGAGTGAATTTGTTTTTTGCACTCTTCTAATGAAGAAATGAAAGTGGAAAAAAGAGCGCCAAAAACTGTGTTCGAAATTGACACAAAAATGGTCTTCTTTTTTGTCTCTATTTTTAACAATAGATGTGTCAAAAATTTGGCGAAATTTTGGGCTGGATTTTGAGTGTTGTTTTCTAAGAATTGACTTGGCAAAAATGGAGCGCCAAAACCGGTGAAAAATGTTCGACAAATTTCTAATAATTGATTTTTCACAGAATCGAAAATTGTACGAATCTGGACTTGAATGAAGTTTGTATGTGCGCAAAAACGTTGCAACAAATTACCGATAAATGGCAAATTTCTGTGTGCGAGTTCGCGCGTCCCCAACACCTGCTGGAGCGTACTAATCATGCAGAAGAAAACTTGCTTTAAATTCATCTAAAAATTGAAGTAAATAAATGATTAAAAATAGCTACTTAGGAAGGAATAGCTTCTGAAAGGATACATTACCTATCTATAGGGATAATATCCATAGGGAGAGGTAATACACCAAATTAGTGCCATCGCCAGCGAAGCCAATAAGTACTTGAGAGAGCTTGGTGTTAAAAAACGACACTGAAGAGCTAACTATTAATGTCCTCAAGAATTCAAGGTCATTAATTAGTCAAAACTTGTCAATTGAGAGCTGCCAAAAAGTGTCCTTTTGCGGCTAAAAAAAGGGGATAGTTTGAAGGTAAAAATAGTCAGATTTCAGCTCCGTTTTCAGCCCATTTTTTTGCAGAATTTGGATCTTGTTTTTGACAATTTTTAAGCACTATTTTGGGCACTAAAAAACTGAATTTTTTAGGGAAATATCGCAAGCTCATCCCGGCAAATTTGAGAAATAAAAATTTTCAAAATCAGTTTATTAAAAAAATAAATATCCTATTTTTTACCCTCATAAAAGAGTAAAAAAATCACTCAATTTGGGCTCAAAATTCTGCCCTATTTTGGATCAATTTTTTGACTTTTTTGAGGCCTTTTTTGAGATCTTTTTTTGGCTTTTTTTGTGCGCATTTTGTACTTTTTTTTGACTGAATTTGAGTCCATTTTTTGAGCGCATTTTTGAACTTTTTTAGCGTTTTTTCTGGTCTTATTTTTTTGTTTTTTTCACTTTTAATTTCTTGAAAAAAAGTTCTTAAAAAATAATTTTTACTCGAAAAAATCTCTTTTTTGGTGGAGTTTTTTGAGCTTCATTTTGACCTTATTTTTGAGTTCGCTTTGAGGAAAAATGAAGGCTCTTTCTTAGTCTCTGTTCGAAATTTTTTATCCATTTTTTTTGTTCATTTTTTTGCTTATTTTTCATTCATTTTCGAGGGATCAATTTCACAGCAAGTCGATAAAAAATACCTTTGCTATTTTTTCTTTTGAGGACTTTTCTAGACTTAAGAAAGATTAAATTTTTAAAAAAATAGGAGTTCAAATTCCCCGCTTTTTTTCATGGATCCTGGGGGTTACTTTCAAAAATAAGTTGCCCAACTGTGAGATCGCTATTTGCTGGCTATGCCATTTTTTTTATCACTCCAGCTCTGCTCTTGTTAGCCTTAAAAATGCTTAAACGGTGGTGTTTATTTTTTAAAACTTGAGCTCGTTTTGACCTCCTAACGGGCATCATTCTGGTGCAGATTTATTTTGCTATGCATCATTAATCACTGTATATTTGCTAAAGTTAATTAATGTTAGATATGTTCTTAAATCTTGAATAAGCTATCTTTTCGTATTAATGGGTTCCTCTTCTGGACTGTCCTACTCACTGCTGCTATTCCTGTAAAGGCGCAGGTCGATGCGGGTGCCTTACAGCGGAATTACCAACGCCAATTAATAGAACCTAATTCGCAACTTCCAAAAGTAGCGGTGCCGGATGCCAAGCCATCTGAAACTGATAAGACCAAGGGGCCTCGCTTTACTGTCCGTAAATTTATTTTGGAAGGTGTTCGAGCGATCCCTGAAGACAAGGTTCAGGAAGTTCTCAAACCCTGGTTAGATCAACAGGTGGATTTTGATGAGCTACAAAATGCCTGCAATGCCATCATGGAGCTCTATCGAAAAAATGGGCTAACTGCTCAAGCTTTATTACCTCCCCAGAAAATCAGCCAAGGACAAGTGCGTATTCTAATTACTGAGGCCAAGCTGGGAAGTGTTGTAGTTAATCAACCTGACGGCCCAACCCGCTTTTCACCTGAAGAAGCCAAAAAATATATTACCTCCCATAACCCCATTGGTGAGTTAATCAATAACAGCAATCTAGAACACGTCTTAATTTTGCTTAAAGAAACCCCGGGATTGGTCGTACGCAGTAGTCTAGAACCCGGCGATAACGATGGCGAAGTGAGTCTAAAAATGGACCTAGCAGATGACGCCTTAGCTTCTGCGCGTCTGGAAATCAATAACTATGGAAGCCGTATTACCGGGGCAAATCAAGCGGTAGTAGGAATACAACTTGCTGATCCTCTAGGTATTGGCGATCAAGCAGGTATTAGTGCCATTAGCTCTGTAGGCTCTCAATTTGCTCAAGTTACTTATCTTGCACCAATCGGATACGACGGATTGAAGGCTGGGGTCAATGCCACCTTCCTGAATTACAACAGTGTAAGTAACTATGTATACCCAAATGGATCTTATGGTAACGGTTGGACAGTGAGTCCGAATTTGACTTACCCCCTCATTCGTACTGAGCAAACCAATGTGAGTGTCAATGCGGGCTTCTTTACAAGCTATTACACCAATATGAATATGACTGGAAACACCGTCAGTAGCGCCTACAACACGAATTCAGCTACCCTTGGCTTATCTGCTAATCATGCTGATAGCTTTGCAGGTGGCGGCTCATCATCGCTGTATCTCATAGCAGAGAGTGGGAATGTGTCTATTTCCCCGACAAGCCCTTCCAATTACGGGATTTACATACCCAATAATTACAACAAGCTCAACTTCACGTTCAGCCGTAATCAGCAGTTGACGGAAGACGGGCTAAATTCAGCATCTTTGGTGGTCAATGGCCAATTCGCATCGGCCAACCTAGTAAGCTCTGAGCTATTTTATCTGGGAGGTCCACAGGCTGTTCGAGCTTATCCGGTAGCTCAAAGTGGTGGCGCTCAGGGCGGCGTAGTCAATCTAGATATTAATCATCGATTTTGGGAAAGCTACACCATTTCGGCCTTTTATGACTATGGTCTCTCTCAACAATATCGCAGTAACTATGCGGTTCAAAAAGGCTTAACCAACGCCAATAACACCTACTCACTGCGTGGAACTGGCTTAAGCCTGAAATGGAACTCTGGTGGCTGGGCCCTAGTTGGTACGGTTGCTTGGGCCTTAGGCAACAACCCGCTTTATAGCTCCACCGGAAAAGCAGTCAATGTGGACGGCACCACTACCAACCCCCTGGGATGGTTTAGTGCGTCCTATAGCTTCTAGACTAGCTCTTAGTCATGCGCTTAAGTCTTAGGTTCAGACTGAAGCTGATTTGCAATAGAAATCTGAACTAAGTCGGCAATACTATCGACCCCCATTTTTTTCATGACATTGGCCTTGAAGATCTTGACCGTGGCAGGCGTGATATCGAGTAGCTCGGCAACTTCTTTACTCATTTTCCCCTGGACCAGAAGAGCAAAAACCTCCTTCTCTCTATAGGTCAAGCGGCCATATGCCTCTAATGAGGCCCTTTGAGAACCGCGGGATTTTTCTTTTTCAAGCTCTAAATTCAGGGCATTTTCTACCGCTAAGAGCAATTGATTTAATGGAAAAGGTTTCAGAAGGAAGTCGCTTGCGCCATTTTTCAGGCCTTGAATGATGTCAACCTTTTCGCTATCGCCACTAATAAAGATGATCGGTATATTTGCACGCTTCATCATTAATTCTTGCTGTAATTGCAATCCAGTCATGCCCGGCATGCTCATATCTAATACCAAAACAGCAGGGGTAGTGAGCGGCGAATGATTCAAAAAAAGCTGTGCCGACTCAAAAGCGTGAATTTCATGGCCGGTCCTTGCAAAGGCCCTCTCTAGTGAGACTCTCATGGAGTCATCATCATCGACTATGTAAATATGACAATTTGTTTGCATAGACACATTCTACTATTGCATTTAGTGAATACAGGGCTGGTAGGCTTCAGATTGCTACCAGGCTTAAAAAAGTTGCAAATTTGTAGGGGCAAATGTCAAAGGAAAATGGAGCGTCGTTATAGCGCCGCCTTCTTTTTGATTGTGAATTTCTAATTTCCCGCCATGGTTCTCTAAGATAGTCTTACTCAACCATAGCCCTACCCCCATGCCACCCTTCTTGCTAGTTTGATACAAAGTAGGACCTTTTTTCAAGAACTCTTCCGGAAAGCCAGGCCCATTATCCTTAAACTCAATCAGGATCTCTTGATCCTTTTGAATCAGATGAATCATCATTTTGCGATTTTCGCTCAACTGCTGTAAAGCCTCTATCGCATTATTAATGGCATTCAACACCACCATCTGAATTTGCCCTATATCGCCTTTGATTTTGCATCCCTGAGGAATGACCGCTTCCATGGCAACCTCATGTTCAATGAACTCCTTGTGAAGTAATTTACAAACGTCATGAATCGTTGCAGAAAGATCAAACTCCTCAAAGACCTCCTCGCCATACACAAAGAGTTTGCGTAAGCGCGCAACTACTCCACCCGCCCTTTGGCTATCAGCCAGAATAGATTGCGTTAACTCATTGCAGCGCTCCAGCTGATCTTGCGGACTAAGGGCTTTCATAGTGCTAAGTTCTAGCTGCAAAAGTTCCGCAGTCAAACTAATTGCCCCTAGAGGATTATTGATTTCATGAGCAATTGAACGCATCATATTTCCCATACTATTGGCTTTAAAAGCAGTCGTCATTGACTTTAAAAGACGATTTTTCTCCCGAATAGTCTTCTTCAAGGAGGCATTAAGCTCTTCAACCTCTTCTAACCTCTTAAGCTCTTGCTGGGCCGTATGAATCTCAATAGCCTGTTCTATATTCTGCTTTTCAACCTCTTTTTTGCTGGTCAGGTCAGCAACTACGCCTTCCCAAAGTGTCAAGCCACTTGATAGCACCCTTGGTATCGCTTCAAATTCAAACCAATAAGTTTGGCCTTGAATCAGCATGCGACCCTCCCACTTGAATGGACGCTTTTCCCTAATACACTCCAAATAAAGGCTAATGAAGTCTTCATAGTCCTCTGGATGTAGACGGCTAAAGGTGATATTGGGGTCGGCTAATGCAGCTTCCTTGACCATATCAAACATCTTTAAAAATCGTTTACTCAAGAAGGTAAAACGCATCGAATTGCTAGCAGTGACCTCCATTGCATAGGTTCCCATCGGGATATTTTCTGTCAGACTTAATGCCAGGCCTTCAGTCAATTTTCGCTGCGTCAAATCTAAAAAAGACAGACATAAAGAACCCTGTACAACAGTAGCACTAATCATGACATCTAAAATCTGACCCGATTTGGCCCTGATCTTAGATTCTCTCGGAGGAAGATCCTGATTTTTTCCTATCGCCTTTGGTAAAAACTCATTCCACCAAGCCAGTACTTGATCGCGATACGCCATATTTGGGTAAACCAATCTAAACCAATCAGAAATAGTCGGCAGATCGCCAATCTTGTAGCCAAAAATTTCAGTGAATTTAGCATTCACGAATAAAGTTTGTCCATCTCGGCTCAGGCTGGTCCACATATGGGGAATGGGTAATTCTCGTAAAATTTTCACTGTTTCTTGTTCAAGAACGGTGTTATCTGCGAGTGCATTTTTTAAAGGACTGAGATCAGTCAGAACGCCCTGATAGAAAAGTGGGCCTATCGCCGGGGGCTTAATGATGGCTTCAAAGGAAATGTCTCTTAATTCACCACGACAATACGCCACACCCTCCCAATAGATATCTTTACGCGCTTTGATCGAGGCTTGAAGCTGATCTAAAAATCGGGTTTGATCTGGTTGAGGGATTAGATCCAAAAAGGCTTTTGCATGGGAGAGGACGGCCCCCTTCTCCAAACCCATAAAGTACAAAAAGCGTTCGGAGACAAAGCAAAATTGGGGGATTCCACTAGTGCCTAAAATTCTCTCTCGCACAAGATTGGCAGAAACTTTCATCTCGAAAGCAGCGCTCGGAATATTCTGATTAAAAGGCGCTTTTTCTGTAATCCACTTACGCAATAGATGGATGAAATAGATTAAGGCAGCAATGACAACGAGGATCAGAGAAATTTCCACAGTCAAAATGCTAGATCTCCATTCTCTGAGGCATTTAAATCACAATATCTTTTAATCCCTTACTACCAGGCTGACTGACGGGGGGTTCACTTGGTGCCGGAGCAGCAGGTTTATTGGCCTTAGCCGCTTCGATCAGAGTCCGTTTCATCGGATCCGCACTACCAGCTAAACTGAAACGTGCCACTGTATAAGCCCCATTTGATAAAGGAAATGCAAATCCAATGACTTCAGCATTTTTACTGGCTTCTAATACTAGGTTAAAGGGCACGAGTATTTGAAAAACATTACCGTTAATTTTGGCGCACTCGACAGAAATGGGCCCGCTAACCGCACCACTATTCACCAAAGCAGAATATTTTTCTCCAGGTTTGCAATCAAAATTTTGGTGTACATAAAATAAGCAAGAATCTCGGTTACAAAAAAGGCCAAAAGAAGATCCTGAGTCATTGGCAGTATGAGCCTCAGTAGTGTTGTTAGTGATATCAACAATCCAATTTTTATAAGTCACGGATTCGGCTGCTATGACTTTAGACTGGCTAAGAAACAGAAAGCACAGTGTCAAAAATAAGCACTTCAGCGACCCTTTGATAGTCCTACAAAAACTAAGCGCTAGATTTTTGAAAACGGCTTTTTTCATAAAACCTCGATATTGATTAAATTAGTATGCATCCTGAGTACAAATGTACTATACCGCCTTTTATTACCGGCTGGAAAGTTCTGACACCCTCCCTCAAAAACTAGTCAGGATTAATCTCCATTTACTATTCTTCTAAACCTTGAGGTCTGGTTCTTAGGAGGAGCATTTCCAAATGCTATCAGACTTGATATTGCCTTCTAACATTTTGGACTACATGCTGTTGCATGGGTTTATTTTCAGTTTTGCTACTCCGGAACTGAGCTTCACAAATGGTCTCTCTCAATATTCTTAGCAATACGAAATAATGTCTTCGGCCTAGTAAACAGCTATATGGGATTTGGATCCTATTTATTAATACAGGTTAAGATTTAGTATGAATTCCACTATTAGCACCCCGATTGCTTTTGACTACCCGCAGCAAGATGCCGCCGGTACTACTTGTACTGCTCAAGCTTGGGCTAAGACCCCTCCTCAACTCCATGGTACTGATAAGGCTGCTGTCATTGTCCGTATTAAGCAGCTCTTAATTGAAAAAGATGCCACCCTAGTTGCCCACTATTACGTTGATGGCGATATTCAGGATTTAGCCCTTGAAACCGGTGGATTTGTTGCTGACTCCTTAGAGATGGCCCGCTTTGGTAAGAATCATCCGGCCCAGAATTTAATCGTTGCTGGTGTACGCTTCATGGGTGAGTCAGCGAAGATTTTGAGTCCAGAAAAACGGGTCTTCATGCCGGATTTAGATGCCACCTGCTCTTTAGATTTGGGTTGTGATGCGGCTGACTTTGCTGCTTTCCGCGCGATGCACCCAGATCGTGTTGTCGTGGTCTACGCTAATACCAGTGCCGCAGTCAAAGCACAAGCCGATTGGATGGTAACCAGCTCATGTGCTCTTGCTATCGTGCATCAACTCAAAGTAGAAAGTAAAAAAATTCTGTGGGCGCCTGATCGTCATCTTGGACGTTATATTCAAGAACAAACCGGTGCGGATATGCTCCTATGGAATGGTGCCTGTATCGTACATGATGAATTTAAAGCAGTTGAATTAGCCATGCTCAAGACAGCTCATCCAAATGCGCTGATCTTGGTGCACCCCGAGTCCCCACAAGCTGTAGTCGATCTCGCAGATATGGTGGGTTCTACCTCTGCCATGATTAAGGCAGTCGTGGAAGGCTCCGCCGCTGAGTATATTGTCGCAACTGACAACGGGATTCTGCATCGGATGCGTCAATTAGCACCCAATAAGAAATTGATTGAAGCGCCCACTGCTGGTAACAGCGCGACCTGCAAAAGTTGCGCCCACTGTCCTTGGATGGCCATGAATGGTTTACAAGGGATCTTGGCTTGCCTAGAAAACGCTTCTGGTGAAATCTTCATCAAAGAAC
>Ga0316232_1002794_pt1 | contig 17153 bp, 22 predicted proteins | sample TBHtaG_FD_206006 | JGI IMG/M metagenome (GOLD analysis project Ga0316232, IMG submission 206006) | Freshwater microbial communities from Trout Bog Lake, Wisconsin, USA - TBH18025_13 | ecosystem: Environmental > Aquatic > Freshwater > Lake > Hypolimnion/Profundal zone | place: USA: Wisconsin... | reverse complement strand
CTTCGCCGCGCTCAAGAACGCCGAGCCGCCGTACAAGCAGTCGCAAAACCTCCCGCAGCACTTTAGCCTGATTATTATGGGGCATTGTTTCCACCTCCCAAAACCATTGTATCATGCAATGGTTGTATTACGCAACTACTTCTTAAAAAAAATACCGCTTACGGCAAAAGACCGCAAAACCGGTATTTTTGAAAGAGCGTCTACTATCACTTATTCACTGACATCGATCATTACCTTCATCACCGAGTTGCTGTTTTCGTCAATATACTGGTAAGCCTCAGTGTAGTCCTTCAGTGGAAAATGATTGGTTATCAGTTCGTCGACCTTAATCTTGCCTTCGGCGATAAACCGGATGACATCTTCATAATCTGCGGAGTTGTAATTCATGACCCCGATAAGATTCAGTTCCCGCCGCTGAACCAGTCCAAGTTCCACCGGAACTGCGTCATAATAGTTGCCCACAAGAACGATATTGGTTCCCCGCCGGGCAAAGTGCACCAGCTGTTCCAGTATCTTGGGAACCCCGGCGCAATCAATAATTACATCAGCCCGATCAGGTCCGAAGTTTTCCAGTATCGCTGTGTCCAAACCGGTCTTGGAGGTATCGACACAGAAATCAACGCCGCATTTTTGGGCTAGGGCCAAACGGATCGGATTGATATCGGTGATCATCGTCTTGTCGGCTCCCAGCGCTTTGGCTGCCTGGGCCACCAGATTGCCGATAGGCCCGGCGCCGATGATCAATACTTTACCGCCTTTTATGTTACCTGCCATTTTTACGGAATGAACGGCTACAGCCGCCGGTTCCACCATCGCCCCGGCATCGTAGCCCATCGTACTAGGAAGTTTATGGAGTTTCGATGCGTCGATCAAGAAATAATCGGACGCCATGCCGGTAGTGCCACCCAGCACTCCAATGACTTTATACTGTTCGCACAGGTTGTAGCGGCCCTGACGGCAGAGCAGACACTCGCCGCAAAAAAGCTGGGGCCTAAGGGTAACCAGGTCTCCGGTTATCAGGCCTTCTACACCCGGACCAGTCTTCACAACCACCCCTGATCCTTCATGGCCTTGAACCAGAGGAAAAATGGCATACTTGTGTTTGCCGTGATAAACATGGATATCCGAGCCGCAAATACCAAGCCGCTTAACCTGGATAAGGACTTGTCCTTCCCCTGGCTGCGGGATCGGCACTTCACAAAACTCAATAGTTTTGGGTCCTTTCAATACTGCTTGTAACATGGCTAATCCTCCTCATTGTTGACATCTCACGCTATATGCAGCTATATGTTTTCGTTTTACTGCCGAGAAATTCCTCCAAAACCGAAGAATTCAATTTCCCAATAAACAAACAGGCCCTCAGGCCTGTTTGGGTTCGCGGTAATTTACGGCATCTGTGCGATCGACAGAATCAGTCCCAGATTTTGGACAGCGGTGCAAAAATCATCGTACTGAACCGGCTTGGCGACAAAAATATTGCAGCCCAATTCATAGCAGCGGGCAACTTCCTGCGGCAGGTCTGTGGTTGTCAGAACGATAACCGGGATTTTCCGTGTCCGCTCAGAGGATTTAATCATTTTCAATACTTGATAACCATCCAATACCGGCAGGTTAAGATCAAGAAGAACCATCAGACTGTCCTCCATCTCCTGGATGTCTGAATAGCCCTGCAGATAGTCAACAGCGCTTTGCCCGTTATCAATGACCGTGATGGTATTTTTGATGCCGGCCCGGCGCAGATTTCGCTCGATCAGCCGGGCATGGCCCGGATCATCTTCGATCAGCAGTATTTTGGTCGACAGCATGTTATCTCCTTTTCCTATTGAAAGACTCCGATAGTTTCGTTGATATCCCGCTCCTGGGTGGCGCCAATGCCCGCCCGTTGTCTTTAATATTGAATCTATATTCTCCCCAGCAACGAATCAAAAAATCAGTTTATATGTCAATCATCTGTATCATAAATCCATCCGGCGTACCGCCGCTTATTCGCCGGAACCTGCTGTAGCCTTCTGAAGGACAACAAGCAGGGCGTTGTATTTTTCTTCAGTCTGCCGCAGCGTCTCCTCCAACTGTCTGAGTTCGGTAGTGTCGCGACCCACCATTTGATATTCCTTGATCTTGTCGTCAGCGTCAAATATGCCCCGGCTTGTCCACTGCAACCTTCGAACAACGCCGTCAGCCATAGTAACATCATGAGTATTGGACGCTACAGGGCTGGTGGCTGTCAGCCCTTTGAGCACTTGCCGCATCGGCAGGTAAACTTTTCTGGTCAGGATTGAGGCGATGTTTTGAAAACCGACGTCTGCCTGCCTAATACCGAAAAAGCGGCAGAAGGACGGATTGGCGAAGTTGAGCTGACCACCAGGCTGAAAACGGCAGATCATCTCGGTCTGGTCTTCAACGATGGCCCGATACCGCGCTTCGCTGGCCAGCAATTCGAGCTGCGCCTGCTTTCTGTCCCTGATCAGTTGTTGTCTTTCAATAACCCGGTCGATAATTGCCGGCAGAAATTCCAGGTATTCACCATTAGCGTCTTTTATCACATAATCCGCCGCCCCGAGCTTCATCGCGTCAACCGCGATCTTTTCATCACCCTGGCCGGTAAGCATGATAACCGACGTAACCTCTTTCAGTTGTTGCAGGACTTCCAGGCCATTGACGAACGGCATATTATAATCAGCTACAACAACATCATAAGCACCACTGGCGAACATCTCCAGTCCCTTTTGCCCATCGCGGGCGATATCCACCTCACACGCCATCCGCTCCAGCTTTTTCTGCAGCAGGCGGCCAAGTCCGATATCGTCTTCCATATACAAAATACGAGCGCGGCATAAAAGATTGCCTGCTTTCGAATGAATCTGATCTTCCAGGGTCATGGTGTGTCCTCCTCATCCCTATCCTCGGCGGTCATGCGCCGCTATAAGGTCACCATTCAAAGGTGGGGGTCTATTTCGGCTTCTGCTTAATGCGTTCCAGGCGGCAATAAAGCGAACGCCGCGAAATCCCGAGACGAAGTGCCGCCGCAGTTTTATTGCCGTGGCTGGCCTCTATTGCCTGCTGGATGATCTGATCATTGAATTCTTCCAGATCAAACCCGTTGGCAGGTAATGAAAATGAGTCCTGCGAATCCCGGGATTCCTGCTGTTCGATCTCCGCCAGAACAGGCCGTGGTGCGGAGGTGCTGTGAAGATTTGCCAGATGCCGGGGTTTCAGCTCAGCGTCGTCATACATGAACGAGACCCATTCCATGGTGTTGCGAAGTTCGCGGACATTGCCGGGCCAGGAATAGCCCAGCAGGATGTCGGCCGCGCCGCTGCTGATGGTAAGGAAACGGTTGTGCTTCGGGGCTGTGAACTGACGTAAAAACATTTCTGTAAGGGGAATAATGTCGTCGCATCGCTGCCGCAGAGGCGGAATGATGATATGTCCGACCTTCAACCGAAAATACAAGTCCCGGCGAAAGGTCCCCTGTTCGACCCTCTGCTCCAGATTAGCGTTGGTGGCGCAGATGATCCGTACATCTGTCTTGATTTTCTTCAGACCGCCGACACGGTAATATTCCTTCTCCTGAATGACCCGCAGAAGTTTGCCCTGCAGTTCCAGCGGGATTTCGCCCACTTCGTCCAGCAGAAGCGTTCCGCCCTGGGCCAGATCCAGTTTTCCTTTCTGGCCTTTGGTCAAACTGCCGGTGAAAGCCCCCGGATCGTAGCCAAACAGCTCGCTTTCAAACAAGCTGGCAGTAATGGCGGCGCAATTGACATCAACAAAAGGGTGCTGGTCAGACAGACTTTCAATACCATCACCGAAATGGACAATTCTTGATACAATTTCCTTGCCTGTTCCGGTTTCGCCTTCAATCAACACCGGTATGGAGCGGTTTTCGTGATATTTCTTCGCCTGCTGGATGACACCGCGTATCTCAGGAGAGTAAAAGCCGACATTTTCGAGCCCGATGGTATTTAGTACCATCTTACGCAGCCGGGTCATCTCCTGTCTGGTCTCCTCGGTAGCCGCCCGCACTTCATCACTGAAGTGTTCGGTCAGCACTTTGTTTTCCCGGATCAGCGACTGATGTTCGGCGATTCTGTCGGTAATAGCCGCCAATTCTTCAACATTAATGGGCTTCAAGAGATAATCGTAGGCCCCCGCCCGCAGGGCCTGAATCGCCGTTCCCATATCGCCGTGCCCTGTGAACAGGATGATATCCGCCTTTTTGCCCGGCAGGGCCGAAATCCGGCGAAGCATTTCGATTCCGGTCATCTTCGGCATCTTGATATCAGACAGCACCATCGGAAAATCACCGGCAGTGTAGGTAGCCAAACCTTCCTCACCATCGCGGCACTGAGTCACCTGGTGACCCATCTCGGTCAGAAATTTCGCCACACCAGCCCTGCTGCCGGTGTCATCATCAACAAGCAAAATATTCATTATACTCTCTCCTTGCTACTTGCTATTCGCGACAGGAAACTCAATCCGAAAGGTTGCGCCTCTCGCCGGTTTGTTGGTTTTGATTTTGATCTGACCGCCAAAGGCGGTCACAATGGAATTGACTATCGATAACCCAAGCCCCATGCCTTCTCCGGCTGACTTGGTGGTGAAAAACGGGTCGAATATTTTATCTTTGAGGGCCTGACTGATTCCCGGCCCGTTATCGCTGACTGTCAGTGAAATTAGACCACTGCTGCGGCCTGTGGCGATATGAATCTTTTTGCCGGATATGGCGAGATTATCCAGAGCCTGCATGGCGTTCGACAGGAGATTGATCAGGACTTGCTCCAGCTGGATGCTGTTGCCGTAGAGCGGCGGCAATCCTTCCGCAAGGTCGGTCTCGACCTCGACCTCGTGGGACATCAGCTGCGATCCCATGAGGCTGAGCGACTGCTCCACCGCCTGGTTGAGATCGCATGGCAGCGGTTTTGCCGTGTCGCTGCTGTGAATAAAGGAGCGCATATGTTTGATAATCATATCAATCCGGTCAGCCTGACGGGAAATCTCCTGGACGTTCTCCAGCACATCGCCGACATCCGGCGTTTTGCCCTGCCTGTGCCAGTACAACATTCCGTCAGCCAGTACTTTGAGCGAATTCAGCGGCTGGTTAATCTCATGGGCAATGCCTGCGGCCATGATCCCCAAGGCGCTGAGCCGCTCGGCCCGGCTTACCGTTTCCCGGGCGTCAATCATCGCCAATTCGGCCTGCTTGCGCTCGGTAATATCCTGGATGATGGCAATAAAATTGGTAATCTGGCCTGTTTCATCCCGGACCGGGGTAATGGTCATTTCAGCGGTGTAAACACTGCCGTCCTTCCGGGAGTTGACGACCTCGCCATACCATATGCGGCCTGAGGAAATATACCTCCACAGCAACTTATAGAACGTCCTGGAGTGTTGCTGTGACTTTATAATACGGACACTGCGGTTAATCACTTCATCAGCGCTGTATCCGTTGAGAGACAAAAAGGCGGGGTTGGCCCACTGAATATTGCCTGCCGGGCAGGTAATGACGATGGCATTGGCGGCAGATTCCAGCCCTGTGGCCAGAAGCTTGAGCCTCCGTCGATTATCGGCCACATCAATAGCCAGTGAGATCTGTTCGGCTACATCGGTGAACTGCATGATCGTCCGCTTGGTCCAAAAATCACGGTCGGTGGCTAATAGGGTCAACGCCCCCAGCGACTGGCCGGCGATTTTCAAGGGGAACGAGGCGCCAGCGGTGACAGGCTCAGTGGTGAGTTGTTGCCGCCAGAATATCATCCGGGGGTCTTCGATGGCCATCAGTTGAAACTTGCCTGTGCGAATGGCGGTGGAGGTCAGTTCATCACCTTCGAAAGAGTCCTTGGCCCGGACAGCAACCGCCTGCAACCGGGAAGCGGCCTCACCGTTAGTTGAAGATACAACCCGCGGCACGTCGGGTTCGCGGTAGCCAATCCACACCAGCGGCAAGGCAAAAATCGCTGCAAGGCTCTTGCCGGTATGGTTCAATATTTCTTCCAGCGACCGTGCCTCCTGCATCTTCAGCCCAACATCCAACCGTAGCATTTCGCAGGCCTCGGAGCGGCGCTGCTCTGTAACATCCTCGAAGAGTATCAGGGCTTCATTGCCGCTCGCCTTGGCGACCCGGCATTTGAAACAGGCGGTTCTTCCGTGCTTGATATAATCCAGATCAAACAGCTGTGTTTCCCCGGTGTCCAGAGCGGACTTGACGGCAGCGCACACCACCCTCGCCGCGTTCGGCGGCAGGATATCAGTGATGTTCCGTCCTGATACGTCAACCGTGGCCAGCAGTAGCGGAAACCTTTCAGTCGGTTTGTAGTCCAGTATCTTGCCTGATCCGCTTGTCCGCAGGATGGTATCAGGAATTAAATCCCATAAGGCCTTCGCTCTGACGGGTCGCGCGGCGGGCTTTGGTTCAATATTCGCGCCGGAAACCATTCCTTCGGCGCAGGCCAGATCATCCGCCACCCCAAGACCTCCTCTTCGGTAACATATCGCGACAATTTATCATGTGTTTATTATTCTGGCAAAACTCTCGCTTTCATTCTAATATTTTCCGACAGTCCTGTAAATCTTTCAGTTACCGGTTGACTCGCCAGGTACCCGGTCCGAAGACAAGCCGGCCAATTTCTCCCCCATGGGGGCTACCCGATCGGTGCACCAATACGCACACACGTGTACGTATTGGTGCACACGTATCTTTGGGATCATCCAGGTCGTCATCTGGGTCCCGGCTTGCCAGCTGGCTTGACCCGTTTATTTATCCCGCTGTTACAGGCAGTATCTGCAAGAGTATAACGCACGAAGCGTGCCAACACCCTTGTCTATTCCAAGCAAAAAGCCCGTCGCCTATAGCGCCGGGCCTGATATTCTCAATTTTGGGGTGCATCAGCCGTTGTTGCGTTCAGTTAATCAGGTCTTATTTTACAACAAGCACCGGCACAGATGAGTGAGTTACCATCTGATGGGCCACACTGCCGAGCAATAGCGACTCGAAACCGCCGTGCCCCCGCGAGCCACAGATGATGAAATCCACTTTCTCCTGCTCGGCATACTTAATCAGCTCTGAAGCCGGCTCACCTTCCAAAATTACCGGTATTGCCTGCAGACCATTACCCGCGAACTTCCGCATAATATCGCCCAGGCTATATTCTATATCCTGGCGCAAAGATTCTGCGATAGACGGCATTTCACCTGTAATCTCCGTCGGCAGGTCGATCACTCTGCAATATAGGTTTCCACCGCTGTCTGGCAGGCAAAGCTTACCGCCCAGTCCGCGGCGTTATTGCCGCCCTCAGAACCATCATAGGCCAACAGCACCTTTTTCAGCGCCACGCTACATTCCCCCATTCTCGGTATGTGTTTTCTTTATTTCTCCGGCGAAATGAGTTCAACACTAAATATTCACAGCCAGTCCCAGGTCTTTCAACTTACACAGAACATCATCCACACTGCACGAACACGAGTCATTCAGCCGGACATGAATCACATTGCTGGCAGGATCTGCAACTACATCAATAACACCCTGCTGGGTCATGATTTCCTTCTTGACAAGATCACAAGTCGCGGCGGAATCCAAACCGCCTACCTTAAACTCCATTGTTTTCATAATACCACCTCCTTTCTCCTAATGTAACAACTGTCAGTTCCCGGCCACCGCCCTGAGACTGTATACCATGTATTGTCCTGATATACGGCGCTCCGGTTCTACCATACCATTGCCGGCAGGCAGGGATGACCCTAAGCCGGCAAAACCGCTGGATCCGTAAAGAATCAGGTCAACATGTTCCCGCTCGGCAAACTGGATGATCTCAGTAGTAGTATCACCGGCAAGAATCGTTGTTGTTGCCGATAATTCCCTGTCTTCAAGAGCATTGGCGGCTATGTCCAACAGATTATTGCGGCCATGCCAAGGTCCCACAGATCCAGGCCCATCGTCGCGGCGATTGTTGTATCCCGCCAAATTCTGTGGTTCAATTACTTTGACGATTACAGTGTTGACCGGGGTCTTCCTGACAAAATTCAGCCCCCATTGCAAGTCCTGTTCACTATTTACAGCCCCGTTATAGGCGAGGAGTACTTTTTTCAAGGCCATGCTATCCCCTCCTTCACAAGCCTATGCATAAATGTTTTCTCACGGGCGCTATCCTGGAGTCGAGGCGTAAAGCCACTGCGGCCTGACGATCAAGTCGCGGACACCGGCCGTTCCGGGCCGCCAATCATCATATATGTAAACCGCGTGAAAGACTGGGTCAGTCCCGCGGAATTCAATTATCGGCATACCTTCACTGCTGCGTTTTAATCACCCTGAACGTCGGGAGTTATAGCCGCTGCCACAGAGTGGTCAGCGCTTTCGGCGAATCCTGGTGTATATAATCCATTACCGCCCGGTCCAGTGATTTACGAACTTTCAAGGGCAAGCTGATGAACTGGCAGCCGTAAACATACTCTTGCCGCCATACGGCCGAAACGATGGCAAACGCCCGTTCCCACTCGAAAGGAAAGTGCAGGACTATCGGCACATTCAGCCGCAGGGGATGCGTCGACCAGACGAGGATGCCATCAACAGATATATCGATGGCCTTTGCCGCCCAACTGCGCAATAGCCCATGATCAATTTCGATCGTCACCGGGAACTCAACTCGCGCTCGGGCAAACTGGCGTTTATTATCCCCCAACATGTCGGCCTCCTAGTTTTTGATACGGTCCCAGTATAGCTGTTCGCGCTGCTGGGCTATGCTCTGGCGAATCATCGAATGAGCTATCGCTTCAACATCTTTTGCAATATCATCGGCGATACGGTTAACGACGCCGGCATTGATCTGGGGAAGACAGGATTTTACTATCGCAATTATCTTCTCTCTTTCGATCACCATGGTTTCCTCCTTCAAGCGCAATTACCGGATCACTGGACTCTGCGCGAATTAGTCAAAACGACGAGGAAGAACAGCATAAACGGCATCATAATCACCCAGGCCCCCAGCTGAACAACATTTTTATCTGCCGCGCTGAGCAGCAACGGAATAAACCAGCTGCTGGCACCAAACACGCCCACCGTAAAAAATGCCAAACCCAAACCCCTGAGAATATTCCTGTTCTGCCCATCACCCTCCGCTGTCTGTCGCGAAGTTCCGAGCAGCAGACCGGAAATAAGAAACACCACGCCTAAAAGCAGCATCATCTTCTTCGCCCCCTTCTGCATCTTTCGGTCACTTCAACGACCAGCTGTCTGCAGTCGCGCAAAATCAGGGTTCAATAATAACAGGATTCAAAATTTCCGTCCTTGTATTTGTGCAGGACGGTGGTGGTTATTTCCGCCGACGATTTGCCGCTTCTTTCCTTTGCCCATATCAACATCTTCAGAAAATGTCTAAACTTCAATTTTTCTTCCATACGCCGCGGCAAAGATGAGTTAAGTTCTTTCATGATTTTCATCTCCACTTTTTAAATTTAGCTTCCGGAGTGCCTCCGGTTCGCAACTGTTTTATTTGTATATTTTTCCTTACGCTAAATATAGATGCAAAAAGCGTGCCAAACTAATAAAGCCGTGTAAACCTTCATGCCTCCCTGCCACTTCCAGGCCAGCGTCCCATAAAGTGAACCAAAAGGTACGCCTTGTACGCTAACGAACAAGTGGAGATATTTCCTTGTCGCCGGACGCGGCGAAGATGGGATAACCTATCAATTGTCTGCACAAACTGGTATAATAATCAAATGGTCAGAACGAATAACGTAAGGAGGGTCTCATATGCCAACCGATTTTACGACACTGGGCATTAGGAGTGAGCTGTGTAATTGTTTGAAGGAACAGGGAATTACGGAACCCACACCGGTCCAGATCCAGGCTGTTCCCCTATTAATGGCCGGAAAAGATTTGATCGCCCAGTCGCAGACCGGGACCGGCAAGACCCTGGCTTTCTTGCTGCCGATCATGGAAAAAATCAAAATCAACGCCCCGCATGTTCAGGCGCTCATTATTACCCCTACCAGAGAACTGGCCCTGCAGATCACCAAAGAAGCAAAAAAACTGGCTGATGGGCTGGGGATCAATGTTATATCCATCTACGGCGGTCAGGATGTTGATCGTCAGATTCATAGGCTGAAAGGACATTCCCATGTTGTAATCGGAACACCGGGTCGCCTGTTGGATCATGTGCGCCGTAAAACCGTCTTGCTTTCCGGCGTGTCCAAGCTGGTGCTGGATGAGGCCGATCAGATGCTTCATATGGGTTTTTTAGATGAGGTGGAAGAACTGATCCGCCTGACTGCCGGCAAACGGCAGACAATGCTCTTTTCGGCCACAATGCCGCCAAAAGTCCGGGCCCTTGCCGCCCGTTATATGGACAAGCCTGCCGACATTCGTGTTCAAAGCCCGAATATTACCCTTGACGAGATCAAGCAAATTGTCATCGAAATCACTGAGGAAGCAAAACTCGACAAGCTGTGCGGCATGATTGATGAAGATCAGCCGTATTTAGCGATTGTGTTCTGCCATACCAAACAGCGCGCAAGCGCCCTTAACCTCGCCCTCAACCATCGCGGGTACGCGGCGGACGAACTGCACGGCGATCTGTCGCAAGCCAAACGGGAGCAAGTTATGCGGCGATTTAGCACCGCCAAGCTGCAAATTCTTGTGGCCACCGATATCGCTGCCCGGGGACTGGATATCGAAGGAGTTACCCACATCTTCAGCTACGATGTGCCCCACGATGTGGAGAGTTATATCCATCGTATCGGCCGAACCGGGCGGGCCGGTGAAACCGGGAAGGCAATCACTTTTGTAAGCCCTGGAGAGCAGACTTACTTGCGCCTGATTGAGCAGGGAATCAAGGCTTCACTGGAAAAATATAAAGCAAGTGGGCAGAAGGTCGTCACCAAAGCTAAACCTGACAGACTTCGGACCCTGACCTCTTTCCGCCGCAAGCCGGATAATGCAATGACAGTGGCGCCGACAGCAGAAAAAGCAAAGGAAAAGAAGGTCGACGCTCATGGCGGCACCAACCTCAGAAGCCGCCGCAAACCCAAAACCGCCGACCAGCCGGCTGGAAAAACAGCCCCCGGGGCAAAACGCAAGGTCGCAAAATCCGGTTCGCGACGGTCAACCACCTGATTTCCAAAACAAAAAGGCCTCTCCCGCAAGGGTTAGGCCTTTTTTTATGTCCTTTGTGAAGTTTTAGCGTCAGTCAATGCGAGATCTCTCTGTCGAGCTGGTTATGAATGACTCCCCATACTGCGTGTTCTTTATCCAAGAGATGGGTCACGACTTCGGTGATACCGTCTTTGGTATCCAAATCGTCCTTGGCCTCCATTAACTCCCGGACAAACTGACAGATTCCATCCTCAGGAAAGTGGAAAATGCGAATCTTAAAAGGAATGGCTGTATCATCACTAGTAAAGGTGACATCAATATCCGATGTTTTTCTGTCCCGCGGCAGAGTATAGACGCAGCTCCCTTTGTCGTTATACTCGTAAATCCGACTGCTGTTCAGATATACTGCCAGAACCAACTCCTGCGAACCCTCATCTAAGAAAAAATCGTAGCAGCCATTCTTGCCGCAATAGTTTTTCATTTTGATCTTACCTCCGCATGTCTGTAGCTTACCTCCAAACAAGAAAAATAAACATAAGACAAAAAAAGGCCGGGTGACCTTCGATGGTATTCTAACCACTGAAGCATCTTCGAGTTAGGTGCCCATTATTAGAGGTGTAAAACAACCCCCTTGGGGATAAATGGCCTTTGGGAGCTGCCTGGGTCAGTGCTTCTGTTAGGGCATTTTTAATATATTTTTTTTCTGACCTAGCTTCGTTGTGCTTTTGCTTGGCGCAGCGGACTGTAACCTCTCCTTATTATGTAACATAGAATGGAATGAAAGGGGGTATAACAGTGGATCAACAGATCAGGAAGCATTGCGATGAAGACTCGCAGACTCATGTGCATGAATTTTTGGGGAGCACCCGACTCGCAGAACTTGAGGAAGAGCCGCACAACCATCGTTTTGCAGGGGTCTCATTCGAGGTTATCCCAATAGGGAATAATAAACATGTACACGAAATCAAAACAAACACAGACTTTTATGAAGACCACTTTCACGAAATTTGCGTTCGAACAGAACACAATATTCCTGTTGGTGATGGACGGCATGTGCATTTTGTACCTGGAACGACCACCGAGGTTGATGATCATTATCATTATTTCATTTTCGCAACCTTGATCGAAAACCCGATTGGATAAGGTTGCATAAAAATCCCCCTTTCGGGGGTTTTTTGCTTTGTGTTTCAAGATTGACAGTGACCTTGGTTCACGTTAAGGGCCCGCACTTAGCGATAGCTGGAATTGCTGGTTTAGACCGAGCCCTACACTCCCTGCCGCAAAGGCTCTCACTTTTTTTGAAGTCCCTCATACACAGTAAGGTTGCTGACCGCACAAAAACTCTAATAGCTAAAAGTTGTTGTGCCACAATCCATCTACTTTACATATTATGTATCAGGTCCCCAATTTAAACTAAGAGGAGGCACAATAAATGTCGATGCCTAATATCCCGGAAATCCCCAACATTCCTGTAATCCCGCTTAACGCGGCCATATCCTTGATTCTCGTCTCAATCGCTCTTGAGGAAATAGGCCTTTCCCATGTTATTAACGCCGAAGGTGAAAAAATTCAGGCTGCGGTGCATGCCGTCAACTGCGGCAAAGCTGATGTCAAAGAGCTTTTTGCTGTCGACAAAAGCGTGAATTCGGTATTACGGACCGTCATAAAAAAAGAAATCCTCCTGGAGTTAAAAATGGTTGAAGCGTTAGAGGCTCTTAAACCCGAAGCGCCATGCACAACAACTTATCGGTAACCCAGGCATAGAGTCGAAAGAAAGGTAAAGAAAGAACGCTTTCTTTACCTTTCTTTTATAACATAAAACAAGACTGTTGCCCTATTATAGCCAATTCATTCACCGCTCTCTTGCTATTCCCATATAATGAATAGGTCCGGCGGCTACCCCACTGTTTGGTTTTACTTCAGAATAAATTCAACTGCGATACGGTCTTCGCGGGAGGATCAAAAAGTATGATAATCCCTCCGATCACCTTGTACGAGGAAGATCAAGCGTTACTGGAAATATTAAAAGCTCTGGGTAAGAAAGCAGCGGCACTGGCGAATTACACCACTGCCGACGCCGATAAAATCCAGTATATGGTAAACATCCTGGAAAGTCAGCGATCTCCGTCGCTGACTCCAGATGAGATAGGAGACATTGTTCGGTCTTCTTCATCATCGCTGGCAGCTACAAATTTGATGCAAATCATGTTACATTCAAACCTTCAGCAAGCCCTCGAGCAATTGAACGCAGACCCCTTGTATCAACTGATACCTCTTCCGGCAGGAAAGAGTTGTACCATCTCGGCACGCGGACAAGGCCGCGTTTCGAATAAGCACGATTCTTTTTACCTGGGGCGGGCTAAGTTAATGGAAACAAAGCTATCCTCAAAAGGGGCTGACCCCCTTTGTGCTTATATAAAATACCGGGTCGAACTTAACGGCCAGTTTGAGGAAATGGAAGCGATGACCAGCGATTTACGGTTAGCATTCGTCGGACCTGTTGGTCATCGAACGAATCCGTCCCGACCAAATATAGCCTGTGTAACAGGTTATGGAATTGCAAAGAAGAGCATTAGTTCTGACGAATGTACCCGAGGTGTCGTCTGGTTTGCCCTGACACTTTGGGACTATGGCGGCCGAAAAAAACAAGGTCGGTTTCGCATAGCGGTTTATAACCCTCAAAACCCTTCGTTTAATCACGATAGCGGTATTGTTGCTCAATAACGGTTTCTTCCGGTCCATGTATCACGGGCCGATGTTCGCCTAATTTCAAGTGCCGTCTTTCCAGTTACCGGTACCTGCGTTTGGGGCAGACTGGGACAATCTGTTGCATCGCCGGGAATTTCGTTGGATATGATAATGGACGCCTTTTCTGCTCGTCCTGTTCGAATCTTGATAATGAAAAAAGCGGCGATATCGCGAGAACCCAGTAATTCGAGATTTTGATACTCGACTTCACCGGCCACGCAGACAACCAAATCTGGCCTGGCCTGACGGGTTGCTATAAAACCGGTACAAGGCACTTCAAAGGCAGCCAAGAAAACGGGGTCGGTTTTGCCTGGTACCTTGGCTATATACTCGGTGTCAATCTTTAACAATCCCCAAACTATCACTTTATTCTTGATGGTTATTGTTTTGGTAATCATTAGGGAAGTCGACACCCGCAATATTTTTTTTGCTTCCGGTTGATGGGATGGTATTTTGAAATTTTCCCGCAGTGTTATGTAAGACCATCGAGCATGCGGCATAATAGTCTCCTTCCCGCAGGGCAAATGGAGAACCCGAAAAAGTTATGCTGTCTGACTGTCAGGATTCCTAATGATAAAATTAGCGGTGACTGTCAAAGCAGTCGTTTACGGAATATGATAGACTAGAAACTATCCTAGGGAGGGATCTCGGTGTCTTGCATTCTAGGTTGCAACTCGACCCATTTTGATCATGGCGAAGATGAAAAGCAGGTGGATATCGCCGTGCAGTCAGTACCGGAATCATTAGTTATCTTTGGCCAAATAACCGACTGTGCCAAAAACAATCATCCCGTTGAAGGGGCATTGGTAAAAGTATTTAAATGTCATGATAAGAAGCTTATCGGTATCTGTCATACTTTCAGCGGATGTAACGGCTTTTATATGCTAAACATCCCCCCTGTTTCCCGCCACGATAAGATCATTGTTATGGCTACCTGCGGCTGTGAAAAAGTAACCCTATGTGCGACCTGTCATCCTGATTGTAAATGTTCATAACTTCTTGAACCACAACAACCTGTGCTTGCGGGTCGCCGCAGGCCTTACATAGTGATCAAACGAAAGCATCACAACAGTGTCTGTTTCTGGAACGGACCCTATTTTCGGATATACACATATAAAAATACTAGCCGCCATACCGCGGTTAGTATTTTTCTTGTTCCTTTGTAGGCAGATAGGTCAGGCTTGGAATTAGGGACAGTTTTTTATTTTAATGTCGCAGCGTATGGTATTAGGATCTCGCTCGTCGCAATGTCCATGCTTCTTATGGAATTCAGGACACACAAAAATCACTGTTGAAACAGCGACAGTTCGTCGATCAAGCTGAAAGACTTCACTATCTTCAATTATATATCGTATTTTGGAGACTTTCTCCTCCAATTCGTCAACAAGGATGAAAGTGCAAAACGGAATTGTAAAATGCGAAACAAATTTGGCCCCGCCATTTCTTATAATAAGTTCGATCTCTTTTATGGCGTGAATGACCAATTTCTTCCCCACTGACGTGCAAACAATCTTAAATTTATGGGTTTTAATCTTAATATTCACTCGGACAATTTCCTGAATATCTGGATCTTGGCACTGAATTGTAAGCTTATCCGCCTCGCTCAGTTGAGTAAAGAATTCTGAGCAATCATCTTGCATACAGTGTTCCATAACTCCTTTATTGCATTCAAATATCCCTGTATCCACTCAGGCTCCCCCCTTTCTGGGCTATCAGTCTATGTCGCAAGTGACACAGGAACACGGCTGACTCGAAGAACAGTCGTCGATGATATGGGCACAAGAACACACCTTACATTCTTCTTGGCTGTTATGAACCATGTTTTCGGCGCGACAAGAATGGGGATTTACTACGATTCTGGCTCCATCTAACTTCAGTATGGCGCCTTTTAGTATCAAGAACAGGGTAATCGTCCGGCGATCTTTAATTTTTGCCTCCTGAAATTCAACTTCAATAGAGAGCTTAGCGTCCAGGTGGGGGTGAGCGCAACGATGGTCAATAAATTGGGCAAAAGGAATTTTAAACGATGCAAAGTGAACCGGCTGGGTGTTCCCTTTGTTACAGGCAACATATTCGACAAATACATCGACTTCGCCGGTGAAGACAACCTTGCGGCATATTGCGGTTATTCTTTTGATCACCGGGGTGGATGTTACACGAATAACCCTTTCAATGTCGGGCTTATTGTCTGGAATGACGAGTGTCGCGGTTAAAGCTTCCTGGTTCTTTCTACGGTTACGGCAGGACATTAACCTACCTCCTCTCAGATATACGGTTACTTTCCAACCTAATCTGCAGCTGGAAAATCGTTATGCGTCTACATTAATATATGCGGGGAGTCTTCGTCGGTGTGTTGATCGCCTTACTGCGTGGAGACCACGCTTACATCTCAGGCAAAACGGAGGATGGGATCGATAGGATGGCAATATCCGCTTGTTTTTCATCTATCCCGGGTTAAAACGGGCTGAATTGCACCCTGGAATACAGGATACAGGACTCACGCCCTTCGTTATTAGTCTATAATATTCTTTCGGCGGCTTGTTTGATAGCCTTTTGTCTAAGGCCCGGAATCCTTCTTGCCTGGGTCGGGAGAATAACGCATTTCTGATCACGTACTTAGTCATTTAAGAATAAAATAACCAGAGAATATCGGAGGGGGAAATTAATTTTGGATGACTGTATTAGTTGCCAAAATGCTGTGGGTCAGCAGACAGGCGGGACCGGCCATTGTTCGAGTGGATGCCCGGCGCCGGGATTTGTAGTAGTTCCTATTCCGCGAGAATGTGCCAATATTCAACAGCTATGTAATTCGCAGCCAGTCGTTTACTATAATTCATTCAATACAACTTTTCCATTAAGCGGGCTTATAACCGTCCGAAACACCGGAACTTGCCAGATGGTGGTAGATGTGTATCAATCAACGAACATAAAAATAACCTTTCTTGTGCCCCCAAATACGAAACGACTCGTAGACATACCAGACATTGTACGAATAGAAATCACCTGTGCCGGGGACGGCGCAACTCTATGCACCGGCACGCTGACATTAGATTTTTACCGACTCTTTTGTTGTTAACTTGCTGTTAGGCAGAATTGACTGCCTAACAGTGTATGATCGTTATCAAAATGACAAGGCAAAATTTGCCTTGTCATTTTGATAAACTTTATATCTCGCTATACTTCAATGACCAATGAACCTAAAATTCGTTCTCACTCAAAGCTATTGCCTGTATTAAAGACAACAGCCAGCTTAGAACGATTCAAATGAATGTTCAAAAACTGGCCTAACCGCCGCCGGCGGGTGAAGTGGACGAGACAGTAT
>Ga0316232_1002792_pt1 | contig 17164 bp, 11 predicted proteins | sample TBHtaG_FD_206006 | JGI IMG/M metagenome (GOLD analysis project Ga0316232, IMG submission 206006) | Freshwater microbial communities from Trout Bog Lake, Wisconsin, USA - TBH18025_13 | ecosystem: Environmental > Aquatic > Freshwater > Lake > Hypolimnion/Profundal zone | place: USA: Wisconsin... | reverse complement strand
TCAGGACGCAGCGGGAGCGGGGTTCCGGGGGTTCCGGCCCATTCCATGCCACGAACTTCGCCGTTCCCCGTAGGGCTGCTTGGGAAGTTCATTCCGTTTCCTTTGTTTCGTTTTGCGTGGGTTCGGTCAAGGAAGGCATGGCTCTACCATCGGAGTGCGTGTGATACCCGCATTGCAAGCACTGGTACATGTCTTGTCCAGCGATCATGTCATACGAGCCACAATGGGCGCAATATCCGCGGTAGGCCATGCCTTCCTAATTACCGATGGCTACTGGTCGATAGCCGGGTCGTTGTAGGTCAGCGACGAACCAGTCTCAATTCGCTGGATCGAAGCCTGGCGGTAGATGCTGTATCCACCGAGCCAGTACCAACCCCACGGCACGAAACGACGCAGGAAGTCGGTGATCGGACCAGGAACAACGTGAGGCTGCTCCGTGTTGCCGTCGATCATCGACCACGCCTTTGCCAACGACTGACGACCCACGCAGAGGACGCCGTACACCGGGGCGTAGCCCGAGGACGAGGACGAGCCGACACCCTGGAACACAGGGGCACGGGGCGTCTCGATGAAGCGGAAGCCTTCAAAAGCTCCCATCTCACCGGCCCAAATTTCACCCGGCTGTGAGTAGGTGTGAGGGTCACGCCACGACGCCGAACCCGTCTCCGAAGTGAAGTCGTACGCGACGTTCGGGTGGATGTAAGCGGTGTAGAACCCGTTGAAGTTTGGGACGTTCTGCGAACGGAGGCGAGCCTTCGCTGCACGAATGTCTGCGGCCTTCAACGTGACCGTTGAGTTGATCGCTGAGCGACCAGCAACGCCCTGGGCATAGGCGACGTTCGTGCCTGCCTGGAGGACGCCGCGAGCAACTTCGTCGATGCTGACACCAGCGTTGTAGCCAATGACGTTGGCAACGATGGGGTCAATCTCAACGTAAGACTCACCACGCAAAGCGGCGGTGGTAAGCACGGCGTTACCGTACTCAGCGAGCGTCACGGTGACGTTGCTCTCAGAGATTGCTTGAGGCGTAACGTCCGTGGACTCGTTCAGCGCCGTCGATGCGACAGCAAGGTCGCTGACGATTGGGAAAGTGACAGAGGAACCAGGCATCGACTGGTTGGTTGGCTTGATGTCAGCAACCTGGTCGAAGTAGAGTTCCGGGCGGAGTGCGAACCGGGCGAGCCGATCATACGCCGCCTGAGCCAGACCGAGATTACCAGTGTTGGTAGTCCCCGTGGCTGGGTTTGGGCTGTATGCCATTTGTTTTGGTCCTTATGGATTGGACCTCTGGATCAACGCGAACCAGGAGCGAAAAGACCGGCTTCTCCGCCAATCTTTCTAACGACTTCCATGGCTTCTTCTTCGGTTGTCGCACCAGCCATCGCCGCTAGGAACTCTTGAGCCACGGTAGGTCCTGACTCATTCATTCCGGTAGCACCGGCAATGCTTCTAGCACGATCAAGTTCTTCTCGGATCGGATCGCTTTGGGATGCTTGTTCCGTGTGACCCACGTTGATGCCGTATTCAGCGGCGGCGCTTCTAATCGCCTCCGGCTCAATCTCGCCATCGTAAGCCTTGCGGAGCAAAGCCCCAACGCCTTCCTCGGGGATTCCCGCCTTGGTGAACGCCAGTTCACGCTTGAGGGCTTCGGCTTCGGCTTTCGCCGTTTCTGCCTCTCGCAACCTTTCCTTCGACTTCCGAAGCTCTGCTCGGATGTTGGGGTCTAGTGCGTCGGATTCCTCGTCCTCGAAAGTATCGTCGAACTCAGCCATTTCAGTCTCTCCGTTCCTGCTACGCATATTCACCGGAGGTGATGAATACGGATTGCATTTTCAGTTGTCGGCCAATACACAGCAAGGTTGCCAACCCTTACCGGGTAGCGGCCTTAGCTCACCGAGACAATCCGGGCCAAAGCTCCACTAGGTACTTATTGTATCAGATTAGGGCCGACCCTGGATGCCTTCGGTGGCTGCGCGACCAACCGAAGTTCCCTTGGCTCCCATGTTGTAACCGCCACCACCGGACAGACCAGCGGCGCGAGCGCCCAACGCAAGTTTCAAGGCCGCATCTTCTTGGGCGGGGTTGGTGCCACCCGTGGCGTTAGAGCCTGGAAAAGCGTAGTCAATCAGTTGTTGTTGGCTGACGGTTGTTTGTCCACGGGTGCCCGTGGCACTTTGCTCAAGGGGTGTCAAAGCGGCGGCCTTGCTAAATCCGCTCAGGTAGTAACTGGCATCCACTCTCCCTGCGGAATCGGAAATGTTTTGAGCGGCTAATGCGGCTGATTGCGCTTGACTCAAGTTTCCAAATCCCGTCTGCATGGCCTCGGTGCCAATGACGGCAGCACGGGTCTGCTGTTCCCATTGCTGGTTAGTCGTGGTTGGGTCAAGGTAGTAGGAAGCAAGATCAGAAGTGTTGATGCCGTAATACTGGTTCAAAAGGGTTCGTGTTTCAGCAGGGGCTGCCATAGCAACTTGATAACCCTTGTTGATTCGGTCAGTCAACGTTGTCCCGTAAATGCCGTTACCGATCATGGTGCCGATTTGTTGAGAAGTAAATCCCGTAATGCCAGCACCGTTTAGTTGATCTTGAATGCTTTGCTTGTTTTGCAAGTAGCTAAGTTCCGTCATTCCGGGTGGCTTGCCGTAAAAAGCTTGCTGATAAGCGGGTTGTTGACGAATTACGTCAAGAACTTCTGCGGCATCCAAATGGTTGCCGGGGTCGGTAATCAACTGCATGGCAAGCGGCCCAAGGCTTGTTAGTCCCCAATTGTCAAGATCAAGCTGTACCTGACCATAAGCACTTTGTTCAAACGCAGAAGTAACATCGGGAACACCAATTCCGCCAGGCTCGATAACAATGTTTGGGCTTGGACCCGATTGGGGGTTTCCTGTACCGCCACCACCGCCGCCACCGTATTGCGATCCAACGGTGTAGTTGGCTCCAACGCCGCCTTTGAGTTTTCCATTTGCGCTGATTACGCTTGTAAGAGCCGAATCCGCCGTTGACCTGTCGCTTACGTTTTTACCAGCAAGGGCGCTGACAAAAGCGTAATACTCCGAATCGGCAGTGTTGCCATATTTTTTGACAAATTCAGCATAGATGTTTCCCGTTACCGCACCTGCGGTTCCTGCGGCAATTGAAGTTCCAGTACCTACATAATCGGCAAGAATCTGCGCGGCAACACCAGTTGTACCAAAAGAATAAGTACTGGTAGCACCACCAAAAGGGGTAAGATTGACTGTCATTGACCAGCCCTGCCTTCAAATCCGTCATGTAATGCTTTGACAAATTGCTGCGCCCGGTCGTGCGCTTGTGGGGTGTATTCCCAGTTATGACCAGGGTGTTGCATCAAAAACTTACGCCATTCATCAAGGGTCATGGGAATTGGGCGTCCCGTCTTGGGGTCCATGCCGCCTTGCAATGCTTGGCCCCATTTGGGGTCAGACCAATTGGGTTCGCTCATAACTGGACCAAGAACTTGTTGGGCTACCTGAATATACGGGTCAAGCAAAACCCGAGTGGGCAATCCTGATTGAATTTGCGGGGCAAACGTGGGGTACATGCCGCAAGCAACTTGAACAACGTATTGCTTGAATCCTTCAAGGTCTTTGGTTTTAGCCCATTCCTTCAAAGCTTGGTCTGATATTGGAACAACGTAATCGTCTGCCAATTTTTCAAACTTTGCTTCTTCGCCTTTGTGCTTGAGCTTTTGTCCTGGAAATGTTGGCAATCCGCCTTCTTCGGGCATTTCCATGCCGTCTGATTCGGGTGCTTCATTGCCTTGATCGGGCGTAGTTGGTTGTTCTTCTTGTGGCGAATCTTGGGATTCTTGCGGAGCCGGTGTCATTGTGTCAGTCATAATTATCCCAAACTAGAGAATACAGCATTTATGCCAGGCGCCGCTTCGGGGTTTTGCGCTGCAATTGCCGCCATGTTTTCTTGCCACCAATCCTGTACGGACTGGTAAGTAACTTCACCCTTAGCCGCTTGGTCAAGCAAAGGTTTCAAATTTTTGTTGTATGCGTCGATAAGTTGACGGTAGATATCAGCAACGTTTACACCATTGACCGTGTAGTTCTTGTATTGCGGCAATTCAAGCATTTCTTTCAATTGGTCAAGAGCTTGGACTTTTTCGGTTGAAGAAGCGGCGCTAAGGTAATTGGAATACCAAGACGGATTGTAGTTTTGCCCATATTCCTGCATGATGTTTTCTTTCCAAGTGTACGCACCGCTGGAATGACGGTTAGCTTCGTACATTGGTTTGACGGCGTTGTAATACCACGCATTACCAATGGCAACCAAGAAAGAATTGTAAAACTGCTCTGGCGTTTCTCTGTATCGCAAATTGGATGACAACAACACTTGGTTAGCGGGTTCGTAGAAGTTGGGGTCTTTGGTTGTGTTGGGACCAAACGCCAATGCAGCCAATGGGTACTGTTGCACAACGCCCATGTTGTTTTCAACGTATATGTAAAGTTCTTTGTTTTCCGGCCCCATGTAGTTGCCGTTGGAACTCTTGGTTTCGTACAGGCTTTGAAGGGTTGCGTAAGGGTGATCCTTGATGAATTGGTCAACAGCCGCCATGTAATTACCTTTGAACACCTTGGCCGTAACGTACCCGTTCAGTTGCGAACGGATGTTGTCGTCGGCTTGACCAAACCCAATAGACACAGGGGAAAACGAACCGACAAGCTTTGCAAGCCACATGACAGCAGCGTGACGGTTGGCTTCGTCAAGCATGTGATTCATAATTGTTGGAGTGGCGTTTGTACCAAATGTCTTTGATTGCCATTGGGCAAATGCTGTGCGACGAAGAAAATTGTCTGTCATGGAATCAGAACTGAACCTTTCTTTTCTTAGCTTGTTCCATTCCTGTTCTTGCAATTGCGTTGCGTATTGGGTAAACGCTTCAATCTTGGCCGTCATGTACGAATCGGTGGTCATGTTTTGGAAACCCGACACTCCGGCCACACCTTCGTAAAGGTTTCTAACTAGCGAGTTGGGCACAAGGTCTTGGTAGAGGTTTTGACCAAGGCTTTGGTTCATAGCAATTGGACCTTCAACAAAGTTTGCTATGTCCCTTGCATAACGGTTGGATCGACCAGGAACTTTGTCCATGACTAATTCCGTCAAAAATGTTGGAATGGGTCCAAATTTGGGAGTCAACGTATCCCAAATTGTTTTGCCAGGACCAGCATCCGTTTGAGTAGCGTCAGAACCTGGCGCAAGTGGGTCCATCGTAGTAAGCGATGACAATGAACCCGTAAGCGGAATGCCAAACAGAACCATGCCCGGAATTGGAAAAATTGCCATGCCTTGCTTGTTTTGCATTTGCGACGACCATTGGACAACGCCATACATCGCTCGAAGGTATTGCATAAACGCACCAGGGTTTTCAGCAAACAATCGTCCCATTCGACGCCATGCCTGGTTCTGTGCAAAATAGAACGGGGCAAACGAACGCATCAAATCTTCAAATTTGAGTTTGTCGGCAGGGTTATGGATGAACCGAACCATTTTTTGTGCCGCCATTGTTTGAGCAACAACGTCAGCTTGGTCGGCGCTCAGCAAACCCTGAACCACTTTGTCGTTCAACGCTTCACGGGCACGGACAAATTCGTACACATACACGGGGTTACGGCTCATTTGGTTCACAATTGGACCAAGGACCCGAGCATGGCCCACTTGCGAAATCTGCTCTACAATGTCCGACCGTCGCCAATTTTCTGATCGGCGAGCAATTACTTTTGCCGGAAGTTCATCTGCTGAATAACGTGTGCCGTCAGAACCCACCATGTATTCCTGATAGAACTGATTGACGTGAGCGGGCAGGTTGTTGTCCGCCATATCATTGACGAGCTTGTAAGCGTTGGGGTTGTATGTCCATTTGACGTTCGTAGCGCCAACATCAGCAAATTGACGTTCTTCGCTTTGGTGCGAAATCAAATGCTCAATGTCATCGGTCAACGCTTCTGCCCAAGATTCATGGGGGCTCATGTCGCCATCGCCTTTGCCAACAGCGAAGTGTCTGCTGAACTTGCTTACCTGTTCTTCGGGAAGTGAATCAAGAAATTTCTTGATTTCAGGAACCGCCAGGTTGTGTACCAGTTCAGGGTCATTGGGGTACATGTTGTAGAACCTGCGGTAAATCTTCATGGCGGGATTACCAACGGTTTTGTCAAAGGCGTAACCTTGTGTTTCGTAAAAAAAGCCGTCTGTGTAACCCTTTTCTGATTCACCAGCCGCATAGTATTGCGGGTTTCTCATGGTCGTCATTTTTGTTTTGAGCCTGCCATTTTGGACAATGCTTTGAGGGTCACGGTCAACAAATGTTTCAAGAACGTGGTCGCCGCTGTGAACGCCATCAACGGCAGCGGGCTTGTACGTTCCCTTGTCGGCATGTTGAAACACCAAAAATGAAGAAGCTTTGTAAAATTCCTCTTTGCCAATCATGTCAAGCATTGACTGGCTGGCCCCCGCAACAACGCCGTTGGCAATGGCTTTGATGTTTTCGCCCATTGTGGCATTGACGGTGTAACCACGATCCGTGATTCCCCTCAAGCCCTGTTCTTCGTAAGAACGCTCAAGGTCGTTGCGAATACTGAAATTGCCCTTGTATGCCTTGGTTTGCATCAATTCTTGACGGGCATCTTTGGTGGCTTCGTGAATAGCAAGAATACGATCTTCAAGGTCACTCTTGATGTTCATTGCCATGTTTTCGTACACGGTTTTGCTGATCTGGAACTTGCCCTTGTATTTGGTGGCAGGAGCGCCAAGAGGACCAGCGGTTGAAAGGTTTTCTTCGTACACCCGTGCTGGCACATCTTGACCGGCCAATTCAGCTTGGCGAACAAGGTACTGGTGCATTTGAGCCTGAGTCTTGCCCCATTCAAAATTTTCAAATTGCTTCATCTTGATTTCAAGTTTTTGCAATTCTTCTTCTTGCTCAGGAGTCAAGACGCCGTTGGTGGTGAGGGTTTCATCAAGGATATCTGCGTACTTGTCAGAAAGATCCCTTAGGTATTTGGAGTATTCCTTGGTGGTCATTTCCCAAGGAGCACGGCCTTGGTCATCAACCACATTTCGCATTTCTTGTTCAATGAAATCTTCGGCGTACCGTTGTTCACGGTAATTGGTTTTGAGTCCACGAATAACTTGTTCGCTGTCGGCTCCGGCGTGAAGTTGCTCAAGGGTAAATGGCTTGACGCTTTCGGGGTCGATGAACCTTTGCAATTCATCCAAGTCAATCCAATTTGGAACGGGACGATTTGGATTGCGAATTAGGTGGTCCAGCGAATCGTGCAACCTAATTTGATCTAAGAGTTCTTCGTAAAACGGCTTTCCAGCGCCAGGTCGAGCGGCGGCAAATGCGTCTGCAATGTTGTCAATTTCGGTGCCTTCGTTGCCAACTCGCCGCATCCAACCTTTTGATTCCAAACGCTTGACGGTAGATTCCGGCAGTCGTTCAACCCAGTCATAAGAACCTGGGTCGCGAAACTTGTTGATTTCGTAAATTGCTTTAGATTCATTTACGCCACGGGTACGAACGGGCGGCAAAATTACAGAACCTTCCACCTTGCGGCGAGATACAGCTTCGCCAGTCTTTTTGTTCAATCGAACTTCAGTAGAAATTTCGGGTGGGTGAATGCCAAACTGGTCGAACATTTCGTTGACAAGTTGGCGTTTTGCTCGTTCCAAATCTTTGACGGATTGTTCACGAAGTCGCTTGAGCATGGCTTTTGCTTCTTCACGGTTCCTAAAGAATTTTGTTTCTCGGACTGGTGCGGGTGTTTCAGGCCCTTTTCTAAACGCCTTGCGGTAAAGGTCTGACGGGGCAAGTTCTTTTTCAAGTTGATCTGCGGTAGGACCAGCGGCAAACGAGCGAGCCGTCAAACTTCCGTCCAATTTGTCGTGAAGCACCATTTTTTCAATCATTTGGTACTCAAGGTCCATCTTGGCGTTTTCATCAAACGTCCGACGAATTTCCTCTTGCAAAGTTTCAATTTCGTTCTTGAGCTTGTTCATTTGGAATTTGACTTCCGGTTGAACAGCTTGCTCCCAAATGTCCGCAGGAGTTCCTTCACGCATCAACTGGTCTGCGGTGGGGGGCGGAATTGACACAAACTTCTTGCCCAAGAAACTGTCACGTTCTGCCTGCTTTTTAGCAATGCTCATTTCAAGACCTTGCTGCAATTTGTAGTGGTCTGGATTCAGTTCACTTTCAGCAGCGGTTGTTTCAGATTCAATTCGGGTCAAGTCGGTTTCAAGTTGCGTACCCTTGTTGACAAGGTTTTCGTACATCTTGGCGTAACTTGGGTTGGCGCTCAGACGTTTGGATTCAATAGAAGCAATCAACAATTTGTTTGATTTGATTTCCTTTTCGGCAGCAGTTTTCTGTGCTTTCAAAGTTTCTATTTTTGCTTTGTTTTCGGCTTGCTTTTCGTTTTCTTCTTTGAGCGTCGTTTCCAGGTCGTTGATATCTTTACCAAGATTGGTGACATGACGATCCACAATCTTTCTGTAAGTGGTAATCATGTTTGCCCTAGAACGGATGTAGGTGTCGCCCAACCAACCAGCCAGCATGTTCCGTGGGCCAATGCGGGCGGTGTTTAGTCCAAGCTCTGAAATAGAAACACGAAGCGCCCAACCAGGGGTAAGCAAAGCAAGAGGTTTGAAAAAACGCTCGTTGATCCATTCGTTGAGTTTGTTAGTGCCCATAATAAAATCATGCGCTAACAAATCACGAGCACCTACGTCTGCAACACGACCACCAACAATGCTCAAACCTTCATTTTTGAACATGTTGGACATGAGCTTCCAAGTTTCTTCCTTGATCTCTCTAAAGTCAGGGAGAATAAATGGTTCAATGTGAAGGCCGTGAACACCTGCGGCAAATTCTTTGCCATCACGCTCAACCATTGAACGCGACGCACCAGAAACTTGCACTGCAAATTCACCACGGGAATCAACGCCCATGCCGCCAAGCCATTCAGAAATGGCGCTGTGCCACGACGAGCGGTATTCCTGGTACAGGTTTTCAAGACGCCGCAATTGCGGTTCACGAATGTCATCCAGGTTTTTCAAGGCGGTTTGAAGGTCCATACCCAAATAGCCCGTGGATCGCTTGAGTGTGCCTTTGTTGGCACGGGTAATTTCTCCCGACCTAAGCAACAATTTGGTAAAGCTTTGGTCAAAATCCTTTTCTACAAGACCAAATGTTGCGTTGATGTAGACGTTGGACCAAGCAACCGGATCGGACGTTTCGCTCAAGTATGACAGTACGGCGTTGATCTTGGAAGAACTTTCGCCAGCCAACTGCATCATTTGTCCAACGGCGTAAATGGATTTGCGGCTTCCAGGTTCAATTATGTCTTTGACAATCTTGCCCGTGTTTTCGTCGTAGCGCATTGCCTCTTGGCCGAAAAATTCTGACAGCTTGTTGATGGCTGCGTTATCGCCAACTTTTGCTTTGCGAAGAAGCGACACAATGCCAGCGGTGGGCATTCGCACCTCAGTCAACATCGTCGTGGCGTCGGCTAGATTTGCCAATGTATCAACAAGGGTTTCCCTGGTAGCGCCGTTTTCTTCCATTGCTTTGACAAGTTCAGGAATGACCGGAGCCAACGAAGGAAACATTCGATAGATTTTTCCAGCCGTGTCTTTGACTTCTGTTTTGACTACATTGCCGGCGGCGTTTTGCGTTTCAATTTCTACAAGTTTGCCCTTTTGTCCGAACCCAGCAATAATGTCCAATGCCCTAGCAACTTGAGTGTTTCGTCCAACTTCGGCTCGAATTTGATCGCCGGACAGCGCCGCTAGTGAACGACTTGCGGTTAGTTGCGTAGCTTCCCGTTCAAGGCCCAATGCACGGCCACCCATCATTGGCGCTTCAATAAAAGACGTAATGGCGTCCACGGTGCCAGACAAAAGCGAAACATTCCGGTGAAACAGGAATTGAGAAATGCCTTGACCAATGGTGCCAAGTTGCGCCGTTGGTTTGCGACTGGCATCCCAAAGTGCTTTATCGTGCCAAATCTGTGGAACTACGTTGGCTCCAAACAGTTCAGGTGCTTGTGTCGCTTCGGCACCAATTTTAAAGGCTTGCCCAATTCCTCGAACAATTGGGTTACTACCAAATGTTTTTACAGCGGCTTCGCCTTTAGTTGCATTAGCACCAGCCTGCTCTGCCTCGTTCAAGGTTTGTGCCGTTTGACCTTCGGCGGTAGCGGTAGCGGTTTGTGATGCGGTGTCGCTTGCGGCAGTTCCAAGATTGGCACCCATTTGACCGGCAATGTCACCTTCGGTTGCCGTAACTGCGGCATCGGTTCCAATAGTTGTCGAAAGGTCTGCGCCCATTGCAACACCGGCTGCGGCGGCGTCAGGACCAAGAACGGTCGAACCAACAAGACCAAGAACAGCACCCGCCAGCATTGGCGTAAGGGCGTTCATCATGCCGTTGAAACCGCCCTTTTCATAGGACATGACTACATAACGGTAAAAATGATTCCAGTTGTCAAACTGTTGGCCCACCATCTGCAAAAAGCTTTGTTTAGCGTTAGCAACTTGTTGCGGAGTAAGCAAACCCAAAGTAGTCGCTAATAGGTCAGGATTTCCCGCACGACCCAATGTTCCACCAACAACACCACGAACGCCTGGTGTTTTTTGGTTTTGGTATTGAGCTTCGTGAACGGCGGTTTCAGCACGTTGCTTTTCCCACCAATGAAGATTGAAATACTTGTCTTTGAATTGATTTGAAATGTTTGTCAACGTGTCGTGAAATAAAGTTGGCAATCCATAACCGCTGGAACTGCCGTGATGCAGCATTGAACCGAATGGGTCTTGTGGGTTGATACCACCAATCCAATCTGGCAATTGACGCGTAAACGTATCAAGGCTACCCATTGCGTAGCCTTCCATGTTTTTCAATCCGGCTGCACTAAGGTTTCTTTCAGCCCAACCGCCAATGCTTTGTCCGACATGACCCGCATCAGTCCACAAACGACTAATTTGGTTTCCGGCAGATACGTTGCCACCGCCTTCAATACCACCCAAACTTGTTCCGGTTTGTGTTTCACCTAGCCTGTCAATGCCGTAAAAATTTGTGCCCGGCACAGATACACCACGTTCGCCGCCCATTGCTTGCGATGTGGTTCCCAATCGGTCAAGCGTTTTCTGTGTAACAACATGTGCAAATGCTTGGTGCACTTGTGGGTTAGCACGCAAGTGGTCGGTGGCGGTATCAAACAGCGTGTTCGCTAAATGAAAACCAGAAAGCGATTGAGCATTTTCAACAATGTTGCCACCAGCACGAACAGCGGCTAATCCCAGGTCGGGGTGATATTTGATTGTCGGTGCAGCCTTGATCGCCTTGTCAAGATTTATTGCGTTCAAGTCGTGAACATTAGGCGGCCTGTAAATTTCTCCCCCAGGCATCAAACACCAATCACACGGGCAATGGCAGCCATTTCTTGTACGGCTGGCGTTGCATACGGCGAGTTAGAAGCGTTGTCCAACAAATCAGAAATCCGTTTTGCGTTTTGAGCAGGGTTAGATGCAATTTGGTTTTGAGCCACCATGCCTGGCGGGTGCGGAGCGGGGTCCCAAAATCCCAATGTTCCGGGCGCAGTAAAAGGCTGGCGTTGGTCCGCAGCGCCAGGCGTAGCGGGCGGAGCTTGCGGCGGAGTTGGGTTCGCAACGTGAGTTACCGGTTCTGGCGTACTGCCCATTGGAACGGCTCGTTGAGCATCTTCAAGCATCCGGCGTTGTCCGTAAGGTTCACCGGGCGCAACGGTAATGGGTTGTGGCCCACGGTTGTTGAGGTCGGTCCTGTTTGAATAAGCGGTTTGCGCCGCTCCTTCAACCTTACTTCCCTTACCTTTTCTTGGCATAGTTCTCTCTTATTACGACAATGCCGCAGTTGTCGGCGGTTGATGAAGTGTTGCAAGAAGGTCTTGCAAATTACTTAGTCCTTGGGGTGGCGCTCCGATAGGAGAACTTGTTTGCGCCATTGCTTGCTGATCTGGCGAAGGGGGCGCCATGCCCGGCTGGTCCTCGGGCTGTGCTTCCATCCCTCCGGGAAGTCCTGCGGCACCTGGCTGCCCAGGTACTCCTGCCATGCCCGGTACACTTCCTCCTTGCTCAGGTTGGGCATTTTGTTTATCCGCCTGTTCTTTCTGCATTTCTTCGTGAACTTTGGTAACTGCAACTTCCAACGTAGTGCGTCCATCGGCCATAGCCAATGCAATGCGAGAAATGGTGTTGGGGTCAAGTTGCCCCTGAACCGCCTGTTGCTCAAGTCCCGTGAGTAGGGCTTTGCGAATTCCCTCGATGTGGATGCGTGACGTTTCAAGCTCAGGATCACGGATCAACGGGTCCATTTCCATTGCCGATTGAATTGACATTTCCCCAATGCCAACTTTTTGCCCGATCATCACGGCCATTTGGTTAGCGTCCGAACCAGGCAACGGATACGTCACACGGCACAAGTCAGTCTCAAACGCTTCGTTTGGCGTGTAATCCGGTGGGCCTTCGACTTTACCGTTCATGCCAAGCAAAAACAAAGTTGGCTTGGAACCGTAGTACGCCTTTTGGATGGCGATGGCACGGCGAATCTCGGCCTCCATTGAAGCGGCAAAGATTTCCTGCGATTCCTGAATGTCGGGATCGACGGCTTCGGACATGACGGCATCGCCACGACGAGCAGTACGGATGTTTGATCCTGACTCGCCACCCCATTCGGCAGGGATACCTGCGCTCAAACGTGCGCTGCGCTCTAAACGGTCAAGGGTAAGTCCGGCTTGCTGGTTGATCTGCGGGTAGATGACTTCGATCTGTCCGTTTTGGATCACGCCTCGAACGCCAGTTTTACCGTCAGCGTTCTGAATGATCTTTGGTGCCATGCCCTGAGCCGATGGGTGGGCAACAACCCATTCGTCGGGGAACACGCCACGCATCACGGCAATGGTGTTGAGTGCGTCCAACTTGGCCTGACGTTGGTACATGCCCATCATAGCTTCAAACTTGGACATAACCTTGTCCAACGCAATGCGGGTAGGAACAACCACAGGCGTAATGCCTGCTCGGTTGGGAATGCGGTCAAGGACGACCTGGCTCATGCCCGGTACGTCTTGGCCTGCCATGTAGTTCTTGGATTCTTTGCGAGCGCCAACGGCCACCAAAACGGTTTCTTCGGGATCGACATACTCAAGGATGTTGAACAGAACGTCCTCGTTGGCTTTGCCGGTGTAAAGCACGGCGGCGGCGGCTGGGTAGTTCTGCTTGATCCAACGAAGGGTGCGGGCGTCCTCAAAGATGCAGTCCTCGGGTTCCATGTTGTTAGGGTCAATGGTGTCCGATGGAAAGGTGGACAATGGGTTACGAACCCGCCAATGGGGAATCTCACGCTTGTCGTGGCTGTTTAGCGAAACGGGGTGGATGGAAACAGGGGCCGAAGCATAAGCAACTTGATAACGCGCACGACGCCGCATCAGGATGTTCATTTGGTTCATGTCAAACCAGCCAAGGGTGGCAAGACGACGCTTACGGGCGTTTTCCTCGCTGGCCTTGAATCCTGCACGAAGGGCTGGAAATTGCAAGTCGGGCATGACCGACGAAACCCGCATGGCAAATTGGTCAATTCCTTGGGCAAGAAGGTTGGCTACGGCAGGGCGCTCGTTGGCGTCAAGCTCAGGAAGTGGAACGGTGACTTCGTTGTTGTAGTGGCGGGATACGTCCTTCATGCGGGACAAGTAATCCCCACGGCTGTTCACACGCTGACGGTGAAGGGCGACAATTTCTTCGGCGGTCTTACCCATCAGACGGCTTCTCCGGCCCAACTAGGACGCCACGAGCTTGACATTGCTGCCGTTGGCAACGAAATGTTGGGCAGGTTCCACTCAAAAAACCATTCGGCCATTACACAGTCGTCCGTTCGTCCATGCGGGTATTTAGTTACCTCGTCAACAAGCCGCATGGACACAACTTTGCCATCGCCCCTACCTGGAAGTCGTACTCTGCCAAAACGCCAATGCGGGGCAATCGTTTCTACTCCGAAGTTCGGGTCCGATTTATTACGGCTGGTTGTATGCGGAATTATGTCAACGTCATGCAAAGATCGCCATCTTCGCACATGGTCATATTGTAGCAGGAAGCGTTGTGCGGCATTTGCTTCGACAATCCAAGTTGTGATAGGAAAACCCAAAATCTGCGACGCTTGTTGCCAATCGTTCATTACACCAACGAACTGTCCGTCTTGTGCAGACCAGTCAAGAAAGTCTGGTGCGTCCATCTTCTTGCGAAGCAGGTCAATCAAGTAGCGTTTCTCTGATGACGGGTCATAGATCCACCATTGGATCGACCAGAAGTTTGTTGGGCTGGGGTCGGCGGTGGCAATTGAGTAGCAGGAACCAGCGTTCAATCCTGCGGGAATTTCAAGTCGATCCCGTTCCTTGTCGATGCACCCGATGAACTCGCCGTGCCCGTACACCCATGCGTTTGGCACCAGGACTTCGGTGGGGTCAACGTCCTGTTGCTGATACAGAACCGTAAACCGTTCCCCACGGTTTGACATAAGGGTGTTGACCTTGGACCAAGGAATTCGCCTTGGCACAAGAAGGCATCCTTTGGGATAAGGGTCAGATGATTTCTTGTGTTGTAACGGATCGCATTTTTCTTCGTAATGAGCTTTGAAGATAATGTGATGGTATTTTTTGCCATCCCGCTTTTCGCCAATCTTTTGAGTTAGTTCGTCGGGGTCGATGTGGTCATCGTCGTCGTCGTCCTCAAGGCCAGGAGCGGTCATGTCCAAAGCAAATCGGTATAGATCGTCCGACGCAATCCTCTGGCCTTGAAGAACTAGCAAACCCCCAGGTTCCAAACGGGTTTCGCAAACATCTTGATAAACGTCTTGTAAAGCCTCACGTTGTTCGACGGTACGCATCTTGCGAGGGTCCACAAGGTCGTCCCACATCACAAAGTCGTAACGTCCACCAATAAACGAAGTGTCAATTCCGTAAGCGGACCAAGTTGGTTCCTTTTCTGTGATGAGTCCGGTGTCGTCAGATTGCATAACAATAAACGCTTCGTTGGTCCAAATCTCTTTGTCCATTGGGCGAAATCGTCCGTAGTCTCGAGCAAGCACCCCCACGGCATCAAGGGCTTCGCCACGACGAATAGCGCCAGGATCATTCTTGACGGGTTCAGGAAACTCAAGGGTCCGGCGCAAACGTTTGAGGTTTCGCTTGGCAAGGCTCATGGTGGCCGAGCCGATCATGCCTCGAATGGCACGGTTGCGACAAGTCAGCCAAGCGGGAATGTCGTGAACGAACGTGACGGTCTTACCCGAACCAGGCGGAGCGTTGATGACAACGTATTCTTCGTTGGGGGTTTCCAGCAGCTTGACGATGGATTCGGCTGCTTCTCGTTGCCACGGCGCAGCAATACGACCAAAGTATCGTTCTTGAAAATACGAAAAATCTTCAAGAGCCCGAGCGGCTTCGGAACTAAGCTCAGAAAACTTCTTGGGAGCGGGAAACGAATCTTGTTGTTTGGCTAAAAGAAGTTCTTTGCCCCTTGCATGTTGCAAACTTGCTTTTTCAAGCCGGACGGCAGTAGCAACAGAAAACCCAGCCTTGCGAGCGGCATCAGATTGAGAATAGCCGGATTCTCGAAGGTTCCAAAACTTTTCTTTTTGTTGAACGGTAATCGCCATCTAATTTTTTGCTACCATGATTGGAGCGATAATCCTCCATCGCTGTGACTGATCCCCGGCTTGAGAGCGTCTGCGTGGATCGTCACGCCCTTGCGGAGGTGTAAAAAAAATTTTACTTCGCAGGAGGGGTTGCAGGGGCGGCGGGAACGGCAGGAGCCGGGTAAGTGGGGGCACCCAGGGCACCGAGCAGACGCCCGACCTTGGGGTGCTTGACTTCAAGGTTGCGGACAACCGTGTAATAGACGGCGGCGGACGCCGAACCGATAGCTGACACAGCGGCGGGGTTTTTTACACCAGCGTGGGCCAGGAGGGACACGACAAATCCCACGGCGATTGGGGTGACAGTACGGACTACTGAACGGGTTACGTTGGTCATTACCATTCCGTTTCTACTTCGGGGGAATCATCTTCCCGTTGACGACAATCACAATCTTCGCAGACACCGTTGCAATACTCGCCGTTTTTGCGAATACCAGGCACAGCAGTTTCGGTGGGGAACGTAACGCTCATGACTCACCCCGGAACCAAGCGTCAATCCTGTCTTTGCGCTTCTGGAGGCTCAAGGTGCAAGCGACGGTCAGGGCCACGGTCATCGGGACTACCCCACCCACCACGATCAAAATGGCGGCGATGGAAGTAAGGTCACGGCTCACAGGTCATCCAAGTTTTCAATGGCAAAATCAAGGTCACGCCAAGGCATGTTGGGGCCAGCGGCGGCGACTCGATGCCAGCCAATGTAGTTATCGCGAACAATGGATGCAACCACTTGGAGAGCGTGGTATTCGTCGGGATCAACGTTCATTCTTCCTCCTGACAGCGTTTTGCTAGATCGTGGATTCTCATGCCCTCAACAATACCTTCGATGCTGGTGGCTTCAACAATAGTACCGCACTCGGGACATTCCCAGTATTCCAAGTCCGGTTCTTCGGCTTCGTAATAGCTGTAAAAATGCCCAGTAACTTGGATCGCCAACAACGCAGACACGATAATCAAGATCGCCAGGATCATGCTTGCACAATACACCAAAACCAATTCTGAAAGTTTGCTGAGAGTATCCTGAGAATTTCTCAGTATTGTGGAACACCCAGCTTGACAACGCTGATACGCTGACGACTTGGAACGCAGACACGGCGGAAGCGCCGAAGCGCCCCCTTGGTCTGCTCCTGGCTACCGCCTCGCTACGCTCGTTGCTCTGCGCCTCCCTTCGGTCGTTGCGGCAGACAAGGTAAGTAGATACTTACTGTGTCTTTGCCGTTGTTGATTTTTTTTGATAAGAAAATGACAATTGTTTGTGAAGGTGATAAACGGGCTTGTTCGAGGCACCCGCCTCGGCACACACCCGGTTTCCACAGAACATGTGTTCGTCTGTGGACGATGTTGTGGATAAATAAGACAAGAGCGAACAAATGTTCGGTGAATGAGTAACACTTGGCATTACGCGCACAATGCCTCCCA
>Ga0316232_1002782_pt1 | contig 17232 bp, 14 predicted proteins | sample TBHtaG_FD_206006 | JGI IMG/M metagenome (GOLD analysis project Ga0316232, IMG submission 206006) | Freshwater microbial communities from Trout Bog Lake, Wisconsin, USA - TBH18025_13 | ecosystem: Environmental > Aquatic > Freshwater > Lake > Hypolimnion/Profundal zone | place: USA: Wisconsin... | reverse complement strand
TTTTCTTCTCCTGCGGGGCTCGGATCTCCCGGGCTCAACCTTCTCCGGCATCTTAAAGTACACACGTTAAGATGCGTCAAATCTTTATAGGGTGCGCGTCCCTCATCCTTTCTGCATCCGGTGCGGAAAAGATGATGTGAGACACGCTCCGAACGCTGATTCCAAAACCGCCAAATCAGCAGGCAATCCAGCCCAGAAAACACCGGCGCATGGATGCAAATCCATGCGCCGCTATTCGCTTGAATCGCTGCCTACATGCCGCCTTTGCCCAGCATTACGCCAATACCGTAGGTCACCGCCCCTTCCAGCGCACCCACAATCGTCATCTCCATGCCAGACGACCACCACGAACGCACGGTAATCAAAGACTTCGCTGCTCCCACGGCAAAGTGGGCAATCAGTGAGATCACCGCCGCCGCAATAACCGCCTCAATCCCCTGCATAAAGAAGAAGGGGATGATCGGGATGGCCGCGCCAATCGCTGTGGAAAGTGCCCCCGAGCCGGCTGAAACCAGCGGATTTGAGAGCGCTTCCTCTGACGTCCCAAGCCGCTCGCTCGCCAGCGCCCGCAGCAGTTGCTCCGGATCGTTGGCAATGTGGTTCACCATGTGCTGGGAGTCCTCTTCTGGCAAGCCCTTCACCTGGTAGTAAAGAGAAAGCAGTTCCCGGGCCTCGGGGCCGTTCATCTGGATGGCTTCGCGCTCTCGGGCAATCTCGGCCATGTAAATCTCCCGCTCGCTCTTCGCGGCCAGGTAGGCGCCAGAGCCCATCGAGAGCGCGGAGGCTATCAGGCCTGAGAGACCAGCCAGCAGCACATACTTGCTGTCGCCCGCCGTGGCGCCAGAGACGCCAGAGACAATGCCGAAAATGGCGCCCAGACCGTCATTCACGCCATAAATAGCGTCCCCAATCCACGCCCCGGGCTGCTTCCGCCCCTGCGCGCGCTTGGCCAGCATCTCTTCCAAAACCGCCTTGGCGTCAATGCGTGGCGCTCCGGCAGGGGCCGTATAGTGCCCACGCAACAACGACCCCAACTCGCGGTAGTGGTCCTTTTCGTCTTGGATGACGTGGTCAAGAATCGCGGTCGACCCCTCGTCGCCAAGTGCCTTTAGCTGCTCGCCATAGCTTGCAATGTGGCGGCTCTCCTCAATCTCAAGCCGGCGCAGCGCCATCCGCACGCCACCCGCGCGATTGGCCAGCGAGTCGGCCTCTCCCCCTGGGCTGCCATGGTAAACCGGCTCCGCCCCACCAAGTTCCACGATGCGGCCATGCCAAAGGGCGGCGTGCTCCCACTCCGCGCCGGCCAGGTGGCGAAGCACCTGCGCCCGCACCGGATCGGTGTCCCGGTCGGCCAGCGTCTGGTAGGTGTGGTACGCCTCAATCTCGGCATGCCAATTGCCCTCCAGCGCTGCCAAAACCTTCTTCAGCTTTGCCCCGCTCAATGTAGTACTCGCCATCCGTATCTCCTTGCCTGTTCCATGAGAATAGCGGAAAGCGCGACCCCGAAGGTAGAGGGCACCCGCGAGCGTGGCCACTTTCCACCGCCATGGTCAGCCGTATAGTGTTAGGGGCGAGCAACTCGTCTGGACTCCGGGGATGTGGATTCCCTTCTTTGGAGTCTCACAATCCAAGCAAGCGGAGAACATCGCACAATGACAGCACAAGCAAAACAACAGTCGGCCCTTACCTCGCACGGATATCTCATTCCGTTCATCACGGTCACAGCGCTGTTTTTCGTCTTCGGATTCATCACCAACCTCAACATGGCCCTCGTGCCCCACCTGCGCTCCGTCTTCGATCTGCCTTATGGGCTGGCGATGCTGGCTGAGTCGGCCTTCTTCCTCGCCTACTTCGTCTTTGCCTCGCCCACATCAAAGCTCATTGAGTCCATCGGCTACAAGCGCACCATGGTGGTGTCTCTGTTCATTCAGGTGGTGGGCTGCCTGCTGTTTGTTCCGGCGGCCAAAATGGTAAGCTTCCCCCTGTTCCTCACCGCCGTGTTTGTCGTGGGCGCGGGCATCACCGCCCTGCAGACCTCGGCCAATCCCTACGTGTCAATTCTCGGCCCGGAAGAGACCGCTCCCATCCGCCTCACGCTGGCCCAGGCCCTCAACTCGCTAGGCGGCACGCTGGCCCCGCTCGTGGCCGGCGCGCTCATCCTCACCGACCCCGGCGCGCATGAGACGCAGGCAAGCATTGCAGACACCGTTCGCGGACCCTACATTGCCATCGCGGCAGCGCTGCTGGTGCTGGGCCTCGCCGTCGCCTTCTCCCACCTCCCCGCCATTACAGGCACGGCGGGCAGCAGCACTGTCAAGCCACAGGGCGCGGCAAATCGCAGCATCTGGAGCTACAAGCACACCGTCCTCGGCGCGTTCGGCATCTTCTTCTACGTCGGCGTGGAAGTAGGTCTCGCCTCCATTGCGGTCAACTACTTCAAGACGCAGGGCATGAGCTCCCTCAAAACCGCTTCCTTCCTGGTCTCTCTTTATTGGTTTGGAGCGCTCGTGGGTCGCCTGCTTGGCTCCTGGATTCTCACCAAGGTAAAGTCTGGCAAGCTCGTCAGCATCTTTGGCTTTGCCGCCGCGGCTCTCATCGCCGTCTCCATGTTCACCTCGGGCAACGTCGCCATCTGGACGCTGGTTCTCTGCGGCTTCCTCAACTCCATCATGTTCCCCAACATCTTCACCCTGGGCATCGCCGGTTTGGGTTCCATGACCAGCAAGGGCTCCGGCCTCATCATGACGGCAGTGGTCGGCGGCGCCATCATTCCATACTTGTTCGGAGCGCTGGCTGACAAGGTGGGCATCCAGCACGCCTTTGTCATTCCTGTCATCTGCTATCTCTATATCGCCTACTACGGCATCTGGGGCTCAAAACCAGCCCGCACCGCCACCGCATAAAGCAACCGGGGCGAGGAGCAAGCCATCGCCCAAAGCCACTCAATTCCTTAGTCGCACAACAGCCCCGTACCCCATCCATTCGCCTTCTTTCTGGCGAATGGGTGGGACAGCAACCTACCAGGTATGCCCGTCACACAAAGCTACATTCATCTGCTTTGAATTGGCGCAGGCAGGTGACCCATATCTAGCTCACTAAAGGGATAGGGTGCTACCTGCGACCGGAACTGTGGCGCGCTTCGCTCTGACGGAATACTTTTTTGCGCATGAAAAGTTTGTTCGGCCGCTGTCGGCTTTGAGTTTCCTGAATATCTGGTGAGCCTACGGAACAAGCGCGGTTCAGCGGGCCGCGGTTTCCTCCGCCCTGAGTGCGCGGTTGTAGATGCGGAGGTCGGAGATGCTTCCCGCGAAATGTGCGGCGTGTCCCGCGGCCTTTTCGCCGGCCGACTTCAGCGTGATGTCGCCGACGGCTGCGTATTCGTCTCCGGAGTAGCCCACTTTCCCAATTGCGGTGTTTCCATTGGTCGTTACGCTCATCTGCGATTTACGCGCCGCCACTTGTCCGTCGATGAACAGGCTCGCGGTTCCGTTCTCGAATGTGGCGGTCACCCGCGTCTCCCTGCCCGGGGCGCAAGCACTTTGCGCCACCAGGTCCTCGTGCTGCTGCTGGCTCCCGATGCGGAATACGACGTCGCCGGTGCGGGTTAACAGGACGCTCCAGCCTGCTGAACCGCTGCGCGGCGCACGCTCAATCGGCACGGTGTCCTCAAGCTGCCGGGGGGCGATCCGGAAGGTTATTGAAACTGCCTCGCCTTCGCCCACGTTGCGATCGAGCATGATGAAGCTGTCGTCGCCTTCAAACTTCAGCGGCCACCTCTGGGCGGCCTTCCAGATGGGGTCCCTGCGAAAGCTGAAGGGTTCCGGATCGCGGGGCTGTTGGCCCGGCAGTGGAGGCTTCATCAACTGCACGTTGTCCGCTTCCATCCACTGTCCGGCTGAGCCTGCGGATTCGATGCTGATCGTCACAGACTGGCTCGTCACTGGAATCCGGGGAATCGTGACCTGTTTCCATTCCTTCGTCGCCGCAATGGGCATAACCAGGTCCTTCCCTCCAAAGCCCGACACGCGGATCTGCGTCAGGCTCTGGCCCCCAGAGCTGCGCACCATCGCTGAGAGCTGGTAGCCGCCGTTCAGGATGTACTCGAGCGATTGCGTGACCGATGCAGTGTAGGAGTGTGCGTCGCTGCCCTGGCGCAGTAGGTAGCGCCCATGCGGTGCATCGCCCGTGGCCACATACGAAGACTCGGGCGTCCCGCCCACCTGCCATGCCACTGGGCTTATAGCCGGCCCCGCCTGCTGGTTGTACTCAAAGTCGCCGTTGGGCAGGATGTTGATCCCCGGATAGTCCTTGGCGTAGTACCGGAAATACTTGAAGACGGCTTCGCCCGGCTGCTTTGACTCATCCAGACCCCGAATGCCGTTCAGCGCCGTGAGCCAAACCGTCTGAGCCGCCGTCAAATCTCGATACTCGGCGTGTGCCGAAACCTTGCCGTTGTCGTAGTAGATAATCCCATCCGGCGTGTATTCGAAAGCATCCAGGTACCACCCGTCCGGCCGGAAGGCCCATGGCTCGCTGGAACGAAGCGGCCAGGCAACTTCCTTGCCGTCCGGCGGCTTCAGGTGCATATAGAGGTTATTCGTGCCCATGAAGTCGCCCGAGTCGATCTCGTAGGAGTCGATCTCGAAGATATTGTTGTTGGGTATGACTCCGCCCATCTGCCAGAAGGACGTGTGCGCCCCCTTGCCGCCCATGAATGGCCGCGACAGGCACTCATAGTATCCGTAGCCGAACTGGTGCCTGCTGATCAGCCCACCGCCGGTGTACTCGTCCCGGCCGTCAATCTTTTCCTTGCGCAGCGCGATGTGCAGCGCGCCGTCGTGCACGCTCACATTCTCGGCGCGATCCAGCCCATTCACCCAGGTCCCCAGTTGACGCCGGTCAACTCGAAAGACCCAGTCCTTCTCATTCACATGGTTGCCGTCGAATTTGTCCTGGTAAAGGAGCGTGTATCCTGCCGGCGCCTGCGCTGAAAGCGCGGTGAAACTGCCCGCTGAAATGAGTAACAGAAATGATAGCCGCAGGAACGATCGGTGGATCATCGATATTCTCCTCAGTCAATACGGTTTGACGGCGGCTCTTGCTTGTCCATGTGGCGGCGAGGCTTCACCGTCAGCAGTGGCTACACTTCCTGCCCGCTTGAGCCAGAAGCGGCGGATAAGTGGCCAACTGTTTCCAGCCTGTGCGCGGATGCAAGTTCCGATGTACACGAAATCCTATGGCCAATATTCCCCATTGTCAAGCGCTTAATGTAAAACCTGGTCTCTGTGGCCGCCTGGGCCGACCGGGCGACGTTTAGCGCCGGAAACGGGCTTGCAAAAGCCAGTTCTCTTGTCCCGGTTGAAGTTAATCGCTCTGAATATCGGCTGGTGGCCCATTCATCAACTCCGAAGAATCACATTGAATCTAGAAAAGCTGTGCCACGTTCATCGCAGTCTTATCGCGATGAGCGGGAGCGTCCCCTGTACCTCGCGAGAGACCGGGGGCAATCTTTGCGGGATAGAATTCTTCACGGGACCGGGGCTATCCGCCAATGTCGCCTCCGAAATCTCGACGTAATATTATCTAAGTGGAATGGGATTCTGTTTGAGAAAACTACGGCGCGAGTAGAGGCCATCCCACAGTAGACGAAATCAGTGGGAAGTTCGAGGCACGACGCGCAGGAGTAGCAATTGGACAACCCTTGGATAAAGCTTCGTAATACTGCAGGTATCTACATCCTTGAATCAGACAGGGAGCAGATCCTGCGATACAACGCTCGAAGGCGGGATAGTACAGAGCTCGTTCTTAAGTCCGTACCAGAGCCATTTATCGGGAATCCCGACAAAGCGACACTTATCTTGCTGCTCCTAAACCCCGGCCACTCGTCCGACGACCCGAAGGCTCATAGTGACCCTGCATTCAAGAAAACGCTGTTGCGCAATTTACAACACCAAGAAACTGATTTTCCTTTTTATCCTTTAAATCCTGCTTTCTCAGGGACGCCGACTGCCCAATGGTGGATTCCACGCACACGTAAGCTGAAGGAAGCCGCAGAGATCAGTGATGCAGAATTGTCTGAGAAGCTCATGGCAATTGAGTGGTTTCCATACCACTCTAAGAGCTCCGGTTTGCCTGAAAATATTATCTGCGATTCTCAGCGGTATTCCTTTCATCTCGTAAAGCAAATGCTTGACAATGGAAAACTCGTCGTCCGAATGAGGTCGAAGCGCCATTGGCAAGGAGTTGACCAAAGAACTTTGCAACATGCTCTGAAGAATCCGCGAAGTTCTTATATAAGCAAGAACAACTCTGCCGGGGAATTGTTCGACCACATGGTGGAGGCACTGAGAAGTTGACGGAGTCACTGATTCGAGGCGTGTTTTCTAGTGGGCGGGTTGCGCAGTTCCGGAGCGTGGCCCATATCTAGCTCACTAAAAGGATGAGGTGCCGCAGGTCTAGATTCTTAGACCTGGGATTGACGCATCGCCGGCTGGGATAGCAAGAGGATCATCCCGGCAGCTCTTCGAGTCCCTCAGTCCCTTAGTCCCTCAGTCCCTATTTTCTCAGACCTGGGAATGACCAAGCCTATCCAAATCGCAGACCCCCATAGCGCCCATCTCACCAACTTCGCCCAATACCCTTGCAGATGATTAACTTGAAATCCCGCATAATAATCACAGGAGCACCTCTTGCTGAACAGCCACAATCAGAGGGGAACATGGTCCCCCCCCCTGACCGCAAAACGCCGATTTTTTGACGGACTCCAAGTCGCCAAAGAGCATAATATAAACAACTTACTAAAGCGCCCTACTAACTAACTGGTAACACCTCACTATACATTTTCGTCTCTTTCTGGCCTGTTTCCGGCCTGTTTCAGGCTCAAATAGGCTGGTTTTTGTCATCCAGACGCACCATCTCCGAATCTACTTTGGTGAGTGCGCAAAAGCACCATTCGATCAGGAGCGCTGGAATGACACGCAAAGCCAGGGCGGGCAACTCAAAGCCGCGCAAACACAATCTGCTCCTGGCCGTCTTCGTCACCATTGCCGTGCTGATTATCCTGCTGCGGATGGTCACCTTCGTCGTCGGCCACGGCCACCACAAACTATAGCTTTGTGCCCTTCGCCGTCTGCCACGCCTTCACAAACTTCCAGTGGATGTACACCGAGTGATTCAGGTGCTGCAGCAGTCCTTCGCGACCATCCAGAAAGCCTGCCCGGAAAACGTAGTTATAAATAAACGTCGCCAGCGGGTTTAGCAACGCGCTCCACGCCAGGCCGGCCAGCGAGCGCGGAGCGCGACCCGTTTCCACCAGCATCCGCGCCGCCACCGTGCTGTAGCGGTTCATGTGTTCCACGTACTCTTCCAGCGTGGAATAGCAGTGGTGAATCAGCGCGCCGCGCAGCGTGCCCACAGGCCCTTCAGCCTTCATCGTCTCGTGGATCGGGCGCTCCTCAAACCGTGCCGCGTCGCGCCGGAAAAGGCGCAGCTTGGGATCGGGCCAGTAACCGCCGTGGCGCAGCGGCTTGCCGAGAAAGTGATTCAGGCGTGGAATGCGGTAAGCAGCGAATGCTGGCTCGCCTTCCAGCAGGAGTCCTACCTCGCGTGCAAGCTCCGCGCTCACTTCCTCATCGGCGTCGAGGGAGAGAATCCACTCTCCGGTCGTCTGCTCGATGGCGAAGTTCTTCTGCGCGGCGAAGCCCTTCCACGGCTCCTCGATCACCTTTGCGCCCATCTTCCGCGCAATCTCCTGCGTGCCGTCCGTAGAGCCGGAGTCGATGAGTACAACTTCTCCAGCCCAGCGCACACTGTCGAGCGTGCGTGGCAGGTTGGCGGCTTCGTTAAGCGTAACCATCGCTACGGAAACTGACTTGGGCATCGTGCCAAGAATAAACCGGCGGGGCGCTGGATGGGGCAGCCTGCCGCCGGATTCGTGCTCTTCATTCCCGGATGCAGATCAGTTCCTGGCCGCTGCCTCCACCTCGGCCCACTCTTCCGCGCTCAGCTTCAGTTCGGCCGCACCAACGTTCTCTTCCAGATGTGCAACCCGCGAAGTGCCCGGAATGGGCATCAAAACCGGTGAGCGTTGCAGCAGCCACGCCAGCGAAAGCTGGGCCACCGTGGCCGAGTGGCGGGTGGCAAGCTCTGCAAGTGCTTGCGCAGCGGGGTGGTCTGGTCGCAGCAACTTTCCACCCGCGTTGGGATACCAGGGCAGAAAGCCGATGCCCTGTTGCTGGCACCACTCCAGCATCTCCTCGTGGCGGCGGTCGCCCAGACTGTATCGATTCTGTACAGTCACAACCTGCACGTACTTGCGCGCCTCTTCCACCTCGGCCGGCGTCACCTCGTCGAGGCCGATATGGCGAATCTTGCCCTGCTCCTGCATCCGTCGCAGAGCGCCCAGTGTCTCCTCCAGCGGCGTGCGCGGGTCAATGCGGTGCAGTTGGTAGAGGTCGATGCACTCTCGGCGAAGCCGGCGCAGGCTCATCTCGACGCACTGGATCAGATACCCGGCGCGGCCCACGTACTCGGTCTTGGCAGGCCCCTGCCGGGTAATGCCACCTTTCGTAGCGATCACCAGGCCAGGCGGATAGGGGTAGAGGGTGTCGCCAATCAGTTGCTCGGCAATCTCAGGCCCGTACGCGTCAGCGGTGTCAATCAGCGTAACGCCCAGTTCAACTGCGCGGCGCAGTACACGGCGGGCCTCTGCCGGGTCAGCCGGCTCGCCCCATGCGCCCTCGCCCACAAGGCGCATGGTTCCGTAGCCGAGTCGGTGAACAGGGACATCGCCGCCGATGAGAAATCTGCCGCTGGCGGCTGCGTTGGGTGCTTTGCGTTGGGAAGCGCCTTGAGTGTTCATAATGGATTCGATGCTACTCGTCCAGTGGGTGTGGGACAATGGGCGGAACCCGGCCAGCATTCCAGTTACGGGAACCGCCCACTGGCGGCCTGCGTATCCACACTGCACGGCAAGCAAGGAGAAACACCATGAGCGGTTATGCCTACCCCAACCCGCAAGCCATCTTCTATCAGCAGTACGAGGCAGTGCGCCGTGACGAGGTCGTCGGCATCCTGCTGGCGCTCTTCCTGGGCAGCTTCGGCATACACCACTTCTACCTGCGCCGCACCGGCCTGGGAGTTCTCTATTGCTTGCTCTTCTGGACCGGCATTCCCGGGATACTCGGCTTTATCGAGTGCTTCTTCATGCCCGGCCGCGTTAGGGAGTTCAATGCCATCCAGGCGGCAGGGATTGCAGCCACCCTCGGCATCGCCATGCCGGGATGGGGCCAGCCCCTCAATATGGCTGTGACCCTACCCCCCGCAAGCACCCTTGCCGCCTGCCCCCACTGCCACCAGACCCACCCCCCTGCAGCCCGCTTTTGCTCAGCCTGCGGCTCGCTCCTATAGGGGGAGCGCCGCGAGGTGCTGTTCAGAAATGCCTATATAAAGCGATTTTCTAGAAACTCGCAATCTTGACATAGGCCTCCATCGAGCATTAAAGTTGCCGCGGAGGGCGGACTGCACTTTCGCGGCTGGGAAAGCTGCGGAGCAAGCGGTACCGTCTGCGAGGAGCTCAATGAAAAGCTTTGGATTACGGATTGCGGCTGCAGGACTGTTGTGCTGCGGATTGTCTTGGTTGGCAGGGGCGCAGGACGCGCAGAAGCCAGCGTATCTGAACCCGAGCCTGCCGGCTGAACAGCGCGCGACCGACCTGGTAAAGCGGATGACGCTCGCAGAGAAGGCCACGCAACTCGTGAACCAAGCGCGTGCGATTCCGCGACTGAAGGTTCCGGCTTATGACTGGTGGAGTGAGTCCCTCCATGGCGTGGCGGTGGACGGAACTACGGAGTTTCCAGAGCCTGTGGGACTGGGCGCGACGTTTGATACCGCGGCTATTCACCAGATGGCGGTGGCGATCAGCACGGAGGGTCGCATCAAGCATGCGCAAGACGAGCGTGCCGGGCACAGCAATATCTTTGAGGGGTTGGACTTCTGGGCTCCGAATATCAACATCTTCCGCGATCCGCGTTGGGGCCGCGGGCAGGAGACATACGGAGAAGATCCCTTTCTGACCGCACGGATGGGCGTCGCATTTGTGACCGGAATGCAGGGTGACGATCCGCGCTACTACCGCGTGATTGCCACTCCGAAGCACTTTGCGGTGCATAGCGGCCCTGAGCCAACGCGGCACGACGCGGATGTCACGGTGAGCAAGCACGATGAAGTGGACACCTATTTGCCCGCATTTCGCGCCACGGTTATCGAGGCCAAGGCCGACTCCGTGATGTGCGCCTACAACAGCATCAACGGCCAGCCTGCGTGTGCAAACGACTTCTTGCTCAAGGATCAATTGCGTGGCAAGTGGGGCTTCAATGGCTATGTCGTGTCCGACTGCGGCGCGGTGCGAAACATCCTTGATGGTCACAAATACCGCAAGACTCAGCCCGAAGCATCTGCCGTAAGTCTGCAGCTTGGCATGGACAACGAATGCATAGACTTCAGAGCGAAGGTTGCCGACGACCACGACTATAAGCCATATCTCGAAGCTGTAAGGCAGGGCTTTCTGAAAGAGAGCGAGATTGATACGGCGTTGGTGCGGCTCTTCATCGCCCGCATCAAGCTGGGCATGTTCGATCCGCCGGAGATGGTGCCGTACGCCAAAATCGACGAGAAGCTTCTGAACAGTGCGAAGTATCGCGCTCTTGCACTCAAACTTGCCAACGAATCAATGGTGCTATTAAAGAACGACGGCGTGCTTCCACTAAAGACCTCGGGCATCAAAATTGTTGTTGTAGGACCGCTGGCTGAGCAGACGCGGGTGCTGCTGGGCAACTACAACGGAATCCCAACACATACGGTTTCAATTCTTGAAGGGCTGAAGAAGGAGTTTCCGGGAGCGAGAATCAGCTTTGTGCAGGGAACCAAGTTCCTGAGCAAGGTGGCTGAGCCGGTGCCCGCCGCGCTGTTGTCAACAGACGGCAAGCCCGGTGCGAAGGCAGTCTACGCAAACCGAGACCTTACTTCATCTGACAATCCCAAGGCCGCGCCACTGGCCACGCGGACCGAGGTTGGCGTTGATACACAGGCACAGGCCTTGCCTGCTGAGGTTGCAGGCGTAAAGCCGCTTGCGATTCACTGGGAGACAACGTTGACGCCGATAGAAACGGGCGAATACAACGTCGGCATGCAGGGCGAGGGATTCTTCAACCTCTATATCAACAGCAAGCGCCTTGTGAACGTGTGGGATACAAACGGCGTGGAGACCAAGGTGGGCCGCATTCACCTGGACAAGGGCACGGCTTACAAGGTTTCTGTCGACTACAGCTCGAATGACAAGCCCAACTCCGTTGCCCGCTTGGTGTGGTCAAAGGTGGACTACACTCCAGACCAGGCAGCAGCTGCTGCGGCGAAGGATGCCGACGTTGTAGTGGCCGTGGTGGGAATCACGAGCGAACTTGAAGGCGAAGAGATGCAGGTGAATGAAGATGGCTTCAAGGGCGGCGACCGCACCAGCATCGATCTTCCCAAACCTGAACTGGCGCTTCTGCAGGAAGTAGCGACGGCTGGAAAGCCGCTGGTGGTGGTGCTCACCAACGGCAGCGCGCTGGCCGTAAACTGGGCCAGGGAGCATGCCAACGCGATTGTGGATGCCTGGTATCCCGGAGAAGAAGGCGGGACCGCCGTAGCGCAAACACTCTCTGGCCGCAATAATCCAGCAGGCCGGCTACCGGTAACTTTCTACACCGGTGTCGACCAACTGCCGCCCTTCGAGGACTACTCGATGAAGGGGCGGACTTACCGCTACTTCGAAGGAACGCCTCTCTATCCCTTCGGCTACGGCCTCAGCTATACAAAGTTCAGTTATAGCGGGCTCGCTGTTCCCACGAGTGCTGTGCAGGCTGGAAGCCCTGTGGTTGCCGAGGTTACAGTCACCAATTCAGGCAGCAAGGCGGGCGACGAAGTAGCGCAACTCTACCTGAGTTTCCCAAAGGTTGCAGGAGCGCCGCTGAAGGCGCTGCGCGGCTTTAAGAGAATTCACCTGGAGCCAGGCGCGTCGCAGAAGGTGCGGTTTGAACTGAATCCGCGCGACCTGAGCATGGTTACAGAAGCCGGAGACCCAATTGTCGCCGAGGGTGCGTACACCGTCTCAGTGGGCGGTGGACAGCCGAACACCGGTGCTCCTGTAGTAACTGGAAGCTTCAACGTCAAAGGCTCGCTGACGCTGCCTGAATAACTCTACATAGGCAATAAGCACGTGGGGCGCTTTCACTCTGTGAGAGCGCCCTGGTTGTTGATGCGGTCCTATTCCCTCAATGACAGCTTTCCCATTTGTTTTTGACCCACTCACGATCGCGCGAGTTACTCACAGTGTGCGCTCCGGGAACAGTTCGCGAGGCCGCGGTGTCTACACAGACACAGTGGTTCCGAATGGGATGAACGGCGGGCCGTGAACCCCGCTCCCCGCGCCCGGTTGACGCGTTGAGCGGCCGGGCATCTGCGCTTGCAATCACTCCCGGCCGGCGCGGCTGAATTGCGAACCAGGGAGGCAGACCATGTTTGAAGACTCAACCTTTGATTCTACGGGCAGGATTCGCACACGTAGCTGTGGCTGGATGATTGCTGCATTCACATTCAACACCTCAATACTGCTCGTGCTAATCCTGATTCCACTCATCTATCCTGAGGCGCTGCCGCGCATGGCGATGGCTTTCCTGATGGAAGCGCCAACAACGCCAGCGCCTGAAGTGAAACCGCAAACGCCGCTAGAACACTCCGTGATGGTGCAACCGGAGATGCAGGGCGGTCACATCTTTGCGCCCTCGGTGATACCACGCGGCATACTCATGGCCGACAAGCCGGAGACACTGCCCAACCTGGACGTTGCCAGCATAGACATGAGCGCCAGCGGTGAGGGCAACGTAGACAATCCATTCGGTAGCCAGGGCAAACGGCCTGTAGTGCGTCAGGAAGCAAAAGGGCCGGTGCGCGTCTCAGGCGCGGTGGTGGCAGGGTTGCTCGTGCAGAAGAACATGCCGGTCTATCCGCCGATTGCGAAAGCCAGCCGGACGCAGGGCACGGTAGTGCTGCATGCCACCATTTCGCGCAATGGAATGATTGAGAATCTGCGCGTCGAGAGCGGGCCGTCCATGCTGCAGCAGGCGGCGCTGGATGCGGTAAAGAACTGGCGCTATCGGCCCTATCTCTTGAGCGGGGAACCGGTGGAGGTGGAAACCACGGTGAATGTGGTTTTCACGCTGATGCAGTGAATCGCTAATTGTCACCTTGCAGTTTTCCGCGAGTGATGCGGTTCCATGTGGCGATGGCTTCCGGCATGGGTGGGCTGAGTATGCCGGGAGCTACGCCGTTGATGGCGGTTTGCGGATCGACAATGCCATCTGCGTGACGCAGCACGCCTTTAACCCATCCGACAGCAGCTAATCCCTTATGCCCGGTAAAGGTCTGCTCCATATAGAACCAGCGTTCGTCCCAACAGACCATGCGAGAGGTGAGCGAGAAAGCAGAGAAGAGCGGCAGGGAGCGGCGATAGGTAACCCAGGCAGCGCCCACAAGAGGTTGCCACCGCGAGTGCACAATATGCTCCAGCAGACGGGTGCGGGCAAGCAGATGAGTGCGCGCGTAATCCATGATGGCAAAATAGCGCGCGTTATTCATGTGCATGTTGAAGTCAATGTCGTTAGGCAGTACGCGAAGGCGGAGATGGTCATCTTCAAGAACGCCGAGCGAAGGTAGCGGGCGGATATGTTGACGAATGGCAAGCGCAGGAATACGGACAAAACTGATGAAGTGAGACAAGGGGTACTCCCCGAAATATCGGTAACTCTCACTCGAGTGTAGAGGAGTTGCAGGTTCAAGGTTGATGCGAACCTGTGGCGGCTGGCGTGTTTCATGCTTTATGAGCGACAATCTGTTTGCCATGAAAAATATGTCACGCCGCAATTTTCTCTCCAGTGCCTCTGCCGCCATGTTTGCCTCTGCCGCAGTGCCGGGCATCGCCTCCACACATGCACGCGTTGCCCAAGGCGCACCCAAGCGCAAGCGAGTGTTTGTCGGCTCCAACGCGCCGGATGGAGTTCTTGCATATCACTGGGATCCGGTGAGCGGAGAACTGACGCCGGCCGGAGTTGCCGCCAGTGTGCCGAAGGTTGCGTGGATTGCGGCCTCGCCAACCGGACAATTTCTTTACACGGCATCCGAGTTGGACGTGTTCAACGGCAAGCCAACTGGCGAGGTGGCGAGCTTTCGACTGCTGTTGGGCGAGCTTGAGGCGGTTTCGGCGGTAAACTCTGCGGGCGTGGGGACATGCCATGTTGCCTTGGACCGCACCGGACGTGTGCTGGTCGCGGCGGACTATGTTGGTGGTAGCGCGGCAAGCTTCAAGATTACAGCAGGAAAACTGAGCGAGGCGGTGTGGACTGAGCACTACACACAGCACGGGCCCGATCCGGTGCGGCAGCCGAGCGCGCACGCTCATTTCGCATCATTCTCGCCAGACAACCGCTTTGCCTATATCAACGACCTGGGCGGAGACTGCATCCACATCTACAAGCTGAGCGTTTCCACGGCGATGCTGACAGCCGCGGGAACGTACAAGGGCGCGGCGGGATCAGGACCGCGGACTCTGCACTTTCACACCAACGGGCATACAGCCTACTGCGTAAACGAACTGGTTTCAACCGTGGACGTGCTGGAGTGGAAGCGGGAGGACGGAAGCCTGACTCTGACCAAACGCATCGAGTTGCTGCCGGAGGGCTACCACGGAGCGACACGCGCCTGCGATACGGTCATTTCGCGGGATGGACGGTTCGTTTACTTTGCCAACCGCGACAACGATTTTCTTTATACGTTCAAGGCCGACCCAAAGACAGGTGAGCTGACGGCAGTCAAGCGGTCAAGTTGCGGCGGTAAGACGCCAAGGAACTTTGTGTTGGATCCGACAGAGCGGTGGATGCTGGTGGCAAACCAGGACTCGAACCTGATCAGCGTATTTCCGCGCAACCCCGAGACCGGGGTTGTGGCCGAAGAGGGTAAGAGCTACGCGGCGCTAGCGCCCATGCGGATTCTGTTCACGTAGAAACTGCTTTAGCGTGGAGCGGCAAGCTTAGTGCTTGTCGCTCTGTCCCATCAGAGAAAAGATAAGGCCTGCCGTCCCGCCCACCAGTGGAGCGATGAGCATAAAGCCGGTAGCTGTATTGAGTGAATGCACCAGCGTCTGGATGGCCTGATTGCCGATGGCGAGGCCTTGGTACTGCTTCCATGGGTCCGGCGACTGAGGAACAGGATTGTTGAGATCTATCTTGGCGAGGACAACAGCGCTGGCCATAAGCGCTGTGACCATGGCGCTCCAAACGCCTGTAGCGATGCCGACGTTGGGACTCGCGGCAAGCTGTGAGCCACGCAGCCCGGCGACGCCACAGAGAATGCTCGCAGCAACCAGCAAGCCGATCTGGGTATAGAAAATCTGATTGGAATGCTGTCCCATCAGCAGGACATACCCAATAGCGAGGAGACCTGCTGGTATTCCAAACGTCGTTCCTGCCAATAGAGCCTTTTGAATATCTGAATTGCGATTGCCGCCAATCCAGAAGAGAAGGCCAATGTAGGTCACAAGGCAAATGATCGGATCAAAACCAGTCGTTCCCTGGCCAGGCAAATTTACGATCTCCGGCCACGGGCGCAGGCGAAGCGCAAGAACTGCCAGATCGAATCCAGCCAGCAAGATCACGGGAGTTCGAAGAACAAATGTCGCACCTGTGCCCATCAAAAAAGTCCTCTTGCTCCCATAGCGTTTCAAATCCTGCCGGGGGCTTTGCGTGAGATTCTGATATCAGTCTAAATCCAGCTGCTTTACGCCATATTGCGAAAATAGAGACGAAATGTGTATTGACGTGTTCTTTTCCGCATGATGGAAGTTCTGAAGGGACGCGGAGGCGAAGATGCAACTATGCGCCCATCAATGCAGGTGAGCCTGTACCGGAGAGAGATGTGGATGCGGTATCTTCAGCCGGGACCGGGGCGGTTTCAACCGGTACGTGCGCAAGCTCCCAGGCAGAGCGATCTTTGAGCAGGCGCGAAACCAAAGCTGTATGCATGGCATGACCGGCGCGCTCAGCTACCACATGGCCCTCAATACGCCTCCCGACGAGGGCTAGATCGCCTATAAGATCGAGTACTTTGTGGCGCACATATTCGTCGTCAAAGCGGAGGGGGCCATTCTCCGGTCCGTGTGTACCGAGAATGATGGCGTTCTCTGCATTAGCGCCGCGAATCAGTCCCATGTCACGAAGTCGTTTTTCATCTGCCTTGTAACCGAAGGTGCGTGCCGCTGCTATGGTAGCGCCGTAGGTCTCAGCAGCCAGGTCAACAAAGGCCTTTTGCCGACCGATGGGCGCAGGGAAGTCGATGAGATAGGAGATGCTGTAACCGGAGCCTGGATAAACGCCGATGAATTTGTTTCCCTCGCGAACCTCAATAGCCCGCAGAACGCGAATGGTCTCGCGGCGGCGGCGCTGGGTACGAATGCCTACGGCGATGAATGCCTCGACGTAGGGCTGAGCGCTGCCATCGAGAATGGGCAATTCCAGGTTGTCGAGTTCGACGATTACGTTGTCAACACCCATGCCGATGAGGGCAGAAAGCAGATGTTCTGTGGTGGAGATGAGCACGCCTTGACGCATGAGGCTGGTGGCGTAGCTGACCTTGGCTACATTGCGACCGTTAGCGGGAATCTCAAAGTTGTCGAGATCTGTGCGTCGGAAGACAATGCCCGATCCGGCTGGAGCAGGCAACAAGCGCATAGTAACCGGAGCACCGGAGTGCAGCCCCACCCCCGTGAATTCAATGGGCGCAGCAACGGTCTGCTCCATGTGCGCGGGATTAGCCAATAGGAAGTCTCCAATATACAAAGCAAGATACTTCGTAAGCTTAGACGTGAAAGGCGAAGTCCGTCTTGTAGCATTTTTGCCACACTATGCGCCTTGCATGCCACCTTGTCATTAAGAAAACGGCTGCTGAGATATTCGGTAAGAGCCGTAGAATCAATATGTCTTTCTATTTACCACTAAGATAGCAGCCTGAAAGGACCAAATATGCTGACCTCTGGCGAATCTCCAATACCCTTGCGTGCCCTGCTGGCCGGGGCGCGGCGCAAGGAGCAAGCTCTTCTTGATCTGATACAAAAATTGGTAAAAGTGGAGTCGCCTTCAGATGTGA